>ERZ650308.156-NODE-156-length-38599-cov-36.757835_pt1 | contig 38599 bp, 33 predicted proteins | sample MGYA00376244_ERZ650308 | MGnify/ENA primary metagenome ERZ650308 (study PRJEB26733, sample SAMN07839295) | wastewater metagenome | biome: small river; feature: stream; material: water | place: USA: North Carolina | collected 2016-04-26 ... | reverse complement strand
CGAAGTAAAAAAGTAATATTACGTTTTTCACATTTTGGAAATTTCCCAAATTATTGAAGAAACTTACCATAGGAAAAGAAAATTAAGAAGGGGAAAAGGGTAATATTACCTCATTGCTATTTTGCAAAATCGGTTTTCATCTCATCACCGAAGTAAAAAAGTAATATTACGTTTTTCACATTTTGGAAATTTCCCAAATTATTGAAGAAACTTACCATAGGAAAAGAAAATTAAGAAGGGGAAAAGGGTAATATTACCTCATTGCAATTTTGCAAAATCGGTTTTCATCTCATCAGCAAAGTAAAAAAGTAATATTACGTTTTTCACTTTTTGGAAATTTCCAAAATTACCCTGCCTATCAAAATTTGTTTTTCTTCCAAACACCAGTCAATACAAATAGATTCCTTACCTTTATGCTCTATGAAATTCAATGAATTAGGCCTGAATGATAGTGTATTGGAAGCAATCACACACATGGGCTTCGAAAATGCAACCCCCATTCAGGAAAAAGCAATCCCTGAAATCCTTTTAAACAAAGATTTATTAGCGTGTGCTCAAACGGGTACAGGTAAAACAGCTGCGTTTATTTTACCCATCTTACACAAGTTGACGGGTAAAGAAGACACGTCGATCAATACGCTTATTTTAGTCCCAACGCGTGAACTAGCTATTCAAATTGAACAAGAAATTCAAGGACTTTCCTATTTTGTTTCGGTTGGATCTATGGCTATTTACGGTGGTGGAGATGGCGCAAAGTGGGAAGAACAAAAAGCTGCTTTGGTCGAGGGTATGGACATTATAGTTGCCACACCTGGAAAATTATTATCCCACTTGAATCAAGGATATGTCGATTTTTCAAAAATCGAGCATTTCATTTTAGATGAAGCAGATAAAATGTTAGACATGGGCTTTTCGGAAGACATCGAGCGCATTTTATCGTTTATTCCAAAGGAGCGTCAAACATTGTTGTTTAGTGCAACGATGCCGCAAAAAATAAAAAATCTAGCAGCGAAAATTTTAAAAGATCCGATTGAAATTGCGTTGTCGATTTCAAAACCAGCAGCTGGAGTGGTGCAACACGTTTATTTGTGTTACGACGAGCAAAAGAACAAATTACTCGACACTATTTTAGCAACACATGCCGACTTTACGAGTATCATCATCTTTACTTCTGCGAAAAGCAAAGTGCATGAGATTGTGAATGCGCTCAAAAAGTTTGGACATAAAAACACAAAAGGCGTTTCTTCTAATTTAGTGCAAGAAGAGCGCGAAGAGGTATTGCGTGGTTTCCGATCGAAGCGCACCAAGATATTGGTTGCAACCGATGTTATGTCGCGTGGAATTGATATCAAAGAAATCAATTTGGTAATCAATTACGATGCGCCGAGAGATGCAGAAGATTATGTTCACCGTATTGGACGAACAGCGCGTGCGAACACCAAAGGCGAAGCGTATACCTTGATCAATCCGAAGGACATGCACAAGTTGGCGCAAATTGAGCGTTTGATTGAAATGGAAATTACCCGTGAAGTAGTTCCCGAAGAATTAGGCGCTGGACCAGAGTGGGTGACAGGCAAACCAAAGTCTGGCGCACCGAATAAAAAACGATTCTGGAAAAAGAAATGATAAAATAAAAACGGCTGCTTCAATGAAACAGCCGTTTTAAGATAGAGAGTGAAATCTTTTTATTTATTCAATGAGTCAACAACAGCTTTGAACGCATCTGGATGGTTCATTGCTAAGTCAGCTAACACTTTACGGTTTAATTCAATACCGCTTTTGTTGATAGCACCCATGAATTGAGAATAGCTCATTCCGTGCATACGAGCACCTGCGTTAATACGCGCGATCCACAATGAACGGAAATTTCTTTTCTTTTGTTTACGACCTGAATAGGCGTAAAGTAATCCTTTTTCAACAGCGTTTTTAGCAACTGTCCATACATTTTTTCTGCGGCCGTAGTATCCTTTGGCCAGCTTCATAATGTTTTTTCTACGAGCTCTTGAAGCTACATGATTTACCGATCTTGGCATAATTTCTAGTTTTTTAATACTAAGTGCGTTTTATTTCAAACGTCTTTGTTACTCAGCACTTGGTTAAACAATCCCGAAGTCTATCTCGTCAACCGACGATTACTTCATACTCAACATTAATTTAACATTCGACAAGTCAGCTTCGTGAACCAATCCTGCGTGTGTTAAATTACGTTTTTGCTTTTTGGTTTTTTTCGTAAGAATGTGGCTTTTGAAAGCGTGTTTTCTCTTGATTTTACCAGATCCAGTTACAGTGAAACGTTTCTTTGCACTGGAATTTGTTTTCATTTTTGGCATTTCTCTTTTTTTTAAAAGTGAACTCTCTATCTATATTCATGTTAAGAAGCGAACTTCTTATTTTTTCTTTGGATTGATCATAACGATCATTCGTTTACCTTCTAATTTCGGCATTTGTTCCAATGCACCTACATCAGCAAGTTCTTGAACGAATTTCAATAAAAGGATTTCTCCGCGGTCTTTAAAGACAATTGTACGACCTCTAAAGAAAACGTACGCTTTTACTTTTGAACCTTCTTCTAAGAATTTGCGCGCGTGTGTCAATTTAAACTGAAAATCGTGGTCATCCGTATTGGGACCGAAACGAATTTCTTTCAAAATAACTTTACTTTGTTTCGCTTTTAATTCTTTTTGCTTGCGCTTTTGGTTGTATAAAAATTTACGGTAATCCAAAATTTTACAAACCGGAGGCACAGCATTTGGCGAAATCTCAACTAAGTCAAGATCTTGTTCTTCGGCTAATTTCAAAGCGTCAGAAAGTGACAATACTTGTGGTTCCCCTCCTTCAACAACCAAACGAATTTCACGAGCTGTAATTTTCGTGTTAATTCTGTGTTGGTCATTGTCTTCTTTCCGTATAAACGGTTTTTTACTGTCTTTTCTCATTCAATTATTTAAACATTTGTCGACAACTCGATTTCAATAGCTTCACTTACAAGTGTGGCAAATGCCTCAACACCCATAGAGCCTTTATCTCCTTCGCTTCTTTGACGAACAGAAACCTCATTGTTTTCAGCTTCTTTCTCACCAACGATGAGCATGAAAGGTATTTTTTTCATTTCTGCTTCACGAATTTTCTTACCGATTTTTTCATTTCGGTCGTCAACGAATCCGCGAATATCGGAATTATTTAGCAATTCCAACACATTTGCAGCATACTCATTGTATTTCTCACTAATTGGAAGGATGGCAACTTGATCTGTTGTTAACCACAATGGGAAATCACCAGCACAGTGTTCCAACAATACAGCTACAAAACGTTCCATCGAACCAAACGGTGCGCGGTGAATCATCACCGGACGGTGTTTTTGGTTGTCAGCTCCTGTATATTCCAATTCAAAACGCTCAGGTAAATTATAGTCAACCTGAATTGTTCCTAATTGCCATTCGCGTTCCAAAGCATCTTGTACCATGAAATCCAATTTCGGACCATAGAACGCAGCTTCTCCATATTCAACAACAGTTGGTAAACCTTTTTCAGCTGCTGCTTCAATGATTGCGTTTTCTGCTTTTTCCCAGTTTTCATCCGAACCAATATATTTCGTTGGATTATTTGGGTCTCTCAATGAAACTTGTGCCTTGAAGTTTTTAAAATCAAGTGTTTTGAAAATATACAACACCAAGTCAATGACTTTTTTAAATTCTTCTTTTACTTGCTCTTGTGTACAGAAAATGTGTGCGTCGTCTTGCGTAAAGCCACGTACACGTGTTAGTCCATGTAACTCACCACTTTGTTCGTAGCGGTAAACGGTACCAAACTCAGCAAATCGAGCAGGCAAATCTTTGTACGAACGCGGTTTTGATTTGTAAATCTCACAGTGATGCGGACAGTTCATTGGTTTCAACAAAAACTCTTCGTTTGGATCAGGCGTTTTAATTGCCTGAAACGAATCTGCTCCATATTTCTCGTAATGTCCAGAAGTAACGTACAATTCTTTGTTACCAATGTGCGGTGTAATGACTTGTTCGTAACCAGCTTTGCGTTGTGCTTTCTTCAAAAAGTTTTCCAAACGCTCACGCAATGCAGCTCCTTTCGGTAACCACAATGGCAAACCTTGACCTACTTTTTGTGAGAAAGTAAACAATTCCAACTCTTTTCCAACCTTGCGGTGGTCACGGCGTTTTGCTTCCTCTAACTTTTCTAAATATTCAGTTAACTCTGCTTGTTTCGGGAATGTAATTCCATAAATGCGTGTCAACTGTTTGTTTTTTTCGTCACCTCTCCAGTAAGCACCAGCTATCGATAATAATTTGATTGCTTTGATGAATCCAGTGTCTGGAATATGTGGTCCACGGCATAAATCCGTGAAATTTCCTTGTGTGTAAAACGTAATTGATCCGTCAGGTAAATCTTGAATCAATTCGAGTTTGTACGGATCTTGTTTTTCTGTAAAATATGCTAAGGCATCAGCTTTTGAAACTTCTTTGCGTACGAACGCATTTTTTTGCTTCGCTAACTCACGCATTTTTTCTTCCACTTTTACCAAATCTTCTTCTTTGATGTGGTAATCTAAAAAGTCAACATCGTAGTAATAACCATGGGCAATTGGAGGTCCAATCGCTAATTTTACTCCAGGATAAATTGCTTCGAGTGCTTCCGCCATCAAATGGGCAGAAGAGTGCCACATGGTTGATTTACCTTCCGCGTCATTCCAGGTCAATAATTGCAAGGTACAATCAGTTGTTAACGGACGATTTGCATCCATTACTTCTCCATTTACTTTTGCAGCCAATACGTTGCGAGCCAATCCTTCAGAGATGCTAGCTGCAACTGCTAAAGAACTAGTTCCTTTTTCGAATTGTTTTACCGATCCATCAGGAAGCGTTACGTGTATCATAGAATCTTAAAAATTTGAACACAAAAATAGGCTTTTATTCAGTAATATTTACCAAAAACCCTCATTTTTATGCTGTTAAAATGCCTTTTTTTTGGTTTTCTACACTTTTTTTATTAGTTTAGGGTTACAAATTATTGCATGACTACGTTTCGCTTCCCATTGCTACTTCCAACAATGGCCATTTTTGCAGGTGGCTTTTTTACCGCTTTTAATACATTTGACAGCATAATTTCCCTATTCATCACAGCTTTTTTTATGCTGCTGATTTTGCTTGCATTACGCTTCACAACGCTTTTTGAACATGCAGTAAACCGTCAATTAATTGCCTTCGTCCTGTTTTTTCAGCTAGGTTGTTTGTTTTTTGAATTTTCAGATTTCAGAAAAAACCCTGAAAACAACTTGTTTCAACACGAAAATACAGTTTTTAGTGGCGTCGTTCACGAAGTGAGAAGTGAAAAGGGGCAATCGCAGCAATTTATTGTGCAACTTGATCAACTAATTATTGGCGAAAAATCGACACCAACCAATGCAAAGATCCTTGTGAATTTGTACGATGCGTCTTATCGTGTCGATGACCAACTATTGTTCAACGGCACTGTTTTACCACTAAAAAACAAAGGCAATCCAGGAGAATTTGATGCACGTTATTATTACCAATACAAAGGAATTATCGGCACAATTGCACTCAGTAATCACGAATGCGTTAAAATCGGTGAAACACAGTCAATTAATGGCTTTTTTACTCGTTGGCGAAACACCTTGTCTCACTCCATGGAACAACATTTAGATGGCGTTTTTTTGGGAGTAGCAAAAGCACTTTTATTGGGAGATAAAGCTGATTTAGATCAAGAAACTATGCGCATTTTTTCAAACACCGGTTCCATGCATGTACTTGCTGTTTCTGGTTTACACGTTGGACTTTTACTTATGATGTTCCAAAAAGTATTATTGCTTTTTGCACGTTGGATTTCCAAACGACAAGCTTTATTCTTCTCCTTACTATTGGTTTGGATGTACGGTTTCTTATCCGGTGCATCGCCTTCAGTCATGCGTGCTGTTGTGATGTTTACAATTTTGGCTTACGGTCAGTTGTTTTTTAGAAAAACGGCCGCGATTAATTCGTTGTGTTTATCAGCAATACTGCTTTTTGTTTGGGATCCTTGGGTAATTTTTGACATCGGTTTTCAATTGTCATACGGCGCTATGTTTGGCATTTTCCTTTTGTACCAACCCTTGGTCGATTTGTTGCATGTCGAACAAAAATTAGTACGCATGATTTGGGAAGGCACAATGGTTGGCATAGCCGCAACAATTTTCACTACTCCGCTGACTTTGTATTGGTTCTATCAATTCCCCAATTATTTTGCATTGGCCAACTTGGGCGTGATGCTCTTTGGATTTTTGGTTTTGTTGTTGGGAATGATTTATTTAATAACTGTTTACATTCCAGTGATTTCTGTTTTCGTAGCTGTAGTTTTTTCGTTTACAATTATAGGTTTGGTTTGGTGGGTTGGAATCATTGATCAACTTCCAGGCGCTGTTTCTGGAGGTTTTCATTTTGAAACAAGTGTCTTGCTAATTGCGTACCTGCTCATTATAGGTTGGTTAATCGCTATATATCGTTACAAGCGGTTACGTTATTTGCTCATTCCAGTAAGCATTTTGAGTGTGGTGTTGGTTTCTGTTCAACGATACGACTACTTGACGAAAAACGAGTTGATTGTATTCAAAGCAAAACGCTTGATTTGTGCAATTAAAACGCCAGTTGGCGTGCTTGGATTTTACGATCCGAAAAAGGGATTAGCAGACAAAGTACCGAGAGAATTGGTTTCATTCCAACAATATTCAGGAAGAAAAATAAAAACGCTTGCATTAACCAATGATAGTCTTGCTGCACAACTTGGAAAAACCAAAATTTCAGTTGCGAAAGCTACCAATGGATGGCATATTTATATCAATGAAAAACGGTTGTATTACCAACAATACGGTATTCCTTCGAACAAGCAAAATCCCAAACTGTTAGGGAGTTATTTGCAAGAATATTTGAACCCTTCAAATAAATGGGGTGCGTTTGTGCTTTCCTATTGAATTCGTTGGTAATATTCGTTGAATTTGTACAATTCAAAAGCTGCTTTTTCGTTTGTTTTTCGAACAAGTACTTCGTAATAACCAACACCAGTTGGAGATTCTTCTTTTTTGATAGTAGTTATTTCACAAATGATAGTGGAGAAATCGATCGACGGATTTTTATTGATGAGTTCGTTTTGCGTCAATTTTGTGAGTATCAAAGTGTTGTTCAAACGGTTGTTTTTGTTGCAAATCCACATAACATAAAACACATGACGCAAAAAATCGCTTTTTTCTTCACCAATTAAGTTTGCCGCTTTTTGCTTCATCAAATTGTAGAATTTCTTTTCCGCATACGTTGGGTCTGGGTCATCAAATTGTTGCGTAAAACTTTCTTCTTTCATGTAAAATTGGGCCATCGGAGCATCAATTGAATCCGCAACAAAATAGTCCAATTGTGTCATTTGAGTTATTTCATTCTTTTTGTTAATGGCAATTTGTGCAATGATAAATTCGAACAGTTGTTTTTCTTGTAATTGAAAAAAATGTGTTTCCAAAAAAGAAATGGTTGCTGAATCTTTATCAATGATCAATTTTTGATAATCAATCGCTGCATCAACTTCATTCGTCGATAAATTTCGTTGGGTCAATTGGTATTTCTTTTCAAAAAGCGAATCGAGTTTGATGTAGCTAATCGGTTTTACTTTGACAACCTCACCATACGCAAGCGATGTATACGTTTTGTTGATTGTAGAATAGTCTTTTTTTAACTGATTTTCAAGCGCAGTCCGACGTTGCATAGTCACGTCATACATAGTGGGAGGTGGCGTGTAATTCAGCTTACAAGAAACAAGAATTAAGAGTATGCTTAAAAGTGGTATGAATTTTAAGTGAAAACGAAGTTTATACATACAAAAGTGAATAGATATAATCAAAAATAACGATTTTTGTTGACAATTGCTATGAAGACATTTTTATCACTTTTTTGTTTATTGGTTTTATCCCTTCGTGTTGCTGCCCAAAAAGAAATGGCTGTGCAGCGCATTGCAACAAAAATTGATTTGGATGGACAATTACTAGAATCGGAATGGCAACAAGCTACCGAGGCCGATTCGTTTGTTGTGAATTTCCCGAATGTAGGCGCGCTTTCTCCCTATAAATCGCAAGTTCGGGTTTTGTACAACGACCAATTTGTTTTTATTGGCGCACAATTATACGATAAACGACCAGATTCTGTCTTGACTTTTTTGTCACAACGCGATGACTTTGGTAATGCCGATTATTTTGGTGTGACTATCGATCCGTATGGCGCTGGACAAAATGGATTTGGTTTTTATGTAACCGCTGCAGGTGTTGAAATTGATGCAATTGTCAATCAAAATGATTTCGATTATTCGTGGAATGCCGTTTGGAAAAGTGTTGTCACGAAAACGGAATATGGTTGGTGTGTTGAAATGGCAATTCCCTTGTCTCAATTGCGTTTCCCAAAGGTGGATGTACAAACTTGGAAGGTGAATTTCAAACGTCATGTGCGCCGAATTCGCGAAACATCTTTTTGGTCTCCAGTCGATCCACAAGCATTTGGAGAACTAGCGCAAGCAGGGAAGTTAACCAATTTGAAAGCACTCGTTTCGCCACTACGTTTAATGTTCTCGCCATACACAACTGCCTACCTAGAAAATTATTACAACGATCAAACACAAAGTCAAGATTGGCGTTTGCGCCAACGATTTGGACTGGACATGAAATACGGATTGAGCGAGTCGTTTACTTTAGACGCGACTTTGGTTCCTGATTTCGGGCAAACTGCTTCGGATAGATTGGTTCTTAATTTATCGCCCTTTGAAGTGCGTTACAATGAAAATAGACCGTTTTTCTTGGAAGGAATGGACTTGTTTGGCATTGGTGATATTTTTTATTCCCGAAGAATTGGTGCTGAAACATACATGGGTGCGCAAGTTGTTGATTCGTTACAAAATTCAGGAAATGAAATTCTAGCTGCGCCCGCACTCGCTCAATTAGTTAACGCAACAAAAATAACTGGAAGAACAAAAAGCGGTTTGGGATTGGGATTTTTAAATGCTATTGAGAAACGATCTTTTGTGACGTACAAAGATACAAATGGCGTGGTACGCGAGAAATTAGCGCATCCGCTCTCCAATTATAACGTTTTCGTTCTTAGTCAAAATTTGAAAAATTCGGGAAACATCTCGTTTATCAATTCAAATGTGCTTCGAAAGGATATTGATGTTTTATCGAATGTGTCTTCTGCTCAGTTTCAAGTGTTGACAAAAAGCAGGAAGTATTCGTTGTCTGGAAATGGGCAGTTATCAGTGAATCAACGCAATAATCAAAGTACTTTGGGACATACAGGATATCTGTCGTTTGCAAAAGTAGCAGGAACGTTTACAGGACATTTTGATTATTACCAATGTTCGGAAACCTATGATCCAAATGAATTGGGATTCTTCGCAAAGAACAATTACCGAGGAGTTTACAGTGAAATAAAATGGATAGGTTATGAGCCAAGAGGGAACATGTTACGCCGAACCTTCAAAGCAAGCACCAATTTGGAATACTTGTTTGCACCTAGTAAATATGCATACTTCAATTTTTATGCAGGTGAATTCATTACGTTTAAAAACTTTTTAACAGTTGGAATAGAGTCGACCGTTTTTCCAGTGAAAGAAATCGATCATTTTGAATCGCGTACTTTCGGCATACCGGTTAACTTTCCAAGTTCGTTTCAACTGGGTGGATTTTATTCCAGTGATTATACCAAAAAATACGCCTTGGATTTTTCCATGTACAACCGTGTTTACGCAGCTGATGCCATGAATAATTTTGATGGACAAATCAGTCCACGTATTCGTTTGTCCTCGCGCATGTTCATTGTCGTTACAACAGATATTTCGCGCTATTCCAATAACCGCGGATTTGTTCGTGTGAGTGATCCGAATTATGCGGGAACGATTTTTATTGGTTCGCGTGACCGTTGGATTGTCAATAATGCGATTGCAGCTGATTATACCTTGACCAATCGCATGGGCTTTCGATTGGGCTTGAATCACAATTGGCAAGAAGTTAATTACCAACAATTTTATGCCCTTCAAAACGATGGGTCGACAAAAGCATCTAGTTATACAGGAATCGATTCAGAAGGTAAAAGCATACACAATACGACGTTTGATGCATTTACTGTTGATTTGAATTTTAGATGGATTATTTATCCAGGAAGTGAAATTCGTTTTGTTTGGAAGTACAACATCTACGCCACCAAAAGTGGATTGGATTTGATTTATTTCAACACGTTTAAGGACTTGTTTCAACAACCTCAATTGAATTCATTTTCCATCAAAGCATTGTTCTTTGTCGATGCTGGAAAGTGGAAAAAAGCGAAAAAGAATTAATTCGAATCAGTTGTATTGATGACAATGGTATTTCCACATTTGAAATGACCTTCTGGGCACGTTTTCCCTCCGTGTAAACCACATGGACGACAAGTGAGTTGTTCGGCTGTTTCAATAATCGTTGCGTCAGTTGCCAGCGGACCAAAACCAAAAGCAGGAATTGTTGCACAGAAAAAGGCGGTTGTTGGTGTATTCATCGCAGAAGCCATGTGCATTGGTCCCGAATCATTCACAAAACAACGTGCTGCATGTTGCAACAATGCACAAGAATCCAATAAATTTAATTTTCCAGCGAGGTTGTTTTCAGGCATCAAAGCTGCTCCATCAATCACTTGTTGACAAAGTTGCTCGTCATCTTTTCCGCCAACTAAATACACTGTTCCTCTTTTAGCTAAATCGCTTGCTAGTGTAATCCAATGTGTGATAGGCAATTGCTTGGTGAACCAAACAGAAGCAGGGGCAAGGACAAAATATGGGCGCGATTGAGCAGTGAATGAAGCAATTTTTTCTTGGTTGGCTTGCCCTGGAAATAAACTTGGGCGCACTAACTTGTCAGCTCCTAAATGTGCAATCGTTCGTAAATTGCGTTCCACTTCATGTGTTCCATTCCCAATTTCATGGGGGATTTTTGTTGTGTATGCAAACGAAAACGGATTTTTAGCAAACCCAATTTTCTTGTTGGCTTTTGAAAGTGCTGTAATGATTCCCGAACTTCCAAAACGGTGTAAATTAATAACCGTGTTGTACTTTTCTTTTCGAATCGTTTGAATACACTTTTTCAATGCGTTTAATTTCCCTGTTTTTTTATCAAAGGTGAAAACGCTTGAAATGGCAGGATGATTTGCGAGGATTGATTCGTTTCCTTTACGAACTAAGATATCAATTTGTGCGTCTGGAAAAAGTCGCTTTAATTCCGTACAAACTGGAGTCGCTAAAATGACGTCACCAAGAAATGCAGTTTGAATAATAAGGAACTTTTGCATGTTGTAAAAATAGCAACAAATCACGAAAGCGAAAAGCACTGTTGTTTATCAATGATGAAAAACAATATCTACCACAACAATTTGAACGAATAATGCTACTTTTTGAATGATTAGTCCTTTCAGGTTAGTCAGAATAATCATTCATTTGCTAAACAAATCGTTAAAACAAAACTATGAGTAATTTAGCACAAAAGCCAACCTTCAAACCACATTACGACAATTTTATTGGTGGAAAGTTCGTTGCGCCTGTATCTGGAGAATATTTTGACAATGTATCTCCAATTGATGGAAAAGTATTTACAAAAGCTGCACGTTCTGGAAAAGCAGATATCGAATTGGCAATTGATGCTGCACACGAAGCATTTGTCTCTTGGTCAAAAACATCAGCAACTACACGTTCCAATTTATTGTTGAAAATAGCTGACATCATGGAAGCGAATTTGGAATATTTAGCTACAGTTGAAACAATCGATAATGGAAAAGCAATTCGTGAAACACGTTTGGCAGATTTACCTTTGTGTGTTGACCATTTCCGCTATTTTGCAGGCGTTATTCGTTCAGAAGAGGGTTCTATTTCAGAACACGATGAACACACCGTTTCAATCAACTTACACGAACCTTTGGGAGTTGTAGGACAAATTATTCCTTGGAATTTTCCATTATTAATGGCAACTTGGAAAATTGCACCAGCCTTGGCAGCAGGAAACTGTGTTATCGTTAAACCAGCTGAGCAAACACCAACTTCAATCATGATTTTAATGGAGTTGATTCAAGATGTATTGCCTGCAGGTGTATTGAATGTTGTTTCAGGATTTGGTCCAGAAGCAGGAAAACCATTAGCAACGTCACCACGAATTCAAAAAGTAGCATTCACAGGTGAAACGACAACTGGTCGTTTGATCATGCAGTATGCATCAGAAAACTTAATTCCAGTTACTATGGAATTGGGTGGAAAATCTCCAAATATCTTCTTCCCATCTGTAGCAGATCACGATGACGAATTTTTTGATAAAGCAATCGAAGGAGCTGTTTTGTTTGCTTTGAATCAAGGAGAAGTTTGTACGTGTCCATCTCGTATTTTAGTTCACGAATCGATTGCTGATAAGTTTATCGAACGCGTAATTGCACGAACTAATGCAATCAAAACAGGAAATCCATTGGATGGAACAGTTATGATGGGTGCACAAGCTTCTAGCGATCAACACGAAAAAATTGTTTCGTACATCAAAATTGGTATCGAAGAAGGAGCTGAAGTTTTAGCAGGTGGCGCGGTCAATAAATTAGGTGGCGACTTAGATGGTGGATATTACATTCAACCAACTATCTTGAAAGGACACAATAAAATGCGTGTGTTCCAAGAAGAAATTTTTGGACCTGTTGTTTGTGTGACAACATTTAAAACGACAGAAGAAGCATTGGAAATTGCAAACGACACACTATATGGTTTAGGTGCTGGTGTTTGGACACGAGATGCTCATGAATTATACCAAGTGCCAAGAGAAATCAAAGCAGGTCGTGTTTGGGTGAATAATTACCACGCTTATCCAGCTCATGCTCCGTTTGGAGGTTATAAAAAATCTGGTTTTGGACGTGAAACTCACAAAATGATGTTGGCGCATTACCGTCAAACTAAAAACATGTTGATTTCATACAACAAAAACAAATTAGGTTTCTTCTGATAGTTTAGAATCGTTAATTTCAGCAACCTGAGTCCTTATTCAGGTTGCTTTTTTTTTATATTAAACCAATATTCATGACACAACGTATCGATTTAACAGAAGAAGCAAGTAAAGTCATTCACCAATTAAAAGAAAAGTTCGGGGAATTAATGTTTCATCAAAGTGGCGGTTGTTGTGATGGTTCGCAACCGATGTGCTTTAAAAAAGGAGATTTCATTCTGGGTTCAAGCGATATTTGTTTGGGTGAAATAGCCGGCTGTGAATTTTGGATGAGCAAAGATCAATTTGAATATTGGCAATATACTCATTTAACGATTGATATTACTCCAGGTAGAGGGTCTAGTTTTTCTTTAGAGATCCCAATGGGACTTCGTTTTATTACAAAAAGTCGCTTGTTTACACCCGAGGAATTAACAGATTTGGCGCCAACAAAAACGATTGATTGATTATTTTAACTGATAGCATTGTTGGTATTGCTTTGGCGTTATTCCTTCGTACTTTTTGAATACACGAATGAAATAATTGCAATCCTCAAATCCAGATTCGTAACACACTTGATTTACTTGAATAAACGGATTTTTTAACAATGATTTGGCATATTTGATGCGTTCTTTTAAGATGAATTCAATGGGACTCATGCCGATTTCTCGTTTGAAATAGCGATAAAAAGAAGATGAACTCATGCAAGCAGTGCTTGTTAATTCCTTCATTGTTAACCGATTGGACAAGCGTTCTCGGATGTAGGCAACTACATGACTCAATGCAGTATTCGCTTCAAAAATTCGATCGTCTTCGATTTTATGCCTTGTTTGTGATTGAATAACATGAATTAATAATTCTTGAAGCGTTAAATCAGCTATGATGTCTTTGGTCATGCTCGAACTCATGCAAACTTGAATCAACTTATTCATGGCGCTAGCCAATTCCTCGTTGTTGTAAAAGAAATAATCGTGTTGATCGAGACTCCAGTAATTTTGCTTGTCGAATTTGGGGTATTTTTCATTCAACAAATCCAACGTTTTGCTGATTTTTTGATGATCAATGGCTAAGGCTAAACACTGAGTAGGATTTTCTTTTGAAGCTTCAGGGAAATCAATTTTCATTTCCACATTTGATGGAATGATTACGGTTTCTCCGGGTAAGTAATCAAAAGGTTTGTCGTCAAACAAATGCATGACTTTTTTTCCACGCAACATACTTGTCACAACCAAATCGTTGAATTTTAATGGAACCAATTGTGATTCTTGGTACGTTTCAAACAAATTCAACTCGCAATTTTCCAAGGTATGCACAGTTCTGTTTTCAACCAACGTTTTTAACGATAGTTCATGCGTAAGTGCAGGGGTGTGAAGCTGTTTACCGATTTGTTTCATGCAATTTTTGTTGCACTAATATACGAAAAAAAATCAGATAACAAACTGATTATCTTAATAATGTAACACTTCCACGGAAATAATATTCTTGATTCAAGCCGTTTTTGATATTCAACACATACGAATATGTTCCAGAAGGTAAATTTTCGTTTGACCCTTGATGCGTTCCATTCCACGCGTCATTGGGATTTGAACTTTGAAAAATAAGCTGTCCCCAGCGATCCAAAATTGAAAACTGATATTCCGCTACATCGTAATAAGAAACAACGGGATAAAAAAGCGGATTCGCACCAGCAGGTGTGAATGCATTTGGGATGTAAACAACGGGTTCAATCGCTGTACAAGCTTGATTCGAAAAGCTGTTTTCAGCAACATGAAACTCGTTTTCACTTTCACGCGCGATGATGTAATAGCAGAATTTCCCTGCACTCGTTTCAAACATACTAACATCATCGTCATAATAGCGCTCGTCTGGATTACGCGTTGCAATTGGCGGATAAGTATACACACCATCAACTCCACGTATGATTTCGTAAAACATGACATCACCAGCAAAATCAATATACGAAGACCATTCTAAATGATTCGATTTGAGGGTTTGGTCGCTTGTTACTTTCAGTAAAACTGTTTTTGCATAATTCGAAACTGATCCCAATCCACCGCAACTATCAATAATACGTGCTCGGTAGGTGTAACTGTGTTGTTGAACATCCACATCTTTGTCTGTGTACGTGATGGGTGATGAAGTTGCAGGAAGTGTAACAAGGATGTCGAAAAGTCCAGTTAATTCATTGTATCGTTCAAATTGAACGGCACTGGTATTGGTTCCTACTTCGATGAGGTGTCTTAAAATAACCGTGTTATCTTGAACTGTTGCAACACTCAAATAATGTATTGCAGGTGGGGCAGGAGTGTTCAAGAAAAAACAAGCAAGATTAGAAAACGCCGAAATTCCTGCTTGATTCGTTGCGCGAATGGAAATGCAATAATTCGCTAACGGATCCAGCGTAACATCGAAAGTAGTTGCTGAAGTTGAACCAACATTCGCCCAAGCGCCACCATTTTTTTGAACAAAAACAGTATAATTAATCGCTGAACTTCCCCAACCTACGTAATTGGTCCAATTCAACGTAACATTACTGTTGCAGACATTTAAATCGCTTGTTAGATAAATGGAAGTATGGATATTTGCTTTTGCAGATGTTTGGTAAGTGGGAGGGACGGCAACAGTAAAACACGAATCAAAAGCTGCTACGGTAAATGTAAGCGGACCAGAAATTGTTCCTGTATAGTTGTAACTCGTTGTCGTGATTCCCCAAACGGTATCTAATTCTTGTAAAAACCCATTGGCATCTTCCAAATAAATGACATAACCATAGGTGTCTGGTTGGTAGTTTTGATTCCAAGTCAACACCAATTGACCAGAAGTTGTGTCAACACTTGCAGCAGAAATAATTGGTTGATCTGGCGTCATCATGTCGTCCAAATTATCACCTGCTAAATTCGAATTGAAAAGACAGTTCGGAGTTGTATAAACAACTTGGTAATTCAAAAACGCATTACAAATGTCAATGGTATCGATGTAATTCGTTTGTGTATAAGGCAATGTTGCAATGATTGACCAAGTTCCTAATGGATATTCTCTTAAAACTGTGCACGTCGGTAACATTCCAGGAAGAGGTGAAGGAGCAGGTGTGTTCCAACTCAATTGAGCTGTTCCATTTGCGGGATTGAACAAGTTTAAATGCACATTTTTCAAGGTGTCGCTATTTCTAGCAGTTAAACCACCACATCCAGAAATCACCCGAACAAATAAATCTAAATCATTGTTTGGATTGGTGATAACTCCAGAAGTTGTACCAATCGGAAAAGTTCCCTCCAATCCATTTTGAACACTGTACAATTCGTAAGCAACAAAACTGTTGTTGGTATTCACAATTGGATTCCAAGTTACCGTTACATCACCATTTGCTGCAGTTGATATACAGTTAATTTGTGTCGCAGGAATGACATCAGCATTTCGAACGTTGACAGTGATTGTTTTGTAGCTTATTTTGGGAATTTGACAATAATTATCGCTCACTTTTACCACAAAATGATACGCAACCAAATCGCGTAAATTACCAGTGGCATCTGCTAAATGATTACAAGCTGTTTGCCAAGAAAAATTGGTGTTAACACCTTGAATGCCACTTACAATTGGTGTTGGCGCTAACGTCGCACAAGGTGCATTCAAACAATTTGTTGTACTAGAGAAATTTTGTCCAAACTGCAAGCTAGAAGCAGTCAAATAATTCGTCTGCGGAGAACCGTCTTGCAATAATTCAACATCGACAGCTTGAATGGGAAATGTAACGAGTGTTCCTGCATCAACCGTTGTTTCAAATAAATTTCCAGCAAAAGGCGCTTGTATAACTGGACGATTGTTGTTGCCCGAACAGTTGACCACAAATAATTGCATTTCCCGTTCCACTTGTGCAATCAAATGACCTTGACGAAAACTTTTTGTAACAACTTTCACAACATAACTCCCAATTGTAGCTGAAGTAAAGGTTAAATTCCCGCTTGATGTATTTAATACAGCAGGAATATTTGTTGGGTTAAAACTGGCATCGGGTGTTGGACTTTGCGCGGTAAATCCAACTTCAAAAGCGATTGGCGCAGGATTGACAGGTGGATTGTAAGGCCCAGCTGTTAACGAGTTCATGGGTGTGCCAAACTGAACTGTTAATGAATCCAAATCGCTGTCAACTGGATGCAGATTGAATTCGTAATTTTCTCCAGCGCAACTGATGAAATAGGGATCTTGCAAGAATTGAGGTGAATTATCCGTACACGTTCCAGCAACAGAAAAAGGAGAAGCAAACATCGTTGCTGACAGCGTAATTCCTGTTGATGAAGGATTCAGTAAATTGGTGATTAAATTACTGCGTGAAAAATTATCATAGGTAAAAACCCAACCGTTTGCTCCTGGGATTCCCGGTAAAATAGTGGGGGCTGAACGGTAAATAATTTTTTCAATAGCGCCAAGTCCATTTCCACCATTTGCTCCCGTACCACAACTCAGTTGACCGGGAGAACCAGTGACTGGTGAACAAGTCGGGGAAATATCCATTCTACTGACAAAATTTAAGGTGATCGAAGAAATTGTCGGGTGATACCAAACGTTCAAATTTTCTGAAACTGGATTGATATCTGCGCCGTTACAATCGCGGTAAAACGTTAATTGAAATACTGTTCCATTTCCTGCACATGCCCACGTGATTTCACCACCAATGACATGAGAAGCACGCACTTGAAAAGTGAATGCAAGAAGAAAAAATAGGAACAAATAGCGCAACATGTATATAGAAACGTTAAATTTTATTGTTTAGTGCCTATACACTATACGAAGGATCTGCAAAAAGGTTGACTTTTATCCTGCTGTAACAATTAAAAAATCGTCCCAATTCAAATACTTGATAGCTAATTCATGGATGCGTTTTGCATCAACGTGTTTGATTTTTTCAATTGCTTGGTCGTAAAACGTCAAATCAAGTCCATACATATCGACACTGTTGAACATGTCAAGCATGGCATAAGGCCCATCAGCGCTTTTTAACAACTGTCCCAACATGTAGTTTTTGACCAAGGACAATTCTTCTTCGCCAACCAATTCTGTTTGTAAGCGTGCAAGTTCAAATTTAATTTCAGTCAACGTTGCTTCCGTAACTTCTTTTCCAACTTCTGTGACAATGACAAAATAACCATTGCGTTGCAACTCCATGTTGCCTGTCCCGATTCCATACGTATAACCTTTATCTTCCCGAATATTTGTCATCAAACGCGAACCAAAGTAATCGCCTAAAATGGTGCTCAATACTTGAAATTCCAAGTAATCGGGATGGTTTTTCGGGAACAAGAATTTACCCATTCGAATGGCAGTTTGTACAGCATCTTCTTTCGGGAAATGTATTTTTTGTGGAGTCATAGCAAAGTCACCTTCGTATTTTGCAGGCTCATCCTTTGCCCATTTTCCAAATAAATCGATCAATTCATCAACTGTATCCAATCCACAATTTCCAACCAAGGTAATGCGTGTCAACCCATTCAAGTAGTTTTCTTTCCAAAATGAACGGTAACCAAAGTTATTTGGCGACTGAAAATCTTCAAGTGCAGCAAGTCGTGAATACGATTCACTCGAAGCAAATAACAGTTTGCGGAATTGTTGCTGCGCGACATTACTTACTTTTTGTTGGTTGACTTTGTAGCGTTGTTCCAACGAACGCAAGGTATCTACAACTTCGTTTTCTCGGAAAATACAGTTATTGATAGCATCTGCAACGATGTGTGCAATTGCAAGCAGGTTTTCTTTCAAACAATAAATGCTGACAACGGCATTTTCAAACGAAATATCGGTGTCTAAAAATCCACCGAGTGAATCAATTTGATCGTGAATTTCAACAGATGAAAAGGCTTCAGTCCCTGAGAACAACAAACTGTGCACAATTGCGGGAAGACTTTGTTCTCCTCGTGTAATTCCTGCATCAAAAAACAAATCCAAACGAACTGTGTCATTTGGGACTTCTTTCATCCAAAGTAATTTTACAGCAGGAGTTACATCAAAAATCTGTGGTTTTACAAATGCGATGTGTTCCACTTGTTGCGTTGTCGGTTGTATGTTTCTATTAATCATTTGTAATGGCTTTAACGCGTAAAAGAGAACAGTTTTCTTTTCGTAATAGTTCTTTCGCTACTGTTTGAATGTGTTCTGCAGTGATACTTTGGTACAATTCGTTTTCTTCGTTTACACCATTTGCGTCACCGAGTAATTCATAATTACATAAGTTCATTGCACGGTTCAACAAGCCTTGTTCTTGAAATGCTTTAACGGTTCTTATTTTGATCAACAATTTCTCGGTTTCAGCTTGTTCCATTGGGTGATTGATCAGTTCAGCTAATACATTCCAAAGTGCTTCATCCAAGGCTTCAAAACTCACACCGTCATTTAATTTTCCTTCAATCATCAACAATCCTTCGTCGAGAGAACCGCTAATATACGCGCTGATGGATGCAACAAGTTGGAGTTCTTTTTGCAATTTACCATAAAGTCGCGATGATTTTTCACGACCGAGCGCATCTGAAATAATATCCGTCACATAGTATTCAAACGATTTGCGTTCGGGCATTTTGAAGGCATAATAAAACGCATTATTGGGTACGTTGCGCTCCAACGTTTGAATTCTGAATTCGTTTTGAGCAGGTTCTTTTGGTAACATGCGTTCTGGTTTAATGGAAGTAGGAATTGTTCCGTACCATTTTTCAACCAGTCGTTTTGTTTCGTCAAATGAAATATTTCCAGCGATACACAAGATTGCATTTGCTGGATGGTAATGCGCATTGAAAAATGCTTTCACATCGTCCATTGTTGCTTCTTCGATGTGTTCGATTTTCTTACCAATTGTTGCCCATTTGTACGGGTGAACTTTGTAAGCAAGCGGACGCAATTCCAACCAAACATCACCGTAAGGTTGATTCAAATAGCGTTGTTTGAATTCTTCAATGACAACATTTCGTTGAACTTCTAAGCTTTTTGGAGTAAAAGCAAGCGATAACATGCGGTCACTTTCCAACCACAAAGCAGTTTCAATATTTTGAACGGGTAAAACGTTGTAATAATTCGTGATATCATTCGAAGTAAAAGCATTGCTTTCACCTCCAGCATGTTGCAAAGGTGCGTCAAAATCAGGAATATTGACAGAGCCACCAAACATCAAATGTTCGAATAAATGTGCAAATCCTGTTTTCTCTTCCGATTCATCTCGTGCGCCTACATCGTATAAGGTATTCACAACAACCATTGGTGTTGTTTCGTCCAAATGATGCAGAACGGTTAGGCCATTAGCTAGTTTAAAGCGATTAAATTGAATCATTAAAATTGGTATTTTTCATCGCTACGAGCTTGTAGCGCTTGGTTAAATTCTATCATTATTTCGGCAACAACATCGGCTGCTGGTTTTATTGTTGTGATCAAACTTGATATTTGACCAACTTCAAGTTCCCCACTTTCGATGTCGCCTTCAAACATTCCTTTTTTTGCGCGTCCTCTTCCAAGTAATTCGCTTAATTCTTCGGGAGTTGATCCTTTTTCGTAAGCGTTCATCACTGCATCAAAAAATGGATTTTTCAACAAACGAACGGGTGTCAACTCTTTGAGTGTTAGCAAAGTGTCGCCTTCTTGTGCTGCAAGTACTTTGTTTTTAAAATTGATGTGAGCAGAAGATTCTGGTGTTGCAATGAAGCGTGAACCAATTTGAACGCCATCTGCACCCAATGTCATTGCTGCTAACATGCCGCTTCCAGTTCCAATTCCACCAGCTGCAATTAAAGGAATTGAAATTCCTGCTTTTACCATTGGAATGAGGCACATGGTTGTAGTCTCATCGCGGCCGTTGTGACCACCGGCTTCAAATCCTTCTGCAACGACAGCATCAACTCCAGCAGCTTCGGCTTTTTGAGCGAATTTCAAAGAAGAAACAACGTGAACAACTGTAATTCCTTTCGATTTCAGATAACTGGTATACGTTTTTGGATTTCCAGCGGAAGTGAAAACAATCGGAACTTGGTGTTTGATGATTAATTCGATGTGTGCTTCAATATTCGGATAAAGCATAGGAAGATTCACAGCAAAAGGTTTTGTCGTTGCCGCTTTGCATTTTGTTAATTGTTCGTCCAAAATCTCCGGATACATCGAACCGGAACCAATTATTCCTAATCCGCCTGCATTAGAAACGGCACTTGCCAGTTCCCAACCAGAACACCAAATCATTCCCCCTTGAATCAATGGGTATTTTGTATTGAAAAGCGCAGTAATCTTATTTTTCATCAATGTATTTTTGTTGTTTGCGTTTGCTCAATCTCAAAAATACGAAATACCACGCTATTGAACAGCGTTATTACTTACAAATAATACAGTTTTCCCTCAGAAATACGCAGGCTTGTGTCAAAATTAGTGGCGTACAAACCACCTGTGCCAAGTCCTTGTGGAATAGTTGGTTCAAATTGCCCTGTAAATTGCGCAATAACCATCAAGCCAATGTTGCTTTCCAAAGCAGAAGTAATCCACCAAGGAATGCCTAATTCGTTAGCACAAGCAATCCATTCACTTGTTCCAGTGATTCCTCCGTGAAGACTTGGTTTTAGGATGATGTAGTGTGGTTTGATTGTCTGTAATAAGGATTTTTTTTCTTCCAAATTCGTTATACCAATCAATTCTTCATCGAGCGCAATGGGAAGGATGTTGTTGGCACACAAGTCGCGCATTTGTTCGATTTGACCAGCAGCAATTGGTTGTTCAATCGAATGAATGTCCAAAGCGGCAAGGCGCGTAAGTTTTTCAATTGCTTCGATTGGGGAAAACGCGCCGTTTGCATCGACGCGAATGACCAGTTGATCGGCAGGAAAACGCTTGCGCAAATTGCTTAAAATAGAAAATTCGGTTTCGAAGTCAAGCGCGCCAACTTTCATTTTGATGCACGAAAATCCAGCGTTTAATTTCTCTTCGATTTGTTCGTTCATGAAGTTTTCGTCACCCATCCAAATCAGTCCGTTGATTGGAATAGCTTCGTTTCTTTCGGTGAAATCAGAGGTGAAGTAGTGTTGTTTTCCGCCATTTTTCAAATCAATAAACGCCGATTCAAGTCCAAATAAAATGGAGGGAAATTCAGCTAACGCTTGTTTGTTTTGGTGAAAATGTATCGGATTGCTGCATACTTCGGTTAATTTACCAGTGTATTGTTCATCGGATGTATAATCTGGGGATAAGCCTGGAATGATGGAACATTCGCCAATTCCGCTCAAACCTGTTTGCTCATCTGTTAAGGTGAAAATCCACAGTTTTTTTTCGGTTAATATCCCGCGACTTGTGCCACTTGGGCGTTTGAAAAGCAGTGTTTTTGCTTCAAAAGTCAAGTGCAATTGTTTTGCTGAAAAGTCCATCAAGCAAAGTACTGTTGAATGATTACACTAATAAAATACAGCACACTAGTAAAAAAAGTACCCAAAGCAACTTTCTTCAATTCCCCATCAAGTGATTTTGGAATGGTATTGTTGCGCACAAATTTCAAGTGTTTTAGGAATAAGATAAAAGGTAGTAATGAAATAAAACCGATTGTGTTGTTGGTCAAAATCAAAAAGCTCACCCACGACAAAAAGCCAATAATGAAAAGCAATGCATGGTATTTTTTAGCATTTTCATTTCCCCATTTCACAACTACGGTATTTTTTCCGACCAAGGCATCGTTTTCTTGGTCGCGCATGTTGTTCAAATTCAATACGGCCGTTGAATAGTTACCTATCGTGATTGCTGGCAGGATAATAATCCACGATAATTCATTGCCAAACAAAGGATAAACTCCAAGTACGCTGACCAATCCAAAAAAGAGAAAGACGAATAAATCACCCATTCCATTGTAACCATACGCTTTTTTTCCAACTGTATATAAAATCGCAGCGGTGATGCAAGCAATAGCTAAAAGTACATAGCCAATCAAAGCAGTTTGACTCAACAATTGAGAACCAACGTAAATGAGCAATAATGCAGCAATAAAACTTAATAGCGAAACCAAGATGACTGCATTTCTCATTGTTTTTGGCGAGATAGCTCCCGATTGCACAGCACGTGTAGGACCAACACGATTGGCGTTGTCAGCACCTTTCAATGTATCTCCTAAATCATTTGCTAAATTGGAAAGTATTTGGAAAAGCAAGGTGGTACACAAAGCAAGTGTAAAAACAGTTCCGTTCCATTTTCCAAGTGCGAAAGCTGCTGCGCTTCCTGTTATAATTCCTGCTACCGACAACGGCAAAGTGCGTAAGCGTGCAGCGTGAATCCAGTCTTTTAATTGAGCCATGGTGTAAATTTCGGAATAAAATACGACAGTTTGTTTTGAATCGTTGATAATTTATGTTGATAGAGAAACAATGCATCCACGTGAAATGTTTCAAGAAAAAAGTATCTTTGTTTCAAACAAATGAAATGAAGACTATATCCGTTTTAGCTTGTAAAGAAATGCTCCATGCAGGCGAAATTTCCATCATTGATGTACGTGAACCGTGGGAGGTTGCCATTTGCTCCATTGGAGGCCAAGCAATTCCAATGCATGAAATTCCTGAAAAAGCAAACCTTTTACAAAAAGATACAGCGTATGCAATTTTGTGTAAATCGGGAAAAAGGGCAGAGGCAGTAGCGAATTTATTAGTCAGTGAATTTCATTTTTCAAATGTGAACATTATTGATGGAGGAATTACAGAATGGTACCTTCAGTTTGAACCAACATTTGAAATGTATTAATCATGATTGAATTATTTCAACATTTGTTCCACTTGGATTTCCAGTGGATTGTTAACGAATATCAAAGTGCGATTTACTTGGTGCTTTTTTTAGTGATTTTCATCGAAACAGGTTTGGTTATCATGCCTTTTTTACCGGGTGATTCACTGTTATTCACAGCAGGATTGTTTGCTGCTTCAGGCGATTTAAAGATTTCTTACTTACTTATTTTGTTATTTTTCGCGGCTATTTTAGGCGATTCAGTTAATTATTGGATTGGTCGAAAATTAGGATTGGGTGTGTTTGAATGGAAAATCAACCAAAAACAATTGGTGAAGCCCGAGTATTTGACAAAAACAGAAGCTTTTTTTGCTAAAAATGGAACAAAAGCAATCATCATGGCACGATTTGTTCCGTTTGTCAGAACATTCACACCTTTCGCTGCTGGCGTTGGCAAAATGAATTACCGCAAATTTTTGTTATTCGATTTGTTAGGTGGTTTTTTGTGGATTTTCAGTTTGACCTTAGCAGGTTATTTCTTAGGAAATATCGAATGGATCCGACTGAACATCGAAAAAGTATGTTTGGGCATCATTTTCATTTCTGTTTTGCCGATGCTTATTAGTTTTTTAAAATCAAAAAACAACAAGTAAATGCGCAAATTTGGCTTAATTGGCAAAACACTTGGACATTCGTTTTCGAAACAGTTTTTTGAAGAAAAATTCAGTGCAGAAGCAATCGCTGCGACTTTTGAAAACATTGAATTAGCTACTATTTCAGAAGTGAAAACTGTATTAACCGCAGGTTTTTCTGGTTTGTCAGTTACTGTTCCATACAAAACAGCGATTATTCCATTTTTAGATGAATTATCTGTTGAAGCACAAGCAATTGGTGCTGTTAACAGTATTGGTTTTGAAAACGGAAAAGCAATTGGATACAACACAGATGCGCACGGTTTTCACCAATCCATCAAGCCATTTTTGACCAATCAACACGAACGTGCGCTCATTATTGGAACTGGAGGCGCAGCCAAAGCTGTAGCTTATGTGTTGCAACAGATTGGATTGAACGTTGTGTTTGTTGCAAGAAACCCACAAGGAGAAAATGAATTTCCATTCGAAGCTTTGAATGAACACATGGTTCACGCGTGTAAGTTGATCGTTCATTGTACGCCAGTAGGAACTTTTCCCAATAATTCCGAATGCATTTCATTTCCATTTGCTTCTTTATCAAAAGAACATTTGTGTGTCGATTTGATTTATAATCCTGCGGAAACAAGTTTTCTTGCGCAAAGCAAGGCAGCGGGTGCAACAATTTTAAACGGTTATTCGATGCTTCAGGAACAAGCAATCAAGTCGTGGTCAATTTGGAATAAATCATAACGATTAGTAGCGATGAATCAGCACCAACTCCAAGAAACAGCGTTTTCTGCAAAATTCAGTGATGAAATTGCGGTAAAGTTGACAGCGCTTGCAAATGCTGGTGGAGGCGTTTTGTTGATTGGCATCAAAGACAACGGCAAAGTGGTTGGTATCATTCCTGCTGAAACAGAGGAAAACGTTCGTTTCATCAACGAAAAAAAGTGTTTTCCATCGTTGGTTTTGACTTACAAAACAGTTCAAATTGACATGAAGCTGGTGCTTGAGGTCACGGTAGCTCCACCGCTTGAAAAGCCTGTTTTTGCTATTGATGTGACGCGTACTAAAATTGCTTATTACCGCGGTGAAAACAACTTATTTCAATTAAGTAAAATCATTGTTGGGTTGTGGAACTTGCAAAAGAAACAAGGACACGCAACAGCAACCACCGAAGTTTTAGATGTTGTTCAGAAAGCGTTGTTAGCGCTGTTTGAACCGGACAAGCACTTGACCTTATCGCAGTTGTATAAATTATTGGCGGTTGAAAAATCGGTCATTGACAAATCCTTGATACAGCTCATTTACAGGGGACATGTTGGTTATCAGATGGGAGAAACGATGCGCTATTTCCTGCAAACGGAATCTGGAAACAACTTGTAAATTCCAGCTTCACAACGCCGAATGGCAAAAATGTCATTTAAAATCACTATCTTCGCAAAAAATTAATCGAAATAAAACTATTTTTTTCGTTTAAAACCTATGATTTTACAGGCTGTAGCAGTCCTTGTTTAGGTGATTAAAAAAAGAGTGATAGGAAGTTAGTTTCTTAAAAAAGTATAAATTTCAACATTTCGTCCGATCAATTGTTACATTAGACGAAGTATAATATTAAGTAGATGGGAAGACCTCCAACAAAACCAGCACGTTTGCGAGACGGATTTTATATAGAAGTGCGTAACTCAGGATCTCAAGGGATTAAAATTAGAAGAGACACAAAAGAACAAATGTTGCTTGCGGCAGAAGATTATTCTCGAACAAAAGACGTTGTTATTTTAGGCGAAATGAGAGATGATAAATGGGTGCACTAATCCATCGTTCAATTTAATAAGTGTGAAAAGAGAGGTAAACGGAAGTTTACCTCTCTTTTTTTTGGTGTGAAATTGGGTGTTTGTTTCCCGCAGGATGAGTTGGTGGAGACGTTGAGAGGTTTGGGGATTAGTTTTATGATTGTAAAATATAACCACATAGTTTTTTAATTTATGTGGTCAATTGCCCGTTGTTCAATTGTCTTCACAAATTTATATTTGTATTCAAATGGATATCAAAAATAGATTTGGTCAAAAAGTAAAAGAGCTTAGAATTCTTAAGGGTATTTCTCAAGAATCTCTTGCTAATCTAGCAGAAATAGATAGGACTTACATCTCTGATATTGAGAAAGGAGATAGGAATGTTTCAATCACTATTGTTGAAAAATTAGCTATTGCATTAAATGAAGATATTTGTGTTTTATTCAGTTATGAAAAATGAATAAAACCTTCAAAGAAATATCATACCCACCAACTTTTAAATACAGCTCAGATTCTGAAAGTATACCTTTAGAGTTTTATGAATCTGTTTTTCCTATTTCAAAAAGTATCGATCTTTTATTAGGTTATTTTAGTTCGAATGCATTTAAAGTTTTATCTCAAAGTTTTGCAGAATTTATTTTCAATGGAGGTAGTATTCGAATTGTCACGAATCATGTTATGACAATTAAGGATAAAGAAAATCTTATTGAAAACACCAACTTAAAAGATGAAGATAAAGTAATTGATATTTTTCAAGACATATCAAAACTTGAATTTGAATTAAGGGATTATGGACAACACTTTTTTGATTGTTTAAAATATCTTTTAAAAGAAAAAAGACTTCAAATATTACCAGTTAAATTTAATGGATTTGATCTTGCACATTGTAAAAAAATGATTCTTTTTGATGGTGAAAACTATATTTCAACGGATGGGAGTATCAATTTTACTCTTTCAGCGTTAACTAAGAATTCCGAGAGTTTTGAAGTAAATGCTCCTTGGAAAGGAGAAATTTTTGCCAAACGTACAGAACTTGAAAAAGAAAATTTCAATAGAATATTCAATAAAGAGCATCCAAATTACACTTATTTAGATGCGAACCAAATTGAAACTGTAATTTCAAAAATAGGTAAATCAAAAGATATTCAGGACTTACTAGAAGATTCCGTTCGTCTTGATGATTCTGAATTTAGTCAAAAAGTAAAAGACATTTTACAGCGTAAAAAGAAAATCATCGAAGAAAGCATTGAACATAAGTCAATTGCATTGTCAGAACCAAGATTCCCATATATTTCTGGTGCTAGGCCATATCAATTAGAAGCTTATCAAAATTGGATTAACAGAAATTATTCGAGTGTATTTGCTATGGCAACAGGTACAGGTAAAACGATAACTTCATTAAACTGTGTTTTACAAGAATATATCAAAACAGGTACTTATAAAACAATCATACTAGTTCCATCAATCGCTTTGCTAGAACAATGGGAGAAAGAAGTAGAACAATTCAATTTTAAAAAGATAATTAAAATTGGTGGTGGAAATAAATGGGAACAAGAACTAGCTTCAATTGTCAGTAACAAGCTTTGGAAAAGGGAAGAAAACTACATTCTCATTTCAACTTATGGAAGTTTTACAACTGAAAAATTTCAAAAATATTTCGTTAAAATTCAAAGTGATTTAATATTAATTGCTGATGAAGCTCACAACATTGGAGCACCTGGAATTAGAAAAATACTGCCAACTATAACTACATCAAAAAAAATTGGTTTATCCGCTACTCCTAAACGTGTTTATGATTTAGAAGGAACCGAAGCTCTTAATGTCTTTTTCAATGATTCTCCGCCTTATACCTATGAATTTGGAATGGAAAGAGCATTGTCAGAAGGTTTCTTAACAGAATACAAGTATTTTCCAAAAATTGTCCAGCTAAACGAAGATGAATCAGAGCGATATATTGAGATTTCAAAAAAGCTTTTAAAATTCTTTGATTTTGAAAAGGGTGAATTTAAAAAGGATCCTATTGTTGAAACGTTATTACTAAAAAGGAAAAACATTATTCATAAGGCACATTTCAAAATCAATACTTTTAAACAAATATTAAAAGAACTAAGTAAAATCAATAAACTTCATTATATTTTCACTTATGTACCTGAAGGATATATTTACAATGAGGATGGAGGAAGCAGTAAATTACTAAATAAATTTTTAATAGCTGCTGCAGAACAAATTCAGGGTATAAAAATGAATTCCTACACAACAGAAGATAATGAATTAAACCAAATTCTTAGAGGTTTTTCTGAAGGTAAAATAGATATGCTCTTCGCTATGAAAATGTTGGATGAAGGTGTAGATGTGCCTCGTGCTGAAGTTGGCATATTCTGCTCAAGTACTGGGAACCCAAGACAATTTATACAAAGAAGAGGACGATTACTAAGAAAACACTCCGACAAAGCATTTGCAACAATTTACGATATGGTTGTGATCCCAAACCAAGCAGATAACGACCCATCAATATTTAGCATGGAGCGAAATCTTGTCAAAAATGAATTAAGACGAGTGGCATATTTTTCCAGTTTATCAATGAATTTTTATGATTCTAGAAATGAATTGGATGAAATTTGTTCAAAATACGAGTTGAATTTAAATGAACTGATCAGTGAATTATGAGTAGAAGAGATGAAATGTTAAGAGAAATCTTATCAAGTCCAGAGTTAATGGAAAAATACAATATAAAACAACAAGATCTTGACAACTTAAGATGTGCTCCACCATACACAAAGAAAATTATTGAAGTAATGGCTACTATGATCAATGAAATGGATAATAGCAGGACTGCTCGTCAGATTTATCCTCAAATTAAGAACTTACATAAAATTTAAGAATGGCTTCGATATTAAAAAGTATTTCGTTTAAAAATTTCTTCAATTATTACGGAGAATTTGAGGATAATAAGTATGAGCTAAAGGAAGGAGTTAATATTATTGTAGCTGACAATGGCGCAGGTAAATCTAAATTCTTCAACGCATTTCTCTGGTTATTTAGGGATGTCATTTTAGATTCAGATGACAAACGTGAAAAAACTATTAAGGACGCATTTGTAAAAATCATTTCAGATAAAGCAAAATTTGAAACCTCAGTTCAAGGAAAAATTCATTGTGGTATTCAAGTGGAATATGTTCAAGCGGACAGGTTAATGTATCAAATAACTAAAACATTTACAGCAACAAAACTGAATGACGATTTTACTAACCCAAATAGTTGGTCATTCATCCTAAATGATTTAGAGGTAAATAAAACTGATTTAGTATTACCAAAATACAAACCTGTTTACGATGAGGATGAAAAACAAAAAATCATCAATATGCTCATCTTGCCTGCATTTAGACAATACTCTTTTTTACAAGGTGAGGAAGTAGATAATATTATAGACTTCAGCGAAAAGGAAAGCATTGAAGATGCGGTAAAAAACCTAACAGATATATCGAAATATGAAGAGTTAGAAGAAATTGTAAATTATGTTAACGACAAAGCCTACGATGATTTAAAAAGTCAAACTAGGTCTAATGATGATCAATCAAGAAGGTTAGATGACGCCATCCAAGAAAAAGAAAGAATTGAATCATTGTTGACTCAAGAAGAAGAAAAATTAAAAGAATTTGAGGAGACTTACTCCATTGCTGAAAAAGAAAAAAATGAATTAGATAAAATCTATGCCAATGCTGATAAACGTAGAGAATTAGATGAAAAAATTAAGCCAATTCAACGGAAATTAAAAGAAAAGAAGGATGAGTTTGAAGATTTCCTTGACAAAGTCAACAACCGCATTTTTGATGGTCAATTCGCTTGGATTGCAATGGGATTTGATGAAACAGTTGATTCATTCAGACGAATTAAAGACGATTATACTTCAAAGCATTTTGAATTGAAATCTTTGAAAAACATAGATGCAAATCCAAATAACTATTTCCATTTTTTGCCTGTTGATTCTCCTGATGCTGTTAGTCTTCAAAATATGATTGACCATGAACATTGTTATGTTTGCGACCGCCCTGCAAGAAAAGGCACCAAAGAACACGATTACATTCTTAAATTAAAGAATCGACCAACATCAAACATCAAGGATGTTGAATACGTTAAGAACAATTTAAATGAGTTATTCGGAAGTATCCAGACCAATGCTCAACCCTTTTATAGTAGAATTAGCAATATTCCTTCAAGTATTCAATCATTTAAGGAAAAGGAACAAGAATTTAAAGATCATATTGAAAAACTGGACAAACAATTAAAAACTCTTAGAGACCAACGTAAGGATTTATTAATTGCCGGAGAAGATTCGGAAACGAATGCTAATGATATAATCAATAATTACAAAGGTGCGATTAGACAAATGGAAAACGCTCGTGGTAAAATTGATGAAATTATTTATCCTAAAATAAATAATTTCAGAAGTCAATTAAAAAACACTGAAATTGAGATTGAAAACCTTAGTAAAAAACAAGATATTCCTAAAGGTTATCAAGAAAACTATGCTATTGCCAAAGACTTAAAAGAAGCTACGCAAAAAGCAAAAGATAGAGTTTATGACCGCATGATTCAAAAACTTGAAGAGCATGCGAATAAGCACTTTAAACACTTAATTAAAAACAATGACTTGGCTGGTGGTATCTTGAAATTTGGAAAAACACCAAGTGGAGCTATTAATTTTAATTATTTGGATAAGGATGGAAACATAGTTACTGGAGCATCGGAAGGATTCCAACGCATGAAAAAGTTCTCTGTTGTTATGGCGATCATCACAGCGAATAATACGGAATATAATTACCCATTATTAGCGGATGCACCGCTCTCTGCGTTTGGAGAAGGTTTTACTGAAGGGTTCTTTTCTGCAACCGGTCAAGTCTTTCCACAAAGTCTTATCCTTGTCAAAGAGCTTTATAAAAGTGACGATGATCAAAAGCTATCTCTTTTAGGTAAAAAATTATTAAAAGAAGACTTTGTAAAAACGATGTATGTTAATTCAGTTCCAGAAAATGCTGAACAAAAAGATCTAGCAACAAGTCAAATAAAATTGAAATAATGAATTCACAAGATTTTAGAACACAAATCTTGGTAAAAAAACCAAGATACGCCAAAAGCAGAATCCCTCTGATTGAGGTGTTAGCAAACAAAGGTCAAACAAAATCTGAATACGCTCAATTTGGTCCAGTATATGAATTGTTTATTTATGCATTTATTATTGGTGTAAAAAGAAAATCATTTTTGCCTTTACCAGGTAATAACTTGACGAAAGATTTTTATGAAATCGCGAAATGGAAAGGAGGAGGCTCATTAGTAGATTTCCTACTAATGATCATTTTTACTCACACAGACGAGTTAGGTTTTACCTGGAATGAATTAGAGGATATGGATGAAAAAGAAACTGAAAAGGCAATTAGCTCGATCATTTCTTTTTTGGAGGGATATGCAAATGGCGGTTTAAAATACTTACAAGAACTTTATGACAATAATGAATTAATCAATAGCCCATATTTGTTTGTAGATTTATTAGCTGAAAATTCAGTTTTTAAAGAAATTCAAGATACTGAAATAAACTTAGAGGCACAAGAAGCATCAGATTCTACTATCGAAAACACAAAACAAATTATTGAAGGAGGCGAAACATCAAATGTTGAGTTCAAATCAACACTACTAGTGAATCTACATACTGGACAGCCTGATGAAAAAATGGAACTGTCCTGTATTAAAACACTTGCAGGCTTCATGAATAGTAAACCAGGAACATTGTTAATTGGTGTGTCAGATTTAAAGAATATTCTTGGACTTGAGCCAGATTTACAATCGTTTGGTTCAAAGCATGACCCACTGGATGAGTTTCAAAAACACTTAGACAATTTAATAGAAAACTATTTAGGAAATTCAGCTTATTCCTTAATAACTTTGACATTTCCAGATTTAAATAATATTCAAATCTGTCGTTTAGATGTTCAATTCAGTAAAAAAGGACCAGTGTATGTTAAAAATCGTTCAAAGAAAACTGAAGAGTTTTACATAAGAAGAGCTGCATCAACCATTTCATTAAACCCAAGTGAAATGATTGGATATATTGAAAATCATTGGGGGTAAATACTAATTATGACACAAGGGAAGTTTAATGCCGAACCGTCAAAGGGATTTTTTGTAAATATGCTGACAAAAGATATCCCTTTGGATAGAGCCATAATGGACTTAATCGATAATTCTATTGATGGTGCAAAAAGTCAGATATTAATATCGACTGAAGTTAAGGAAATAAAGGCTTCTGACTTTTTTGTAGAAATAAATTTTAATAATCAGTACTTTGAAATCAAAGATAATTGTGGCGGATTCAGCAAGCAAGCTGCGATTGACTATGTTTTTATGCTTGGGAAACCAATAAATTCTGGAGACCAAAGTGGCACAGATTCGGTTGGACGTTTTGGTGTTGGGATGAAGAGGGGACTTTTTAAAATTGGAAATTACTTTGTCGTTGAGACAAAAAATGGTATCGATCATTTCAAAGTCGAAGAGGATGTTAATCTTTGGCTTGAAGAAAAAGGTAAATGGGAATTTGATTTTGTTGACGTTAACAATGCAGACGGGAAAATTGATGTCAATGGCACCTTCATTAAGGTTACAAATTTAAATCCGGCTGTACAACAAGATTTTTCATTATCGACTTTTGAAAATTCTCTAAAAAAAGAAATTCGAAAGACGTTTAATTATAGTATCAAAAGTGGTATCAAAATTAGGGTCAATGGGCAACTACTCGACGCTGAGCCAATAACTTTTTTGAAAAGTGATAGCTTAAAGCCCTATTATTTAAAAGAAATCATTGAAGACGTCAAAGTAGAAATTTTTGTTGGAATAGGTGAGCCGAATCCTAATGAAGCTGGATGGTATATTTACTGCAATGATCGTTTGATGGTAGATAAAGACACTTCGAATTTAACTGGTTGGGATGGTGGAAAAAAATTCTATGATGATTCAGGTGTTCAAAAATACCATAACAAAGTTGCAATGTTTAGGGGGTTGGTATTTTTTTCAAGTAATGATTCTTCAAAACTGCCCATGACCACAACCAAATGGGGGATTGATGTTAATTCAACTTTATATAAAACCGTACGGTCTAAAATGATAAACGCTATGAAGCAAGTTTTAGGTCAATTAAATAAGCTAGATAATGCCGAACAGCGTAGTCAAATAGTTGCAAATTCAACCTTAGTAGATATTAAAACTCATCATTCAGATTTATCTCTTTCCTCAACTTTTGTTTTTCCCGAAATTCAGAAATCTGGTTTTGATGATAATACTGTTCAAATAAAATACCGTGTTGAAAAAGAACTTGTTCTGAAAACACAAGAATACCTTGAATTAAAAACTTATGGTGAAGTAGGTTTAGCAACTTTTCAATATTTTGTAAAAATGAAAAAAATCAACGATGGGGAGTGATTCTAGTGTAAATTATAGCCTTAGACCTTCTAAATCTATTGAAAGAAAGATGATGTTAGATATACTCAAAGAAATTTGTACTCCTAACGTAATTGATGACTATCAATATATTGGATTTGGGGCATCTTTTTTTGTTGATTTTAATCTTTTTCATAAAGGACTTGGTATTAAAAAGATGATCAGCATCGAGGGCAATGTATCACCTGAAGGGAAGAAAAGATGTGATTACAATAAACCATTTAGCTGCATCAAATTGGAATCTGGTAAATCTTATGAAGTACTCCCTAAACTTAATTGGGATTTAAAAACCATAGCATGGTTAGATTATGATAAAGGTTTACAAAATTACATGATTGACGATATTGACACATATTGTAGAAATGTAAAAGAAAATGGTTTGCTTTTTATTTCTTTACGGAATGAATTTATTGAGAAAACTATAGAAGATTTCAAGTCTAAATTTGATCTTTTCCTACCTTCTAAATTTGATGTTGAGGATTTTGAACCTTTTAATACACAAATAACATTAAGAAAAATATTTCTTAATGTTATTGAAAATGTTATTGTTGAATCTCAGTCCTCACTAGATGTTGAAGATCGATTAATATTTAAACAATTTTTTAACTTAACCTACCAGGATGGAATCGAAATGTTTACGTTTGGTGGCATATTTATTAAAAAATCTGAAGCAGCAACATTTAATCAATATCATTTTTTAAACAAAAACTTTATTTCTCAAGACGAAGCAGTTGTAAATATTAGTTTTCCCATTATCACAAATAAAGAATATCATTTGCTGAATTCATTATTACCTGATTTGGAAAATAATTATGATGAAAATCCTCAAATAGAATTTATCCCAAGTAAACACCGAAAAACTTATAAATATATATATTTATATTATCCATCTTATCTTGAATCATTGAATTTATAATCACGAACTGAATAATGTTTTCAGAAAACTTTCAATTTCTTTATTTGAAAGTTTATAAAGACCATTGTCAAGATGAAGTTTTACAAGTTTTGCAACATTTTTATTCGAAGTATGTAAATTATATTTTATGCTAACTAAACCAATATAAAAATCTTCATTATCCCCAAACAAAACACTTTTCGAATACTCCTTTCCACCAGAATCTTTTAAATCTTTTAAATCAAGTTTATCATCATGCTCTAAAGAATAGGCCAGTGCAATACGTGCTATCACATTTTCAGACCCTAAATTGAACTTACTCGTCAATTTCGTTACAATCTCCTTGTTTTCTTTAGACGTTCTAATGTGTGAGAACATGTTGGTTATGGAATTTGGTAAATAAATCATTGATGCCACAACTTTCAAACGATGAACCATACGAATCGTTATCAATCAAATGAACACTGCTTAAATGAGGCTTGAGCAATTCAAATTCATCCTTGGATAATTCTTTTTCTAAAAGAGGGAATAGAACCACTTGATCGGAAATTGATGGGTAGAATTGTTGTATAACATTACTTGAGTGCACTAAATCAAATTTCTGAAGTGGGCTATCAATAAAAACAGGGAAATGTATTCCAGATTCATCAACCAAGGCTTTAAGTAGCGCTGTCGCGTACAATTGTTGTTCTCCTTTTGATAGTTCTTCCTTGTCAATAACATTTCCAAATCGATCTATTAAATCGATATCCATAACATCTTCTTCAATCCGTACACTTACATCTTTGACCTTATCCTTTTTGTGCATTAATTTATTAAGTCCTAACTGTATAGATTTCTGTAGAGAATACTTCTTCTCTTCTTTGATTCTATTGATCAATTGATTTATCTTTTCTAATAAATCAACTGTTACTTCATGTTTCTTTTGATCTGAAACTTGAAGGTTGGTTTTTTTTAACAGTTCCGATAGTACCTTGTTTGTACTTGCCTCTTTTTGGCGATACCCCCCCAACTCCTCGGTTAGTTTGAACTGTTTAGTATCAATCGAACTTAATTGAATTTCTAAATCCTGTTTCTCTTCTAACAATTTTACTGATAACGGATTATCTTTTCTAGCTTCGCCTTCTTTAATTCTTTTCAACAATCGACTTGCTTCTTGCTTTAAATCCTTCTCAGTTTTAACCACTTGGGCATAATGGGGTCTAAATGACTTATCTATGTACTCAAAAGTTGCAATTATCTTTCTAGACGTTTCTTCATCAAAGTCTAATAAAATGTCATTTTTATCAGAATTGGTTAAAAGATTTAATCGAATATCTCTCACTTTTGAAAAATACCCACTAATATCATTCAACAAATTTGTCTCGTCAATAACATTTTTTAATTCTTCATTAAACATTGTTTGAAAATCATTGTATTCTGCTTCAAGCAAATGTTTACCAATCTTATTCTGTTTGATCTCAAGTTCATTTTTTACTTGATCGACCAATTCTTTAAATCGATTTGAAGCAATTGCTAAAGGAACAAACTCCATTAATGATTTTAACTCCAAACGCTGATGATCCAAGGCATTTTTTATCTCCTCTCTTCTATCTTTCAATACTTTCAATTCATCAAGAGTCATATCGTTTCCTTCTCGAATTAATCGCTCTTGAAGAAATTCTATTTTTGCTTTAAGCACATCCTTTGTCTCGATCAATTCGGATAATTGTTGCTCTGAATGCTGAATTAATTCCGTATTACTTTTAGCGATGGTCTCAAGCTCTTCTAGTCTTTTTAAATCCGTTTTAGAAACACCATTGCGCTTCAACTTATTTAAAAGTGTTGTCAAATTTGCTTTTAAATCTTCATATTTTTTTATTCCTAGAACTTCGGAATATGCTTTACTCAATGACTTCAGTTCACTTTTGGATTTTGCTTCCGCCAATGAAACAATTTTCTCAGCATCAAAAAAGAAAAACTTTGCAATTTCCCTTGGTAAAATAAAATCATTAATGAAAACGTCATATCCAACATCTTTGGTCAATTCATTTTCTTGGCCATCTATTAAAATACTTAAATCTTCCTTATTTAATGAAGCATCAAAAGATCGTTTAATAACAACCTTTTTACAAGGAATCGATGGGATCATTACATCGACCAATTCAATTTGCACAAAGAATGAGGATTCTTTAGACTTCTTGTCAATAAAATCCTGCATTACATTGTTGTTGATTAATTTCTTTAAAAAAGCATTATAACTTCCCGCATTTTTGATGTCACGCTGATATTTTTCTTCAACTTGATCCATCGCACTACCATACATACCCCATACCAGTGAAGTAAGAAATGATGTTTTACCGAATCCGTTTTTCCCAGCAATAAGAGTAATGTTCTTATCCTCCTGAGATTGAAATTTTATTTCATTTCTACCTGCGTAGATTCGAAAATTACTGAGTATGATTTTTTCAATTCTCATTTACAAAACGTTCAATTTGTTTTTCTACATCATTATGCATTCCATACTTCGAAATAAGTAGCGAACGAGATTGTTGTAACTCCAACAATTGGTCAATCAAATGATAATAAGCCGGATTATCCTCACAAACATCTTTCAATATTCTTCGTTCAGTCTGTCCTAAATTATTCATCGAACTCGTTGACAAATCACGCTGATAAACATCTTTATATATCTTTCCTACATGATGATCAAAAATACCATCTCGTGTCCATGTCACTTGAATAGCAACAAGTTCCTGGTCTGTGATTAATTTGACGTCAGGATTTGTCTTTTGAATTGTCTTTTGAATCTCAAGCAATTCCCGAACTAATTTTGCTCGGTACTCTTGAGTATAAGTACCTCGGTTGTTCCCTTCTTCGTCAATTGCCTCTAGACCGTTGCGTCTGGTTGGCATTCGATATTCAGGTTTATTTCTGTCGTCAACCATTGCATTTCTGAAATCAATTAACGGCTTCATCCAAGTTTGACCTTTATTTACCAAAGCTGACATTGATTTATCTTCTTTCACAACAGTACAAGTCCAACATCCGAAACGGCTTTGTCCACAGGATTTATGCTCTTTGTTAGTTACAACCGTCGGACACTCATAATCATCTGCACTTGCGTCTGCATATATTTGAAAAAGAATATTATTGTCAAAATTCCAAGGTGATGAAATGGTATTAATTATATACCAAACTTCCTCCAACATTAATTCTTTAATTGGTGCGAAAACCCAGGTATTCGCGTCTAGAACATGTTTTGATAGTCTTCCCCCAGAACGTTCATGCTTTTTCATCGATTGTTCTCTTCTTTGACTTTCGTCATAGCGAGTACCAAGTAGAACAATAGCTTCGCCTTTTTCATCGATTTGTTCGTGTAAAAATTTTGAAGTTGGTCTAATTTTCAATCGATCGGTACACCATCTAAACGTACTGTTCGGAACGGGATATCCTTTACCAATTACATTGATCCAAAATGATTCGTCCAATTTGGGAGTTGTCTTTTTTACAAAAATTGGTAAGTCTTGTTCACGTGCAGCTTTTTCTATATCAATTAAAACTTTATCTACATAAGATGTTATAATTGGATTTTCAACCATTGTATCATTACAAACTATATAAATAGGTCTTTTTAATTGAAAAGGAGTATCAAAATCAATACGTACTCTTTGTAAAGCGATCCATACTAATGTAAGTAAAACTGTTGAATCTTTCCCGCCACTAAAACCAATAATCCATGGTCTGTGTAAGTCTCCTGCAAAACAATATTGATCAATAATTTCATTTATTATTGCATTTATTTTTTTGCTTTTGATCTCAGTCATTGTGAACTAATTTATTTATCAAAATTAATAAAAACTATCATATTTCATTTGGGATTAATGTGGTCACTTGTCAACATTGTTATAAACAATCTATTTCTTTGACAATCTCACACTCTTTTAAACTTTTAATTAACCAAAAAATCCTCATAAAATTCTTTTAATTCATGTAATATTTAAAGAACCCATATAGTAAAAGTTAACATCACCAACCTTTCCTCCAACTTATTTACAAAAAAAAGAGGTAACAAACGCTACCTCTTTTTTTGTTTAGTGAATCA
>ERZ650308.155-NODE-155-length-38648-cov-5.130309_pt1 | contig 38648 bp, 41 predicted proteins | sample MGYA00376244_ERZ650308 | MGnify/ENA primary metagenome ERZ650308 (study PRJEB26733, sample SAMN07839295) | wastewater metagenome | biome: small river; feature: stream; material: water | place: USA: North Carolina | collected 2016-04-26 ... | reverse complement strand
CTTCCGATCTTGCAGGCATCCCGCCGCGATTCCAGAAGCGCAGCTTCGACAACTACGAGGCCAAGACTGAGGGCCAGCAGCGGGCGCTGCGCGTCAGCCGCACCTACGTGGAGAGCTGGGACAGTGTGGCCGAGCATGGCACGTGCTTGATCTTCTCGGGCCAGCCGGGCACGGGAAAGACGCACCTCGCCTGCGCCATTGCCAATGCGCTGATCGCCAAGGGCGTCGCTTCGCTGTTCACCACCGTCTCCGACGCCATGCGCTCGATCAAGCGCAGCTACGACCCTTCCAGCAGCATGAGCGAAAGCGAGGCCATCCAGTCCTTCGTCGATCCGCGCTTGCTGATCTTGGACGAGGTGGGCGGCAGCAAAGGCAGCGAGCACGAGATGCAGCTCATGTTCGACATCATCAACAAGCGCTACGAGCACGCCCGCCCGACGCTGATCCTGACCAACCTCGACGCCACTGCCTTGCGCGAGCATCTGGGTGAGCGTGTCACCGACCGACTGCGCGAGGGTGGCGGCAAGCTCGTGACCTTCACATGGGCGTCGCACCGCTCCTGAGCCGAATGACATGCACGCCAAACACCTTGTCGCCCTCACCCGACTTGCATGGGGCCTACGAGCGCCAGCTCCAACACCTGATAGCCATGGCGAAGGTGGAGGGGTTCAAGGCCTACGCATGGAAGAGAGCGCAAGCGCTGGAGGAAGAGGACACGTCGGGACTGTTCACGGGGATCGCGGAAGCGCTCAAGCAGGCCATGCTCGCTGGGCAGGACGAAGCCTCGGCATCCGAGGGCCAATCGGCGACGAAACGCCCCTGAGCGAAGAAGAAGTGCGGCACGCCATGACGCGTTGTTTGATCCGCTAAAAAATATTTTGCAGATATTTGCAGAAACGCGAAAGAATGTGATTAGAATACGCTCACGAGTTCATCGTATTCATTCCACATCAAGGAGTTTTCAGTGAAGATCATTACCATCAACAACCGAGCCATGCGAGAGCGCCGCGTTCAGCGCCTCAAAATGGTGTCCATTGCTTTTGTGTTTGGCTGCTTAGGTGGCCTCGTCGTCGTCGCCCTCGACCTCTTTGTCTGGAGGGCATGAGCATGACTACCAGCGCCTATATCGTCTTCCTGCAAGCCCGTCACGAGCTTGACGTTCAAACTCTTTTTGGCTTGCCTGCCGACGAGCGTGAGCTCTTGGAAATCGTCGCCGTCCACGCCGCGAAGGCCAAGCCGCTCACTGTGTCTCAGTTCATGGGCCTGATCCACCTCGCCTCACCAGCGACGTTGCACCGCAAGCTCACCAACCTGCTCGAAGCACGAATGATCGTGCTTACCCACGAGGGCAAGAACCGCCGCACCAAGTACATCCACCCATCGGAATTTGCCATGGACTACTTCCGAAGCGCTTGCGCTGCGCTGGCCACCGTCAAGGAGGCCGCATGAGCATCGAGATCGGAAAAACCTACAAGGTCAACTCGTCCCGCAAGGGCAAATTCATCGGCATTGTCACGAGTTCATCCGAGGAATGGGCCACCATCCTCATCACCAAGGGCAAGGCCAAGGCCATGCTTGACTACAACGAGCGCGAGCAGGGCGAGGAAGTGACCGTGCGCCGCTCGTTCTGCACCTTCACGCCAGTGGAGGCCGTATGAGCTACGGGATGCTCAAGGGCTCGGCGACCAACAAGAAAGTGCGCCCGAACGTCTGCGCACAGGTATGGCACTGCGGAAAGAACGACTACCGCGTCGTTCTGGTGGGGATCGGCGAATACTCCCAGCACCACCAGATGAACCCAGCCTTCACCAAAGCCCGCTGGCTTGCAGAACTGGAACAGGCCGACCTCAACCACGAGATCGCGAAGGTTCAGAACGCCAACGACAGGGAAGGCGGTGCAGCATGAGCGAGATGGCCGAAATCTGGGGCGATCTGCGCCAAATGCGCCAAGAGAAGAAGCGCTCCAACTTGGCCGCCTCCACCAAAATCCTCAAGCAGCGCAACATCCCCTTCGAGGCTCACAACGGCGGCATCCACCTCGTGCTGAGCAGGGGCGACCAGAAGATCGACTACTGGCCGAGCACGGGCCTGTGGTGGATTCGCGGCACATCCAACAAGCGCCGAGGCATCACCCGCCTGCTGGCCTACATGAACGCGAGGGCGTCATGACGTGGCCCTTCCCAGCTCAACCCATTCCCGCAGGCGGCAAGCCGCCCCGTTTCAACCCCGATAATTTTGAGGACGCACCCCTATGACCACACCCGACATTGAAATCATCCGACGCCGCGCCCGCGCTCTCGTCGAGCTGGCGCAGGAATGGGGCTACGTGCTCACCATCGAGACTAAGCCAGAGCAACCGCTCGCCATGGGCAATCACTTCATGGCCGTGGACGTGCGACCCGCCCGCGAGCTCGACCCCGTGACGCTCGCTATGATCGAAGACCACGAGCAAGCGTTGCGCGACGCCGAGGACGACGACGACGAAGACGACATCTGCTCAGCCTGCAACGGCTCGGGCGAAGGCATGTACGACGGCTCCACTTGCTACAAGTGCCACGGTCATGGCCATGAGCGCCCCGAGCGCGACGAGGACTACTGACATGAAAGCCCTCGCCACCGTCATCATCACCATCGTCGTCGCGCTGGGCCTTCTGGTCCTCGGCGCATACCTCGACGGCTACGCATCAACCCATCCCACGAAAGAGCAACAGCAATGACGAAACAAAGCGCACCCATGAAGTTCAACCCGACGAACGGCCTGCCCTTCATCGAGAAGCAGCACCCCGAGAAGTGGCGCACCTACTGGCCCGAGCGCCAGTGGAACTACAACCCATGGAACGGCATGCCGCGCCAGCCCGACGACATCCAAGCCGACCCGCTCGGCCGCTTCGTGGCAGAGCCAGCGGAGGCAGCATGATCCTCGACTGCCTGCCTAGCGTGCTCATTCTGATCGGCCTCATGCTCACCGCCGTGGGTTTGTTTGTCGGCTTCCTGTGCTGGACGCTGCGCCGCGAATTCAGGGGTGAGCGATGAACAAAAACACCAAGCAAGACCGCATCCGCACCATCCTGCGCGACAGTGGCGGCCTCACCGCCGACGTGATCGCGGAGCGCATGAACTCAGACGCCAACATGATCCGCGTGGTGCTCAACCAGATGCCAGACAGCTACATCGGTCGGTGGGAGCGCACCAAGGCTGGCGCTGGCTACAAGGCCGTGTGGAACGTCGCCCACGTCCCCGCCGACGCGCCGCGCCCGCAATCAGTGCCCACGGAGCGCAAGGTCTACGACAAGCAGTACCGCGAGAGGCGCAAAGCGAAAGCCAAAGCCGCGCCCGCGCCAGAACCAGCCACCGCAACCCCTAAAACCCGCTGGGTGACACCGCCCCATGGGCCAACTGACATGACAAAACTCGATTCAACCGGAACCGCCGCCGTGGACCACAACTATTTCTGGCAGCCCATCGCCACATGCCCTCGCGGTGTGAAGGTGCAGCTTCTTGGAAAAGGGGGCGTCGCTCTGTACGGCCAGTACCACGGCAAAGACACGTTCTACACGCATTGGGCACCTCTTCCGAAGCTGCGCAAGACGGTAGAATAACGGCCAGTCCCCGCCCAGCGCGGGGGCCATGAAGCCAAGCCCTGAGCCCATCACGATGGAGCTACAGTTACGGGGCTTGCCTTGATGGTGGTGAGGCAGCGGTGGGTTAGCGCCATCGCACCCGCGTCAGAAATTCAGCACGCTGCTTTATGCGAGTGTCTCACCACCAGCCCTCACGCATGGGCACTTGATGTCATACCGCCGAAAGGTGAAGCGGAGACGGCCAAGCCGGACAGACCGCCTCAAGTGCCCATCCGTGATGGTCAAGCGCGGACACCGACCCACCCATCATGGAATCAGGACTGCGTAGGGTTGCGGGAACGCGGCCGCCATCAACCCTTTGGGGAAAGCGGATGCTGTGGCACGGTGAGCGTCCTTGCTCATGACGCAGACGCAGCGAGTACCCGACCCTTCGCATACAATCGCCCCCATTCGCGGGGCTCGACCACTCACACACTAAGCCAGCCCACTTGGTACACAGCCCATGATGCCTAACCGTCGCGTCCCGCGTGAAGTTTTCAGCGCGATGGCAGGCAAAGGCGCGGTCAGCCGCAAGTAAGGAGCGCTAAATCATGGGAACGGGTAAGGGGCACGGGGGAAACCCCAATCACCAGATGAAAAACTCGGTGATGTCACACGTCAGCGCTCGCATGTAGCCGCCGACAAACGCACGCTCAGGATCAAGGCCGAGCTTCGCGCACGCCAGCGCATCCTCAACCTTCGCGCCCAAGGGGATAGGAACGTCCATAGGGCGGAACATCTCGAAGAACTCAGGGGGAGGAACCTCGCCCATCACCTCGGCGTGGATCACCCGCGTCACCCCATTCCCCATATCCCGCAAAACCAGAGACACCGCGCACTGTCGTCGTTCTGGCTCACTCACTAGACAGCCGCATGATGCGTTTACCATACTCCCCCCGTGGTTCGATTATGCTACCATTGGTTCGAATCAATCCATTCAAACTCTCGTAAGGATTGTGGCGAGCGACGGTCCAAGTCAATTCAGCCCGAAAAATATTTCAAGCCATGTCAAAGTCCAAAAAGACACCAGAACCGCCTAAAACGGCAGCTTCGAGCAAAGCCGCGCCGAAGGTACGTAGTAAAACCGAGACAAAAGGCCGCGTGCTCACACCCGCTGACCTTAAAACCAGAAGCACAAAGCCGAAAACGGTCAAGCCTAAGCCCGCCAGCCAGAGCGAAGCGGTAGCTGCTATTCCGGTCGCACCAACTGGTGCGAAAACCGAAGCACCAAAGCCCAAGCGTGGCAGACCATCAAAATGCACACCCGAGCTCATGAACGAGATCGTGCACCGCATGTCGCATGGCGAACCGCTGCGCGAAATTTGCCGTGATGAGCACATGCCGCATTGGACCGTGGTTTATGACTGGCAGAAGACCAACGAAGAGTTTTCCCTACGCATCGCGCAGGCGCGAGAGCTCGGCGAGGAAGCCATCGCCCAGCAATGCCTCGAAATTGCCGACGACGACACCCGCGATTGGGAGATGGTGCGCGACAAGGACGGCAACGTCACGGGCGTCAAGGTGGACGGCGAGCACGTGCAGCGCTCCAAGCTGCGCATCGAGACGCGCCTCAAGCTGTTGGCCAAGTGGAACCCGCGCAAGTGGGGCGAGAAGGTCGACCTCAACCATGGCGGCCAGCCTGACAATCCGCTCGGCTCGCTGATCCAGCGCGTCGCGGGCTCAGGCCTGCCGATCAAAGGGCACGGCGAATGAGCGCAGCCCTCGATCCCACCGTGGTCAGCGAGTTTGAGAAGAACCTCGCCGATCCCATGTGGCGGATCGCCAACCTCTACAAGATCATCATCAAGGGCGACGACGGCGAGGACGACCTCGTGGTGCAGTTCAAGCCCAACCGCGCCCAGCTCCGCTTCATCGAGCGTCTTTGGCATAGAAATGTGATCTTGAAGGCCCGGCAATTGGGCTTCACCACACTGGTGTGCATCGTCTGGCTCGACCACGCGCTGTTCAACAACAACGTGCGCTGCGGCATCATCGCTCAGGATCGCGAGGCGGCCGAGGTGATCTTCCGCGACAAGGTGAAGTTCGCCTACGATAACCTGCCGCCCGAGCTGAAAGAGCAATTCCCGCTAGCCAAGGACAGCGCCACCGAGCTCCTGTTCGCCCACAACAACAGCTCGATCCGCGTGGCCACGTCCATGCGCTCGGGCACCATCCATCGCCTGCACATCTCCGAGTTCGGGAAAATCTGCGCCAAGTACCCGCAGAAAGCGCAGGAGGTGATGACGGGCTCGATCCCTGCCGTGCCTAAGACGGGCATCATCATCGTGGAATCGACCGCCGAGGGGCAGGAGGGCGAGTTCTACGACATGACGCAGCGCTCCATGGCGCTGCACGACCTCAAGCGCGAGCTCACCTTCCGCGACTATCGCTTCCACTTCTTCCCGTGGTGGCAAGAGCCCAACTACCAGATGAACCCCAAGGGCGTGTTCATCTCGCGCAAGGACGAGGACTACTTCTTCGCGCTGGAGGCAGCCATCGGCCAACCGCTCAGCGACGAGCAGAAGGCGTGGTACGTCGCCACCCGCGACGCGGACTTCCCCAACAACCCCGAGCGCATGTGGCAGGAGTACCCGTCCACTCCGCAAGAGGCTTTCCAGCGCTCGACCGAGGGCTGCTACTACACCAACGAGATGGCCACCGCCCGCAAGACGGGCCGCATCACGCAGGTGCCATGGGAGAAGTCCCTGCCCGTCAACACGTGGTGGGACATCGGCCTGAACGATGAGATGGCCATCTGGTTTCACCAGCGCGTCGGCACTCAGGACCGCTTCATCCGCTACTACGAGAATTCAGGCGAGACGTTCGCCCACTACGTCGCCGAGATGCAAAAGCATGGGTACGTGTGGGGCCGCCACTACCTGCCGCATGACGGCGACACCCAGCGCCTCGGCATGGAGAAGAACTGGACGCCACGCCAGATGCTCGAAGAGCTCGGCCTGCGCAACGTCGAGATCGTGCCGCGCATCGACCGCGTGCAGACTGGCATCCAGATGACGCGTGACGCCTTCTCGTCGGCTTGGTTCGACGAAGAGGAATGTGCGCAAGGCCTCAAGCACCTCGACGCCTACCGCAAGGAATGGGACCCGCAGCGTGGCGTCTGGAAGGACACGCCCCGCCACGACAAGGCTTCGAACGGTGCCGACGCCTTCCGCCAGTTCGGCCAGATGCGCGACGAAGTATTCCTGATGGGCGCTACTTCGGTAAAACGACACAAACTTCAGCGCAGTTGGCGCACGGCATAATTGCGAGAAGGCTACCGCTGGCCGTTCAGCGGGTTATTTCGTGGAGAGACTTATGAGCACTGAAAAAAGCATTGGAGAAATGATTGAAGCCAAGGGCATGACCGCCCCACGCATCACGCCCGCCGCCATCGAGGCCAACATTGTCAGCGAACACTACTTCACCGCTGCCGACGGCCACGCAGGAGCCAATGAGCACACGCTGGATGCAGACCACCCCCTGAACCTGTTGACCTTCTGCGTGCTCGTGCTGCGCAACGGCTTCACGGTGACGGGCGAGAGCGCCTGCGCCAGCCCTGAGAACTTCGACGCTGAGATCGGCCGCAAGGTGGCCCGTGCCCAAGCAGTCAGCAAGATATGGCCGCTCATGGGCTACGAGCTCAAGAGCCAGCTCGCCGTCATCGAGAACCTGAAAGCAGGTGCATGATGAAAACCTACATCGGCACCAAACTGATCCGCGCCCTGCCCATGACGCGGGCGAACTACAACGAATTCCGTGGCTGGGAGCTCCCCGCCGACGAGAATGGCGACGACGCGGGCTATCTGGTCGAGTACCTCGACGGCGGCAAGCCCAACACCCCGCAGTACATGGGCTATGTGAGCTGGAGCCCTGCCGAGCAATTCGACAAGGCCTACCGCCCGACCGTGGCGCTCACATTCGGGCTGGCGCTCGAAGCGCTCAAGATGGGCAAGAAGGTGGCTCGTGCTGGCTGGAACGGCAAAGGCATGTGGCTCAGCCTGTCGGGCGTCGTGTCCATGCCCGCCGAAGTGGCCGCCGAGAAGTTCTGGTCGAGCAACAACCGCCAGTACGCCCTCGACAATGGCGGCTCGGCCAAGGTGCTGCCCTGCATCACCATGAAGACCGCCACGGGCGAAATCCTCATGGGCTGGCTGGCATCTCAGACCGACATGCTGGCCGACGATTGGCAGGTAGTGCCGTGAGGAGCTCACGCACATCATTGGCGACGCTGATGGCCATTGCGGCCATTGCAGCAGGTCCGCAGATGACGCCGCCCATGCCGACGGTCAAAGTCCGCCGCTATCGGTCCACGCTCGACCCACGGACACGCTCGGAGATCGAGCAGTGGAACGACGCCGTTGATCGCCGCAAGGCCGAAAAGAAGGGCGGCCAATGATGGCCGAAGCCCTCGAAGCCCTCGCGTGTTGGTGGGTGTGGACGGCTCGCCCGTTCATCCTCCACCCCATTCAGACCATTAGACAGTGGATCAGCCCACCGCCTGACATTCAGTACATTTATTCCCAAGACCCGACAAAACCGCACGGGTTCGTGATGCCAGTCGAGAAGCTGAGAGACACAACCGAAGAAGACTTGGCTTCTTTGACACCCGAAGAACGAAAGGCATTGCAATGAACGAACCCCGCACCGACCGCCCCGTCATCGACCTCACCCGTCACCACTTCATGCGCGAGCTCGGCGATCTCGTCGTGTTCGGCACGTGGGTTTACAGCGACGAGCAGGAAGACACCGAGCCCGCCCTCGTGCTGTTGCCGCGCTATCGCCCACCGAGCACCGTCATCCCGTGCGTGGTGGCTTTGTCTGTGGCATACCGCTACAACGACCCGAAGTATTGCGTTCGTGCTGCCAAAGGAATGGCAAAGGCCCTCGGTTTCGAGGACAGCATGCAGACGACGCACCGTATTGCGGACATCCTGCACTCGCATTTGCCAGACCTCGTGAGCATGCCAGTCGATCCGTCGGAGGCCGTTGTTGTGGCCGATGGTGTCATCGAGGGTAGCGACGGGCAGAAGAAATCGGTAGAATTACTGGAATTTCAACAGGTTAAGCAGATTTAAGGGGCGTCAATGTTCGACCTACGCGACAACAACCTGACCAAGGTGGATAAATTCTCGACGCCGATTGATCGGCTGCCCGAGCAAAGCCAGTCCACGGTCGAACCGCCAGCATCCACCAGCCAGCTCGACAGCGACGACGCTCAAGAGCTGCACCGCCGTCTCTTGTCGTATTACCGCCAAGAGCTCGACCGCCAGAGCGAGAACCGCTTTCAGATGGCGATTGACGAGGACTACTACGACAACATCCAGTGGTCCGAAGACGAGGCAGCCCAGCTCAAAGAGCGCGGCCAAGCCCCCATCGTCTACAACGTCACGGCTCAGACGATTAACTGGGTGATCGGCTCCGAGAAGCGCGGCCGCAGCGATTTCAAAATCCTGCCGCGTGAGAAGGAAGACGCCAAGCCCGCCGAGCTCAAGACCAAGCTGCTCAAGTACCTGAGCGACGTCAACAAGCTCCCCTTCGCCCGTTCACGCGCCTTCGAGGACGCCATCAAGGTCGGTATCGGCTGGATGGAAGACGGAGCGCAGGACGAGGACGACGGCGAGCCGATCTATTCGCGCTACGAAAGCTGGCGCAACATCCTGTTCGACAGCGCCTCCACCGAGCTCGACATGAGCGACGCCCGTTACATCTTCCGCTCCAAGTGGGTGGACGTGGACGTGGCCAAAGCCCTCTTCCCCTCCCGTGGAGCACAGATCGACGATGCAGTTGTGGACGCCAGCCTTTATGGTTCATTTGACATGGTGGATGGTGACGTCCCCATGGATTACATGGAGTTCGACCGCTCCAATTACTCCGTCGCCCGAACCCTCGTCAGCCACAAGCGAAAGCGTGTCCGACTGATCGAGTGCGAGTACCGCGTGCCCGAGAAGGTGCAGCGCCTGCGCGGTGGCGTGTTCAAGGGCGAGATTTACGACGCCAACGACCCGCGCCACGTCGATGCCGTGCAGTCGGGCCAGTCCGCCGTCGCCTCCAAGGTGATGATGCGCGTGCGCCTCGCCCACATGACGGTCAAGGACTTGCTCTGGGAAGGCCCGAGCCCGTACCGCCACAACAAATTCCGCTTCACGCCGATCTGGTGCTACCGCCGTGGCCGCGACAACCTGCCTTACGGCATGATCCGCTCGATCCGCGACATTCAGGACGACATCAACAAACGCGCTTCCAAGGCGCTGCACATCCTGAGCTCGAACAAAGTCATCATGGACGAGGGCGCACTGCCCGAAGGCACGACGCTCGAAGACTTCGCCGAAGAGGTGGCACGCCCTGACGCCATCATCGTCAAGCGACCCGGCAAGGAGCTCGTCATCAACGCCGAGCGTGATCTGGCCGCGCCTCACCTCGACCTGATGAGCCGTGGCATCAACATGATCCAGCAGGTCGGTGGCGTCACAGACGAGCTCTTGGGCCGCACCACCAACGCCGTCTCTGGCATCGCAGTGCAGAAGCGCCAAGAGCAGGGATCGCTGGCCACCAACAAGCCATTCGACAATCTGCGCCTCGCGGTCCAGATGCAGGGCGAGCTCCAGCTCAGCCTGCTCGAACAGTTCTGCGACCAGCGCAAGACCTTCCGCATCACCAACGAGCGCAACACGCCCGACTACGTGCAGGTCAATGACGGCCTGCCCGAGAACGACATCACCCGCACCAAGGCGGACTTCATCGTGTCGGAAGCCGACTGGCGAGCCACCATGCGCCAAGCCGCAGCCGAGACGCTGATGGAGATGATCGGCAAACTGCCGCCCAACATCGGCATCATGCTGCTCGACTTGGCCGTGGAAGCCATGGACCTGCCCAACCGCGACGAGATCGCCAAGCGCATCCGCGCCCAGACAGGCATGCACGATCCCGACCAGACCGAGCCAACGCCCGAAGACATCGAGATGCAGAAGGCCAAGGCGGCACAGGACCAGTTCTCCGCAGCCATGGCCGAGGCCGAGCTCGCTGGCAAACAGGCCGACGCCGACAAGAAAGTGGCCGACGCCAAGCGTGCACTGGCTGCCGCCGAGCGCGAGCAGGGCTTGGCCATGAAGGATCGCGTGGACGCCACCAATGTGGCCATGACCGCTGCGCAGTCCGTCATCACCATGCCCACCATCGCTCGCGTGGCCGACGGCATCTTGCAAGAGGCTGGCTGGCAGAACTTCAACGCGACAGCCATGGGCGGATTGCCACCCATGCCACCGCAGCCACAACCAGAGCCCCAGCCCGAGCAACCCATGCCCGAGCAGGTGCAGCAGCAACCCATGCCGCCCGAGCAGCAGCCGCCCATGGAATGAGGCGATAATCGGAAGGTATGGCAAAGGAATCGAGCCCCAACGGGCTCGGCCACTGAGGCGCATGCCTCGTTTTTCAACCAACTGGAGCTTTGATAATGCCGATTGACAACGAACAAGATGATGGCCTGACGCCGGAAGAGCGTGCCGCGCTGGGTGAAGACGACGGCGCGGGCACACCGCCCGCCGACGTCGAGGACGACGCAGCCAACGCCGACGAAGCAGCAGCCGCAGCCGCAGAAGCCGAGAAGGCCAAAGAGGCCGAAGCCGCCAAGGCCACGGACGACGCAGCCGCAGCAGCAACCGAGACACCGCCCGCCGACGCAGCAGCCACCGACGCAGCAGAGGCAGCGCAGCAGTCCGCTCCGATCCTCGTTGCCCAGCCCACCGCCGACGCACAGGCCAAGCTGACCGACATCGAGACGAAGAAGGAAGCCCTGCTCACGCAGTTCGACGACGGCGACATCACTGCCCGCGACTACCAGAAGCAGCTCGACGCGCTTTCCAAGGAAGAGCGCAAGATCGAGTTTGAACTGCACGAGGCCAACCTCGCGGCCAAGCTCGAAACCCAGCGCCTCCAGAACGACTGGAACAAGACGTGCGACGCGTTTGTGGACAGCCATCCCGTCTACAAGGACATGCCTTGGGCCTACAAAGAGCTCGACGCCGCAGTGCGCGATCTCGCGTCAAAGCCTGAGACAGCCCAATGGAGTGGCCAGAAGTTCTTGGACGAAGCGCATAAGGCGATGGTGGCCAAGTACAAATTCCCTGAGCCAGCCGCAGCCGATAAGCAGCAGCGCCAGCGCCAAGACCTGCCACCGAATCTGGCCAAGGTGCCAGCGGCCAACCTCGAAGACACGACGGGCGGACGCTTCGCCGTGCTCGACCGCATGGCTCAGAATGACCCGATTGCCTATGAGGAAGCCCTCAACAAGCTGTCGGCCGCAGAACGCGACGCCTATCTGGCGGCTTGATTGAAAGGGGACTGATTTGCTGAAACTCGAACTTCGCGTAGGTGAGAGCGTCAAGATTGGCGAGGCTGTGGTGACGCTGGAGGACAAGTCCGGCCGCATCGCACGGCTCGCCATTGAGGCGGATAAGTCGGTCCCCATTCACCGCGTCCAACCCCAAACCACGGCTGCTCACCTTGCCAAAAACGGCATCGGGGGCCTGCCGACTTAATTTTTGTGCCGTCTGGTTGCAAAACAGCACCAATGGTACGATAATGCCACCGTCTGATTGCGCAGGAAGTGCGTCCGGCTTGTTTAACCTCAAGGAGCACTTTCCATGTCTCAGACCGTAGTCGCCTTTGGCGATCCAAAAGCCCAGAAGAAGTGGTCGGCCAATCTTGCCGTGGACACACGCAAGAAGTCCTACTTCGAAAACCGTTTCATCGGCACCGATGACAACAACATCATCCAGCGCAAGACAGAACTCGAAACCGACGCGGGCGACCGTATCAGCTTCGACCTGTGCGTGCAGATGCGCAACCGTCCTACCTATGGCGATCAACGCTTGGAAGGTAAGGAAGAAAGCCTGAAGTTCTACACCGATGAAGTCATCATCGACCAAGTTCGTCACGCTGCTTCCGCAGGCGGCAAGATGTCTCGCAAGCGTACCGCTCATGACATGCGCATGATCGCGAAAAACCGCTTGGGCGACTACTTCGCTCGCTTGGTGGACGAATTGTTCTTCATGTACCTGTCTGGTGCACGCGGTATCAATCAGGACTTCATCGAAGGCACTGACTACACCGGCTTCGCTGGCAACAGCTTCAACGCGCCCGACACTGGCCACTTGATGTACGGCGGCTCTGCCACGTCCAAGGGTTCATTGACGACCTCCGACAAGATGAACGTCACCGTCATCGAGAAGGCCATCGTCAAGGCTGCCATGATGCAGGCTCTCGATCCGAAAGTCGCCAACATGGTGCCCGTCACCAACGGCGCTGACGATCAGTACGTCTTGCTGATGTCTCCCTTCCAAGAATACGACCTGCGCACCAGCACCACGACTGGCCAGTGGCTCGACATCCAGAAGGCAGCCGCAGCAGCCGAAGGCCGCAAGAACCCCATCTTCATGGGTGGCTTGGGCATGATCAACAACACTGTGCTGCACAAGCACCGCAACGTCATCCGTTTCGACGACTACGGCGTCGGCACCAACGTCAAGGCCGCTCGCGCTTTGTTCTTGGGTCGCCAAGCTGCCGTCGTGGCCTACGGCACCGCAGGTGGTTTGCGTTATTCTTGGGAAGAAAACACCAAGGACTACGGCAACGAGCCAACAGTGGCCTCTGGCTTCATCGGTGGCATCAAGAAGACCCGCTTCAACAGCAAGGACTTCGGCGTGCTCTCCATCGACACGGCAGCGGCTGACCCCAACGCCTAAGAGTGAAGTGAGCTGCCCCACAAGGGCGGCTCTTTCCTCAATCTCAATTTTCAGGAGAAAGACATGACAGTTTACGTTTTGCCCGCAGCCGAACAGAGCGGCCCAATCCCAATCGCCTACCCTGACTGCGCAGGCGATGTCGTCGTCAACCGTTTCGAGATCGACCTCGGCTCGGCCCCGCTGAAAGGCGTGACCTTGGCCGCGAACGACGTCCTCGACATCGGCATCATCCCCGCGACCGCTCAGGTGGTTGACGTGGTGATCGACAGCGACGACCTCGACACAGGCACCGCAGCCTTGGCGTTTGACGTCGGCGTGCTGACTGGCGCACCCGGCACTACCAGCGACCGCACTTGCGGCAACGAGTTCTTCGCTGCCTCGACTGTGGCTCAGGCTGGCGGTGTTGCTCGCATGACCAAGAAAGACGGTTTCCGCGTGGCTCGCGCCGCAAGCGACACCTCTATCGGCGTCAAGATCACGGCCGCTGCCGACGTCCAGACCACATCTGGCAAAATCGGCGTGAGCGTGTTCATCAAGGGCTAATCACTGATCGGCCCCGAACAAGGGGAGGGCTCGCGTCCTCCCCTTTTTTTAAAACTACTCGGAGTTTTCCATCATGAAGATTGAATGTGTTTTGCACCGCAACGGCGGCACCCACGTCGAACTCGACGGCACTGACTACCATTTCGAACCTTTGGCCGATGGCGCTCACGTCTGTGACGTGGCCAACGAAGTCCACATCGACCGCTTCCTCGCCATCCCCGAGAGCTTCAAGCTCTACCACGGCAAGAACAAGCCCGAAGGAAAGCCAACCGAAAGCAAGACATCGACACTGGCCAACACACCCGCGCCCGCAGGCACCCAGCCCGTCGGCCCGATCAACGGCTCGGAATTGCTGCCGCCTGAATTCACCATTGGTGATCGCGTCGTGACCCAGCTCGAAGCCGCTCAGGCTGCTTTTGAGGCGTCTGGCATGACCTCCGACGAGTGGAACGAGCTCGGCGAAGACGACCGCGCTGCCAAGATCGAGATCGCTCTCGATGCCATGGCCGACGCAGCCGAAGGCACCGACGACAGCGAAAGCGCAGAAGGCAAAGAGCCCGAAGCCGCCAAGCCTGCCGCCAAGAAGACCACCACCAAGAAAACTTCGAAGAAGTAATCTATGACGATCCCCGTTCAGGCCATTCTCGACCGCGTGACCGACCTTCTGCTCGACAAGGATCGAGCGGACGATCAGGCACGCTGGAGCGACACTGAGCTCATTCGGTGGATCAACGACAGCCGCATGGCAATCATCACGCGCAAGCCCTCGGCCTGCTCGAAGATCGCCACTGTGGCGCTCGTCGCTGGCTCGCACCAGACGGTGCCTGCCAACGGCGTGCAGCTCATGGACATCATCTGCAACATGGGCACCGACGGCACCAAGCCCGGCCGCTCCATCCGTCGCACCGACCGCCAGAACCTCGACGACGACGATCTCTACTGGCAGGGCTCGACGCCCAAGGCCGAGATCAGCCAGTTCACCTATGACGACCGCACGCCCAAAGACTTCTTTGTCTGGCCGCCTGCCGTCGAAGGCACCCAGATCAAGATTTCATACGCCGCCATCCCTGCCGAAGTGACCAAGACCGAGGACAGCCTCGACGTGGGCCTCGAAGTCATGGATGCGGTGGTCAATTACGTCGCCTTCCGCGCCAAGTCCAAGGACAGCCAGTTTGCCAACGCCGCCGAGGCCGCAGGCTTCTACGGCGCATTTGGCGACGCCCTCGGCATGCAGACCCAGACACAGGCTGCCGCTTCGCCCAACCAACCCGGCAATAGCGTATGAGCACACTCGATTCATTCCTCGGCTATGTTCGCCCATGGGCACCCGGCGTGCCCGACCCGACGGCCTACAAGGCCATTCGCGGGGCCATCATCGAGTTCTGCGAGCGCACGCGCCTGTGGAAGTTCGAGGACGATTTCGACGTCAGCATCGAGGACTGCAATTCGGGCATCTTCACGCCGAATGGCTCCGTCCTGCACGACATCGAGGTGGTGCTGTTTGACGGCCAAGAGCTGACACCCATCACCACCCGCGACCTCGATCACCGCGAGAAGGGCTGGCGCATCGGCGATACGTCGGGCGGCCTGCCCAAGTATTACACCCAGATCGACCAGTCCACGCTGCGCATCGTGCCAGCGCGTGAGGGCCACGTTTACCTGTGCCTGCGCCTCAAGCCGTCGCAAGATTCGAACGACATCCCCGACTTCATTTCGCGTGAATACAACGAGGTGATCGGCTGGGGAGCGCTGAGCCGCGTGCTCACCGTGCCCGGCCAAAGCTACACCAACCCAGACCTCGCAGGGTTCTACGCACAAAAATTCGCGGACAAGCTGGATCGCTTGTCTGTCAAAGGCACGACGGGGCAGCAAAACGCCCCCAAACGTAGCCGAGGCCGATTCTTTTAAGGAGCTTGCATGTCCTCTGCATTTAACAAATACCACTGCTTCGTGGAGAACTTGGCCGAGAAGGTGCACAACCTCGCGTCCGATACTCTCAAGGTAGCCCTGACCAACACAGCTCCCAACGCGGGCGCTCATGCGGTGCTGGCCGACATCGGCCAGATCAGCGGTGGCAACGGCTACACCTCGGGCGGCAACCAGAGCACCCAGAGCTCTTCGTCGCAGTCGGGCGGCACCTACACGCTCGTGTCTGCCGATCCAGCTACATGGACCGCCTCGGGCGGCTCCATCGGTCCCTTCCGCTACGCCGTGCTCTACAACGCCACCGCAGCGGGCGGACCGCTCATCGGTTGGTGGGACTACGGTTCGAGCATCACCCTCAACGAGGGCGAAACCTTCACGGTCGACGTCGGCGCATCCACACTGACGCTGGCTTAAAGCCACGCAAGGGTAGACCATGCCCGGAGCGTTAAACGCATTTGCGCTCAACGGCGCGGCCATCAACGGCGACGGTAGTGCAAGCTACTTCGTCGCCGTTGACGCTGGCGCGTTTGACGTCACGGGCTCCAATGCTGGCCTGCTCCAAGGCAAGAAGCTCACCGCCGACGCGGGCAGCTTCGCGCTCACGGTTCAAGCGGCCACCCTCCGCAAGACATCACGCCAGCCCGCCGACGCGGGCAGCTTCGCATTGGCTGGGCAAGCGGCCACGCTGCTCAAAGGCTACAAGGCGGCCGTCTCCGCAGGGGCCTACACCTTCACGGGCTCAGGCGTGTCGCTCTTGGCCACACGCAAGGTGGCCGTCGGCGCAGGCGGCTTCACGCTCACGGGCACGGCCGCAGCACTGCTCCAAGGCCATCGCGTCTATGCGGACGCTGGCGCTTACACGCTCACAGGGCAGCCCACCACGGGCCGCCACACCTACGTCATCAAGGCAGGCGCGGGCAGCTTCACGGAGACGGGCAGCACAGCAGGCCTCGTCGCCTCGCGGTTCCTGCGGGCTGGGGCTGGCAGCTATGTCAGCGCGGGCCAAGACGCCCGCACGCTCTGCGGCCGCGTGGTGCGCACACAGGCAGGGGTCTACGACTTCACGGGCTTTGCCATCGACATGCGCAAGGGCATTGCCCTCGTGGTGGATGGCGGATCGGTGGCCATCACAGGTGGCGACGCCATCACCGCCTATGGCCGCCTCTTTCATGTCGAGCAGGGCGACTACGCGCTCACCGCCGACGACGCCAATTTCTTCCGCCAGTACCGCATCAAGCCCATTCGCGGCCAGTTCACATTCAGCGGCAGTGCCGTGGATATGTTTACAGGCATCTTCGCGATTGTCTTGGATCGTACTTTCAAGGTAAAATTTGAGCAGAGGCAGTTTGCAGCGCTTGAGCGAGACAAATCAATGTCAGTGCCCGCAGATGTACGCGTCAGCGCTGCACTTGCGGACAACAGGAATGTGTCGGTTTCAGACGAGGTGCGGGTGTTTTTTGTGCCGAAGGACAACAGAACGCTTGTCGCTTCTTCTGGTGAAAGGGATTTTCAATGATTATCGGCATGGCCCAAAAGCAGCCTTCCGAGTACCTCGATTACAACGTGGACTTCACGGAATGGATGCCCGAAGACGACCAGATCGCCAGCGCGGTCGTCACCGTCTCGCCCGAGGGCGAGCTCACCACCGACAATGTTTCGATCATGACCCCCATCGTCAAATTCTGGGCGGCTGGCGGTGTCACGGGCAAACAATACAAAGTCAGCGTCAGGATCACGACCGAGGGCGGCCGTGTCAAAGAGGACGAGCTCAAAATTCGCGTAAGGGAATACTGATATGACCAGACTGGTTCGATTTTCAAACAATGCGGTTTCAAATCTTGCCGCCAACCTGCTCGTCGGCGGCACCAGCCTGTCCGTGACATCGGGCGACGGCGCGAAGTTTCCCACGCTCTCGGCTGGCCAGTATTTCATGGCCACGCTCGTCAAGGCGGACGGCTCGACCGAGGTGGTCAAAGTCACAGCCCGCTCAACCGACACCATGACCATCGTGCGGGCCGCCGAGCCCGTCGCGGGCGCGTCAACGGCCTACGCCTTCTCGGCAGGCGACCGCATCGAGGCGCGTCTCACCGCTGGCGTGCTCGGCAACGAGATCGACCGTCTCGACGCTGCCGCCATCATCGGCACGCTGAACAAGAACGCCGACTACACCGTGCAAGAAGCCGACGTCACATCCTTGATCCGCGTCGATACGAGCGGCGGCACGCGCACCATCACGCTGCCTGATATTTCGTCTCTGACGGCCGATTTCGATATTCTGGTGGACAAGGTAACGGGCGACGCAAACCCCGTCACTATCGCCCGCCAAGGCTCGGACACGATCAATGGCGGCTCGGTCTACACCCTGACGGCTCAGTATCAGAGCGCGTGGGTGGTGGCAGATCGCTCGACAAACACATGGTCCGTCATCCAGTCCAGCTCGAACGGCGTGGGCATCAACGCCATTGTCGATGAGGGCACGGGTTCTGGCGCGTCCACCATCACGCTCACCGCCGATCCCGGCTCGATCAACAACGTTGATGTGGTGATCGGTGGCGTGCCGCAGCTCAAGTCCACTATGAGCCTCAGCGGCACGACGCTCACTGTCGGTGGCGCTATCGCGTCTGGCGTGAAATGGATGGCCAAATACTGCGTGCCACTGTCGATTGGCACGCCTGCCGATGGCACCGTCACAACCGCCAAGCTGGCAAGCAGCGCCGTGACCACGGCAAAGATCGCAGACGCGAACGTCACCACGGCCAAAATCGCAGACGCTAATGTCACTGCCGCAAAACTGTCTTCTGGTGCCGCTGTCGGCAACATTGGATTCACACCTGTTGACCCAGCTTCGCTTGCTGGTCAAGTAGCCTTTTTTGCAAAAAATACAGCCCCAAGTGGTTGGTTAAAAGCCAACGGCGCTGCGGTGTCACGCACGACATACGCTGTCCTATTTGCAGTTATTGACACAACATTTGGTGCTGGTGATGGCAGCACAACATTCAACTTGCCAGACCTTCGCGGTGAGTTTCCGCGTGGTTGGGACGATGGGCGCGGAGTGGATTCAGGGCGTGGTATTGGAACGGCGCAAAACGATGCTTTTCAAGGTCATTGGCATCAAAAATGGGATGCTGCGTATAACCAACATTCACAAGGTGGAAGCACATTCGGGGCAGAATCCCCAAGCGGCAACACTGCACAAGGGCCGAATGATGCGGTTCGTGGTGCAGTAACGGACGGTGTTAACGGGACGCCTCGAACGGCTGCTGAAACGCGCCCGCGCAACGTGGCTTTACTGGCTTGCATTAAGTATTGAGGTGACGACATGAAAAAAGTAATCCAACTCGACGCTGACGGCTACTTCGTTGGCTTCACGACGGCAGACAAGTCGCCACTTGAGGCTGACGTTTTTTTGCTGCCTGCTGGCGCAATCGACACCGATGCTCCGACACTGGCAGAGGGTAAACGTGCAAAGTGGGACGACGGTTGGGTGTTTGAGGACATTCCACAGCCTGATCTAGAGCAAGAGGCTGAACTTATTGAGCCGACCTACGATCAACTTCGCGCTCCTGAATACCCACCTTTTACTGACTACCTCGACGGCGTGGTGAAGGGCGACCAAGCGCAGATCGACGCCTACATTCAAGCATACTTGGCCGTGAAGGCCAAATACCCGAAACCCGAATAAGAAAGGCTGGGCCGATGAATGGCTTTGACGCAAATTGATCCAAGCATGATCCCCGCAGACGCGATTGACGCGTCCAAGATAGCGGCTGGCGCGGTGGGAGCTTCTGAAATCGCCGACGGCGCGGTGGGTAACGCCGAGCTCGCCACGGACGCGGTGACACAAGACAAGGTGGCAGCGGGTGTGGCGGGCGAAGGCCCAGCTTTCTCGGTCTACCGCAACACAGACCAAACGGTTTCGAGTGGCGTCACGACAAAGGTGGCTCTGAACGCGGAAGAATTCGACACCGCCAACGCGTTTGACAGCACGACAAACTTCCGCTTTCAGCCGACTGTCGCGGGCACCTATCTGCTCACGGCGCACATTGGAGCAGCGGCGGCCACGGCTGGCACGATTCTCGTGCCGTACATCTACAAGAACGGCGCGGTTTACAAGCAAGGCCATTCCTACATTCCGCCATCTGGCTCGTCGTCCATGCAGGGCTCGATCACAGCGCTCGTTCAACTGAACGGCTCGACCGACTACGTGGAATTGTGGGCCAACAACACGGGCTCAGGTGCCAACACCATCACGGGTGGCGCTACGGTGACGTGGTTCCAAGGCACACTGGTTCGCGCTGCCTAAGAGGATTTCATGACCGCTCTTCGCTTCGGCCAATTCTCGGGTGAGGTCCCCAAGCTGCTCGGCCGCCTGCTTCCCGATAGCGGGGCGCAGCAGGCCGAGAACGTGCGTCTCGACGATGGAGGCCTGACGCCTATCCGCAAGGCCAAGGAAACGCACATCTTCGGCATGACCGACATCCAGACAGTGCACAAGTTCGGCGACACATGGCTGGCGTGGCAGAGCGCGGTCAATGCCGTGCCCGGCCCCGTGGCCGAGGATCGCCTGTATTACACGGGCGACGGCGTGCCCAAGATGCGCGTCGGCACCGACGTCTACGATCTAGCCGTGCCCTACCCAGCAACGGCGCTCACCGCGTCCATGTCTGGATCAGGCTCGGGCGACATCACCACGCGCCTCTATGTCTACACCTACGTGACGCAGTTCGGCGAAGAGAGCGAACCGTGCCCCGTCTCCAATGAGATCGACTGGCAGGCGGGCAAGACCGTCACGCTGTCTGGCTTCTCAGCCGTCCCGACGGGCCGAGGCATCACCAAGCAGCGCATCTACCGCTCGCAGAGCTCCAGCCAGAGCGGCACCGATCTGTTTTTCATCGCCGAGCGCAATGCCTCGACGTCGAACTTCACAGACATCTACGCGCCCGACCAGTTCGGCGAGGTGTGTCCGTCACGCGACTGGAACGCCCCGCCCGACGACCTGCAAGGCCTGATTGCCATGCCCAACGGCATGATGGTGGCCTTCCGTGGCAAGGAGCTGTGCTTTAGCGAACCCTTCCGCCCTCACGCATGGCCCGAGAAATACCGCCTCACCGCATCCTATGAGATCGTCGGGCTCGGCGCTTACGGCACAACCGTGGTAGCGGGCACCAAGGGCTATCCCTATGTGGCCTCGGGCAACTCACCCGAGAGCATGATCGAGCAGAAGATCGAGGTAAACCTGCCCTGCATCAACGGGCGCGGTGTGGTGGACCTCGGCTTTTCCGTCGCCTACCCGTCCAATGACGGCCTCGTGGTGGTGAGCGGTGAGAGCGCGACTGTCGCCACCCTCAACCTGTTCACGCGCCCGCAATGGCAGCGCCTGTCGCCCGCCACCCTCGTCTCGGCGCAGTTCACGGGCCGCTACTTCACGAGCTACTGGTATCTCGACACCGACGGCGTGACGGTCAACCAAGGCACCATCGCCATCGACCTGACGGGCCAGCAGCCTTTCGTGCTGCGCTACCCGTTCAAGGCCGACGCCTTCTATTTCGACCTGCCGAGCGGCCAGCTCTACTATGTGCTCGGCAACACGCTGTACGAGTTCGACGCGCTCGGCCAACAGAACGAGATCATGACGTGGAAGTCCAAGCGCGTGGTGCTGCCTGAGCCCACCAGCATGGGCGCGATCCTCGTCGAGAGCGGCCTCGTTGAATCGCCCGAAGAGAAGCAGGCACGGCTCGACGCCATCGCGGCCGTCGAGGCCTATAACACCACCCTGCTCAACTCAGACAGCATGGGCAGCGAGATCGACGGCGCGGCCTTCGACACGTTCTCGATGAACGGCGATCCGACCAAGCCCATGCCGCCCAAGCCCTTCGTCTCGGTGAAGGTCTACGCCGACGGTACGCTCGTCAAAACCGTCTCCAAGTTGGACGACGTGCAGCGCATCAAAGGCGACCGTCGCGCCCGCATCTGGGAAATTCAGGTGAACGGCACGGCGCAGGTGGAGCAAGTGAAGATCGCGGGCACCGTGCGCGAATTGGGAGCCATCTGACATGCCACGCGACGCCAACGACAACGCAGCAGACTTTGAGCGCATCCGCGAGAAGGTGGAAAAGCTCACGGGCGAGCGCGGTGACGCCTCCAAATCGCTGGCGGCCGTGCGTCGTGGCGAGCTGCGCACACTGGCCAGCCTCGCCCTGAAATCCAAGCAGATCACCAGCACGCCGACGCAAGCCGACTACAACGCCTTGCAGGCCGACGTGGCCACCATCTTCAACGCCTTGTCACGCATTTCGAACGCGCTCGGCACCGCCAAAATCCCGAGGGTCTAAGGCGTGGCGGTGGTGTTTTCAGTCCTTCACGCTTACAATGGTGCGAATTTCGAACCATCTAAACACACATGGCGTCTCACCTGATCTATGGCCAAGAAGACCGCTTGCTCCCATGGGCGCAGGAGCGGATCGGCGTCGTCTTTCGTCGAGACGCCTATGCGCTTGGCCTTGAGAAGGGCGGCGAGCTCGTCGCCGTGGTGGTCTATGACGGCTTCTCGGAATTCGATTGCAACATGCACATCGCCTCGGATGGCACAGCGGCATGGATGAACAAGTCGCTTCTCGTGAGCGCCTTCGCCTACCCGTTCATACAGCTCAAGCTCAAGCGCGTAACTGGCTTAGTCCCGTCAAGGAACGAGGCGGCCCTGAAATTTGACGAGCACCTCGGCTTCGTGCGCGAGGGGCTGCATCCCAAAGCCTGCGGCGACGACGACATGATCTCGCTCGGCATGCTGAAAGAGAATTGCAGGTTTATCCCGAAGGGGGAATTGAATGTTTAACGAACTGAATTTTTGGGGTGACGACGCCCTCGACGACCTCCATTTCAGCGAGCGCAAGAGCAAGGGTGCCAAGCACGCGGCCACACGCCTGCGCGTCATGGAGATCGGCCGCAACGTCGCCTTTGGTGGCAAAGGCGGTGGCTCTGCGCCCGCACCAGACCCCAACATCGGCGAGGCGGCCAAAGCCAACGTCGAGCTCGGCAAGGACTGGCTGGCTTTCGCCAAAGAGCAGTTTGCCGAAGGCAACAAACGCCAAGCCACGACCGACGAGCTGAACACCAAGGTCATCAATCAGCAGCTCGCAACGCAGGATCAAGCGAACACGTGGGGGCAGGAAGACCGCGCTCGAACGAAAGAGGTCTTCCAACCCGTCGAAAACGAGTTCATTGAGACGGCAAAGAACTACGCCACGCCTGAGAAGCAGGCCGAGGCAGCCGCAGCGGCCAAAGCCGACGTGCAAGCCAATGCAGCGCAGCAGCAGCAGACTAGCGTGCGCCAGATGGCATCAATGGGTGTGAACCCAAACTCTGGCCGCTTCGCAGGTATCAGCCGCGCTCAGGACACCAACACCGCGCTCGCGGGAGCAGGTGCCCAGAACAACGCCCGCCAGATCGTGCGTGACAAAGGCCTCGCGCTCAAAGCAGACGCGATCAACATGGGCAAGGGCTTGGCCTCATCGACCGCAGCAGCCTACGGCATCGGCACCAATGCAGGAAATTCCGCTGTGGCCAACAACGCCAGCGGAAACTCCAATTTCTACCAGAACCAAGGCGTCATGGCGCAGGGCTTCGGTGGCAACATCAACGCCAACAACAGCGCAGGCTCCATGCTCAACAGTCTGTACGGCAACCAGCTCAACGCATGGGCGGCAGGTCGACAGGCTGACGCCACCAGCGCGGCAGGCATTGGCCAGTTGGTCGGTACTGGTATCGGCGCTTATGCGGCTTTGGGTGGAACGGCTGCACTATGAAGATCAGTGAGATCATCGGACGCCATGAACGCATTGCCCTCCAGTTTTCGGGGGGCAAAGATTCCATCGCGTGCCTTTTCCTGCTCAAGCCATATTGGGACCGCCTCACGGTCTATTGGCTCGACACGGGCGCTGCCTTCCCCGAGACGGTGGCTCTTGTGCAGAAGGTGCGCGACATGGTGCCGAACTTTGCCCGCATCGAGGGCCGCCAGCCACAGGTGATCGAGGCCTTTGGCATCCCATCCGACATTGTGCCCGTGAGCGCCACGCCCATCGGCATCGAAGTGTCAGGTGGAGGCCAGCCCATTCAAGACCGTTTTTTGTGCTGCTATCGCTCGATCATGCTGCCCATGCATGAGCGCATGATCGAAGACGGCATTACGCTGTTGATCCGTGGACAAAAGGACGCCGACCGCTTCAAGGCGACGACCCGCTCAGGCGAGGTGCACGACGGCATTGAGTACTTGTTTCCAATCCAAGACTGGACCTCAAAGCAAGTCATGGACTACCTGCGAGAGCAGGATGCGCCGATCCCTCGCTTTTACGAGGTTCTGAACACTACACCAGATTGCATGACCTGCTCGGCATGGTGGGAAGAAGGTGCTTCTAAGTATCTCAAGCGCTACCACCATGCGCAGTACCTTGAGAACCAGAAGCGCCTCGACATCATCAACAAGGCTGTGGGAGAACACATCGCGGCGTTTAATAAAGAGGTGGACGCGTGAGCCGCCCGCCATTCAACCTTGCAGCAGTTGAGCACGCCACAGTGATAGCGGTTGAGGCAGGCCACCCCGTATTGCAGACGCATTACTACGGCCAAACTGACAAGGAGCACGTGGAGCACCTTCTGGCATGGCTGTCACCTCCAGTTGGTGCGACCGTTATCGACGCCGGAAGCGGAATTGGCGAGGTATCTCGGCTGATGTCAGAGATGCGGACAGACCTCGGGTTTCTTCTTGTGAATGTGAGCCCGTTGCAATTGGCGCTAGGACCGCACGAAGACGGCGAGCGTTTCTGCCACCTGCAAGCTGACTGTCACGATCTCAGCGGATCGGTGCCTGACGGCTTCGCAGAGGCCATCATGTACTCAAGCGCTTTGTGTCAGATGGATGCACCCGTGGCGCTTGGAGAGGCTTTCCGCGTGCTCAAGACTGGCGGCGTGCTGCTCATCAACGATATGGCAAGCCTCGATGGCCATTTGCCAGAAATTGAGGCCACCCTTGCTGCGCGTGTTGGGCACCCAGACACGCTGATCGAGGAAGTCACACAGGCTGGATTTGCCATAGACTTCGTGCTGCACCCGGAAGGCAGTGACGCGCATTTCCGCGCCATGCTTGCCGAGGCAGGATGCGAACACATGATTGACGGAATTTTCCCGATAGTAATTCGGGCTACTAAAAGGGGAATACTATGAATTTTGGAGCATTTGCAGGCGGAGCTTCCCAAGGCTTTATGAACGGCGTTCGCATGGGCAAGACGTTTCAAGAGCTCGCCCGCGAGCGCGGATTGCAGGAAATCCGCGAGAACGAAATGGCCAAGGCCAACACTGCGCATGAGGCGGCCATCAACAACCTCATCAAAGACAAGGGCATGACGGGCCAGCCCGCCACAGACGCGCCGACATCCGGCCCCGTCGATACCTCGACGCCCAAGGTGGAGACACCCGCCGACGCACAGGCCGTGAGCGAGGCAAGCCCGACCGCGAGCCCCGACGCCGCCATGGCCAAGGGTGCCGCGAGCGCCATGGCTCCGCAGCAGGTGACAGCCCCAGCCGAAGCCCCGACAGCCAACCCAGACGCAGCCGCCGCCGCGACAGCCGCAGGCAACATGCCCAAAGGCTCACAGCTTCCGCTCGCTGGACAAGGCAAGTTGACACATGACGGGCTGCCAGCTCGCCAGAACGCCGACGGCAGCTATTCGACCGAAGTGAGCATCACTGTCACCGATCCTCGCCTCAATGGCGGCAAGCCGACCAACATCCCATCATTGTGGGGTGGCAAAGAGGTGGACGAGAATACAGCGGTGAAGAACGCGCTTTCTAGCGGCAAGGCCTATCAAGCCTTTGGCAGCATTGACGAAGCTGTTTCGGCGGCTCAATCCCGCTCGCAAGCAGGTGGCGCAGGCGCAGCGCCAACACCGCAGCAGGCGGCCGCCGCCACGGGCGTCAATGGCAACATCCCCGGCCAAGCAGGGTTTTGGGTGAACGGCCAGCGCTACGACACACGCGAGCAGGCCCGCGCCGCCGCCGAGAAGGCCGTGCCCAGCGCCCACGAAATGTTCATGAAGAATGCCGTACCCAAGTTGGCCGAGGCCTACATCGCCAATGGCGAGCCCGAGAAGGCAAAGGCATGGACCGACTACGCCGACAGCGTGAACGGCAAGCGTGCCATCAAGGATTGGGCGGCCGCTTACACCGCGCCCGACTTCGACACCGCCGCCACGCGCTTTGGAAAATACTACACCGACCACATCAATGACGGGGTGGACTACACGGGCCACAAGATGAAGGTCAACGCCGACGGCACGCAGGTGGCCGTGGTGACGCTGAAAGACAAGGCCAGCGGCAAAGAGATCGAGATGGAGATGACCCGCGAGAAGATGCTCGCCATGGGCTCTGCCAACAACCCGCAAAAGCTCTTCGAGCAGGAAGTCGCCAAACAGGCGCAAGCCGACAAGCTCAAGTTCGAGTACCAGCTCAAGCAGCAGGGCCGCCGCGCCGACTTGCAGGACAAGAAGGAGCTCGAACGCTACAAGGCCGACGTCAACGCCGACCGCGAGAGCAACAAGGTCAATTCGAAGATCGACGCGCAGGTGTCATCGCTGCGCGACGCTGGCTACTCGGACGCCGAGATCAAGAAGATGATGCCCGCCATCGTGGGTGCTGGCGAGCACAAGAAGACGACCGACCCGACCGAGCGCCGCGCTCTGGTGGCCTCCGACCTGTTGAAGAACGATCCGACCTTCGCCCGCAAATCGAAAGACGAGCAGAACAAGCGCATCGACGACATGATGGGCGTGATCTACGGCGATCAGGCCAAGGCAGAGCCCACCAAGCCCGCCGCGCCCGTGATCGTGGAAAAGCCAATGGCCTACGATCCCAAGCTGCCCGTCAAATACCGCAAGTCAGACGGCAAGGCCTTCCACGTCAACGCCAAGGGCGAGTACGTGCCCATCGACGGGGCGGTGCCAACCCAGCCAGCAGAAGGCGGATTGCCTCAGAAGTAAGGGGAGGGGCTTCGGTCCCTCTTTTGCCGTGGGTGGTTCTATTTTCTAGCCACCCGCGCTAGAATCTGACCACACTTTCAAGAGGCGTCCCTTGTCTGCAAATCCATTCTCTTCCAGCCCGTTTTCCGTCACTGATTCCGATTTTGTGGACGCAAGCCCACAAGCTCCAGCAGCACGTGGCATGGCCCCGACCACTGCCGACGTGATGCGCCGAGCCCAAGAGCTCGACATCGACCCCAAGCTCGCTCTGTCGTTCTTCTCGCAGGAGAGCTCAGGCAACTGGAACACACGCGACAGCAGCAAGGGCGCTCGCGGTGGCTTCCAAGTGATGCCCGACACCTACACGGGCATGATGGGCACCAGCGCTGGCCAGCGCGATCCATGGAACAACATGGAAGCAGGCCTGCGCTACATCGCCTATGGCCAGAAGAAGCTCGGCACACGCGATCCCGAATTGCTCGCCGCTGGCTACCACGCTGGCTACGACCGCCGCGATCTGCAAGCAGGCCGCATCCCCAACACCTCCGACGGCCAAATCTCGACCGCCGACTATGCCCGCTCAGTCGCAAGCCGCGTGCGTGGCGAGCGTCCCACCCGCTTCCCCAATTCAAAGCCAGCAGCCGCCGCGCCAGAGAGCGCCGACGAGTTCAGCGATACGCCCGTCACGCCCCAGACATCGCTCGACAACGAATTCTCAGACACGCCAGTCACGTTCTCCGACAGGCCCCCTGCTGACGATGGCTGGGATAAAGCGGCAGCCGCGCAGCAGAAGGCGCTCGACGACCAGCCATTGCTTGACTACTTCAAAAACAAGGGTGTCCACGGCTGGGAGGGGATGCAGCAATCCCTTGATGTCGCAAAATGGGCCGTTGGCGGTTTAGATGACGCCACGATGGCCGAGCAGCTTGCGAAAAAGATGCAGGCTGATGCCAAGATCAAAAAGACCACAGAAGAACAAGAAAACGACGCAGCTTGGAAGAAAGTTTCCAAGGCAGAAGGCTTCATCGACACGACCAAAGAGGCCTTCAAGGCCGTCGGCACATCACTGAGCAACCCCAAGGCAACTTTCGGCGAGATCGTTGAGCAAGGTGCCAATTCCATCCCATCAATGGCCGCTGGCCTTGGTGGTGCTGGAACTGGAGCCGCTGTCGGAGGTGGTATTGGTGCAACCGCAGGTGGTGTAGGAGCTATTCCCGGAGCAATTGGCGGTGCCATTATCGGCGGACGAACAGGCATGGCCGCTGGAACCGTGGCCGTCGAAGGCGCTGGGCAAATCCAAGAGCTGATTTCCAGCCGATTGGACGAGCTGAAACAACCGCCCACCGCGCAGAACATTCTTGCGCTATTGAGCTCGGACGACTTCAAAGCCGAAGCCAGAAAACAAGGCCTCGCCAAAGGTTTGACTGTTGCCACAGTCGATCAGTTCACCATGGGATTGGGCGGCAAGATCGCCACAGCACCAGCTCGCAAGATCGCCAGCAAGGCGCTTGAAGATCAGGGGGCCGACATGGCCACCCGTGCCGCTCGTAATGCCGCGCTGGCCTCACCCGCTGGCAAGGCCGCAATGCAAGCCGCCAAGCCAACACTCGGCGCTCGCGTCGGTGCAGGTGCCGCAGCCGTTGGCGTAGATGCCACTGGCGAAGTGGTCGGTGACTATGCTGGTTCTGTTGCGGCTGATGGTACGGGCGACATTGGAGATTCACTGCGCGGTGGCGTGATGAGCGTTGGCCAATCAGGCGTTAGCGTCGCCGTTGGAGCAACCATCGAGACAGCCAAGCTGGCTGCTGCGCAAGCCAAGGCCGCCGTCACCCCGACCCCCAACGCACCCTCGACCGCATCTGGACCGCTGGCGCGTGCTGCCGAGAACGCAGCCGCCGAGCCTCAGCGCGTCACCGTGACCGCACCAGACGGACAGGTGAGCGGCACCGTCACAGGCGCAACCCAAGATGGCACAGCCGTTCAGATCGTGGGCGACGATGGACAGGTCTACACCTTCGCGACAGGTGCAGAGGGCATCACGATCACGCCCGAAGCGCCGAACACGCCGCTCTCAAACGCGCTTGAAGTCGCCGCAGGCGAGACAGCGACCGCGCCCGATGCCCCCCCTGCCGAGGCCGTAAGCGAAGCCACTCAAGCACCAGAGCAAACTCAATTTGAAGCTGGCGAACAGGCTATTTGGCGCAACAAGGACACCGATCAACCCGTTCAGGTTGTCGGGATTGAGCCAGAAAAGGGCAGCGACGGGCGCACGTATGCGCGTGTGACGGCAAACGGTCAGGAATCGTTTGTACCTGCCGACGAGCTGCAAAAGGCACCAAAGAAGTCAGAAGCCAATGCCACCGAGACATTCACCGACGTGCCTCCGCCCGTCGTCAGCAACACACCCGCGCCCGTCAAGACGCCCGATCTGCCCGAGATGAGCGACGACGAGCTCAAAGCTCGCCGCGCCTACATCTCCGACCAAGCCAAGACGAATGGCGGCTGGACGCCCATGCTGATGAAGCAGCGCCGCGCCGTCGAAAAGGAAATGGAAGCCCGCGCCGCCAAGGTGGAAACACCGAAGGCTGAGCCTGTCACGCAGGCGACACCCGCACAGGAAGCCGCTGCAACCCTTCCGAAAGACCTCGCAGGCGCAAAGCCGCGCTACAACTTCGGCAACAAGGCCTTCGAGCTGAATTTCGCGTCCGACGTGGACCGCGCCGCCTTCATCGCCTCACAGCCCACCAAGTCCAAGCGCGACGCCGACTATCTGGCCTTTGCCGCGCAAGCGACAGGAATGAGCGAGGACGAGGTTCGCGCCCATGGCGCACAGGTGCGCGAGGCCATCAAGGCCATGGCCAAGGACGGCAAGCCCGGCACGTTGAAGGTGCCAGAGGTGGCCCGTGGTGGCGTGACCGTCGAGAAGACGCCAGCGCCCAAGGCTGAGCCCACCACCACCGAGCTCATGCAGGCCGCCAAGGATAGCGGCAAGCTGGAGATCATCAACGTCACCAACAAGGTCGAGCCCAAGGTCGAGCCAGCCACAGCGCCAGCCGCCGCCCCCGAGGCAAACAAGTGGTTCGGCTCCAAGGAAAAGGCGGACGCCTACATCGCCAAGAAGAAGCTCGGCGACACGCACGAAGTCACCCAGACGGGCAAGGTCCGCTTTGAAATCACACCTAAGAAAGACACCAATGTCACAGACGAACGTACCAGCGGGCAGCCCGCAAGCGCAGAAGCAGTGGGCCAAGAAGCCAATGCAGGACAAGCCGAAGCAACCCCTGTTCAACCCGCTGCACCGACCCAAGAAGAAGTAAAGCCCACCACGCTGGCCGAGCGCCGAGCCAAGGCTAAGTCCGAAGCAGCGCCAGCCAAAGAAGAGGTAACAACTGCCGAGCAGGGCAAGCCCGAGCCAGCCGCGGCTGACGCAACGCCATTGCAGCGAACCGAAGCCGAGATCGCCGAATGGAAATGGCGTCGCAGCTTGCCCGTCAATGTCGGTCAGCGCGACTTTATTGACGGCGAGATTGCCAAGCTGGAGGAAGTGGCGGATCTTCTGAAGAATTCAGAGAATATCGACGCTGCCGCACCCGTGGCTGATACAAAGCCAACCGAGCAACCCGCCGCCGACCCCTTCGCCAACAACAAGGTCTTCACCTCGGACGCCGTGGAAAAAGCCCGCGCCCGCATGAAGTCCAAGCTGCGCAGCCAGTTCAATTCGGGCATCGACCCCGAGATGGTGATGGACGGCATGACCATTGCCGGTGCCTACATCGAGGCTGGCACACGCAGCTTTGCGGCCTACTCCAAGGCCATGATCGACGACTTCGGGCCAAAGATTAAGCCCTTCCTGTTGTCGTTCTATGAAGCCGCCCGCAACTACCCCGGCCTCAACACCGAAGGCCTCACGCCCGTGGCCGACGCCAAGGCGGAATTTGACGCGCTCAACGCGACCACCGACACTCAACCCACCAGCACGGAAGCCAAAGGAAATGACAATGGACCTCAAAAACTGGATCACTCTGGCTCGCGAGAGCTGGAAGGAAAACAATCCGACGCTCTACAAGGAGCTGAACCGCTCGGGCAAGCTGGGGACGGCGCTCAAGGAAGCGGCGGAGCGGACCTATTCGGAGATGGCGGAGCTGGAAGCGCAGGGCCACAGCCCGCAGGACGCGTGGGAAATGACGCGGGAGAAGTATCTTCTCTTGCCAGCCGAAGAGATGCCGGACGAGGTGGAAAACAAGGGAGCGGCGCTGTTCAACGAAGCGAACGCCCTGCAAAGCCAAATTCTGCAATCGACCGAGACAGCGGAAACCAGCCAAGCCTGATCCCAGAAGACGGCACCCGTGCGCAAGACCGCGCCGACGGGTTCGTCATTACGCAAGACGACGCCATCGGCGAGGGCGGCCAGAAGACCAAGTTCAAGCAGAACGTGGCGGCCATTCGCTTGCTGAAAGAGCTCACCGCCGAGAACCGCCAAGCCACCCGCGCCGAGCAGGCTGTGCTGGCGAAGTATGTCGGCTGGGGCGGCATCCCGCAGGCCTTCTACCGCGACAACAACGAGGTGTCGAAGGGCTGGGAGAAGGAAGCCGCCGAGCTCAAGGAGCTGATGACGGCCGACGAGCTCGCAGCAGCCGCCGCCTCGACCCGCAATGCGCACTACACCTCGACCGAGATCGTCGGTGCCGTGTGGGAGGCAGCCAAGCACTTCGGATTCCAAGGCGGACGCGTGCTCGAGCCCTCCGTGGGCGTGGGCAACTTCTTCGGCCTGATGCCGACCGCCCTGCGCAGCGCCAGCCAGTTGACCGGCGTGGAGCTCGACCACATCACAGGCGGCATCGCCAAGCAGCTCTACCCGCAGGCCAACATCGCCGCGCCCGTGGGCTTTCAGGACTTCTCCGCGCCTGACAATTACTTCGAGCTGGCCATCGGCAACCCGCCGTTCGGCCGTGAGGGCATCTACGACCCGACCCGCAAAAAGATCAGCGGCTTCTCGATCCACAACTACTTCTTCGCCAAGTCCATCGACACGGTGAAGCCCAACGGCGTGCTGGCCATGGTGGTGACAAACCGCCTTCTGGACAGCATGGGCGACAAGGCCCGCGCCTACATCGCCGAGCGCTCCGAATTCCTCGGCGCGATCCGCCTGCCCAACGATGCCTTCGCCAAGAACGCGGGCACGCAGGTGACGACCGACATCATCTTCCTGCGCAAGCTGAAAGAGGGCGAGCAGCCCACCGGCCAGCGCTGGATGGAGGTGCGCCAGTACAAGGACAAGAACGGCAACACGGTCCCGCTCAACGAGTATTTCGTGCGCAACCCCGACATGATGCTGGGCGACTTCGGCCAGTTCGGCTCGATGTATAGCGCCGAGGATGCCGCCCTCGTGGCCCGCCCCGGCCAAGATACGCCCGCTCTGTTGCAGGCCGCCGTCGCCAAGCTGCCCAAGGGCTTCATGGATGCGCCGACCGCCGAGCCAACGCGTGAAGCCGTCGAGCCCATGCACGACATTTCGCGTGTCAAGGTTGGTTCGGTTTTCGAACAAGACGGCCAGATTTTCGAACGCCGCGAGGACATGCTGGGTAAGCAGCAGGCCGCGCCCGTGACCTTCGCCTCAGAGAAGGCCAAGGAGCGCGTGAGCGGCATGATCCAAGTGCGCGACGCGCTGATCGACGTGCGCCGCATGCAGCTCCAAGAGGGCGTCAACGAGAAAGAGCTCGAGGCCGCACGCAAGGAGCTGAACAAGGCTTACGACGCCTTCGTCAAGGCCAATGGCCCGCTGAACGCCGACGCCAACAAGCGCCTGATGCGCGACGACCCGACATGGCCCCAGATCGCCGCGCTGGAAGACGGATTCGACAAGGGCATTTCCGCTGCCGTGGCCAAGACCACAGGCGAGACGCCACGCGCTCCGAGCGCCCGTAAGGCCGCGATCTTCTCCAAGCGCACGCAGGCTCCCTACAAGGCTCCCGAGAAGGCCAACTCGGCCAAGGACGCCATGGTGTCCTCGCTGGCCGAGCGCGGCCGCGTCGATCTTGATTACATGGCGAGCCTCTACGGCAAGACGCCCGAGGCCATCGTCAAGGAGCTCGAAGGCCTCATCTTCAAGAACCCCGTGGGCGGCTGGGAAAGCCGCGAGCAGTACCTCTCGGGCAACGTCAAGAAGAAGCTGGCGCAGGCCATCGACGCCGCCAAGGCGGACCCATCGCTCAAGGGCAATGTGGACGCGCTCAAAGCCGTGCAGCCTGCCGACATCGAGGCCGTGGACATCGACGTCAAGGCCGGTGCCCATTGGGTGCCAGCCGACGTGATGGAGGATTTCGTCAACACCATCGCCGAAGGCCAGAACGCCAAGGCGATCTACAACCCCGTCACCGCGTCGTGGACGCTGAACGTGGACCGCGCCTCACAGGCCGCGCAGACGCAGTGGTCCACCGACCGCGCCAGCCTGCGCGAAGTGCTCACCGCCGCCGCCAATTCAAAGCAGATCACGATCTACGACAAGTTCTCCGACGGCACCCGCACGCTGAACGAGGCGGCCACCACGGCTGCCAATGAGAAGGTGGAGCGCATCAAGGCCGAGTGGAAGAACTGGCTCTGGGCCGACGATGCCCGCCGCGAGCGCTTGGCCCGCATCTACAACGACACGTTCAACACCGACGTGCAGCGCGAATTCGACGGCTCGCACCTGACCTTCCCCGGCAAGGTCGGCGACGACATCATCCAGCTCCGCCCCCACCAAGCCAACGCCGTGTGGCGCATGGTGCAGTCGGGCACGACCCTGCTCGATCACGTCGTCGGTGCTGGCAAGACCTTCACGATGATCGCGGGCATCATGGAAATGCGCCGCATGGGGCTCGCCAAGAAGCCGATGCTCGTCGTGCCGAACCATCTGGTCGGCCAGTGGGCGGAAGACTTCATGAAGCTCTACCCCGGCGCGAACATCCTCGCCGCGACCAAAAAGGACTTTGAGAAGGGCAACCGCAAACGCCTCTTCGCCCGCATCGCCACGGGCGATTGGGACGCCGTGATCGTGGCTCATTCCTCGCTCGGCAAGGTCGAGATGGAGCCCGAATTCCAAGAGGCCTTCATCAAGCAGCAGATCGCCGACATGGACACCTCCATCGTGGCCATGCGCGAGGCCGAGGGCAAAGGCTCCCGCAACGTCAAGCAGATCGAGAAGCAGAAGGCCGCGCTCGAAGAGAAGCTGAAAAAGCTCTTCGACACCGGCTCCAAGGACGACAATTTGCACTTCGGCGAGCTCGGCGTGGACGCCATGCTCTTGGACGAAGCGCACGAGTTCAAGAACCTCGGCTTCTCCACCGGCATGCAGCGCGTGGCAGGTCTGGGCAACCCCACCGGCTCCAACAAAGCCGCCGATATGTTCATGAAGGTGCAGGCCACCCTCAAGCGCACGGGCGGCAAGAACGTGGTGTTTGCGACGGGTACCCCCATCTCCAACACCATGGCCGAGATGTATACGATGCAGCGTTACCTCGACTACGGCACGCTGAAAGACCAAGGCATCGCGCACTTCGACGCATGGGCCAAGACCTTTGGCGAAGTCGTGACCGATTGGGAGCTCTCGCCGTCTGGCCAGTACAAGATGAATTCGCGCTTCGCGAAGTTCGTCAACATGCCCGAGCTGATGCAGCGCTACGGCTCGTTTGCCGACGTCATCAACCGCGACGACATCAACCGCCAGTTGGCCGCACAGGGCAAGAAGCTGCCCGTGCCCAAGGTCAAGGGCGGCAAGCCTGAAAACACCGTGGTCGAGCGCTCACGCGATCAGGCTCTCTATATCGGCATCCCGACCGTGGACGAGAACGGCGTGGAAACCTACCCCGAGGGCTCGCTCGTCTACCGCGCCGAGAACCTGCCGAAGAAGGCCGAGAAGGGCGCAGACAACATGCTCAAGATCATGTCGGACGCCCGCAAGGCGGCGCTCGATATGCGCCTGATTGACCCCAGCTACGGCGACAACCCCAATTCCAAGGTCAACGTGGCGGCCGACAACATCAAGGCCACCTACGACCGCACCGCCAAGGACAAGGGCACGCAGCTCGTCTTTATCGACCTCTCGACACCCAAGGGTGCCGTGGCCAAGGAAGCCGCCGCGCTGCGCGAACTGGTGAAGCTGGCCGAGGACGGCGACGAAGCCGCCCAGAGCAAGCTCGATGCCATGAGCCCCGACGAATTGCTGGCGCTCGACAGCTCCTTCTCGGTCTATGACGACCTCAAGGCCAAGCTGATCGCCAAGGGCATCCCCGAGAACGAGATCGCCTTCATTCACGACGCCAACACCGAGCTCCAGAAAGAAGAGCTCTTCGGCAAGGTCCGCACCGGCCGCGTGCGCGTGCTGTTCGGCTCCACCGCCAAGATGGGCGCGGGCATGAACGTGCAGGACCGCCTCGTCGCTCTGCACCACCTCGACGCGCCATGGCGTCCGTCGGACTTGGAGCAGCGCGAAGGCCGCATCATCCGCCAAGGCAACAAGCTGTACGAGGCCAACCCCGAAGGCTTCGAGGTGGAGATCAAGCGCTACGCCACCAAGCAGACCCTCGACAGCCGCATGTGGCAGACCATCGAGGCCAAAGCCCGCTTCATCGAGCAGGTGCGCAAGGGCACGGGCGAGCGCGAGGTGGAAGACGTGGCGGGCGAGGCCTCCAACTCGGCCGAGATGAAGGCGGCGAGCTCAGGCAACCCGCTGATCCTCGAAGAGATGACGCTGCGCCAAGCCATCCGCAAACTGGAAAACCAGCAGTCCGAGCACAACCGCGAGCAGTTCCGCATCCGCGATCGCATCCGCATGGTGGCCGATATGGCCAAGGCCAATGACCGCGATGCCGAGCAGTTCGACGCCGACGCGCCCAAGGCTCCCAAGGAGTTCACGGCCACCATCGGCAACCAGACCTTCGACAAGCCCAAGGAGGCAGGCGAGGCGATCCTCAATGCCGTCAGCGCCATGCTCGCCGCCCGCGAGGAAAGCCGCGAGATCGGCACCTATGGCGGCTTCAAGCTGATCGTGGACGATGTGAGCAACGGCGACAGCAAGGGCGCTGTGCTGACGCTCAAGGGCAAGGGCGAGTACCAAGTCGCCGCCAACCCCGGCAGCGATCCGACAGGCCTCGGCCAGCGCATGCGCAACACCGTGCGCGATCTCGCCGAGATGGCCCAGAACAAGCGCGATCAGGCGCAGCGCAACCGCGACGAGGTGCCCAAGCTGGAAGGCCAGATCAAGCCATGGGGCTCCGATCAGGAGCTCGCCGACGCCAAGGCCCGCCACATGGAGGTGATCGACCAGCTCAAGCCCAAGAAGAAGCCAGAGCAGGCCGCGCCCGAGGGCGGTGACGTCCGCGCCAACCGCGCCAGCCCCCTCGAAACCGTCTTCGCCAACCTCGAAGGCCGTGGCCTTGTGCGTAAACGTGCGCTGGATGCTTTGGCAAACAACGAAAATGCTGAGACAATCAGATATATTGAAAATAACTTCTGGGACATCCTCGGCGAGCTGGAAGATTCTGGAAAGGTAACGATCAAATGCTGACGAAACAAATCGAGGCCATGTTGAATGAGGCCGTACAGTCTGAGCTCTACGCGTCTCACCTCTACAAGCACATTGCCAATCAGGTGCAGCGCTTGGGCTACTTTGGCGCACAGAAATTCTTTGCGGCCGAAAGCGCCGACGAGCTCGAGCATTACCAGAAGCTCGCCGACCTGATGAACGACATGGGCTCGGTGGCCAAGGTGCCAGCGCTGGAGGCCATCACCGATCCCGTGGCGAGCCTGCGCGACGCGCTCGAGATCGCCTTCGAAACAGAGATGCAGCTCGGCAAGGACTATGAGCGATGGTTCAAGGGCTGCGCCGACGCGCCCATGGTGCAGCAAGCCCTGCACTTTTTCCTCGAGCAGCAGCGCAAGAGCGCGGGCGAGTACCGCGACCTCATCACCCGCATGGACCGCGCTGGGGCCAATGAAGCCGCCATCCTTCTGATCGACCAAGAGCTCGGGGAGTAAGCCTCATGGTGTGTGTTTACACCTTTCCGAACGGCGACGTCGTTCGCGGCAAGCCCGCGCTGAAAGCCTACCTCACCGAGAATTTGGCCACCCTCCTGCCCGAGCGTGCCGCACAGGCTGGCTTCAAGCGCTCGCCCGTGGCCGCATCCGTCAAGTCGGTGAACGCCGAGGCGCAGGTGCGCCGCGTCGAGCAGGTGATCGCCAACCACACGACCGGCTGGACCAACAACCCCCGCGTGATCGTCGTCGCCGACATGAACGACACGCGCATCCCGGCGCACATCCGCGAGGACGACGCCAAACAACGAGCCGCCAACCCGAACGTGGGCGCTCTGCGCGGCTTCTACTATGACGACGTGCTCTACATGATCGCCTCCGAGCTGGAGACGGACATGGACACCTCACAGGTGCTCTTCCACGAAGGGCTCGGCCATTACGGCCTGCGTGGCGTGTTCGGCGAAGGCCTGAACGCCGTGCTCCAGCAGGTGATCGCGCTGCGCAAGAAGGACGTGCTCGGCAAGATCAAGGAATACGGCCTCGACGCCAACAATGAAGAGGACATGCTGGAAGCCGCCGAGGAAGTGCTGGCCGACATGGCCATGACCACGCCCCAGATCGGTTTTGTGAAGCGTGCCGTGGCCGCGATCCGCACGTGGCTGCGCCAGAACGTCAAGCGCTTCGCCAACATGGAATTGAGCGACGCCGAGATCATCCGCGACTACATTCTGCCCGCCCGCGCCTTTGTGGAACAGGGCTCCGAAGCTGGCCGCGCCGCTGCCAATCAGGTTCGCTACAACCGCGCCCAGCCCACGCCATCGCCCGCGCCCGCTGGCCTCGTGCTGCCTGAGCAGGGTTTCTTGCGCCGCGTGCAGGCCTCCATTCAGGACGGCTTCAACCGCGTGCGTCAGGTGCAAGAGCGCATCACCGAGATCACCGGCCAGCCCATCGCCGAGCGCTCCAACTACTACGGCGCTGAGACGAACCGCCCCGGCCGCATCGCCGCTCGCCTCGAAGACGCCGAGAAGAAAATGATCGAACCGCTCATGGCCAAGCTGGCGAAGTCAGGGCACACCATGGCCGATCTGTCAGAGCTCCTTCATGCCATGCACGCCGAAGAGCGCAACGCCATCGTCGCCAAGATCAACCCCGACATGCCAGACGGCGGCTCGGGCATGACCAACGCCGACGCCAACGCCATCCTCGACAAATACAAGGGCAACAAAGAGCTGCACGCGATGGCCAAATGGGCGCGTCGCATCGCCAGAGCAACCTTGGACCTCAAACTGGCCTATGGCCTGACTGATGACGAGACGTACACCACCCTCACAGAAGTCTACGAGAACTACGTCCCGCTCAAAGGTGATGGAGAGTATGGCCCCAAGGTCAAACGCGCCATGGGCCACGACGAGCGCGAAGAGCACATTCTTGAGAACATTGCCCGTGACTACGAGCAGGCCGTTGTGTCAGGTGAGAAGAACCTCGCACGTCAGGCTCTACTCTCGATGGTGCTGGAAAACCCTGATCCCGAGCTGTGGACCGTGGGCGTGCCGCCCAAGGGCCGCTACGTCGCGGGCACCGTGTTCTCCATCGTCAAGGGCGGCAACGACAACGATGTGCTCGACTACGCGCTCGAACTGTCGAGCCAGCCGAATGTGGTTCGCGTGCAGTTTGCCGGTGGCATCGCGAAGGCGGAGGCGCTGGTCGTCGCCGGGGCGCAGCAGGCGGCATCGTCGGCGGCCGGGATCTCGGCGAAGAAGGTCGGGCTGTCGGCCAGGACCGTGTAGAACTCCCAGCGCTCC
>ERZ650308.154-NODE-154-length-38691-cov-5.657314_pt1 | contig 38691 bp, 35 predicted proteins | sample MGYA00376244_ERZ650308 | MGnify/ENA primary metagenome ERZ650308 (study PRJEB26733, sample SAMN07839295) | wastewater metagenome | biome: small river; feature: stream; material: water | place: USA: North Carolina | collected 2016-04-26 ... | reverse complement strand
TGATTACGTTCTTGATGTTGCCGCGATTTAGACCGGCTGGTGACCACCATGGATCATTTGTGAAGTCTGTACGCGCGCATAGACCGGCAATGTCACCGTTTAGAGGAACCCAACGGTACTTGTCATTGTAGCGGTCATAGCGATACTTCCATGTGGAGTCCATGACAGCATATGAAGACGAACCATAGAAGGTACGGCAATCTAAGATGTTATCTAGAATGGTGTCCTGAGAAGCAACACCCACAACGTCTGCTTGTTCTGGCGATACGAAAACGACTAGATCGCGACGAACTTCCGCAACGTTATCGATGATCCACTTACCAACAGCGCGTGGGTGACCAGCGGCCATGATCAAGGATACGTCTACATTTTCAACGTCCTGGAAAAGAGCGTAGCAAGTCTGTACTTCACCGGCTGATGGTGCTGCACCGTTTGAACCGCCTGCGAATGTGACGCCATCTAGGTCAACGGTTAGCAATAGGAAGTCTGAGAAGTCACCAACATAGACCCAATCAGAACCGTTGTTTAGAACGTCTGGGATGTAGTTTGAGGTGCCGTCATACTTCTTTGTACCTGGAACCGAAGAAACCAATGGGAAGCGTTCTAGGATCGTGTTAGCGGTGCCTGTGATAGAGCCGGTTGCGTCATAGATTACGATGTTGAATTCATTGGTGCCTGGAGCGGATGAAAAACTATCGTGGAATAGCCATGTGTATTCGCCGTTGGAATCTACAGCGTTATAGGTGCTGGAGTTTGCCCATGCGATACCGATGTTGTTACCATATGCACCTGGGAACTTTGCTAGAAAGACCTGATTGGTGAAAACGGCATTCTCATATGCATCCTGATTTTTGACCAGCGTACCGACACCGCCAACACCATGATTGTTAGAGTCGCGTTCGATGGTTGCATTTAGTGCGCCTGTACCGACAACACGAACGGTCTTTAGATTGCGTGAATATGATAGGAAGTCTGCTGCGACGAACCAATCAGTGAAATTTGCGTCTGTTGGATCACCGAAAGTGCCGCGAAGATTATTTTCAGTGTCAATGACAACGATTTCTTCTGCTGGACCCCAAGTGAAACGGCCAACCATAGCGCCGGTATCCGTTGCGACCGCTGGAACGATTGTCGTCAAGTCGGTTTCTTTTACGGTAACCATTGGCGATAGATAGTAACCCATGTGATTATCTCCTTTTACGTACTATGAATTCTCTTTATATTTATCGAATCCAAGTATTTAGAATTTGGGAGATATCATCTAAATAAATTCTCCATTTCTTCAGCATCTTCAGTGCCGTCCATGAAGAAACCAAAGGGCATAACGTCTTCTTCGATCATGCGCGCCTTTTCACCTGCAATTTTCTCTCTCATATCCTTATTAGTTAGGTCTTTGAAATAGTCAGTAGCAGTGAACCAACCGAACAAGACCAAGCACATCGCCAAGTCATCATTCATCCCTTCATCAGCCTGATACGTCTTACCATGCAAAATAAAAGTAGATAGCTCTTGGATTGTGCGAACGTCTTTAATTTCAATCTTCTGGGATTCGACAATCTGCTTAAAGGTAGAGCAACCGGAGAACTTCACAGCACGATTGGTCAAAATGCCGATTGTACCAGCAAACCACACCACGTTAGGATATTCTAAATCAAAATGGAGAATATTGGCTGTCTGGATACCTGCATCATTCGTTTCCACCAGCGTATCAGCCCAATTATAGAGCTTGCCGATGTGGTAGATGATCATAGGGAAAACCAGAGTCGTTACGTCATTGTTCTTGTAACTCGCCACCTGTCTGAATGGGTATTCTGTAATATCGATAACCTGAGTCGCAGAATAATCCATCCCCTTACCGTGAGCCGTATCCGCAACCTGTACATAGATGTGACCGGGTTTTGGCATTTCGAAAATATGAAATCCCATCTTCTCCTTGTCGATATAGACCGGAGGGAATGCTGCCATCATCTTCAGATATTTGGCTGGGATTAGGGTATTCTGGCCACCTAGGAATTCTACTTCATATTCCTGCTGCCAACGTTCTTCACCTACGTTTGCGCGTTCTTCTTCGGCCCATGCTGCATCACGTCCAGGAACATCGCTCCAATGGACTTTGACAGGGGTGAATTTAGAAACCTCATTAACCGCATCCATCCACATTTTATAGAAGTGGTTCATACCCTTTGGAGTAGAGACAACCACAATCTTAGTCGTCTTACCGGATGAAATTGTCGGGAATACTGAGGTGAAGAAATCGTCTGCCTTGTTGTTATCGATGTGGGCAAACTCGTCAAGCATTACCAAGTTACAAGAGAAACCACGGATAGCCGATGCAGATGTGGACGTTGCCATAACCTTCGAACCGTTCTCTAGTTCGATATAGCCCTTATTCCATGTGACAACACCTTGCTGCATCCAAAATGGCAATTGTTCATAGGCCAATTGTAGACGGGATAGAATTTCACGGGCGGTAATAGCTTTGTTCGCCAGAATCGCAACCTGTTTTCTCTTATTGAATAGTATGTACCAGAGAATATAGGAAACGGTTGTGGTTGACTTACCTGTCTGTCTTGCCGAAAGCACAATAGTATAACGCTTATTGTGCATCGTGTTGATCAAGTTGTCCTGATATGGGTACGTGTGGAACGGGACTAGACCATGATCAACGTGGACGATTTGCACATAGTTGTTGATGAAATAAACTGGATCAATCGCGCATCTAACGAATTCCGCCCGCTGTTCTTCTGTGAACGGGACAGTGACGTTTGCTGCCTTTAGCTTTGGGTTTTTGAGGTAGTATTGTTTACTAGAAGCCATTACTCATCTTCTTGATCTTCAGCCGCTTCTGCTAATTCTTCACTGGCCTTCTTCTTCATATCCTTCTGAACCTGATCAATCATCTGTTCAGTGGTGAGATTATAGGTCTTGTTGATTTGAGTGAGAGAAGTTGGCGCTGCTGATCCATCAATTTCCTTCTCTAGCTTCTTCTTCTGTGTCTTCTGAAGTTGCATATCGGAAATCGTCTTCGCTGCCTGGGTAGTTGTCCCAATCAATCCGGCCAATGCTTCAAATGCACGGGGATGTTGTGAGTCGGTAGCAATATGGGCCAACTCTTTCGCAGCCTTTGCACCAATCTCAACTAGGTCTTTGATTTGATCAGCCATAGAAGCCAAATCCGCCTGATCCTGTTCATTCTCAGGTAATACGGGCAGGTTCTTCTTCTCTGATACTTGTACAACAGATTTATTTTCTGTCGTTACAACTAATTCTTTTGATGTATACTCTACGTCTTCCACAAATTCTGCTTCAACATCAAATACTTCATCAAGTTTATTTTTAGTTTTATTTTCGTCACTCATACAATTATTTATCCAGAAATAAATTAGACCCCACCAGAACGTGTAATTTGGTAATTGGTGACGGTTTGATCGAGATATCCAAGGGTGTTCAGCTTGGCATAAATCAATTGGTTGCACTTCAGATAACCACCGGGACCAGTCAAATGGATATCGGTTGGCTGATAGGTAGAAGGTGGCGCATCATAGGAAACAGATTGGGTGTCATTGATAGAAATACCGTAATCGACCAATGCACCATGAAGATCGTAATAGTTAGAACCGTAGAGGGTAGCGAAATAGGCGTTTGCTTCCATCTTATCCAAATAGCGCGATCCGGCTGGACCACGATCAATTGGAGTCATCCCTGCATTGATTGTCGAGATAACTAAGAACTTCCCATGAGAAATTTTATCGACAATCGCGGCAATGCTATCTTTAAGGTCTTGGTTTGTGGTGACGTTCTGTCCAGCCCAAATCACATGAACCCAATGGCGACGGGATGTATCAGCAAGAAAGCGGACCTTGATTTGATTTCCAGTATCACCAGAAAGACCGCCATCAAATGTGTTGTGCTTTGTCCATACGCCTGGGGAGTCAGTTGGATTGATCATTCCCTGTACGAGAGAATCACCCCAGAATGCTATACCTGTCATAATGCCTCCAAATATGGCGTTACTTTTCTTTCGGCCCAATACGATATGCTTCTGATGTAACCGAACAATTGAGAAGTGGTTGAATTGTACCTAGAACCGATTTTCATTTGTGTTGGGGTTGGCATCGTTGCGGCTGTATCTGTACCAAATGCACCACCATCAATATTGGCAGCAACAGAATTTAATTTGTATGCGAAAACTACCTTGTGGACGGTATTCAATGAAACTGCACCAGAAAGCAATGCAGCCTGAGAAACGCCACCATCAGTAATAGAAGCACGCGGAACTGCTGAACCGTTATCGGCCAAAATCATAATTCTTTCATTGGCGGTATCATTATCGATAGACAGCACGTTTCTTTCTGTACCGGAAATCTGTGCTGTAGTGATCATGAATTCAGCTTTGATCGTTCCTTCTACCTGATTATAGAATGAGGTGAAGTTTGTTCCCGAGCATGTGAGAACTTCTTGGTTTCTATTACCGGCTGCTGATGTGGTAGGAATTGGTGATGTTGGAACTGCTCTTTTTTCTTCCTGAACACAATCAACCGCAATTGAATCGCCAGATGTGACAATTCTAAATCCGATGGTTGGATTGGTGAGAGTTTGAGAAGGGACAGCAACACGAGTCCAGTTGGCAGTGACGGTTACAGTGGTCCAAGTTGAGCCATTATCCATCGTCATTTGAATGTTGCCAGAACCGACCAATCTCTTGACATATGCAGAGAGAACACGCACCGAAGACGTAGATGTAACCGCCTGTAAACATGTACCATTTCCAGCCGATGCAGTGATTTTTGATGCAGAACTGGCCACCCCATCGATTCCCGTCTGATCTTTCAATGCAGTGACGTTTACCTTAGTCCAGGATGCATTGGTTAGATCACGGGATTGGAGTGCTTCATTAGTTGCGCCACCTTCAATCAATAATCCCTGAAGTGTTGTTGAGCCTGGAAAGCCGTAATCGAAACGGGGCTGATCAATTTGCGCCTGTGTTAGAAGTCCGGAAGAATTGAAATACCAAGCAGCATTAGAACGGGTGAAATCAAGGCGAGGGTCAAGCAATCCATCCATGAAATTGAATTTGACCGCTGGCACATCTTCAATAATAGCGATGGGCATAACCCCACCATCTAGATTTGCACCAGATACGATTGTGATTGGTTCGACTCCACCTTCTAACTCAGTGGAATATGGATAGAGAACGGCGGGCACTCTTTCATCACCAGTAGACAATACCGCACGAGTTGTCCCACCGGTAATTTGAGAAGTTGGAACGATGGTAACTCTACGAATGCCACCATTATTGTAGTCAGTTGCCATTTGAATCTAATTCCGTTGTTTGCTCGATTGTCCAGGTAGGTTCGCCATTAGAGTCAACATCCCATTCGTTTGCGTCTTCTGGGTTGACTGCTGTTGTTTGGGTTTCAATGCGATAATTTGGGTCTTTATTGTGTATGTATGCGTTCACTTTTTTAATTAGGTGAGCATCGGTAATCGGCTTGTACATGTAGCCCATTAGAGAAAAGTTCAGTGTCCACATGAGAGTCTGGCGCTGATCAAATGTTCCCTCATAATCGTAGTCCTGAGAGATATCATTGAAGATAATCGGCACATCACGAGAAATGCCCAATTGAGGAATTTCATTTACAGTAATCGTCAATTGAGGATCGAAGAACGGAACAATTTGCTCTACAATTCTCAATCCATCATCTGTGTTTTTGGTGATAATCGCGACTTCATAGGTATAGGTCCATGGTTGAGCCTGGAACTGTCTAATCAATCTATCTGCATCTGGGTCTTTGCCGCGTACCTGATTGAGTGGGGATTGCTTACGTGCTGGATCATAGAACATCCCATTCATTTCAAACGACATGCGAGGAAGTGTTAGAGCGACCGCATGACCAGTATATTGATTGGTTTGATCAGTCTGGGTTGCTCGCACATACCATTTTCTTTTTGGACCGTAATTCAATGGTACAAGAACACGTGAGCCATCTTCGCGCTGTAATTTGATGTTAGCGAATAGACGACCAAACGCACCGGCATACTTTCGGATTGTTGAGAAATAAAATGGTGTTGGGTACATAGATTAGTTTGCTCCGAAAGGCGAATTTTCATCGAAATTGGTGACTTCTTCGCCCAATTCTTTGATTGCCTGATTATCTGCCCCACGATCATTCTTTAGACCATTGGAGTCAGTGCCGTTATTGAAGAATTCTGTCATTACCTGATCCACATCACTGAAGCCTGTATCGATCTTCTCATGTGAATATTCGAAGTGACGGCAGGATAGGCGATAAATGTACTGTCCGCCCAATTGCCATAACTGTGCTTCATCTTCTACGAAAGAAATTTCCATTAGATTGTTCATGATCGGATGCCAGATTAGATCACCTTCTACGGGTCTATCTTTTCCTGTCACTTCTGCAAATCTGGTCATGGATACGATGAAGGTGAGTTCTTTTCTAATCTCAAGGCCGAATTTGGACATGATTTCACCCTCACCCCCGTAATCAATTGGGTTATCGACGTACATTTCAATTTCATATCCCTTCTTAAATTCAGAAAGGGAGTCTTCACCGAATAGCTTATCTGGAGCGACTAATTTACGCGGTAGATAGAGAACATCATTACCGTGGATTTGAATTAGTTCCACGATTGTGTCATTCAATAATTTCTGTTCATTTGCAGAAGTGGTTTGGCCGTTTATGAAGTAGCGATTAGTTGCCATTTGAGCGCACCATCACAAATGAACCATCGGAGAGATATTGACGCTTCATTCCTTTTCTTGCGGCTGAAACCTTTGCTCTAGATTCAGCACTGGCCATTGGGTTCTTTTCTGTCATTGTTTTTTTGCCTGTCTGCTGAAGAATTTGTTTATGTTGCTCTGAGATTATACGACCTTTACAGCGCGCATTTCCCATTGCTGCCTTTGATACTTTCGCCTTAGCAGCTTCAGAATGTTTCCAGCCGCGTCTAATTGATCTATTTTTCAACTTTTCTTTTGTTACAGAACTGATTTTATTATCTGGAGCACCAGCGCCACCACGAGTTTCATTATAGCCATGACAATATGTATTCAGTTCTCTAATCCAATATTGTTCTTTCAAAAATAAATCTTCTTGTGTTTCCGCGTACTCAATATGATGAATAGAGAAATTTTCAAACCCATATTGGCGCATTGCAGAATACAAATGTGTTTTGCCATCATTTCTTGCACACGAGAAATGGCCCGCAAGTCTCTTTTCTATGGTTTGTTTTGTGACCCCGACATATACTTTCTGATTTACAGAATTGATAATTTTATAGACCTGCATCAATTTTACCCGATGTGCATATCTACAGGTTCTTCATAGGCATTCTGTAGCTGCAATTCTAATTTCTCTATCTCAAGTTCCGCCTGTTCAAAGATTGTCTGCCCATCCATCATCACACCACCAAGCAACGCCACATTCTGATATTTTTTCATGTTCGTGCCCCAAGTTCTTTTCATTTGGGCGGTAGCATATTCTTTCAGCCATGAATCGGCCCAAATCACTGATTCTTCTTCCCCATCGATTTCTGCCTGTGTTGCGATACGTTCTAGGGTTTGGATAACAAGTGGCGTTGTCTTGTAGAAATTCAGATCAAGACCAGTAATTCGCAGCTTTCTATTCAACTTATTGTAATTGAAACGAACATCTGGATTAAAAAAGTCATTGATTGAAGTAATGTAGCGAACGGATAGGTAGTAATAGGTCAATCCACCCCCTTCTGTTGAATACATCCCGCGACCACTCAAATAATCATCTAGGAAGATTTGATAAGGAACGCCGAATAGATCAGAAGAATAGGTAGAACCATTGCGCCAAACTGCTGTTACTGCTTGGGTTGATTCCGGCAATACAATAACACCAGTATCGATTTCTTCATCTGATACCATGTGCGCAATATACTTTTCTTCTGTTGCATCCATATGTCTTGAGAAGAACAGATAAAGGGCAGAATCAACCGCGTCTTCTATTTGATCCGGATCGATGACAATATTGATTACTGGCGAACCCAAACGACGCAAGCAATACTCTTTAAATTCGTCTCTAGTTGTTGGTTGCATTAGGCGATAATACTTTCTTTTACTGATAGGATGCCATTTACTACGGTAGAAACATCACCATCTTCATCTGTATATTCCAGTTCATAGTAATACTGGCCTTTTAGGAGTCTGGTATCGACTGGAAATAAAGTAACTGTGATGATGCCTGAGATTAGCTGAGAAACATCGATACCGGTTGAATTGGAAGAAATATCCTTCACAACAACCGGAGAAGTTCTATATTTCGGACGGCCTGAAGGTGCTTCTACCATCTGAAATTTGATGTTAGAAGGACCAACAAGATTGACGATAGCGCCTGTGTCATCCTTTACGACAACAACGATGCGCTTTGTATCTCCAGCGAACATTTCAATTTGAGTGGCCATGTGATTCCCTTAGTTTCTGTTCTTATTTATTAGAATACGGGCATCACCTGACAATCTGCCGCCCATTGATGTTGGTGAGTGTAGATTTCCGACCACTCTTGATGTAGTTCTGATATGTCCGCCGATTGTGGAGACTTCGAATAGTGAAATGTCCGTATAGTGAACGCCAGCAAGTGCAGTGATAGCGATTGGAGATAGAACGACAACACCGTCACCAATCGAAGTTCCGCCCTCAAAGTGACCCTCGATTTCAATTTCTTTTAGTACCGCGTCAACATTTGCGATATTGGATAGAATTGAATTTGCTGCTGTCTCTACCTTTGGCAATACGACCGATGCATTGCCGATGATGTTCTGACTTGCCTGAACATTGATTTGTGCCTGGGATAGCGTAATTGTACCCGCACCGTTGAATCTTTCTGATGCCGCCGAATTGATAGTAATATTTGGCAGTGTGGTAGCGATAGAAACGATGGTTGTAGAATTGCCCGAAACATTGACTGTCGGACCTTTCAACAATGCCGCTGTATTGGCGATAAAACGCTCTTGGGTTGATGCCGATACCGTTGGGCCAAGTAGAGTGGTTGCAACAGTAGAAATAAATCTTTCTGATGCTGCTGATGCGACTGCTACTTTCTCCAGTGTCACATCCGCAAAGCCAACAGTGATATCACCGACTGTTGAGTATGTGGTTGGACCTTCTAGCAATGCAGCGACGTTTGCGATAAATCTTTCTGATGCTGCTGATGCGACCGTTAGCGTGCCAAGTGTTGCGGCTGCTGTAGAAATAAATCTTTCTTGTGCAGTTAGAGAGAATGTCGGACCTAGAAGCGTTGCGGCTGTTGTTGCCTGGAAACGTTCTGAAGCTGCAATTGAAACTGTTGGACCAAGCAACGTCACCGCCGAAGAAGCGATGAATCTTTCGGATGCTGTTAGTGCAAATGATGGTCCTGCTAGTGTCGCTGCAACAGTAGAAATAAATCTTTCTTGTGCAGTTAGCGAGAATGTTGGACCAAGTAGAGTCGTTGCAACAGTAGAAATAAATCTTTCTGATGCTGTTGCCGATACCGTTGGGCCAAGCAAGGTTGTAGCAATCGCGGCTGAGATTGATAGCGCGGATGCTGAGATTGTTGGACCAAGTAGCGTTGTAGCAATTGAAGCGGTAAAGCTTTCTGTTGCAGTAGCTGATAGGGTTAGTGGGACCAGTGTAACGGCTGAAGATGCATTGAATCCGTTTGCTGCCTGGATAGCGATTGTTGGACCGGCCAAGGTCATTGCAGCGGTTGCGGTAAAGGCTTCTGTTGCTGTTGCTGATGTTGTTGGGCCAAGTAACGTGATTGCGCCAGATGCTGAGAAGCTTTCTGATGCTGTAGCCGATGTGGTTGGGCCAAGCAAGGTTGTAGCGACCGAAGCAATGAAGCGTTCTGATGCTGCAATTGAAACCGTTGGACCAAGCAATGTGGTCGCGATTGTAGAAATAAATCTCTCAGAAGCAGAGACAGAAACCGTTGGGCCAAGCAGAGTCGTTGCAACCGTGGCGATGAAGCGTTCTGATGCTGCTACCGAAACTGTTGGACCAAGCAATGTGGTCGCGATTGTTGCAGTAAAGCTTTCTGTTGCTGCTGCTGCGATTGTTGGACCTAGAAGCGTTACTGCCGAAGTAGCTGAGAAGCGTTCTGATGCTGCTGCTGAGAATGTTGGACCAAGCAATGTGGTAGCAATCGAAGCGGTAAAGCTTTCTGTTGCTGTTGCTGATGTTGTTGGACCAAGTAACGTTGTAGCGACTGTAGAAATAAATCTCTCAGATGCAGCGATAGAAACCGTTGGACCAAGCAAGGTTGTTGCAACAGTAGCGATGAAGCGTTCTGAAGCTGATACTGAGAATGTTGGACCAAGTAGAGTCGTTGCGACCGTTGCTGAGAACAATTCAGAAGCGGTTGCGGCAAATGTTGGACCTAGAAGCGTGACAGAAGCGGTCGCGGTTGTTGGTGGAACCGTAACTGCTGCAACATTCAGAGTGGATAGAGCTACACCCGGTTCTACGAATTGATTGAACGTATATGCTGAATAATCTGTCTGTGCTGGTGTTTCTAGAGGTGAGAACCCAGAAGGTGCGCTATAAGAGAATTCAGATGTGAGCGTTCTAAATGTAGCTAAACCGCCATTGTCCTGGAAAGATGCGGCTGGATAGAAGGTGCCAGCCATACCAGTATTTGCAGCAAGATCATAACCACCAGTACCAGCGGCTGGATTGGCTGAATTCTGCCATGTCCCGTTGACGCTGATGTACATCTTTTTATTATCGATATCGTAAGCAATACCGATGATGTTGCCAAATGATGCTGCCGAACCGTAAGAGGTTGGCGTTGCGTTTGCATAGACAGTGCCGATTAGGGTATAGAAGCCCGCGCTGTTGACATCATAACCAAGTGCATATAGCGAAGAAATTGTGCTAGTGCCGTCTACAAGACCGAACCAGCCATGACTTGAGCCATTGAAAGAAAATTCGACGTAATACTTGCCGGTTGTCTTACCTAGCGAGGAACGAACAACAGATGTGTCGCTTGTGCTGGAAACAGTTTTATTTCCATTGGACAGCGTAGCATTCGTGCCCTTTGGAGTGGTAGCAAGATATGCGGGTGCTGGCGAACCACCAACAACAGTAGCGCCTAGTTTTGTTGGCGTCTGTTGAGTTAGAGTATGGTCCGGAGTGAAATATCTAAATTCTCTACCTGCAACACCAACAACCTGTGCCGCATACGTATTTGCTCTATATTGGATATTGTTTAGGGTAACAGCAATCGCGCCTGAATAAATTACATCAGGAGATAAAAACGTCGAATCTGAATTTGGAACTGTATCTTGAGTGGAAAGCGAAAATGTTGTGTTATTGAGTAGCTTACCACCAGATAGAAACCACGCCATGTGTTACCCCTGGATTAGTGTTGCAGTAATATTCACGCCTGTTGAAGAACCTCCGGAAAGCCAGATAGTAGTTAAATGCGCGTCATCATAAATGCGTTCAAAATTTAGTGCAGAAACGACCGAGATTAGACCAGTGTTGAAAGAGAACATCGGCAACATCGCAATTGGATGTGCAATCGCTGCCATGAAAGTTCCGCCTGTCAATGCCGCTGAAATCTGAAGCTGGGTAAGTGCTTTGATGCCAGTATCACCTGTTGCAAGTGGAGCGAAGAACTGCATTGTATTGCCGGTATCGCAGTTACCAGATGCAATCGTAGTGGCCCCTTTACCAGCAAATGAGGGTAGAGTTTGGTTAGTCGTGCCAGCTTGATTAGTATATAGACAAGTTGTCCAGTTATGAGCAACCGAACCTGATGTGGTTGATCCTTCATTGTAGAAATAAATGAAATTGCTAGCGGCTGAATCTTGACCTGATGCGGCCTGATATCTTGTTGGGACGCCTGAAACCGTTTCTGTCGTTGTGATAGTCGTGTTTTTCTTTGCCACGAAAATCTTATCGATCAAAACGCCCCATTGTGTGTATGAGGAAACCACGCCTGGGATATGGGCCTGAAGTTCTGCCAAGTGTGTTGTTCTGCCTGAGATTGGATTTTTAAATCTCAAAGCGGCTGTATCGGATGAATTTGGGGCATATCCGTTTGGCAGTGTTGCGATTGATGTATAAGCAGTGGTTGGCTGTGAACCAATACGAATGTCACCGTCAATTAGAGAGTTTGAAGCGCCTGCTGTGTATTGGGCCGATATTACTTGGCGTGTTGCTTTCGTTGCTTCTGATCTAATTGAAGCAAGCGAAGAAAACCCCATGTTCAATTGATTACGTTGTGCCCTAGCCCAATTTGAAAGACGTTTATTTCCTTCTTCCCACAAAAACTGAAAGATGTTCGCTTCTCCACCAACATCTATATTGCCGATGAAGTCACCATCCCCTGTAGCATAGACGCGGCCTGGAACGTTTGCGAGTGCGATAGGGTTTCCATACCACCCTCTCATCCCCTTCGACATTGATTCTAGGGTTTCCGCGCCTAGCCATTGTTCTAGTTTCTGTGAATGTACCGAGCGCATTACCCACTCACGATGGTTACGCCACCAGTATATGTGGTAGCTGTTGTTGCTCCCTTCATAACTTCCAAAAATGCCAAGCACGCGCTATCGAAAATACGAGTTAGAGAGAATGCCGAGTTAATGCCATCTACTACGAATAGGGTTGAGGAAATTGGGCAAGGCATCCAAGCAATCGGGTGACCAATGACGAAATCCACAGCACCCGTGACGGAAGCTGAACACTGCATCTGAGTAAGTGCTTTAATGCCCGTATCACCTGTTGCAAGCGGAGCGAACCACTGGCCTGTAGGATGGTCAAGACGATTGACGATACCAGACGAGTTACCAGTTAGAGAAGGCAATGAAACGGCTGTGGTGCCACTCTGATCAGTATATTGGCAAACTGTCCAGTTGTGAGCGGTAGCACCAAGGGCAGTACCGATTTCTACGAACAAGAAATTACCTTCAGCGGAATCTGCTGTGCCTGCTGTGGTATTCTGATATCTTGTTGGGACACCGGTAACCGCTTCTGTTGCGGCAGAAGACATGGTTTTGGCGACTGCGAAAATGCGGTCATACATCAGCAACGTGTTAGCACCGGATGATGGTACTACGTTACCTGTCGTGAAGTGGGTTGTGTCACCGCCTGATGGATTGTTGAATGGCAATGCGCCTGTTGTGGCGGATGATGGGGCAGTACCACCTGGAGCGGCAGCGGCGGCTGATCCGGCAGCGGGTTGGTTGCCTACCTTGAAAAGAGAATTAGTCGCGGCAACAACACCGGTTGTGCCGACCTTCTGAAACCACAAATCCTGTTTCTTGCCTGCCGTTGCTTCTGCGATTAAGTCACCAAGTGAAGTGAATCCCATTCCAAACTGATGCAATTGGCGACGGTTCCAAGTTCTATAGGCACGCTTTAGACGATCTAAATTATATTCAAACAGGCTCATCATTCCACCGGCTTTGATTGTGCCGATGAAATCCCCATCCTTTGTCGCATAGATTTTGCTACCTGGGATGTTGCAGACGGCAATAGGCGGACCATACCAGCCCTTCATTCCATGAGAAATGCGGTCTACTTCATCCGGCCCTAGCCATCTTTCTAATTTGTCTGAGTGTGTTGAGAACATTCTGAATCCTTTTTCTTTTATTTAGGCTTATCGTGCCCTTGCCGCCCAAGTATGCTTCTTTCCTAGTGCCAGGGTTCCGTAGTTTCTGCCTGTTGTATTGACGTTGGCATTTGTGTTTCTAATCTTGTAGCCAGCCGCTAAGAAATCTACATCAACAGAAGAAGTGACAGCGGCGGAAGCTTGACCGGCTGGATACTGAACTGTCTGAGGATTAAACCCATTATCGAAATAGGCATAATAACCAGCGGCGGCGGTCAATGGTGCTATCAGCAAGAATTGAGGATTGGCCTGACTGACTTCACCATTTGAACCTGGATTTGCAGCATTTCCACGATGGTACATAAATTCTACGATGCCTGGAGAACGTGGGAACACATATCCAACATAAGTAACCGCGTTTGCATTTAGATTATTTGTTGCGTTGTTGGTGACCATAAATTGCTGGAATGTGGTCGTACCTGTGCCCCATGGAGAGTTTGTATTACCCGTTGCTACACCAGTACCGTTTAACTGATTCCAATATGTTCTGTTGGTCATACGCCATGTGTTGACATACCAGTTACCGGTTGTTGAGGTTGCCTTACACATCAAGAAACGATGGCCGGTTCCTCTCTCTGATGTTGCATTATGGGTGATGGCACGATCAGCGGTATTGTTGCCTGTCCAGGACTGAATATCGAAAAGCATGTAGTGACGCTTCAGCAATAGAACGTTGTAGACGACACCGGTTGTGGATACGCCTGCTGTATTTGCTGGAACTGAGAAGCCATTTGTCACCAACGATAGACCTGAAATTGATGATGATGCGGCAGTGGTATCTGTTCTCAAGCAATTGCCAAGATAATCTAGCGTTACTCTGCTTTCTGTATTTCTCGGAAAAATCCAGATGAAGTCAGGAGTAAATCTAAAACTATTGAATGTCTGTGGTGATGCTGAACCCGTGTATTGATAGGTTGCGATGTAGTCTTCTGGGTTTATGTTTTGAATATTGAATGCAGCCGAATGCGCCTGTGTTAGATAATTCGTTTGTGTTTGAACGAAAAATCCTGTTGGTGGAGCATCACGGAATGGGCGCTGGCCAAAATTAATATGGGTTGTACCAGATGCGCCAGACATAGAAACAGCGGGTTGGCCGTTTCCTGGAATTGTGATGTAACCTGTGCCTGCTACTGGATCAGCACCAGCGGCCCAAGCGCCACCATTTACACGGAAGTATAGTCGATTATTGGCAGTATCAAATGCAACACCAACGATATCGCCTGCTGTGAATGTGGTAGAACCGTATGCTGTGGCAACACCACCAATATAATAGTTTGATCCATTCCATCCAACATCCGACGCACTAGAACCGACATAAGTTCTAGCTGTACCGTCATACGCATCACATATACCGATTCTTGCTGATGCATTTGGTACTTCTACTTCCCAATAATATTTGCCGAAGCCACCCGAATACGAGACTAATTGGCTAGGGAAACCACAAACTGCTACGCCGCCGTTTGAGGTTTGAGCTACAGTCATGCCAGCATTGGTTAGTGTGCCGTGATGATCAACCATCAAATTTGTAAATTTAGGAAAGCAACCAACCTGTGCATTCCACTGATGCTCAAATCGGGAAGGAGATTCAAATAGTGAGTCGTTACCATTTCCAGCCGTTACAGAAAAGTTATTCGGCGTGAAGTTATTCGATCCACTGAAATCACGGCCAAGTGTGGTTGATGTAGTTCCTGTTGCATCTTTGAATGGAAGCCAGAAACCATTAGTACCGCGCGCACCATAATAGCGGGCTGGATCAATCGCATTTAGCCATGAGGTGTTTGTCGTGAATGCTGTATATGTGAGTGCAGAACCGTCAACAAATTGGGTATCTGCCATAAACCCATCGAAGTATGATGATGCGGCAGATGAATCACGGCCAATTCTATGAATAACGGCAGTGTTAATTTTTCCAACGTTGGTAGACATTGCCGAACGGGTATCAGTATCCCACACAGTAATTTCATCAGAACCCCACCACACGCGAAGTCTTAATGCGTTCGTTGCATTACCTGGATCGTAAGCAACAGTTACTGGTGCCCATCCTTGCTGATCACGGAATATTGCTGTTGACACAAGTCTAGCCGTGCCAGCAATCGTTACGATAAACTTATTGCTTGAGTTAAATCCGATAATGTCAGGGGAAGCAGTATCAGCACATAGCAAATAGCGGGCAGTATCGACGTTACCAAGTCTCAACCAAGTGAAGAAGGTCCATTTATTTCTATCTGTTGCGGTGCCTAGAGTAGCGTTTAAATCTGCTGAAGATGCAGCATCAAAGCGAAGTGATCTTTCAATGATGTAAGGTGATCTTCCTCTAAATCCGCCGTCCGGAGAATTAAAATACATTGTATAGGATTTTTCCGATGACTACTGTTGTGCCGTTTGAATCGCCTACTTTCTCGACGTAATAGCAAAAGATATCTCTCACGCTATATGTGTAGGATGGAGTGGGTGTGACGCCATTTTCCCATTTAATGTATGAAGGGAAGGCATAGACTGTTGGCTTGTTACCTGAAGATGGAAAAATGATGCTTACACACCCGCTAATACCGGCCACAAGATTTGACATTGTGAATGTGCATGTGCCTGCTGCGTTTGGAGAACAAATTTTATTGCAACCTGCCAACACATCAATATCGTAGGATGAACCGCTGCCTAAGTCTGTCGGTGTCTGATACGCAAGAATATCATTTAATCTTGTGCGCCAGTCTTCGAAGGTGTTGTTTACTGTAATTGGGCTGTTGATTGCCATTTCTGCCTCAGAATGTGTTTCTCAGTATTTAGGCAAAAAAAGAGCGGCCAGAAAGACCGCTCTAAAGTTAACCATTGACTGATTATTATATTATTACGTCAATGGCATCGTGATGGTGAATGAAGACACCGAAACGTTTGCACCGGATGAAATCGCAACAGAGTTGAAAATCATATCGGCTGAAGATGTACCGCATGTACCCTGGAGCAAGACTTGGTTGTTGGAGTCAGAACCCATCAAACGGAAGAAGGATGCTGTACCAGTGTTGTCGGCTGAAGAGTCGGCGGTAATTGCGTTTGCTGTCAAAACTGCTGAAGCGGCGGCACCGAATGCTGGGTTGCCCATCGTTAGCTGTGCTAGAAGGGTGTTACCGGCAAGAGCGGCATCGGCGTTCGTTGGCACTGTTCCAGAATAGATGTTCAGGAATGCGCCGTTAGCCTTTAGACGGATAGCGGTATCCAACATTGTATTGGCCACGCGCGTTGTGATACTTGGATCAGTTACCATTGTAGTTTTCTCCTAATTGAATTCTTCTTATATTTATGCAGGATAGATTTTTAGGCTTGCCAACCCGAACTAATATTGTAGTTTTTGACTGCCGAAATAGTATTCAACCCCTTCAGCGCATCCTCATGAAACCACTTAACGCGCTTGAGCCTGTAGACCTCATTTTTAGCGGCTGTGGCGAGCGCAATCATGTCTTCAGGGGTAGGTAGCGGAAGCATGCTGTCATCGGCCATACGCCACGCAAAAGCACTGTCCCACCCTGTTCCAGATACACTTGCCCAACGTGCTTCCTGTCCGATCACATCAATAATGTCTGTATCTTCAGGACGGATTTGCAGCACCTTGCCCATGTAAGAAAGGCCGGATTCTAGCATTGCGTCATAGGCAGCGCGAATATCGGCAATTTTCTGTGCCTTTAGGGTAGCAATAGGCCATTCCCATTTACCACCAATCCACTCTTGATCACCTGAAATAGGAGCGGTTTCTGTGGCTGTGGCGTTGTCTGGACCCTCATCAGGATTAGACCAAAATCCTAGACATTTTTTTGTTGTTTTATCATAATAGAATGGCATTATTAACCTTTTCTAACTCTTGCACGAATGAAGAAACGCCAGTTTGTTGGATTGATATCTACGCTAGAATTTGCAACAGATTTATTTGCGACTTCATAGTAGTATGTCTGCTGATTATTCCAGATAATATTGGTTGCATCCCAATTTACTGTTAGCCAATATGTAATACTTGCCCAATCAAGATTTACTTCATCATTGATTGAGTAGTTACCAACGGCAGTTTTGCAACGTGCCCACAATTCTACTTCAGACGGTTTTTGCTGAAGGCCATGAGCAACAGTGAAATATGTATTCAATGCAGGAGTCAATTCTGCCGATTCAAATGAGCGCAACCCCTGAACCTCACGCCAAGCTGTGTTATTCGAGCGAAGATAAACTGAATCGCCTGGACGCAATTTGATGTTGACCAAGCCGCCAACCGTGCCTGTAATCTGAATTTCACCGGTTGAAGCTGAGTTTCTAACCCAAACTGAATAGCCGTTACCTGCTGTCCCTGCTGCTAGAAGTGTTAGCGCGAAACCTGCCGTAGTGAAGTCAATTTCTGTTCCGTTGTCTGAAGCCTGGAGTGTGTAATTGCCCGTCTTCGCTTGAACGATGGGAGCCTTGGCATCTAGAGCGGCCTTCAAGCCTTTTGGAGTGGTGGCGCGAACGTCATCGGTGCCAGCAATCGTTTCTAAATCTGTTGCTAGTTCTACGATACCTTTGACAGTATCAGAAGCAACACGGGCATCAATTGCGGCCTTGACGTTTGCTGGTGTGGTCGCACGAACTGTATCGGTGCCTGTTGTCGTTTCTAAATCTGTCGCTAACTCAACAAGACCGGTTGCTGATTGAGAAGCATTGCGGTTGTCTAGAACGTATTTGACGTTTGCTGGAGTAGTAGCGCGGACTGTATCTGTGCCTGTCTGTGCTTCAGCATCTGTTGCTAATTCGACTAGACCGGTCGCGGAAGCGGTTGCGTTACGATTATCTAGAACGTATTTGACGCCCGCTGGAGTGGTTGCACGAACTGTGTCTGAACCCGTCTGAGATTCTGCGTTGGTTGCTAATTCGACAAGACCGGTTGCGGTAGTGGATGCGTTTCTATTATCCAGAACTGACTTAACGTTTGCTGGAGTGGTTGCGCGGACTGTATCGGTGCCTGTCTGTGCTTCAGCATCTGTTGCTAACTCGACCATACCCTTGAAGCTTGAGGTTGAGTCTAGTGATGCTAAATTGGATGGCGTGATGACTCTGTTTGCAGCGGATTTTGCCTGTGCTTCAGCGTTAGATGCCCACTTCAAGACACCAGCAATCGCGCCATTCGAATCAATATTGACGCCAGTGATCAGGGCATTGATTGCCGTTACCCACTGAGAGAATTTATTTGCTGTTGTAATTGGGTTGATTGGCATTTTACCTTACTTAGCCGCTAGTTTATTGACGATTTCCCATAACTGACTAATTTGTTCTTTTAGATCAGCTATTTCTGTATCTTTATCTTTCAAGGCTTGTCTTCTGGCTAATACCTGTTGTCTGCCTTGTGTATCTTTATTTATCACAGCCATCGAACCGGTTTCCCTAGTTAGATGGCTGTGACCTTCAATTGCTACTCTCATTAGGTAAGCGCCAATACGCGAAGTTCTTTCACTCTTGGGACTAGGGCGGTATCGGTTGACAGCATCACGATCTTGATTGCAAGAGTGGTGAAGTTGTTTAGACCGGTTACCTGGAAATCGTAGTCACGGAATGCTGTTGTGTCTGAATCCTTGGCTGGAGAATTGACGGCAGTCATTTGGGTAAAGTTCTTGCTATCGAATACCGTTGTGTTGTCGAATTCTTCTAGAACCTTGTAGTAAACCAAAATGGATGCTGTTGTTGGGCAATTGGCCGCGAATAGCACCTTGATCATATTGGCAGGTTGATCCAAGACGATCTTCTTTGTTAGGTACTTCGCTAGAGCGTTACCAACATCATTTGGAGAAGTTTCATTCGTGCTATCATTGTTGATACGGTTACCGATAGACATTACCGCTGTACGGGAAAGGTCGATAACTGGAGACAATGTGGATAGTTCAGACGATAGGTCCGCCTTCACCAATAGAGATTTATTTCCACTCATTAGGTTCGTTTCATTGATCTGAGAAGCAACGATACGCGCGCTTGAGAAGTAATTGTTATCCTGATTGGTGATTGGCTGATAAGAAGATGCCAGTGTGTAAGCCTTATCGGTTGTCTTCACTGAGAACCCGATTAGAGTTTGTGGCAATTCTAGTGTGCCGATTGCAGGGCATAGAACATCTACCGCGTCATTCTCGGTCGCGCGAATACCAGTACCGCCACCAATACCCGTTACGTTTGCATTACCGCCTGCTGTTACCTGATAGGTATCGATGGTGACGTTAGAAACCTGTCGAGTGCCGTTTAGGTTAGCTGCTGTGATGCCATGGATTGTTCCAGAAACACCTGAAATTGTGGTGTAAGATGAATTCTGAAGGCCATGGTTTGGATGGTAGACTGTGACTGTCGAAGATGCGTTGGTTGTTGTGAATGGGTCCGTTGGCAATGCTTTTGAAGGCAATGCGCTATTCTGAAGAATTACTGCACCTGTTACCGCTGTATTAAATTCGGCACGGTATAGAGTGAACTTCAAATCTGATTCCTGAACGGCTGTCCATGCACTATCATTCTGTGACAAGAACAATGAGCCTAGCGTTGGCTGTTCAGAGATACGGGAATCACTTCCGACTTGATTTTGACCTAGTGTTGCACACCAGATTTCATAGTCGGTTGAAACTGCTTTCACCACGATTGCATATTCTGTGTTGCCTAGTAGATATACAGGGCTTGGGAATGTGAATGTGGTTGCGAGTGTTGCGGTTGTGCTGGTGTTGATCGCTGGTGGATTCAATGTTGCAGAACCGAATGGAACGACTGATGGTGCCGGATAGCCATTATCGACTGTTCTAATTTCTACAGTGACCGGAGCGGTTGTGCTTTTGGTCTTGAAGAATAGATCAATCTTTGTGATGAATACACCTTCAGAGTTATCGACCAAGAAGGTTTGTGCTAGTGGGTCACGATTACCGCCATCTGATTGACGCGTTCCCCCGCCGCCCTGTTGCGTATTGTTCTGTGCAACCGTTCTGGCGATGACTGTTGAATTTGATGTAGACGAAATGACCGTATTAGACTGAACGACTGTGTTCTGAGAAATTTCAGCGACACGTGTTGATAGAATAGTCTTTTCCTTGTTGAGAAGAAGACCTTCAGCCTGATAAGAAGCAATTGCCGATGTGCGAACGCTGGTTAGAGAATTGTCAGCCTGATCGGTTAGACGTAGCTGTCTTTGTCCAGTGTTGAACTTTAGAGTATTAGTATTTGGAATTGTGAAAACACCAGATACTGTACCATAATTGTCCGTGATCAATGAACCGCCCAAAGTTCCACCGGTTGGGGTGATGTATGAGTTTACATCAACACCATCGAAGAACGCATAGACGCGTGTGTTTGGCTTTAGAGAAGTAGCAGTGAATGCCACATCACGTGAACGCATGAACGTTGCTAGTGATGCATCAACAATGCGGTCGCCTAGATTATATGAAACTGTGTTCGGTACTAGGGTGGTTTCGACACCCGTTCTCGTTTGTACGCCCGTCTTTGTAGTTGTTGTTGTCAGTGCTGTAACTGAACCATTTGAGGTGCGGGTTGTGGTTACCTTTGAAGTAACCTTTGGGGCACCAAGCCATTCTGTCTGCCATGCGTTCCAACGGACATTTTCAATTCCGCTATCTTCAGCCAAAGCAGCCAATAGATCATAATCATCCGCCATAGTAACGACTAGATCGGGTGAGGATGTAGTATCCTTCCAATTGTCAACAGCCGGATCAAGGGCAATCTTACCTACCCATTCGAAGATCAGGAATTCATTGACGTTATATGTGCGCGAAGCATATGGCTGCTTGATGAATTCAGCATGTGAATATGGCAGCGTCACTAGATCACCAGTGACAGCATAGTTTGTTGACGAACCAGTATTCAAATCTAGTTCGATTGATTCAGTCCAGTATGGTGCGCGAAGTTCTTTATTTGCAGAGTCGATAGAGCAATGGTAATCGGCGTTAGCACTATCACCAACCAAGTGAGAGGTGAAATTGTCAACGATGAAACCATTCTTGAAGCGGTCATTGCCTAGACCGTCATCAATGAAAAATGATGCAGTTTCTTTTTCCAGAAGGCTTAGGGTTGTGTAGTACTCTAGATTTTCGATACGCTTCTCAAGATTACCGATATCGCGCATGGTGTAACGCTTATTATCGATGTACTTCACAGAAACATCGGATGTGGATAGCGTGTATGCAGGAATACGCAATAGGTACAACACCATCGAATCATCTGGCGTTGTTGGTGGCACCGGATTGATAGAGGAAGTGCCGCGCTGAATGAAGAAATCACCAGAACGGTTTAAGCAAACCTTATCGTAACGCGGCAAGTAGTAATCAAAATCAGCCACGATTGCGCTATTTGGCATCGGAACTTCTGAAGTGATTGCGCCTGTGCCTGTGAAGCCTGTGCCAGCGTCATTGATACGTGGACGGAAGTCTAGAACATCACTTAGACGATAGGTCTTGCTGGTAACAGTAGAGGTATATGATGGAATAGCGTCATAGGCGATTGTTGCGTAAGAGTCGACTGAGAAATAGTCGCCTGTGCCATGCGCAAAATATCTATATTGAACCTGGAGCGTACCTGTTGGTGTTGGATAACCAGTCTTGAAGACAAGCTTCGAAATGCCATAGTAGTTATCACGCTGGCCGGTATCTAAAGTGTAACGAGAGGTAACATCTACACCCGCGCCGTTGTTATCGATGATGGCAACGATTTCGAATGCGTCTGCCTTATCCAAAGCGACGGTAGCACCATGGGCCAAGCCGTTCTGTGTTCTTGTGGTGACGGTTTTGGTCTTCACTGGAGAGGCGACATGGTTTGTAACGCTCTTAGAAACCTTAGCTAAGATCGTAACGGCAGTGCCAGAGACACCTACAGTTAGGGTTGCCTGTCGATTATTGGTTAGACCAAGTGAAACGACTGTAACCGGACGAACCGCACCTGTTGAGTCTACGGTAACGATGTAATCGGTTGAGGTTGGCGAGAATGAGAAGTTATTTGATCCAGTATCGATGACGACTTGGTTAGAACCGTTTGTCGTACCTGTGAAACGCTTGAAAACGTCATAGGTAACGTCTACGGCAGATGCAGCCGGATCGTATGACTTAATGAATTCTTCTGGACCTTCAAAAATCAGCGTGTTCAATTCTGGGTTCGTGTCATAGAGAACTGCAACACCAGACTCTAGAACTGGCTTACAGGATGGACCAGCAACACCAACACCGGTTCTTTCAATGAATCGAACATCATCAAACTTCTTACCGCCAAGGGAGATAGAAATTTCAGATAGGTATAGTTTGTATTGGCAAGCGGCGTTACCCACTGTGCCTGAATAGTACTGGATTGCCTTCACGCGTGCTGTACCGATTGTGGTAGAGGTTGCGTTAGAGTCAGTGTGTTCCTTTAGGTCTACTACTTCAAAATCTGTTGGATTGAAGGTGCCAGCTAGGTTGTCTACGATGACATAGTTACCGTATAGAGCATTGATGCGCGCGTTGTTAGCTGCTGCTGTATCGCGGCCCTTGTCAGCAAGAAGATAGGTGACAGCAAGAGTTTCAATTTCGAACCCCTTCACGTATGCCTTGCCAGCTTCTAGACCAATCGCTAGCTTTGCTTCACTGCCGATTGTGTTGGAGTCGTTCAAGAAGACGCCGCGATTTGTGCCGTTGTCTAGTGACTCACGAACGTCAATGCGGAATGGCTTTACAGTGTAATCGCCGGATTCATCATAGGTACGGCGAGCTAGGGTCTTCTCTAGTTCTGCATATTCCGAATACTCAACCTTTGCCTCAACCACACCAGAATTGACACGGATTAGCGCAACGAATGAATTATCTTCCGTTGTGGTCGCATATGGGATTGCTTCTAGGGTTAGATCAACACGGTAACGATCAGCACCTGGAGCATTGTAGTTTGGAGAACCGTTAGCAGGATCAGCAAGTGAGGAATCATCATCCACATCAACAATCATGTCGGAAACGCGAAGACCGATGATGTTGGATGGGGTATTCGAATATTTTGAAACTACGATTGATTGGCTTTCGACTTTGACAAAGAAGCCATTGACGTAATAGACACCTTCCTTGATGGCTGCTGTAGAACCGACGCCACATGGAGTAGAAGCGGCTGCTAGCGCCTTGAAGGTTTCAAATGTGACGCCATCATAGGTGACGATGGTTTCACCGGCTGTAAATTCTGTTGCTGTGGTTAGCGTAAGCGTAGTACCAACGTTGTTACCAGACGCATTGGCAGACATATAAATCGTGCCATTTGAATCGACTGCTGTAACGTATGTGTTGGATGAAATACCAGAACCGGAAATGCGCGTGCCGACTGCGATAGAACCCGCTAGATTTGGGGAAACAGTAGTTAGGTGATTAGACCCGGTTGATGTTGTTGCGGTGATCGTGCGAGAGGATACGCCCGTCTTGTAGATCACGAATAGGGTGTTTGGGTCGCCACCGTCAACAGCTTCTACATTGATGACTTCTGCAACCGCACCGGATGTTTTACCGATGACAGTTTTGCCTAGAAAATTGTTGACGTTAATATCTACGCCCGAAAACTGTAGCTGAAGCTTTACATATGAAACGTTGGTGTCGATAGAAACGCCACCTGGGATAACCATCGAACCTTCTTTGAAGATGTGGTTACCTAGACGCTCAAATTGCTTCTGTAGGATCGTCTGAAGCTGTGTTAGTTCACGTGCCTGTACTGCATAACCTGGACGGAATAGGATTCGTAGGAATCGCTTATCCTCATTGTAGTCATCGTGATATGGATGGTAATTAAAGGTGTTAGCCATTAATAATTTCTACTTTCAATTTTTCACACATATATCCTTTAAAGGTATGGATTTTTCCATTGGCCAAAAGACACATGCTGCTTTTACTTAAATTATTTAGTTGACAAAATTTAGCCAAATTTGTAATTATTTCTCTTCTTCCATCAGGATATACAACCGAATAGTTATAGCCTTGCCATTGCAGCTTTCTATTCTTGGCTGAAATAGATTGTTTGTCTCTAACTGATTGAGGTGTAATTTTACCTTTCATGGGCGATTGACGATTTGAAGATTTTATTTTGAGTATTTGTTTCGTTTCTTCAGAATGTTTACGGCCATAAAACGGATTTCGTGATCCTGTCATACGCGCTTTTCTATTCTTACGCTCTTGGTCACTAAATTTAATACCAGAAACACCTTCTCCACCCAATGTCGTGTTATACCCATTATGAAATGTATCGTAATATGAAATGAAAAACTTCTCCATTTCTTTGGCATGCTCTACATCTTTGCTGCCATATATCTGATACATCATGAACGCATTCCACCCATACTTTCTAATAGCGTGATGGATATGCCTATTTTCTGAAGCGCGTCTATAATTTGACATACGCTTAGTATAATTGGCTTCACTTGATGTAAAACCTATGTACTTCTTTCCTGTATCTATATGTTCAATAATGTATATGAGTGCTGTCATCAGAACTGAATTACGATGCGAATGTCTTCCGCCTGGGTTGGACCGCGAACGATTGGAGTTCTATTTTCCACATACAGCACGCGACCTGAGTTTAAATTCAAAGAACCGGCTGCATATACTGTGCCTGTTGCTGCTGAACCGCCTGATAGTTTCGGATTTAGCCACACACCAACCTGTCTATAGTCGTCATTGGTTGGTAGGACGCCGCCTTCAGAATTGTTCAATTTGCAATGAAGCATAACGTAGTAACCGCCCAATTCATGAACCGCGCTAGAACCGTGACCGCCGATTGGTTGACCGGCTGAATACGATGCGGCGGCTTCTACTGACTCTTGTGCCGAACCCGATGGCGCAACGGCTGGAACCGGTAGCCAATCAGTGGTCAAGAAATTTAGGAGTGAAGCGGCTGGAACGGTATACAAGAACTTCCAAGTGTATCCGTCAACAGTATTTAGATTGGATGTTGAAGTACCTGTTGGCTTTACTGTAGACGCTGTGCCTGGGGATGTGATGCACTTGTAAACGTTGTAATCATCCGTCACGACATAGAAATCAGTGGAGAACAGAGAGGCGTTATTATTGGAATACGCCTGATAAATTGTACCTGTTAGCCAGTCATTGCGCGGGATTACGTGGGTTGTGTCGCTTTCCTGAATACGTTTGGCACCGATGATATTGGAACGGGTTGTCAGTTCTTCCCCATTCAGCTTGTCAATCGGTGTTGGTGGAATTTCATTGCCGTTAGAGTCTGTGCCACCCGACCATGCGCCGTTTCTTGCGATGAAGGCATAGAGATAATCCTTGCTCACAGTGGTAGCCGCGATAGAACGGATGAAGTTCTTGGCGCTTTGGATTCTAATTTCGTTTGTCAGAATTGCGGTCATGTATAGTTCCTAATGAATTTCAATATATTTATACTAACTGAATGTACGATCCGGGTGAGTATGTGCCCCAACCGACCGGAATCGATGGAGTTAGCAAGTCATCTGGAGATTTATTTTGCAATCCAGGGTAATATGGGTTTGCATTGATTGGTCTATTGCGCCATCCGTGCAAGTCTTCTGGAGAAATGCCGCCGTATGTCGTGAAATATGCGATGAAGTATTCAGATAGGCCAAGGATCGTGAAATCAGATGAAGATAGCTCCAATTGTGTCAGCTTATGGGCAAGCATTTCGTAAACACTGATGATGCTCGATACCATGATGGACATAGATAGGACTTCATCAGACGAGATTTCAGGCGAGATAACTTCACCGAAAGCCAACATACCAGCCGGATGCACTGCCTTCTGTAGCAAATCGAAATAGGATTCAACGGGAACAGAAGATTTAATTTGGTAAGAGAAATCCTGCCAAAAATAATTGTCCTGAAGACGCTTGGTAGACGATAGCTTAGAGTCATCGTTTAACCAGACACCCGGATAAGAATACATGCCAGCATAGGCGATTGTGCCCGTTGCGTTGCCGTCACCAGATACCGAGAAATCGACAGTAGCTCCAATCAGCAAGTGTTCATCAAGCGGAAAATTGTCGAGTTTGACCGTCACGATACCGCCTGAAGTAGTAATCGTCTTGACCTTACCGGTTGCTAGAACATTGTGATTTGAGGTTGTGTCGCGAATGACGAAAATATCGCCCTTCTCATATCCTGTGCCCGCGTTCGTAATGGTCGGTTCTTTGATAGAAGTTTGAACCGTTAGCCCCAATGCTGCACCACTCACATTTTTTAATGTCTCACCCGCTACAAACGTGCCGATGATGCTTGCCTTGTTCAGAATGATTTCTTTTCTAGCACCTGAAACCTGTGTTGTGATGGTCGAGATAGACTCCACCAATCCACGCGCGCCAGATGTTGCACCAATGATAATGGTTGATAGCAATGCATCATAATCGACCGCGTTGTTCACATTGGTCTTGATGGCAATATTCTGAACCCATTTACCATCCGACGCTCGCAATAGGTCATAGGTAGGGTAGTATAGTTCTGGCGTTTCATTGAATAGGATACGGAATAGAAATTTAATTGACTGTTCTGTACCTTTGGCGCGGTAGTATTCCTTGATATGCTTCACCAACAAACGCTTATCTGATAGCGTTTCGGCTGGGATGGTTTCTAGATATTCGCGACGGAAATATTCGATGAAATTAGCCGCTGTTGTGTCGATTGCGCGATTGGCATAGAGAGAATTGATAGCATCGCCTGGATTGCCTGAAATTTCCAGCCATTCGGTATAAGCTTTGATGAAGGCAACAAACGTCTCGTGCTGATCCTGGATAAACTCAGGCAGCTTTCTTCCGATGATAGTTGAAAGTTTTTGTGACGTTGTTCTTTCGTCCATTAGGCTAGCTTGATGCCTTCTACTTCGATGTTCATGTCTGTGTTAAGGGCCAATAGCTGTTCACGGCCATTGGTGTAGATGTTCATGTCAGGGATATCGATATCGATCATGCCACGCGCTAATTCGATTGAGATATTCAGTGTTGTATCTAGGCCAGTGTAAGAATCCACGCCGAAATCTGATAGCGTGATCTTGCCTGTCTGATAATCAATCGTGCCTGCATTCGTATTCAGATAGATTTTATTTCCGCCAGATTCACGATAAATGCGAATTACACCTGTTGTGAGTGGCATGACGGTATGATGATCCGGCCAATCCATTAGATAATATGTCTGCCCATCAATCACGAACCCGTTACTTGTCAGTGTATGCGGCTGAACCTTGTTGGAGAAGTTCGCTGTGTACTGACTAACGGTATCTGGTGTTGCTGGGACTGCTACACGCAATTCAAGTGATAGGAATGTGGTATTGGAAATGATGTAATCGCCAATGTTATCGATTGCTGCCGATAACTTAGAAAAATACAGCGTTGTATTGAATGAATTTAATTCTGTCAGGAAGAAGTCTGCAATCGTTTCTCTTACCAGTGTTTCAATCTGTGCCGCTGTGTTGCCTGTCTTACGGAAGTTGTATTTGATTTCTGACTCAACCTTCACATAGAGATAAGACGGGTCAACAATCTCAGGACGGATTGATAGAATATTGTACTTCGCTAGCAGTTCATCCTTAATCTGTTCCTTGACGGTATTAGAGAAAACAACGTCTTGGCGCGGGTTGATGCAGATGAAGACCTTTCCGTAATATGGCGGCTCATTCTTCTCACCACCCCAAACAGATACAGTATCAACATCTGGGAATTCTCTTAGAAGAATTGCAGCGTAATCGTCTTCTGTGACGGTTCTTTCCTGTGTCTGGTAAACCTTCGGAGCAACCAATTTGACGGATTCAATCGTTTCAGGATCAGAACCGCCGAACGCCGAGTCTATTGTCGTGATTGTGACGTTGGTTGAACCTGCGACTGTTGCGGCACGAGAGAATGCAGCACAACCATTCGCGGCTGGTCCTTGAGTGATTAGATATTCGATTGATACGATATTACCCGTTTCAACAGCCTTACCTAGAACACCGTCACCGAAAATAATTTCATACTGTCCGACTTGGTTTGGCTGGATAAAATAAATTTCGTCTGTGTCATTGAGCGATAGGACTGAGTTAGCACGCGCGTATGTGGTCCATGTTGGCGCTGAATTAGATGCCTTCCAATTGACCGTTACATGAGAGATATCGGCATTGTTGTTGGAAAGAGTGAAGCGCAAGGTTGGATCATTCACATCGGCGGTATATTGCTGAGTGACTAGGTAGCCTTCATATACATCAATTTCAGCCGTATAGGTGCCTGATACTGGAACAACTGAATAGGCTTCTAGTGTTTGGAAAACGAATGTTGCACCGTCTAGAACTGAAGTGAATTTCGTACCCTTCTCAATTGTGGCCGGATTTGGATTGCCAGGATGTGTAAAGACAACTCTTAGCTTGGCGCGGGGAGAGCGGGAAGATCGTGGGGTATAGTTTAGTTCCTTGGCGCGCGATAAGACTGCATTTCGAGTGATTGCAGAGTCCAAGAAGTTTTCATTATTCAGGAAGTTACCATAGACGGCCTGATAGTGTGCCATGTAAGATAGAACGTCCATCAATACGGCCATACCAGAACCTTCAAAGTCATAGTCCTTGAAGGTGTCTTGTGACTTCAGAAATGCGATGATGTTTTCATTGATTTTGTCAAAGTCAACTTCAGTGACTTGCAATTCTGTATTTGCCATTATCGGGTTCGCTCTAGGTAAATCGTGACTGTTTCAGGTATATTTAGATTGACGACTGTGAAGGTGATTGACACGTTATAAGCATTCTCATCCGGCTGTGGTGTTACCTTCACTTCCTGTAAACGAGCGCGGGGTTCATAATTCGAAATTACTTCTTCAATTGCGCGTCTTAGCTCAAACCCTGTAATGTCGCCAATGGGTTCAAAAAGAAGACGATAGACGCGACAACCGATATTGACTTTAAAATAGCGTTCTCCAGGTTGAGTAAACACGAGATAGCGGATAGAGCGTTTAACCGCTTCCGCATCAACCTTCATCGCTACGTCACTTGTGTTGGGGTGTCGTGTGAAATCAAGGTCTAAATCTCGATAATCTCTTGTTTTCTGGATAGTTGCTGTTGCCATAGTTTTATTTATCTGTCCCAAATATGTATACGAATCCAGGACAGAAACTAATCGTTATCTGAACTGGACTCGATCAGTGATAGCTGTGTCAATATTCGCTAGGTCTAGAATTTCATCTGCACCCATGTCAGCAATTAAATCTGATGGGATGGACGTTCTTCTATCTGCAATTTCGTCTGTTGTGTCTGGTGAGCCTGGACCGGGAAGATTAAATTCGACCATTGCACCGTCCACATAGGTTATTCCGGTTGCAGCGACTGAAATATAACCAGCCGCGCCGATTGTTGTTTTACCCTTGGAATAGGTCGCCAAGTCACCGCCCGCATGTTCTTCAACCTTCCCATCTGCATAAACCGCATAATCTCCCTTTGTGGTAATGCGATAGTCACCATCAACTGCGATAGAATAATCACCCTTCACACGTTGCTCAACATCGCCATTCGTTAGAAGTGTGACGTTTCCCTGCACAGTGATATTTAAATCTCCTTGTACAGCTACATTCTTATCCTTCAGAACAATTTCGTACCCATCACCAAGGATGCGGACAACCTCAGAACCATCAGGGTAGATTTCCTGGAATGTACCGGAGCGATGCATTCTATGGATACGCTCATGTCCTGGGGTATCGTCATATTCCTCATGGTGACCGGATTCAGTCTCTCTTACGTGGTTTTTGGCGTAGTCGGGATTGCTCTTGGTTTCTGGTTCTTCATAACTATTGAATGGCCATGCTTTGAAAATCTTTTGAATTCTCGTGCGGAGTCGCCATGCAATTGGAGAATAGGCTTTGTTCGTAGCAATCGACGCTGAATTAACATCTGTACGTATTGGGTTCTTTCCCTTACCTGTCTCTTTACCGAAACGTGGGTATGTTTTGGAAGGGTCGGAGAAGCCACGGGTATAATTTGGTTCTTCATCTATTTCTCCATGGAATGAGCCAATAATCACCGGCTGCTGTGCATGTTGACCATCTTGAAAGAAGCCAAATACCCATGATCCAGGAAGAAGACCAAATGGAGTTTGACCAATACCAGACATAGAAGCGGAAGTGATCGGCATTGCTGGAAACGCCCAAGGAAGCGCCTCAGTTGGAATGTCTACCTTATCTTCCGTATGAAACCCTAGAATACGAACACGAATGCGGCCCAATCTAAGCGGGTCTTCGATATCCTCAACCGTGCCCATGAACCAAACAAATCCATTTTGGCCAGCAAATGTCGTGCTGAAAACGCCACTCATTAATCGTGTCTCTTGTTGATTAGTTCTTTCACCTTGGCAACTGCATCTTTATCGATTGCCTTGCCTGATGACTTTACCTTGATGTATTCAAAATCTGTGATCGTGCCCTTGGTGAATTTGGTTGCACTCGGATTGCCATTGACGACAAAAATAGAGCCATCAACACCATTTGGACCAACAACTTCACTAGGATGCGAAATTAAAACTTCCATCGTCTTGGCAACTAGATCATGCGTGCCCTGTAAGATTTCTGGGGATACTGATCTTTCGCGCTTGGCATTGTTCGCTAGCGCCTGTTTGACCGGAGTTAGAACCCAAACGATGTGGAAATCTTCATGCTTATAACCCAATTCGATTAGACGCGGCATTACCTCATAAATGTCTTCCACGCCCTTCAAGGTAACGTCGAAAATAACATTCGGTAGTGTTTCTGACTTCTTATCACCGGACGAAAATAGAAGATCAAACGACTTATCCTTCACACCCATTCTCTTAACGAATGCATGAAGGGTAGAAACATCATCTGGGTTCTTCAAATTAAGATTGGCCAACTCGGGGTATTTGCCAGTGAGAGAATTTAATTTGAGGAATAGTCGCTTGTATTCGTCAACGTCTCGGGTCTTGAATTTGTCACCTTCTAGGAAATGCTTTTGAACGAATCCTTTGCCAGAACCCGCACCGCCTGCCATCCAAATAATCTGCCCGTATCGCTTACCGCCATTGACGATAATCAATCTTTCTTCTAGGTATTTTTGAAATGTAAGCATTAGGCAAGCGTTTCCTTATAGGTGTCTTTGCATAGTTCGATTGTCTGATAATAGCCATCCTGATTCAGTGTATGGCGAATTGCGGTCACGAGATAAGCACCATCGTTGTACTTATTTAGAACATGGTCCTTCTGATTTTCAGGATTTTGCATATACATTCTGAAGTTGACCATATCGCCAACCTTCACTTCAGTATTACCCTTGACGCGGAAAACGATGCGGAAAGTCATTAGCTGCTGAAGAAGTGAATTACGCTGCAACAACCATTTATCCGAACGATTGCCATTCTCTGACATGTTATCGAATAGATTATGATGTGTCGGATAGTATTTGAAATTGGAGTATGGGCGAGAATTTCTATCTGATTTCGATGACAATAGCGCGTGCTTATCCGTGTGCTTTGTCTTAGAGAACGTGGCCTTGTAATCGAATTCTTTGAATGAATACGACTTCTTCACAATATCATGAATCAGCAATCCACCGGCATACAATCCGTCTTTGATATTAGAAGCTGCATCCTGTGAATCGAATACCTCATACTTCTCCACACCGAACACACGCTTTTGCTTTTCCGACACGTTCTTGACAGCTTGGGCATAGGTGAATTTTGGTGTTTGCTTCAGTAAAGATTCAATCGACACGAAATTGAACCCATCGCGATTTTCAAAGAACATGAAATTGGCGGCTGAATTGTTCGCTTCTGGTAATGCTCTAACCGCAAGCCAATTGATCGCCTCGAATGGTGACCAGTAAGGGATAATCACATGTTCAGCATAGAAGGTCGGTTCAAGCTTCAATGGTCGAGAAGAACCCAATCCACGTGGCGCGGGTTCAGTCAAAAGAAGTTTTATTATTTCAGATGTTTTTAATCCAGTGTAAGCCTTTGATACTCTTACCTTTTCATTTTCTTCTAATTCTGGAGTTGCAAAATAAATTCTATATGTCGCCAAATCCTGCTTTAGCTGCATCTTCTCCGACACTTTATAGGTAGTGTAGGTGCGCTTGAATTTGACCTTTTCTGTTGTTCCGTCATGTTCTGAATTGAAGTCCAAAACTAATTGTTCTTCGCCAGTGACAGGAAGGTTGTTGTATAGGCCGATAGCATCAGAAATCATCACATCGCCCGTGATTGTTGGCGTGCGGATATCTTCGAAGATGTTCACCTCAAGGAACAGTCTCGTAAGATCAACATCAGTACCGGACGCACCAATCAAGCGAAAGTCATTCAGCTTGTAGGAACCGGGTACATCAGGCGTCTTGATCGATAGGTTTAATGGTGGTGGCGGCATTAGCGGAACACCTTACTCTGCAATCTTCTGTTCAAACTCATTTACTAGACCAGTTAGAAATTCTTTTTTGATCACTCGAATTTCACGGCGCGTTTCATTCAGTGCTTCCTCATATTCGAAATTGGTAATCCCCTGTTTTTGAGGATAGTTCTCATCAACAATCGTACCCTGTGGAAGATCGGTAGAGAAAGAAGACGCGACATAATGATGGACTGCATTCGGATCAGTATATTTGGCTGTCACGAAATCCAGCAATTCATTTTGAGTGAGTGGCCAATCGAAGAATGGATTGATAATGTCGTTCGCAATCAGGATCAGCCAATGATAACCAGGATCACCGTAATAGTTGGCAGCGATCAGTTCTGGCGTTTCACCGTCTAAAATTTGATGCTTTTCATAAGCAACAATCATTTCTTTCGATACACGAGAAAGGATGATGCGGCGGGTGATATCGGTTAGGGATGCATCATTTACAGCAAGTTTAGGGAAGCGAGAGAAATATCTGTACATTAATAACCTTCCGCAACCTTGTCTTTGGTAACGATAGTGGTTTCTGTAAATGCTAATGCTAGGTTGATATCTACAGGGTGGCCGTTCTTTAATGCGGCCCAAACACCTGCTGAAGTATAATTTGTTTCAATACCAGAACAGACACAATAGCCGATCTTTGGAACATACTGATTTATTTCACCATTATTCAAGAAATCGATAGTGAATTCTCCAGGATAGTCAAACAATACTGTATTGGCTGATAGTGCTGGCGAAGAATGGTATTTCAATGCTTTTAAAATCTCTAGGATTCGGTCGCACTCGGTTTGGTTACGCGGAAATAAATTCCAAGAGAATGCAAAGGTACGATTGGCCACACCACGAAAAACAGCTTCTTTGAATGGATTGAAAGCCTTCTTAAATCCTACTGAGATAGCATCGGCAGTTTCATCAACACCAAGTCCACGCGCGGTTTCATTCACAATCTGTTTGACCAATGGGTTATCAGCTAAGACACCGATGGCTTCACTCACTGTACCGGCATTTTTAATTCTATCTAATGACTCGCCAACCTTCTTCGCTCCACCATGAAGGAAGAAACCAGCAAAATCTAAATCCACGAAATCCCATGTTGGACCATATGCCATCTGAACTGAATCGGGCATAGGTAGAATGATTGATCCTAATGTGTGTTCTGTTGCTGGACGCGCATTGAAGTCAGCCGGTCCCGCATTATAGTCGAATGTCGTTCTATCTCGGAACTCAATCAGCCCAAGGCGAATATAATGCTTCAGAAATGCCTGATCCGATACTGGAAAGGATAAGGTGCTATTTGGGATTGTATAGGTGGCCATGGCTCTAAATACTGTTGATAACAAATCTATTTAGACCTCATGAACACATACGGCCAAACCTATAGCGGTAAATTCGATCCCAAGTTTCCAGAGAAGTACATTGGTGATGCAAAGAACATCGTCTGGCGTTCTTCTTGGGAGCGTAAGGCAATGATTTATTTTGACGAACACCCCAAGGTTATCTCATGGGCATCTGAGGAAAAATTTGTTCGTTACTGGCATCCGTTCAAGAAGAAGCCCGCCCGATACTTCCCTGATTTCATCGTCAAAATGAGAACTAAATCAGGTGTGCGCGTCTTTATGGTTGAGGTGAAACCCTTCTCTAAATGTCATGAGCCGAAGAAGAAAGGCAAAGTGACCAAGGGATATGTTGCTGAAATGGCTGAATGGAAGGTCAATCAAGCAAAATGGGCAGCGGCTAGGGAATACTGCGAAACCAATGGAGTGTCCTTCATCATCCTAACTGAGAAAGAGCTAAACGTTAAGTTCTAAATAAAGCATGGCCCAAAGACCTAAATCTACCTTTATCAGCGCGAAAAAGAGAAAGCACCAAGCACCACATACAACCTATCTGGAGCGATTGGCAACGGCTGGCTATAACGCAACGCTGTCTCACTTCACCAAGAAATCTCAGCAATGGTTTATGACCAAGGCTAGATCATTGTCAGAGAGAAACGTTCGTCGCGAAATGAATAAGGAATTGAACAAGCAAGAAGACGAAAAGCCGATCAAACTGGCACCGGGTCAAATGTACACCTATTTCTATGATCCAAAGTACAAAGACACGCTACCATACTACGATAAATTTCCGCTGATCTTCCTGATTGACGTTTACAACAATGGTCACTTGGGATTGAACCTGCACTATCTACCGCCAAAGCTTCGCGCGCTATTCATGGACAAGCTTCTAGAATTTGCGAATAACGAACGCTATGACGACTCAACCAAATTAAAATTGTCATGGGCATTGTTGAAGGCAACTATGGATACCCCATTGGCCGATATTTGTGTCAAACGCTATCTGTTCTCTCATTTCCGATCACGCGCGCTACTTATCCCCGCGTCTGAATGGGAAGCAGCACTTTATTTGCCAACCGCAACCTTCGAAAAGAAATCCAACACGGCTGTATGGCGCGATGCTTGGAGAAAGTTCAGACTCTAATGCCCATTCACACGATTGACGAAATCATTGCACAAATTATATCGGCTGGGTTCGCTAATCCATCGAAATACCGTGTTGATATCTTCAGAAATACGCCCATCACAGGTTCGCTTGTTGGTGTCAATAATCCATCTACTCAAGCGGCTGGATTTCGTCACTTCTCTATCAATTGCGAAATGGCTGCATTGCCTGGAGTTGGTTTGACGACTTCTGATCGCCGCTACTATGGTCCAGCCCGCAAGATGCCCTATAACATCCTGCATAATGATCTAAATCTATCCTTCTATTGTTCAGAAGATCATCGTGAGCGTAAATATTTCGATGAATGGGTTGATCAGATTGCCGACATGGATACTTTTGAAATGGGCTTCTATGATGACTATGTGTCTACGGTTGTGATCACCAATTTCGATAATTCCAATCGTGTCTCACTTCAGATGAAAATTCTAGAAGCCTATCCGTTATCCGTCACCCCAATCGATCTTGGATATTCTAACATGTCCACACAGGAAAAGGTGATGGTGAATTTTGCCTATTATAAGTATGAGAAGATCAAGCCAACATCCGGCCCGATTACTCAGTTCCCAATCTAAGGAAATATAATGCCGTTACCTAATATTGCGTCTCCAGTCTACCGTGATACATTCCCCGGTTCTAAACTAGAATTTGAATATAGACCGATGCTTGTTGGTGAAGAAAAAGTGATCCTGATGGCGATGGAAGATAAGAAGCTAGATGCCGTGAAGGTTGTTGATTCTATCTCCAATGTGCTTCGAACTGTCACCTTCAATAAAATCAATTTGGGGAAACTGCCTTCTGTTGATATCGATTTCCTATTGCTGAAGTTGCGTATCAAATCGAAAGGCAGCAAGGTATCACTCACCTTCAACTGTCTCAAAAATAAAACTGATGATGCTGGTAATGAAATCCAGGTTGATGGGCTACCGGTTGCATGTGGCCGTTCTAAGGTTGTCTCGTATGATCTAGAACAGGTGCAGATTACAGACGGTCCAACATCAATCCGTGTCGATATCACTGATAAGATTGGGTTGAAGATTGGTTTGCCGCCATATGATCTAACCCGCCGATTGACTGAGAAGGTTACCCATCAAAATAAGAACCTGACTGAGTTGAGCGACATGGTGATTTATGAGTGCATCGAATCCGTCTGGAATGGCGATGATATCCAGACAAAGAAGGATTTCACTCTAGACGAATTCATTGCCTTCTATAACCAAATGCCAATTTCTGCCAAGCAAGAGATTGAAGGCTTTTTCAACAACATGCCTAAGCTAGTTGGCCGCGTACAATATGAGTGTGCGTGCGGGAAGTTCAAAGACGAACTCGTAGTGGAGGGCGTGCAAAGTTTTTTAGGGTGATGTTCGGAGGAATTCAAACCCTTCAGGACATGTATAAAGCCAACTTCACCTTGATGCACGAATATAAATATTCTTTGACAGAACTGGAAAATATGTTCCCGTTTGAAAGAGAAATTTATTTACATATGGTTCGTGAAGATACCAAAAAGAAGCGTGAAGCGGCATTGCAAGCGAAGCAACGTCAAGAAGCGCAAATGCAAAAGTTACAGCAAAGAAGACGCCATGGCCGATGATAAGCTAAACCCCGGAATTGTAGACCCCGACTCAATCGGCACCTCCCAACCCATGCCAGAAGTGGATTTAAACACCATTGGGGGCGGCTACAGCGGGGTCTACGATGAAATCGACTATGGGGGTGGCGGAAGACACTCAGGGCGCGGCAGCAAGGCTGTGGCGGTCAAAGGCGAGCGGCTAACCAATCAACAGAACGCGGACAGATGGAAGCACCGTCGCCGCATGGCTTATATGTCTCTTGTTGGTATCTTTGTGGCAACACTTCTTCTATTTTTCGTAGTAGACGAGTCGCGCATTAAAATTCTATCTGAACCTATCGTCTGGTTCTACATTTGCATGTCTTCGATTACAGGCAGCTATCTTGGGTTTGCGACGTGGGATCAAATCAAAGACCGGAGATAAAAGTACCATCTTGATTTCGTCTTCTACTAGCGGCGCGAATTTTCATGGTATGGGCAATTTTTGCCTTATGTTCTTCAGAATGCTTGCTACCCGAGCGCCCTTTATTCCAAGGAACCTTGTTCTTCATAATATTGCTTTGTCTATCTTTGAATTCTTGCGTGTGCTGCTTTCCATAGAATGGGTTTTTCGTTCCAGTTTTATCATAGGCTGGGTTGTTAGATTTCATATCAGTGGATTTCATCTCCCTAAGACGCACATATTCCCTTGGATGAACTTTCCGCTTAGATACATTCGCCATACTCCAAAACGCTTTCACCATTTTCACATGATGTTGTTTTTCACTCAACATTCGAATTAGAAGATGGTGTAAGATATAGTGTTCTTTAGCGGTCACAAAAACTAAATTATCTATAGTGTTTTTTCCGCCACATGATTTTGGAATGATGTGATGCTTCTCTAAATAAACTGTAGTGTTGTTTTTAGTCCAGCCGCGTTTGATGGATGCAGACACAATAGAAAAGTACCAAGATGTATATTTGTTTTGAATGAACATACATCTATTTAGTTCAGTTTTATAGGATATGTTACATGGGTATTGGCGCATGGCTTGCTAATCTTGCTCCCGATCTAGACAACGTTGTCGGTTCAGCCGTTTCTAATGGTCTGACAAAAGATCAGAAGACGGGCAAGGTTAAGGCCGACAAAGGCTATAAGCTTCAGGTTCAGAAAACACGATCAAAGGCAGATACCGCTAACGTAATTGCTGGCGATATCATCAAGGCACCATTCAACTTTGCCAAGGATATCACCAAGACTATCGGCACTGGTGTTCTATTCTCAATTCCAGGTGTTGCATTATCTGTTGGCACAATCAATTCGCTTCGCCGCTATTCTAAATCTGTCAAAGAACGTGCTACCAAAGTTCACTATTCCGCGCTTCAAACTCCAAAGAAGGCGAAGAAGGACCGTACCACTAAGCCAACTCAACAGGATGGAAAATCACCTGCTGATAAACCACAACGCACGCCTAAGCCAAAACCACAAACTGAACCAACGGCAGCGGAGAAGGCACAAGCGGTAATTGCTGATCAGAAGATTAAGCTTGCCGATATGGAAGAAAAGCTAGCGGCATCGAAACAACGTCTTCTGAATGCCCGTAAGCGTACCCCTGAACATCTGAAAAAGCTACAAGACGCAATCAATC
>ERZ650308.152-NODE-152-length-38889-cov-24.463692_pt1 | contig 38889 bp, 54 predicted proteins | sample MGYA00376244_ERZ650308 | MGnify/ENA primary metagenome ERZ650308 (study PRJEB26733, sample SAMN07839295) | wastewater metagenome | biome: small river; feature: stream; material: water | place: USA: North Carolina | collected 2016-04-26 ... | reverse complement strand
CAAGCGCGATGTCCAACCTATCGCCGACGCGGCAGCCTTCGGCGCTGTGCGGGCCTTCCGGGTGAGTAGGGATGCCAGCCTCGTCTAGGCGCGCGTGAACGTATTCCTTGAACTTCAGGAGCGCATTGCGTTCCGCCTCAACCTCGGCGGCGCGCTTGCTGTATGCGTCAACGTCCATGTTGGTTTTCCTTTCCGGCCTCAGTGGCGGTGGCCAATGCCTGCCGACGCGCGGGATGCGTCGGTTCTTCACTTCCGCTCTTCCGTCGCAGGGAAATGCTCCAGCGCCGCACGCGCGAGATGCACCATGTTCCACGCAGACCGCGCGGGTTGATCCCCGGATAATTCAGTGATCGCCTCTAGTGCGCGTTCATACCGGCGCACGGTTGCCTCAATGCGATTAGCGAGCTTCCCAGCATCCGCATCGTTGGAGCCGCCGCACAATTCGCTGAGATCGTGATCCCACTGTTTTCTCACTTCGACTGCTCCTGTTTCGTCCCGTGCGTTTGCAGGACGTGCTTTGCGATGTGATAGACGCACAGACCCTTCGCGACCGGCGTCGTGTTCATGGTGCAATCGAGACAGCCGACATCGACCGGCGCGCTGTCCTCTAGATTTTCCCAATCGCGCACCACGGTTTCGCAGATGAACAGCACGGCGGCGTCCCAGCACGCGGTCCAGTCGGGAAAATCGTGCGGGGCAGCTCCAACGGTAAAGCCCCGGTTCGTGGAGCCGCCACCGCGCGGCTTGAACACACTTAAGCGAAAGCCTGCATCCCATGCGCTGGCGATGTGGAAATCGATCTCCGCTTCATAGAGCGCGGTCAGCATCCTTTGTAGCGATGGCATAGGCGAGCCTTCGCCGACCGTGATTATGGAACGCGACGCCTTGTCAAAGACGAGGCGCGATTGCCCTTTGCGGCGAGTTACTTGTTCAACCACGATCCCGCTCCGCTTGGTCATGTGAAGTCCCGCGCGCTTGTTCGATAGGTGTTCCGCCGGAAAAGTTTTTCCGATTTTGGGCAACTTCTTTCCGTTCTAGAGACGTTTCGCGAATGGCGCCGGCGATGCCAGCGGCGGTTTTTCTCGCGCGTTCCCAGAATGACCAGTGGTAGCTGTCCTTCGGGCGCTCATCGCGCAGGCTGCGGGCGCTTTCCTCTTCTAGGTCAGCGATGTTGGCGCACCATTCCCGCTCCGCAGCGCGCACATGATCGGCCGCTACCAGGTAGGCGAGGCGGGCTTGCAAGCGATACTCGTGTTTAATATCGGCCGGCAGCCTGTCCCATCGCCAATAAGCTTCGCCAGTGCAGCCGTTTTCTTTGACGTAGCCCGCCACAGCAGCGCGCGACCAAAACTCGGTTGCGCGGCGCTCAGCGTATTCGCGAGCAAGGCTTTCAATGATCTCATCCGATGGTTCAGACATGATTGTCCTCATCCGTCAGGCCGAGATCATCCTCGCTGATACAGTTGAGCCGGATCACCTGGTTGTCATCGCAGTCGTACTCGGCGTGCGCATCACGAGGGGCAAACATCACGTCAACGCAAACGTCCTCGTCCTCGTTGATGGCCACTTCGCCGTGGACGAAAACGTCGGCATCGAGTGGAAGCGCGCCAAGGATGGCGATGAGTTCGCGGTTCTTCATAGGGTGTCCTTTTCAGCAGCGGCCTTCTGGAGACGATAGGCTGCGAATGCCACGCCCGCGATGAGCAAGCTGATCGGCACCCAAACCAGCAGGAGCATTGCGTACAGCGGCCACCACAAAAGCATCGAGCCTTCGACTGATGACTCGTACCACCAATCACGATTGAAGATGCGGTTGTCCCATAGTTTCCAACCGATCAGCGTCAGCGCGTAGCCACCGAGCCAAACCGCGAAGAAGATTGCGAAGCCTTCGATCATTTGCCGCTCCCGTCACTTTCCTTTGCAATGACCGTTGCGGGCTCGGCGGTATCCTTGATCGGCCCATGCTCATCCCATGGTTCGCCGCGCCAATCCGCCATCACGGGGCACTCAAACTCGCACCACTCCGAACCCGCCGCGCCGCATTGGCCGTCGTGGTGCATGTGGCAATCCATCGGCCACGCGCCGCTCTCATCGTCGAACTCGGGATCGTCGTACTCGTCCGGGTCGCGGTCATGCGCTTCGATGCGCTGCATGGACTCGAACTCTTCTTCCTCGCGCTCGCGGTGGCTGTCGTCTGGCGTCGGATCGTGCATCACCCTTCTCCTTCCTGGCTGGGGGAGGGGGCGTAAGTAGCTAGGATTTTGTGCTTGGCGAAATGATAGGCGCACCAACCAGTATTCAGGTGGTTCGGTGTCGTGCCGGCCGTGCATTCAAGGCACCCTGCATCGGCGGGGGCTTTGTCTTCGAGGTTTTCGTGATCGCCCACGATCTGTTGCGCAAACCACATCGTCATGGCGCGCCAAAGAGCCTGCCAGTTTGGCAGGTCGTTAGGGCCACTGCCTACGCTGAATGTTTGCCGCCAGTCCGCCTCTCGTTCGTCCCAGCCGATCCAGGCGCGAACGCCGCCATCCCATTGCGCAGTGATACCGAAGTGTATTTCGGCGCGGTACATGCGCGTCATCAGGTCTAGCAGGTTCTCGTCGTAAGAGTGCCTATGAGCCATTGTCGCTCTCCGTCACTTCCTGCGGCGGGCGCCCGGCTGGCAGGGCATCAACGCTTGCCGTAACGTGCGCTCCGCCTTTGCACCAATAGAAATCGGCAACTGCCGCGAGGCGTTCTTGCGCTTTTTCAAGCGGCATCCGATCGGGGTCAGATAGGATGTCCAGCAACGCAGCGTCGTGCGCGTCGCCGTCGCTGGTGGGGTGCTGATTTTGATGAACGATCGCGCTGACCGTCTGATAAAGCGCGCCCAGCAAAATCGCGTAGCGCTCGGATCGAGTCTCGCTCACTTCTATCTCTCCTCACTTCCGCGCGGGGCGGGGGCTTCCCAAAGCAGCTTGCCTTGGGTCGGATGCTTATCGATGCGGGGACGGTCGCCACGATCCCAGGAGCCGCCGCCGCGCTCGCCAATCAATTTCCAGCCTGCGCCGCGCAATGACGCGCCGCCCTCTTGGGGCAGGGTGTATGTGCCGATGCGGCGATAGCCGAGCGCGAAGCACGCCCGCGCCGCTGCGCCATAAAGAAAGCTGCACGCGTTCTTCGTGCTGTCCGTGGCGAGGCGCGTAACTTCAAGCGTCCACCCGTCATCACGCATGCGGCTCACGGGACGCCCAACGATAACGCAGCCAACCAAACAGCCGTCATCGACGGCGCCAAGGCTGAACTTGTGCCCAACCACCGGCAGGTGATGTCGATGCAGTTCGCGAACGAGGTTGTTCGCCTCGTCAAGATCAAGGGGGCACAAAGCCAGCTTCACAGTGTGTCGTTCTCCTGGATCAGGCCGCAGTCGCGCCCTACCAAGACCGAACGGATTGCGCCCCGGTCAACCAAGCGCCGAAAGGTCTTTTCATCCACACCTAAAAGCCGCGCCGCTTCGCTCGCTGTGGCGAGAGCGCGCTGCGCGAAGGCGAGGGAGATTGCGTCAGCTACGGCCACGAAGCTCCGCCACGTTGTCGGGGGCTTTGAACCCTGTCCCATTGCACGCAACGCACGCATCTCGAGCCAGTGTGCGCGGCTCGTTGCAGCACACAGTGACAACGCGCGCGCCGATCGCTTCCAGATAAGGTTTGCCGCAGCATTCCCAATCGTAGCGTTGACCGATGCCGGTGCAGGAGGGGCAGGGTTCAGCCATCGGATCAGAACGGGATTTCGTCGTTCAAATCGTTGGTGTAGACGAGTTCACGCTCGGCAACGGCGTAACTCTGCGCGCGCTGTTGTTGCGCACGGTCGAGGCCCGCATCGCGGCGCATGGGCGGCGCCGAAACCGGACCAGGCGCGGGCGTGCGTTGCGGCGAGCGGCCGTTGAGCATCCGATACTCGGGCGAGTTCTCGATCACCTTGCGCAAGCCATCACCCAAAGCCGCGAACACGGCCAGGTCAAACTCGCTCGCATCGAGCGTCAGGTACTCATGCGGCGTCACCGTGCGCTGCGCCGTCGCGCCCTTCGGTAAAGCCATGATCGCGGCGATGTTCGCATAGGTGCGATCGCCGGTCTGGCTGGGGCTGTGCTCGATCATGATCTGGCAGCCTTGGCCGAGCAGACGCTTGGTGGTGAAGCCGCCGGGACCGAAATCCGCCTCAATGAACGGACGGCCGCGCCATGCTTCCAAATCCTTGCGCAGCGCCGCCTTCTCGTGCATCGACCAGGTGTAGCGTTTGGCGATCAGGAACGGACGGCCTTGGCTGTCTTGCTCGTCGATGAGCTCCCAGCCGATCAGCACTTTGTGCGCCGTCTTGTTGTACGCTTCGCTGTGCTGCGTGCCGAGGTCGAGAAAGCGATAGCAGGTCGCCATGTACGGCCCGCCGGCGGGCGGCAGCTCGAAATCGCCGCCTTCAGTTGGTTTCGGAATGTGCATCTTCTTTTCCTTCCTCTCGCGCAGAATCGCGCTCTTGAAGTTCGTCCGCTATCAGCGTTTCGAGTTTGCGCGCCGCGTCGCGCCAAATTTCCGCTTGGTTGCGTTTGCGCAGAGCGCGTTCGTTCAAAGCGCGCGCATCGCGCTCATAAACCTCGGCTTGCAGCAGCGTGCGCTGCGCATCGTCCCGCAACCGTTGTACAAGTCCGCGCGTGGCGGCTTCTTCGGCGTCGATGATCACGGCGCACTCTCCAGCAAGAAGCGCGCGCGGTGACGCGCAAGCGTGAAGGCGGCGCGGCTGATGTCGTCGACCTCATCGTCCGTCGCGAGCGCTTCGAGCGCGGCGATGACAGCGGCCAAGCGCGCCTCTTGCGCCGGCGCTTCTGGCTCCGCGAATTGGCGCGCGGCCAATTCGTCCCAGTGCGCGTTCTTCATCGCGCTCATGGGTCGATCTGTTCGAGAATGGTGAGCAGCTTGGTGGCGGCGAGAATGGCCTGCTTGGCGTAGTGCTTGCCGCCCTCCAGCTCGACGCCGCCGCGCATGAAGCTGTTCAGATTGATGGCTGCGTAATCGAGGTCTTTCTGCGCATCCCACCAGCCCAGCACCTTGGCTTGGTCGGTCTGGCGGCGGGCGCGGGCGACGATCTGCTTGGCGGTTTCCGAGACCGGCTCAACATGCCGAAAGGGGGCGGTGGTGATGTCGTAGGCGGTGGCGAGGTCCATGATCGGCTCCATCGAGTGATGAAGCGACGGTACACCAAGTACCGCGTGCGTCAAGTACCTTTTGTACCGCTAAACAGGTTCCATCGTGCCGAGCACGCGGGCAGCATCGACGATTCGCACGTCCGGGATGGGCGCGGCGTTGTGGCTGAAGAGGGTAAACAGGCCCGGTTTTGTGCCGAGGCCCACGTCTTTGACCATCCGCCGGCCGTCTTCGAGTGTAACCACAGCGCGAGCATTGACGATCGACATGAGGTCGTCCGTTTTCATCGCGATAATGAAGGTTCCCTCTCGGTAGGCGGGATACATGCTGTCGCCTTCCACGCGAAAAGCGACGCTGCCTTCTGGCGCGCCAAATGGCGGTTCTATTGGGTCGAAAGCCCCATCACTGATGGGGAACACGCAGCCCCGGCGCCCACTTTTCCCTCCACAGGAACCCGGTATCTAGTGTTACGCATTGGTCCGCGCCCGGACAATAGCCATTCAAGGCGTACGCCGAATGCCGTAGCGTAAGCGAGCGCCGCGTCTCTACCAAAGGGTTTGTTCCCATTTTCGTTTGACCTCAACGTATTAGGGTTGAATCCAAACGCCTCTGCCGCCTCCGCAGATGAACTGTATTTAAGCAATCGCGCTTTCCGGAGGCGATCGTGAATGCTCATGGCGCGGGGTGTACCGCGCTTCGCGGTACCTCTGGCGCCGATGCTCTTGCAAATTGCCGCAGGGCGCGGTACTCCATGTACCGTGGAAAGCATAAGCACACCTCCGACCCCGCCACCGTCGTTCTCCGCGCTCATCGAGATGTGGCCGACAATGGCGGATTTCGCCAATGAAACCAACCAGCCGTACGAGCGTGTCAAACGCTGGCGCGCGTTGAACAGCATCAAGGCGAAGTATTGGCCGTCCGTAAAAGCCGCCGCTTGGGCGCGCGGGTGGGGTTGGGTGGACGACACTTTGCTGGCCCGCCTTGCAGTCGCATCAGCGACTGATCGCGAACGCGAAAACGCAGCTTGAAGTTCCGCCCGCCCAGCAAGCGCTGGGTGGGCTTTTCGTGCGGAGGGGTCATGACGACGTGGACGGACGAGCGTGTTCAATCGCTTCGCGAAAAATGGGCAGAGGGTCTCCCTGGCGCCCAGATCGCGAGAGATATGAGCGTACACGGACGCATCACGTTCAGCCGTAGCGCCATTCTCGGGAAAATCTGCAGGCTCGGCTTGCAGCGCCGCATCCCGCGCACAAAAACACGCTACGATCAGCCCAAGCCTAAGCGCGTGCGCGCCGCCCCAGTGCGCGTCGCTGTTGTACAAATTGAGCCGCGCCGCATCGGGGCGCCGCCGCGACCGACGCCAAAGAACGCGCCCAAGCGCAAATTCACTGAAGACCCCGCCTCGCAAATCGCCGCCGCGCTCTTGGCGTCCGCCGATTCCGCGCAGCGCCGGCGCGATCAGATGCAGCATCGCGCGCAATGGTGATGTCAATATTCGCGGGCCTTCCTTCGATGCCGGCGCGTGCGGCGCTCACGCTCGCCGAACGCGGCTTGCCCGTCTTCCCGTGCAATTCGGAAAACAAAAAGCCGCTCACCAAGAACGGCTTTTATGACGCCACGACCGAACTCGACCAAATACGCCAATGGTGGCGGCAATGGCCGGGCGCGCTGATCGGCTACCCCACCGGCGAAACATCGGGGCTGGTCGTCATCGACGTCGACGCTAAAGCCGGCGACCCCGACGACATTCTGAGCGAGCTGGAACGCCAGGTCGATGCAATGTTTCGCGGCCCGCGCCTGCGCACCATGCACGGCGGCTATCATTGCGTCTTCCAATCCGACCCGCGCGTCCGCATCGGCGCCGGCCGCTTCCGTGAAGGCGTCGATTGGCGCGGCAATGGCGGTTACGCCATCGCGCCAGATGGCAAACGCTACCAGCTCATCGTCGATGGCGATCCTGAGCCGATCCCTGAAGCGCTCATTGACCTCATCGTCCGTCACCAAGGCCAAAGCCCACAACTGAGCGTCGCCGGCGGCATGGACGCGCCAGCCTATCGCCGCACCACGGCCGAGCTGACGCAGGGCACGTTCACCGAGGGCCAGTGGCACGAAAGCATGATTCGCATGGTGGCGATTTTCGCTCGCCGCGGCTTCAGCCTGAACGAAATCGTCTCCACCGCCCCAATGTTTCAGCGCGCCGGCTATCCGCTCGAAGACACGGTGCGCGAAGTGCGCGCCGCGGCCGTCGGCGCGTTCCGTAAATGGGGTATCGACACCGCCGGCGCGCCCAGCGCTGAGCCGCGCAGCATTGAGATCGTCGGCCTCGACAACATCGCCCTACGCGATCCGCCCGCCTTTCAGATCGACGGCGTGATGCCGGAAAAAAGCTTCGGCTACGTCTACGGCAAGCCCGGCACGCTCAAGACCTTCCTGACCCTCGATATGGCGCTCTCAATCGCCTACGGCCGCCCCTGGCACGGCCGCGTCACCCAGCCTGGACCCGTGCTCTACATCCTCGGCGAAGGGCAGGGCGCATTCGGCAATCGCATCCAGTCCTGGCGCCAAGCGCATGGCCTGCTCGAGACCAGCGCGCCGTTTCACGTCATCTTCCAACCGATCGCCTTCACCGACCGCGGCGATGTTGGGCGGCTGGTCGACGCCATCCAGCAATCCGGCATTCAGCCGGCTTGGGTCTTCCTCGACACCATCGCCCGCAACTTTGGCGGCGGGGATCCCGACCGCACCCAAGACATGACCGTGTTCGTCGCGGCCGTGGATGCCGTCCGCAAGCATTTCGATTGCGGGGTGTTTGGGGTCCACCACGCCGGCAAGGACGACACCAAGGGCGCCCGTAATTCGTCCGTTCTGCAAGCCTCCGCCGACTTCGAAATCAAGACCGACCGGGAGAGCAAGGCGTCCCCCTGGATTACCGTTTCGAACACTAAGGCGAAGGACTGGGAGGCGTTCGAAGACATCTCCCTGTTCGCCAAATCGGTCGGCGTGATCAACCCCAGAACGGGTGAGGAAATCACCTCCCTGGTGTTCGCTGACAGCGGCGAGACAGGCGCGCTTCCACCACCTCCCAAAGAGCCTGGCGTGGTGGGGGGTAAGCTCGAACGTACGATTGTTTCAGTACTGGCAGAGGCCGGGTCGCTTGGTTTCGGCGAGCTTATGCGGCGCTGCGGAGAGGTCGAACGGTCCAGTTTTGGGCGCGCTTTGCGCAGTCTTCAGAGCAAAGGGCTGGTGCTCAAAACAGAGGAAAAGCCGGTAGTATATTACATCATGGAGGGTAGTGGCAGTGAGTGAAAACAATGACTTACGCCAAAAAAAGACACCACACCACGTTAGTGGCGTTTATGGCGGCGCTCCGTTTTGGGCTAGTGGCAGTTCAATAAAATCAGCAGCTTACGTCGAAAAAAGACACCAAAAGCCACTAGTGGCAGTGCCACTAGTGGCACTAGTGGCACCCCTTTCAGGGGTGGTGCCACTAGTGCCACTAGTGGTGTCGGCCGGAGGCCAGCCATGATCCTCCTCGGCATCGACCCCGGCCTGAGCGGAGCAATCGCGGAATGGCGGCCGGCCACGGGTGAGCTCGTCGTCCACGACATGCCCACGTTCCAACTCACCCGCGGCGGCAAGAGCAAGCGCGAGATCGACCTCTATGCACTGGCGCGCATCGTCGACAATCTGAGCGCCGCGAACCTTGCTGTGGTCGAGCTGGTCGGGTCCATGCCAGGGCAAGGCGCATCGTCGACGTTCGCGTTCGGCAAAGCCGCCGGCATCGCCCTGATGGCTTGCGCTGCGAACTTCATCCCGATCGAGCAGGTGGCCCCCCGAACCTGGAAGCGCGCTATGCTCGTCGCCGACGGCAAGGACGGGTCACGCGCCCGCGCCTCGGCGCTGCTGCCCAAGCACGCGCACCTGTGGCAGCGCGTCAAGGACGACGGCCGGGCGGAGGCGGCTCTGATGGCGCTACACGCCGAGCGCCTGTTTCGTCAGCGGGAGGTAGCCGCCTGATGGTTCATGTCCGCATGTCCGAACAAAAACGGGAGTGGTGGGCCGGCCTGACGCCGGAAGCCCGCGCAGCCCATGTCGCCAAGATCCGCACTGGGCTGGAGGAGGGCTGGAAAGCGCGCGGCTTCTGGACCGACGATCGCGTCAGCCAGTTGCGCGCGCTGTGGGGCACGATGCCGGTGGGCGAGATTTGCTATGCGATGGGTTTCCGCGAGACCGCCAAGCCGACCTACATGATGGTGATCGGCAAAGCCCATCGCATGGGCTTGCCCGATTACCCCAAACGCGAAGCCAAGCCGAAGCCAGAACGCAAGCCGAGGCCGAAGAAGCCGCTGCCGGCGCGCCTGATTGATCCGTGGAGGGGAAGATGACCAGAATCGCAGCGACACTGCGCAAGCTTGAGCAGCGCAAACTGGCGGTTGCCAAAGCCATCGACACCGAGCCGTTCCGTGACCACAGGGTCTACCCGCAAGGCTGGTCCTACGCGATGATCGAGCGCGAAGCGGCCAGGCGCTACCAGTCGTCTCGCGATATCGTGCGCAAGCACGATTGGACTTGGGCGGTGGACGAAGTGACAGTGCGCCAGCGCATGTCTCGTGAAGCGCTCCGCGCTGCCCATGTGCTCTACGAACTGCAACAGACTGCGGTGGGCGACGTCGATAGCGTTGAGGCTCCGCGCACAGGCCCGAGGTTTTACTATCACGGCACGTCTGCCCGGCAGGTGGTGGCGCGCCGCGCCACAGAGGACGCCAAGGATTACGTGCGGGCGCACCCAGAGGCGAGCGAGGCGCGCATGGCTGTGTTCGATCGTCTCTTCGACGTTCACCAGCCAACGCTCTCCGAATTGCGCTGGCGCGCCCGTCCAGGCGGGGAGCGCGTCAACGCTAAGGGCCGCGTCATTCGCATGAACCAGCGCGAGGTGATCGACCGCATCGTGTGGTGCTGCGAAGCGCTTGCGGACATCGGCGCAGGCCTCTCCGAGATCAGCAGCGAGAATGTCGAGATGTGCGCTTGACAACGCCCCCCAAATCGACCCAAGAAATTGATACGCTAAGTTTTCGCGCGCCCGGAGCAATCCGTGGCGCGTTTTTCGTTTCAAACCGCAGCGCTGGGGCACTTCCGCCATTAGAGGCTAAGTCCCGTCCGACAGCGCTGCCAAACTTCCGGTCCCGCAATAACCCTCCCAGGGCCAAGGCCAGGACCGGAGGGCCGCTCCGCCTACAAACCCACCCCATCGCCCAGAGGGGAGCGGCCCGCAATTTTCAGTTAGGCCACGCGCAAACCGTGAAGGCTCGGCAGGTCCGCAAACATGCGCCCTGTAGTTAGAGATAGATCGGTCCCTGCGGCGTGGCCGCTCATTTTCAGGAGAGCGCAGATGCATGACGAAAATGAAGTGACCATCGTGTTGGGAGACGAGCGCGTGATCGTTGCGCTGGACGGCGTCCGCGCCGAGGTGACTGGCGTCGACGTGGTTCGCGGCGTCAAACGCGTTGTGGCCCGCCAGCTTCTGCAGGCGATTAACAGCGTTCCCGATATTCGCGAGCAAGAGCGCCGTCAGCAAGAATACGAGGCTCAATCGCAGTTGCGCGGCTACAACGAAGCGCCGGGCCACGAACTGCGCCAGGCCATTGCGTCCAGCAATCGCGGACTGTTTCGTCGTTGATGAGCCGCACCCGCCAGCTAGTCGCCCTCATGGCGCTCTGCTGCGCAGGCTTTCTCGTCCTGTGCTGGAATCTCGCCACCAATGGCTGAGCCCCAAGCCCTCAACACCCAAGCCGACCGCATCGCAGAAGCAAAGCGCGTCCAAGCCGCACGCGAGCAAGGCATACGCGCACAAGCCATCAAGGAAGGCCGCGAGAAAGAGCGAGCCGAAATCTGCGCTACGCTCGGCGTCAAGCGCATTGAGGATGCAGGCCTGATCGAAGAGCTGCGCAAGACGCACGGCGGCGAGCTGGTGAGCCTGTCCATGCACTTCGACAAGAGCTTGGATCACATCGAAGCAAACGCCCGCCACCGTTCCGCATCAGGCTTCTGGCGCGGCGTCGGCACAATGGGCGTCATCGCCGTGCTCCTGTGCGCTGCTACAGCGTACGGCACGAGCTTTTTCCTATCCGAGTCACAGATGAACGCCGTCGCCATCACGCAAGCCGCCACGCGCCCTAGCGCTGAAGCGATGCGCCAGAGCATGCAGCCCCAGCAGGGCGGCGGGTTTCAATAAGTGCCCCAGTATCAAAAGTAGAGTGATTTAGAATGGCTCGCCCCAAAGGCACGCCAAAGACAGGCGGTCGCGTCAAAGGTCAGCCGAATAAGAACACGACGCAGATCAAAGAGATGATCCTGAGCGCGCTAAGTGAGGCGGGTGGGGTCGAGTACCTGACGCGCCAAGCTGAAGAGAATCCGACCGCGTTCATGGGTCTCGTTGGTAAGGTTCTGCCCATGCAGGTGAACCACGGCGACAACGAGGGCGGCAAGCTGGTTGTAACTTGGCTGACACCGAGCGACGGGTAGTCATCCCGTACACGCCGCGCCGGCCGTTTCTTGCGTTTCACAATCGGCGCCAGCGCTGGGCGAGCCTGGTTGTGCATCGCCGAGGCGGGAAGACGGTCGCGACGATCAACGACCTGCAAAAGCGAGCGCTGCAGAACACACGGGCATGGCCGCCGCCCCGGTATGCGTACATCGCGCCATACTACAATCAGGCCAAGCGCATCGCCTGGAATTACGCCAAGCACTACGCCGACCCGGTTCCGGGGCGCGACTTCAATGAGAGCGACTTAAAGCTCACGTATCCCAACGGGGCCGAGATCAGGCTCTTTGGGGCAGACAACCCGGACAGCTTGCGGGGTGATTACCTCGACGGCGGCGTGGGCGATGAGTTTGGCGACTGGGGGCCGAGCGTCTTCCCGTTGGTCATTCGGCCAATGCTGGCGGACTACCAGGGCTGGTTCACGTTCATCGGCACGCCGAAGGGCAAGAACGCGTTCTACGACCAGCACAAGCTGGCCGAGGCCAACCCGGACGACTGGTACACGCTGACGCTGAAAGCGAGCGAGAGCGGGCTGATCGCGCCGCAAGAGCTTGCTGACATGCGCGTCGGCATGAGTCGCAATCAATACGAGCAGGAGATGGAGTGCTCGTTCGATGCGGCGATCAAGGGCGCCTATTTCGCTGACCTGCTGACAGACGCGGAGCGAGAGCAGCGCATCGGCAACGTCAGTGTCGATCCGGTCATTCGCAAGCGGGCGTTCTTCGACATCGGCCGGCGCGATGCGACGGCGATCTGGATCGTGCAGTTCGTGGACCGCGAGATCCGTGTGCTGGATTACATCGAGGCGAGCGGTCAGACGGTTGGATACTATTGCGACGTGCTGCAACAGCGCGGTCATGGGAGGGCGCTGCTTGTGTTTCCGCATGACGGCGTGAACACGAGCGCGGATAACCCAACGCACCTTCGCTACGTGGATCACTACCGGGCCGCGGGCTTTGAGTGTGACGAACCGTACAGAGGCAAGGGCAGCGGCCGTCAAGGGGCGGACTTGCAGCGCATCGAAGCGGTGAGGCGTTTGCTGCCGCGTATGTGGTTTAACCGAGCGACGACAGAGGCGGGGCGCAACGCGCTCGCCGCCTATCACGAAGCTTGGGATGACGATCGCAACATCGGCAAGGGGCCGGAGCACGACTGGGCGTCACACGCCGCAGACGCGTTCGGGCTGATGGCCGTTTGTTACGAAGAGCCACGCAAGCATGTGGACAGTTTGGTGATGCCCGCCTTGGGCATCGTTTGAGGGGCCATGAACCCCGTCATGGAGTAGAAAATGGCCCTCGTAGTTCCGACACAAAGCCCCGGCGTTGAGCGGGTTCTGTTCAAGCTGATTGGCGCAAACTTCAACGTCACGACTGACCAGCAATTTGTCCCGATTGGCGGGGCGCCGATCAACAATTACTTCATCACCCGCATTCGCGCCGCGCTCGATCCGGCTTCGACCACCACCAACCTGACCACGGCAGCGGGCGGCATCTACACAGCGGCCAGCAAGGGCGGTTCAGCTATCGTGGCGTCGGGCCAAGCGTACACAACGCTGGCAGCGCTCGCGACGGGCTTGGATCTCACCATTGCCGCCGCCGGCGCACAGCCGCTCACCACGACGCCATATCTGTCGCTGACCACAGGTCAGGGCGCTGCGGCGACGGTCAACCTCTACATCATGGGCTTTATCGTTACGGGGCTTTGAGCATGAGCGTGGTCGATGAACTTGAGCGGCTGTTCCCTGGACGGGGGGCGGTCGCGGCGAACGTGCTACGCAATCAGGGCATCTGGGTTGAGACGCATGATCTGGAGGCCAGTGCGCCGCCCGAGCGTGTGGAGATTGAGCCTGACGCAGAGAACGCAGCCCCGGAAGGCGGAGACGTACCGGATGCATAACGTCACCCAGCCGGTCTCGGCGCCGCTGATGACGCGGCCCGCAGACACCACGGCATATGCAGCCAACGATCTCGTCGCCAACAGCACCACAGCGGGCAGCGTTGTCCCGCTTGTGTTCAACAGCGTGACGGGCTTTGGCGCAATGGTTCGCGCGCGCATCGAGAAGAGCGACAAGAGCACCACCAACGCGGCGTTCGACCTTTATCTGTTTGGCGCAAGCCCGGTGGTGACGAACGGCGACAACGGCGCTTTCGCGATCGCGAACCTGGCTGATTATCTCGGCAAGGTCTCGGTGACGGTTGGCCAAGCTGGCTCAACGTCAGGCGCAAGCGGCAATGCGGATGCGTCAGCCATCGCAGCGGGCGGGACCATCTATGGCCTGCTGGTTGCGACGGCCGCTTACACGCCAGCGAGCGCCGAAACCTTTCTAGTGACGCTCTACCACCGCATTTGATGGCCTACGACGCAAAGGCCCCAGAGGGCTCCACGGCGCACGAAGCCAGCGAAGGCGAAGCGCCAGAGCGTGCGCCCAAGCTGACGGATATGGAGTTCCTGGAAATCGTCCGCAGCGAGCAGCAAGCGGCGATCGGCATTGAGACGGGCGACTCGGTCGTGGCGGATCGCATCCGCGCCATGGAATACTTCAAAGGCGAGATGAGCGACCTGCCGTCGATGCCTAATCGCTCCAAGGCAACGAGCACGGATGTCTCGGACGCTGTACTTACGGCGCTGCCTGACCTCTGCGAAATCTTCATCGGCGGCGAGGACATTGGCGCGTTCCGGGCTGTCGGCGAGGAAGACGAGGAAGCGGCCAAGCAGGAAACCGAGGTCGTTAACCACGTCATCATGGAGCAAAACCCCGGCTTTGAGCTGGTGCATGACGGCATCCACGACGCGCTGCTAAACAAGGTCGGCATCTACAATTTCTGGATCGAAGAGGAAGAGAACTACTCCGCCGACAAGCTCGAAGGCCAAACGACCATGAGCGTCGAGGCCGCGCTACAGCAGCACGGCGAGAACGTCATGAACGTGACGCAGACGGGTGAAGACCCGATGTTGGGGCCGCTCTATAGCTTCACCATCCAGCGCGCCAAGACGAACAAGTGCGTGAAGATCGCGGCGGTGGACCCGAACCGCTTCGCCGTGGCGCGGGACACCAAGGGCCTGCGCGACACGACCTATTGCTGCATGATGACCACGCCTCGGGCTCAAGAGCTGAAGGCGATGGGACTTAATCCCGATCAGGTAGATCGCTTAGCAGAGTTCAACGCATCCGCTAAGCAAGAGCAGGAGATGGCGCGCGACACGGCGGGGGAAAACCTCAACCCGATGTCGAACGGCGCCACGCACGACCTGCGCACGGTCTGCGTTTACGTGCATGTGATCCGCGTCGATGCGATGGATGAGGGCAGGCCGCAGATCTGGCGCATCGTGTCAAACGAGCAATGCACAGAGCTTCTGGACAAAGAGATGTTGTCCTGCGTGCCGTTTGCCGCGGGCTCGCCATATCGCATCCCGCACCGGCTCTATGGCCGTTCGCTGGCGGATTTGCTGCTTGAGCTTCAACGCATCCGCACGGCATTGACGCGCCTGCACCTGGACGCGGGCTTTTTCAGCATCAACCAGCGCCACGAGATCGCGCTGTCGGACGCCAACGAGCACACGCTTAGCGATTACCTCAACAATATTCCGGGCTATCCGGTGCGGTCCAAGACGGGCAACGCACTCAAGCCATTGACCAACGCCCGCAGCGACTTTGCGACGCTGGAGAGCCTGGAATACTTCGCCACGGTCGCGGAGAACCGCACCGGCATTGTCAGGAACGCGCAAGGGATCAATCCCGACACGCTGCACGACACGGCCAAGGGCGCGCAGATGCTCATGACGGCGGCGCAGAAGCGCTTGCGCATGATCGCGCGGACGCTGGCTGAAACGCTGTTTAAGGATTTGTTCATCGGCGTGCATACGCTGCTGCGCACCAGCGGCAGTCAGCAGATGACGGTCCGCATCACCGGCAAGAAATGGGTTCCGGTTGACCCGTCGAGCTGGGGCGAGCGTTCGGACATGACGATTGAGATCGGCATGGGCGCGGGCGGGCGCGAAATGGACCTGGTCGCGGCGCAGGCGATCGGCGCATTGCTGGAAAAGGTGATGAACGCGCAAGCGGCCGGCGCGCTGAAAGCGCCAGTCGTCACCGAGGATGACATCTACCGCTTTGGCGACTGGTTCGTTGAGCGCGCCGGGGTCAAAAAGAAGTTCTTCACCGATCCCAAACCCGCGATGCAAGCGGCAGCGCAACAACCGCCGCAGGAAGACCCTGAGACGCAGAAGGCCAAGGCCGAACTGCAACTGCAGGCGCAGAAGATGCAGGCCGACGCGCAAGCGCAAGCGGCCAAGCTGGCGAACGACAAGGCCGCAGCTGAAGCGAAAGCGCGGCTTGATGCGTGGGTCGCACAGAAGCAAGCGGACCTCGCCGAGCAGAAAGCCGCATTCGAAGCGCAACTCGCGGAAGAGAACGCGCAGCGCGAGGCCGAATTGGCGCGCTACACCGCCGACCTCCAAGCCGAGACGGCGCGGCATCAGGCAGAGGTGAAATCCGAGGCCGACGTACACATCAGCAAGAACCGGCCAGGCGGAGAGCTGAACAAGTGACCGACAAGCCCAAGCGCGTCCGCCGCAAGCTGCCGGTGACGCCTGCGGAGATCATCTCGCAGGGCATCCGGGCACAAGCTGAGCTTGAACGCACCGAGGATGCGTTTCTGGCGGTGCGTGAGGAGCTTTTAGAAGCCATCGCATCCAGCGTGCCCACGGACGCGCAAGGCCGCGAGCGGCTCTACGCGGCCATCTGGGTGCTAGGGCGCACCCGCGACATGCTGGTCAAGCAGATCAATGACGGGGCGATGGCGGACCATTCCGAGAGCATCGCCCGCATCACTGGCGCCGAAGCGCTGAACTGACAGGAAGCACATGAGCACCGAACAGACCTCCCCGGCGGCAGCGCCTTCGGGGCCGATCAGCCTTGACCAATTCGTTGCTGAGATGGACGCCGAGCAAGCCGCGCCTGCTGTCGAGGATGTCGGGGAAGAAGACGACGCGCCGGTAGAGGCAGCGGCCGACGAAGAAGCACCAGCAGAGATCGAAGAGCCGGAGTTCGAGGACGAGGAAGAGCCGGAAGCGGCGCCGATTCCAGACCCGCCGGTAAGTTGGTCGAAAGAAGACCGCGAGGGCTGGGCCGAACTCACACCCAAAGCGCGCGAAATCGTGCTGCGGCGTGAAGCCGATCGCGACAAAGCGGTCAGCCAAGCCGTGCAGAAGGCGAGCGAGGCCACAAAGGCGGTGCAGCTTCTGTCCGAACAGACCAACCAAATCGCGCACCTTGCGACCGATGCATTCGAGCGCAAGTGGCAGGAAAAAACACAAGGGCCGATCCAGTGGGCAGCGCTCGCGCGCCAGATGGACCCGGCCGAATACCAAGCTCTGCGCGCCGACTACGAGGCTGACAAGGTTGAGGTGGATCGGGCTTCAAAAGCCGCCGCCGAACAATCCCAGCTCGCACGAAGCGCGTTCCTGACCGAAGAATGGGAAAAGCTGACCAAGATCGCGCCGGAACTCACTGACCCTAAAGAGGGCCAGGCGAGACGGGCGAAGGTCGCTGAATACCTTGTCGGTGAGGGCATCCCCGGAGAAGCGGTTGGCGACGCCAGCGCCATCGAGTGGAAGATCGCATGGAAAGCCATGCGCTTCGACATGATGGAAGCGAAGGCGAAAGAACAATCGGCGCTGCCGCGGAAAAATCCCGTCGCATCGTCGCCGAAGCCGGTTCGTCCGGTCGGCAGTGGCGATGCATCCCCCCAACGCACCCTGCAAGGGCTTAGCCAAAAGCTCACGAAGTCGGGGAAGCTCGATGACTTCGTTGCGCTGATGGATGCTGAGCAAGCGCAGGCCACCCGCAAGGCCATCCGCAAATGACTGCTCCAACCAACACCATGAGCACGCTGACCAACATCGGTCAGCGCGAAGACCTGGAAGACAAAATCTATCGTGTCGCGCCGGAAGAAACTCCGTTCACCTCCAACATTGGCACGGTGAACGGCAAAGCCCGGACGCACGAATGGCAAACGGAAACGCTGGCGGCGCCAGTTGCGACCAACGCCCAGCTCGAAGGCGACGATTACACCGCCGCCGCCGGCAACCTGACGACCCGCCTCAAGAACATCATGATGATCTCTGCGGCGGCGTTCACGATCTCGCGTTCGTCCGACATCGTGGAGACGGCGGGCCGCTCGACGGAAACCAACCGTATGAAGGGCATCCGTGGCCTGGAAGTGCGGCGTGACTTCGAGATGCGCGCGATCGGCAATTACGCCTCCGTGGAAGAATCGGGCGCTACGACCCGCAAATCCGCCGGCGCATTGGCGTGGCTGACCTCGAACGACAGCCGCGGCGCCGGCGCTGGCGCTGATGGCGGTTACTCGGGCGGCATCGTCGCCGCCGCCACCAACGGCACGCAGCGGACGTTCACCGAGGCGCTGTTCAAGACCTGCATGTCGAACCTGTTCACGTCTCGCGGGGGCGGTAAGCGCTCCTACCAGGCGTACATGAGCGGCACGCACAAGCAGCTCTTCTCGGCGTTCACCGGCATTGCCGCGATCCGCAAGGACGCACCGGGCAACGGCATGGCGACCATCATTGGCGCGGCGGACACGTATGTGTCTGACTTCGGCGACGTGGCGCTGATCCCGCACCCGTATGGCCTGACCCGCGATTGCTTCATCTGCGATCCGGACATGTGGGCTGTGGCGACGCTTGACGGCATGTCCACGCGCCAACTCGGCGCAACGGGCGACGCGACCAAGTGGCTGATCACGATGGAAAAGTGCCTCGTGTCTCGCAACGAGAAAGCCTCAGCGGTCGTAGCTGACCTAAGTTGATCTTGAATTAGCGGCGCGCCCGAAAAGCGCGCCGCTATTCTTTTGGAGTATTTGGAATGATGGAAGACGACACCAACATCCCGTCAGCGGCCGATCCCGGCGCTGCGGCGCGCGCGAAGAATGCACGCAAAGCCGCAACGAAGGCGGATCAAGAGCTTGCTCTGGCCGAAGCACAGGCCGCGCCGGCTGAGCAAGAGGAAGACAACCCGCCGCCGATCTCGACGCTGCAAGGCCGCGCCGAGCAGGTTTACGAAGGCCCGGACGTGTGGATGCGCGTGACGCCGTGGGGACACGGCCAAATCAGCACCGGCGGTCAGTTTGGCTTCGAGCGCCATAGCCGTGGCGCCAAATTCAAGTGCCCAGAGCAGGGCGCACGGTCGCTTTACAATAAGCGCTGGGCTGAGCCGATCGACCCGGCGCTGGCCGACAAGTTCGTGGCTCAGAACGAAGCGGAAGCCCGCGCTGCTGAGCGCCGGGGTGCGCGCGAGCGTCAGGTGCTGCAGAACGGCGTGAACGCCAACGAGACCTGGAGCACTGGCGCGAATGGTTGAGACGGACGAAGCGCTGCGCGTGTTGCGTGGCGACGTTGGCGAGGGCGCGCACGAGAAGCCTAAGCCGGTTCGCTCGTATGAGCACCTAAAGCAGGACCGCAACGGCTTTACGCCATTGTTCACCTCATCGGCAGGCATCGAGTACGAAACGGCCATCGACAACGCGACCGGCGACATGATCCTGCGGGCCGTACAGGACGTGTACGCGATCTTGGAAGCCAACCAAGCCGAGTTCACCTCGAACGATGGTTATTCGGCAGATCGAAGCATTCGCCGCGTCGGCCGCATCCCGGCGCTTTTGCGCAATAAGGTGCTGGTGGAGACGAACGGCCAAGTGGACCTTTGGCGACCGGACACGGACATGAAGTATTATAAGCGCTTCATGAATGACGCGGATTACTCCAAACTGCGCACCGCGCCGGGGCGCATCTAGGTGTCATTCGCCGACTACGACGCGCTGCAAGCTGCGGTTCTCGACTTCAACTGGAATCGCGACACGTCAGCGGTGGTCGATGCCATCACGCTAGCGCACACCAAGATCAATCTCGGTCTGCGTGTGCCGTTCATGCAGAAGACGGCCGATCTGACCATCGATAGCTACCGCATTGCGGCGCCGGCCGACTTCGCAGCGGTGGGGCGGCTGTGGATCGACGGGACGTATGACCAGCCGCTGGCGCCAACCAGCCCCGACATGCTGGCCAATCTGCGCGCGACCTACACGTCAGCGCAGCCGCTTTGGTACGCAATCGAAGGCGAGAGCGACGATCTCGAGTATTTCGTGTTCGGCCCTGATCCGGGCACGACCACCTACACCGGCAAGCTGCTCTACACGCGTCGGCTCGCGTTCTTTGCGTCGGGCGCCGCGACCAACGTGGTGCTGACGCGCTACCCGAACCTCTACCTCTACGGTGCGCTAGCCGAGCTTGCGAATTACAACATGGGCGACACGGACTTGGCGGCGTATGGCGCTCAATTCTACGCGCTGTTGGAGCAGATCAACGCGCAGGCGCGGTCCGATGCTTACGCGGGCGCGGCGATGCAGATGCAAATCCCGTACGGCGTCCCCTGATGGCCTGGGGCCTCGTTGAGCTAGACATCCCGCCCGGCGTCTATCGCGCGGGCACCAGGCGTCAGAGCAAAGGCCGTTGGGACGATCAGCTTTTCATACGCTGGAGCGAAGGCGTAATGGCGCCGGAGGGCGGCTGGGCTGCGCGGACGACGAGCGCGATCACAGGTATGGGCCGCTGCGCGCTGGTGTTCGTGTCGAATGCGCTGGAGCGCTGGATCACGGTCGCGTGCCAGTCGAAGCTTTACGCCTGCACGTCGTCGGAAACGAGCATGCACGACATTACGCCGGTGGGGTTGGTGGCGGGCGCGGCGGATGCGACGGCGGCGGGCGGCTACGGGTCAGGTCCATACGGCGCGGGCTTGTACGGCACACCGCGCATTTCGCTGACGGGCGCTATTCAGGACGCGACCATCCCGAGCCTCGATACGTTCGGGCAGGATTTGGTGGCGAACTGGCCCCAGGACGGCAAGATTTATTACTGGCAGCGCAACACCGCTGTCGTGGCGGCGACGCTGACCAATGCGCCGACAGGGTGCTGCGGCGTGCTGGTGACGCCGGAAAAGCATGTGGTGGCTTTGGGCGCGGGCGGCGATGCGCGGACGATTGCTTGGAGCGATCAGGAAGCGGCGACGGTATGGACGCCAGCCTCGACCAACCAAGCCGGAGACATCGCGCTGGCGACGCAAGGGCGCATCATGTGTGGGCGCCGGCTGCGAGACATCACGCTGGTTTGGACCGATCTCGACGTTCACGGCATGAGCTATCTCGGTCAGCCGTACATCTTCTCGGTTGCGCGCCTGGGCGAAAACTGCGGGATCATCTCACGCGGCGCTGTGGCGGTCTCTGACACGCGCGCGATGTGGATGAGCCTGAACGGCTTTTATATGTACGACGGCTATGTCCAGCCGGTCGTGTGCGACGTGTACGATCAGATCTTCGGCGATATCAACATGACGCAGCGGTCGAAGTTCACCGCGCATCACCGCGGCCGTTTCAATGAAGTGCATTTTCTCTATGTGTCGAGCCAGTCAACCGAGATCGATCGGCGCGCGGTGTTCAATTACAAAGAAGCGCATTGGCGCGTGCATGACATTTCCGGCATGGACGCGACGCGGCTCTGCGGCGTTGATTCCAGCTTGATGGATAACCCGATCCTGGTTGGCTCGGACGGCATTCTCTACGATCACGAGACGGGCTTCGCTTATGACGGCTTGACGCCGTATGCGACCGCAGTTGGGTTCTCGCTTGGCGCCGGCGATCATATCACACGCGTTCGGCGTGTGATCCCAGATGGACGCACGCAAGGCGAGGTGCAGTTGACGTTCTATGCGCGCTCGGCGCCGGAGGGCGCGACGACGACGTTTGGCCCATACCAGGAGGAAGATTTCATGCCGGTGCGGTTCTCCGGCCGGGAGATCGACATGAAGGTTGAGTTCACGACCGTTTCAGCAAACTCGCGCTGGGGCATTCCCCGGCTTGAAGTGATCCAGGGGGGCAAGCGTTGAGCTTCGATCCTGACGCGCTGATCGCCAAAGGCTGGCGCGTGGCGGTGATGGATGCGGGCGCGAAGATTGCGCCGCCGGAGCAGCGCTGGGAGCATGCCGCGTTCGTGCCGATGAAAGACGGCGAGCTTGATCTGACGCCGAGCCGGTCGAGCTTTCACCGCCGCATTCTCGCAGCTTTGGGTGAGCCGGTGGAAACGCCAGACGGAGCGGCATATTGAGCGCGCCCGCTGGTAAGAAGCTCGCGCCGGCGCCGCCGAAGTATTCGCCCGAGAACGAGAACCAGACCCGCCAGAAGATCGAGGCGGAGCTTAATCGGGCGGTGAAGCGGGACGAGGAATATCAGCCAGTGCGGTTGGTGATCGTCGATCCCGCAACGGGCTTTCGCTATCTGCTCACCGCGTCGGGAACGACGCCGACGCTGACGTTGATAACGTGATCTCCGAACGCGCGCGCGAAGGCTTCGCCGAAGCCCTTGCGGGCCATCCGTTCAACACCGTGGACAGCCTCGCGGAAGAGGTGACGCAAGGCGCGGCGTATGTGTGGAGCGGCGCGGCAAGCGATGTGTTCACGCGCATCCATATGGCCGAGCGCATCTGTGAGATGGGGCCGATCGCGGGCGATCTCGAAGAGATGCTGAGCGATGGCCTGCCCGCAATCGAGGGCTGGGCCGTCGAGAACGGCTGCAAACAGATGTTCGCGCAGGCGGGCCGGCTAGGTCTTGCGCGGGTGATGGAAAAGCACGGCTACCGCGTCGCGGGCGTGATTTTGGTGAAGGATTTGTAGTGGGCCTCTCCAGCAGCAAAAGCAAATCGACCTCGACGCAGAGCAGCACCTCCACGCCCACCGCGCCGGGCTGGCTGCAACAACCGTTCCAGGACTATTACAAGCAAGCGGGCGGGCTGCTGAACCAAGGCTTCACGGGCGGGGGTGCGTCAGGTGCGTCGGATATTCAGAACCAAGTGTACGGCGCCGCCGGCGGCTTGCTGAGCGAGCGCGGGCCGTCCGGCTACAACGCGAGCGGCTACAATCCGTCAGGCGTGGATGTCGGCCAGCTCTCACATACCGACCTCAGCCCGTACATGAACCCGTTTACGAATGAGGTGATCGACCGCTCGTTGGGAGACCTCAATCGCGGGCGTGAGATGGCGATTTCATCCGGCGAGGGCGCGGCGACGATGGCCGGCGCTTATGGCGGATCACGTCATGGCGTGGCGGACAGCTTGACCAATCGCGAGTTCGCCGACAGCGCGGGCAATCTCAGCGCCAATCTGCGCAGCCAAGGCTTCCTCAACGCACAGCAGGGCGCGCTGACCGACATCGGCAACCGCTTCGCCGCCGATCAATTCAACTCCAGCGCCATGAACACGGCGGGTCAGTTTAACGCAGGCGCGATGAACGACGCGGGCCGCTTCAATGCGACGGCGATGAACAACGCCGACGCCAACACGCGCGCGAATCTTGGCTTGCTCGCAGGGCTGGGCGAGTCGCAGCGCGAGACGAACATGGCGGGCGATCCGCAGACACAGCAAGCGGAATGGCTGGCGCGCATGCAATCGCTGCTGGGTCTCAACCCGAACGCCTTTATCGGCAACAACTCGACGGGGACGGCGACGGGGACACAGAGCAGCAATCCGGGTCTGCTTGGCGGTCTCGGTTCGCTGGCCATGGGCCTCGGCGGTCTCGGCTGGTCGCCGTTCGGGGGTAAGTGATGCCGCTGTTTGGATCAATGCGCGCCAACCCGCTCATGGCCGGTCAGCGCGCCGGGTTTGTGCCCGCACCAAAGCCGCAAGAGCGCTTGCCACAACCGAACGCGCCGCGCCGCGGTCTGTTCGGGCGCATTGGCCAAGCGATCACGCCAGATCGGCTGATGATCGTCGGCCAAACGCTGCGCGACATCGGCGAAGGCACGAACGGGCTTCCTGACCTGCTGCAAACGATTCAGCAGCGCCCCTGGCTCGAAGAGGAGATGCAGGGGCGGCGCATGGACCGCAAGCGCGAGCAGCGCAGGTTTGAGGCGGAAGAGGCGCAGCGCGTACAGCGCCAAGCCGCGATTCAGCAGTACATTCAGACGCTGCCGCCAGATCAGCAGCCGCAGGCCATGACAGCAGCGCTGCTTGATCCAGACGGCTTCGCCGCACGCATCCAGGGCGGCGAGTGGCAGAGCGACGGGACGGTCCCGTATCGCATTGTCAATGGCCAGACGCAGCTTGGCACAGGCGCGATCCCGCATCGTCCGCGCGCTCCGTTGGTGCAGTACGGCGGGATTGGCGATGATGGCTACGACTACACGGATGAATGACAATGCCGCCTGAAGACGAACAGCTTACAGTCACGAGCGGGCGCCAGCTCTCGCGCACGCCATATCGTGGGCCGGTGCGTATCCGGCGTTCGGACGGTCGGCGCGAGCGATGGGTTGAAGGGCGCGGCTATGTGCCCGAGAGTGCGGCGGTGATCGCGCCAGAAGCGCAGGACGCCATTGGCGAGGCGCGCACCTCTGTGCAGGGCGCATCGCGCACCGCAGCGTTAGGGCATCAGTTTTTGCAGCACAACGCCAACCAAGGCACGGGCAGTCTCCTTGATCGACTTCCGCTTGGTCTGAATACGCTTGGCCGACCGGATTCGCAGGCCATGCAGGGCCTCACGTCGCAGATGCTGCGCGCGAACATCAAGGAAGGCACCAGCGGCACCATCAACTCAGTGCCCGAAATGAACTTGGCGCTGGATCAATATCCAAGCCCGCAGACATCAGGCCCGATCAACCGCGCGCGCGTGCTGCGTTTGAACATTGAGCGCGATGTCGCGCAGGCTCGTTTGGTCGCGCTGGAAAACTACGCCCGCCAGAACGGCAATATTGATGGCTTCGAGCAAACTTGGGCGCAAACGGAGCCGCAGCTTCGGGCGAGCATCCAAAGCCGCTATGAGCAAACGAATGGCCCTCTGGCGAACCAAGCAGAGCGCTCTTGGAACCCGCTCGTGAATGGGCGCCAGCGTCCTAACCCGGTCGGTGGCGGGGCGGGCGCGATGGTAGGGCGCATGGGCGCACCACGTCCTGGCACGATCGAAGAGGGCTACCGCTTCCGAGGCGGCAATCCGGGTGATCGTAATAACTGGGAGCCGGTGCGCTAAACATGCCGCCCTGGGATCGCTACGCCGCCGCTCCTGCCGAGGAGGAAGAGCGCGGCCCGTGGCAGCGATACGAGCAAGCGCCTCCTCCACGCCAGCAGCCGCTTCCGCGCCGCGGCCAATCCGCGCCGTTCTGGCAGGAAGTCACTGGCGCGCTTGCGAACGTCAACCGCGGCATTCCGTTCGCGACCGACATCATGAACGTGGCGCAGGGCGTGCGCTCGATGGCGCAGGGACGGCCTTACGAAGAAGGCGCGCAGAACCAAGCCGCCATCGAAAACGATTTTATGGCGAGGCGGCCTAACGCGGCTAACTTGGCTATAGGCACGGGCGCGGCGGCGCCGCTGGCGTTGACCGCTGGCGGCTCAGGAGCGCCACAGGTCGCGGCCCAGACATCGCGGGGCATTCCCCTGTTTCTTCGCCAAACCGCACAGGCAGGCGCGACAGGCGCGGCCACGGGCGAGATTTACGGCATCGGCACTTCGCGAGGCTCAATGCAAGAGCGGCTCGATGCAGGTAACGAGGCGGCGACGCTTGGCGGCCTGACGGGCGCGGCGGCGCCGGCCATCATCGACGCAGCGGCTCCGGTTGTGCGCGGCCTATTTGGCGCCGCCCGACGCATCCCGACCCCAGCGCCAAACACGCTAGGCGCGAACGGCGGCAATCTGCGCGTTGTCTCGCCGCCGCCCCAAGGGCCGCGCGTGCCGGTCACGGCCATGAACACGATCGAGCGGCTGGCGGATCGTTCTGGACAAAACGTCAGCCAGCTTGAAGCGCGCTTCGGTAATATCCAGCGGAATCCGCAGGGCGAAGTGCTGGCCGATGCGTTTGACACGCCCGGCGTGCAGACGCTGCGCCCGATCGCGCAAAGCCCAGGGCGCACAGGTCAACGCGCGGCTCAGACCGCTCGCGCGCGCATCCAAGGCGCTCAACAGCGGATCATGACGCAACTGACCGGCAAAAAGGGATTGAACGTGGCTGAGAGCCGTCACGCGGCAGTGCAGCGGCTCGAAAACGAGTATCGCGATGTGTCCGCGAACGCTTACGCGCCGATGTGGCGGACGCCGGTGAGCGCGGAAGGTCGCGCGCTCTATGCGGAACGCATCGAGCCGTTGCTGCAATCGAACAACCCAGAAATTCGCCGTATCATGCAGCGCGCAACGCGCAATGCAGAGCGTCAATTCAACCTCGATGTAGGCGTGGGGCGCGTTGAGGGCAGCATTGACGACCATCTGGGGCGTTATCTGCACTACATCAAAATGGAGCTTGGCGAGCTGGCGCGCTTCGAGGCGCGCTCGCCGGGCGGGGCGTCGGGCAATCGCCTTGGCGCGCTTCGTCAGCTCTACCGCCAATTCGGCGACATGCTGGACCCCGGAAACGGCGCTCCTGCGATCATTCCGGGCTATCGCGCGACGACCGCGCGCGCTGGCGACAACTTCACCGCGCTCGAAGCGCTGGACGAGGGCGCAGCCTTCCTGCGGATGCGACCTGAAGAGGTCGCAACCCGCATCCAACAGATGACGCCATTCGAGCGCTACCACGCACGCGTCGCGCTCGCAGATGAGGTTCGCCACGCCACGCGAGGCCGTGTCGTCGGCAATCGCAACGTCGCCAATGCGCTGGACGATCCCGACATGCAGGCGGCGATCGCTGCTGCGTTCGATAATCCCCAGCAAGCCGCCGACTTCCTCGCCACCGTCAACACGCAGAACCAGCTCGCGCGCAACGCGCTCGACTGGGGCGGCGGCTCGCAATCGTGGGCAAATGCCATGTACGGAGCCGACGAAGCGGCTCAGGCGATGATTGAAGCTGGCGGCAGCGCATTGACTGGCAAGCCCGGCACAGCCGTTGCTCAAGCGGGTCGCTCTGCCATGAACGCTATCACGGGTGGCATGATCGAACGCGCCAACAACGTGCGCGGCGAAGCGCTGCTGACGCGCATCGACACGCCAGACGCGCAATCGTTCACCCGCGCGGTGATCGAAGAACTGCGCCGCCGCGAGGCGCTACGCAACACGAACACACGCTTTTCGCGCGCAGGCGGTGCGGCGGCAGGTTCACAGCAAGGCAACAAGCGCCGGTGAGCGACCTTCCTGAATCTCTCCAACGCTGGCGCGCTCAGGCGGTCGGCGCGGACCCCAATGCGTCGCAAGCCATGCAGGCCGCGCAGCGCCCGCGTCACCGGCCCATGCCGCGGCAGATGCGCCAGCAGCCCGGCCCAAGCTGGGAGCAACGCCATTACGGCGCGCAGCAGGGCGACGTGAGCCAGCGTCACGAGCAGCAGATCGAAGATGCGCGCTATAACTGGACCTACGGCAACGCAGGCCAACGCGTCGCAGCGATGCCGCGGCTTGCGCTCGAGTCAACCGGCCTGATGAGCGTGCCGTATGCCGCGGCTGCGTTCCAGAACCGCGACTGGCAAAGCGCGGGGCCGGAGACGCTGAACGCAGGCATGGCGCTTGTGCCGGAATTGGCTGGCCTGCGCGCGGGTGCGCGTGGCTTGCGTCAACCGCCGATCCGGGTGCGCGAGCCGATGGGACCGCCTGCGCCGCGAACGGTTTATCATGGGTCGCCGCACACTTTCGATTCTTTCGATGCAGGGCGCATTGGCACCGGAGAAGGTGCGCAGGCTTATGGTCACGGGCTCTACTTTGCCGAGCATCCAGACGTCGCGCAGAGTTACGCAGATGCACTAACAAATCCGGGCACTGATGACATTGCTCGTGCGCTTGCCGATGGCGGCCACGGCGAGGTGGCCGATGATGTCGCAAACAGCGTTTCGACTTTCTGGTCACGGTTTCGCGGCAATGATGACTTTCCCACTGTGGTGCGCGCCGCTCGGGAGATGGCGGGAGATGTCACGCCAGCACAGCGCGCCGCTTACGACTTCCTCGAAAGCAGGCAAACGCCGCCGGGCGGCGGCAATTTGTACGAAGCGCAGATTCCACCCAATGGCTTCATCGATCTCGATACGCCCGTGGCTAAACAGCCGCCGGAAGTGCAGCGCTTTATGTCGGACCTTTACGGCCTCTCGCCAACAGAGATGCGCCGCAGAGGCTTAAAACCTGTTATCATTGGTCCGGCAGAAGCAGAGCGCGCGCGACAAGCTGGTTTTCGCGGCCTGCAATATCTCGATCAAGGCTCGCGCGTTTCGGGAAAAGGCTCGCGTAACTTTGTTGTGTTCGATCCGAACCATGTTCGGCCTGTATCACGCAATGGTGAGCCACTGCGTCGCGCCCCGCAGGCCGAACCACCCCCCGCACCGATCCGCCCACCCCCGCGCGAGATCGGCGCTGGCGGGCTTCCGGTGCGCCAGAGCGAGCCGTTCCGCAACAGCCTGCGCGGCGGGAGCGAGGATTTGCTGGAGGCGGCTGCGCCGAGAGCAGGGTCCGACGCTGGAGGAGCGCAGGGTGGGCAGCAGCCGAGTATTTCCTTTGCCAACGGAAATATAAATTGGGGCTGGTCTGATGGCGCACCGGAGAACTTGTCGCCTGGCGCGCTTCGCAGCGTAATCAAAGGTGTCGGCGAGCGAGTCAGCGCGCACATTCTGGCCGAACAAGCGCCGATCTATCGGATGCGTGGCCGGGGCCGCGCGCTTCAAAGCATGTATCGTCGCATGCTTGAGCAAGCGGACATTCCGCCGAACTACCGTGCTGTAATTGAGCCGGAAGGGCGTGAGATTGTTTTGTTGCGAAACGACGCTCCCGAGCATGTCGTCTATCAAGCGAATGTCGATAACTACTTACCATTCCAGCGTCTTCCTGCCGGAGGCGCCGGTCAAGGTGGGCCGTCGCTTCGTGGGTTTCATGGAAGTCCAGTCGCGGGACTAACTGATCTGCGCCCCGGCGAACGCGGCCCGATGGGACCGGCGACTTACTTGTCGCCAAACAACGGTGTTGCTGGCCGCTACGGCGAAAACATTTACGAGGCCGACGCTCCCAACATTTTCCATGGGCTCGGCTCCAGTGGCTTTGCGGATTCTAGCATCAACCCCTATGAGATTTGGCGGCAGCAGACCGCTCGCCTTCTTGATGCCGTCGAGCCTGCGAAGCGTGCAGAGTTGGCCTCAATCATTGAGCGCATGCACCCGCAAGACGGCTATCCGTTCTTCCGCCGCGTCGTGAATCTCATGGGCTCTGAGGAAGCGGCACAGGGCTTGTTCAAGCGCGCCGGCTTCAATGGGGTTTCAGGGCACGTTGACGGGCCGGAAATTGCGATCTTCGGCAACGTGAGTCCGCGTAGCAATGGGCCTGCCGCAGGAAGCGGCGGGGCGGGGCAGGTCCTTGATGATGGCGCGCGACGCACGCTGCGCAATCTTTTGCGCGAAGACGGGCTTGAACTGCCTTCGTCAATTCCGCGACTTCCGGAAACAGAGGTGCCCGTAAGCACCCTTCAGGGCGGGCCTCTTGGCTCGCTCGATCGCGCGGATGCACGCAGCTACGCCAACCGCACGACGAAAGCGCCGCCAATCCTGGTGCGTAACCAAGGAAATGGTCGGTGGTGGGTAATTGACGGAAACAGACGCGCGGAGGCGGCGCGGATGCGTGGCGATGAGAACATCCGCGTGGTCGATGCGACAAGGCTTTTTAGCCCGCCCTCCGAACCCCTCGCCTCCAGCGCCGGCCTCTTCCCCGTCCCGCAGGTGGTGCAGCGCGATCTCCAGCGCCTCGGGAGCGCCATCAAGGGTCCGCGCGCACCGATGCCGCGCACCGCCTACCAGGGTCCAGGTGGCAAGCTGGCAGCGTTGTCGCAAAGCTCGTCGCTCCCCTTCCACGAAGGCCCGCGCTTCCTCGGCCAGCTCCCGCGCCGCGCCAACAACGCGCCAGTGGACCCGAAAGCCGTATGGGCCGGCGCTGGCTTGCTCAGCGTGCCGACAGGCGCTGCGACCGCTGGCCTTGTCACACAGAGCGCAGAAGAGAACGCCGCCACCGAGCGCATGGCGCGCCTCAACGCAGAGAACCGCGAACGCCTCGCCGCGTATCAGCGCGGGCCGAAGCTGCCGTACCAAAACCCTGGACGCCCAGCGTGGGAAGATCGCCGCATCTACACGATGCCCGGCGATCTGGAGCAGCCCAACGAGGGCTATGCGATCAACCCCGCGACCGGGAGGCCGCTGCCGGCGCCGAAATACTACAGACGCAAAAGCGCCCCGAACCGAGGTCCGGGGCGTTGAAGTATTTAGGCCTTGCCCTTGATGAGCCGGAAGCCCTTGCGCTCTTCCTTGGCCGCCTTGCGCCGCTTGCGCGTCGCCGCAGCCTTCTGGCCTCGCATCTTGTACATCAGCGCCAGCCGCTCTTCAGCGGTGATCGGCGCTGGCGCCCGGAACTTCTCGGCTGCGAAGTTGAGCAGACCAAGGAGCACGAGTGCGAACCAAAATTCGCCGTCGAGCAGCGAGAGGTTGGCGTTGGTGGGGCGCACGAGACGGGAAGCCGCAGCGTCGATCTCCCACTGATCGACAGTGCGTTCGCTGATCGTCATGGCAGCTTGCGCCGCTTTCGACTGATCGACCGCGTAGGCCGGGGAAGCCGCGTAAGCATCCCAAGCGACCTGATCGTTGTGCAGCTTCACCGAGCTTCCGAAAAAGAAGATCGGAAAGAGCAGGAACGTCACCGCGATGGCGCGAACCGTACCGGCTTGGCGGCGGACGCCGGGGCGTTCATCGGCCTTCATCTGACCGACAAGCGTGAACCCGAGAGCCGCCAGGACGGCGCCCAGAAGCGTGATGGCTGCGAACTGGACGCCCGCAATCATCGTGTCCTGGGTCTCGTATGCGAACAAAGCGCTTTTGCTCTCGACGGAGAGGATGAGCGCCCACAGGCTGGCCGTAATGACCGCCTGCTGGAGGTGGTGGGTCTTCATGGTTGGGTAACTCCTCTTGACCATGAAGCGTATGGTAGCCACTGGCTAGCCGCTTGTCAACCCACCGGCTATCCGGTACGGTCGAGCTATGGCCGAGCACCTGAAAAAGCAACTTGCCGTCCGCTTGAGCGACGACGCCCACAAACGCCTAGCCAGGCTGGCGAAGCGCCTTGGCGGCAAAGCCGCCGCGATCGAAGAGGCGCTGCGCGTCTTGGACGGGCAGAACGAAATCAGCCGCGAACAACTGCTCGCCGAAATCGAGCGGAGGCTGAAGTGAGGGGGCAGGTTTATCTTGCCCAGAAGGGCGATCTTTTGAAGATCGGCTACAGCAAAAACTCGCAGCGACGCGTGAGGGCGCTTCGCGGTCAGCTAGTGTGGACGCTCGAAACCGATCACGCGCATGACGTAGAGCGGCGCGCGCATAAACTGTTGGAGCCGTGGTGTGAGATTGGCGAGTGGTTTGCCGTCTCAGTACCGGTGGCGCGTTGGGCGATCCTGAAAGCACAGCGCGATATGCTTCGCTGGCATGCGAACCGTCCTGAGCGACGGACGGATGCGCCACTCATAAGGCTAACCCTGACGAGAACGGCATACGTTCAAAAGACAGAAAGCGTGGGTTACGTTTCGACCGTGATCCTAAAGGAAGCCAGCGGGTGTCCGCCATTGCTGGACCCGAAACACTGATGAAAAAAATGAACTTCAACCCAGCCCCGCTTCGGCGGGGCTTTTCTTTGGGCGCTTAAATGGCGAATGCTTTCACGTCTCTCTACCGGCTGATCAAACCCGAGGTTAATGCGGACGCCGATCAATGGGGCGGGCACACAAACACGGACTGGGATAGCGTCGATAAAATTCTCGGCGCGATCACCACGACCGGAAGCGCGAATGCGTATGTGCTGACGAGCGGGCAATCGCTTACGGCATACGCATCCGGCCAATCGTTCCTGATCAAACCGAACTTCACTAACAGCGGTGCGGCCACGCTGAACGTTGATGGAATTGGCGCCAAAGCGATCACCAAGAACGGCACGACGGCGCTTGCATCAGGCGATCTGGTCAGCGGCACGATCTATCGCGTGAGCTACGATGGCACGCAATTTCAAGTGCTGGGACCGTTGAGTGGCGTGTATCAGACCCTCGACGCCACGCTCACCGCGCTCGCCGCTCTCTCCTGGGGCAGCAACCGCCAGAACATCGTGTTCACGGCGGCCGACACTGTGTCGCTGGTGCAAGAAGGCACGAGCGCACAGGTATTTCTCGGCCCGAACGGCACCGCTGGCGCGCCGACGTTCGCGTTCTCCGGCACGCCAACGACCGGCATGTACATCACCGGTGGGGGCACGCTGGCATTCACGGTCGGCGGCACGCTCGCTGCTGGTTTTCTGACTTCGCGTCAGTTCGGGATGGTCTCTCTCGCGAGCGTGTCCACGCCAGAGCTTTTGCCGAACAGTGCGGACGCGAACAGCGGCTTGCGCTGGGTGAGCGCCGACGTGATCGCGCTCACGGTCGGCGGCGTCGATCTGGTGCAAGTCAATTCGGCGGGCATCCTTGTCGGCGGCACGGTCGCGGCGAACGCAGTGACAGGAAACACCATCACCGGCCCTCCGGCGGCGGGCGCAGAAACAACCGGCACGATGACGGCGGGCAGCGCGAACGATCACATCATCATGACAGGCAACATGACACAAGCGGCGTCCGGCGTGTTTGCGGCGCGCGACTCGATCCAGCTGGACCCAGGCACGTCAGCGCGTACGGTTACGCGCGGTACGTCCATGGCGATGTATGTGAACGGGGTGGACAGCGCCTCGGCAACGATCGCGGCAAACACGCTGGCGGTGCTGTATTATCGCTCGACCGGCGTTTCGATCCTTTCTGGATCAGGTGTGTCGTAATGCAGCCAGGCATGAGCGCTGGCGTGCTGGGCAAGAAAGGGTCCATCAGCGTCGACACCAATTGGGGCTCGAACTCCGCCGCGACTTCAACGATCACATCAGCAACCCGCACGATGTCGGCCCCGCCTGGCTCGACATTGCTGCTGGACATCACGGCAACAGACGGCGCGGTGACGGCGCAGTATTCCAAGAACGGGGGGACGTTTACGACCTTCACGGACGGGACCACGCTTGCAATCGCCCATGCCGACACGTTGGCGTTTCGGGTCACCGGCGCCAACTCTCTGGGCAACGGCTACAACCTGCTCGTGAAAGACAACGCGACCGGGCTTGCTATCGGCAACACTGGTACGGTATTTTTCGAGCGCACATGAGAACGCTTTTTTTCATCCTAGCGCTCTGCTTCACGTCACCAGCGCTTGCTCAAAGCATGCCGTGGATCGTCATTGGCGACAGCATCGTCAGCTATCCGCAGGGCGGCGATCCAAGCGATCTTCCGTTTTCGCTGATCATGGAGGAGCGCGACGTTGCGTTTCCGTCGATCGCCTCGCCATCAGCGGCAATGGGCTCGACCGGGATTTCAGGCTTCAATTCGACCTGGACCACGGACACGCTCGACCATATTTGCGGCTACCTGAGCTATTGCGCGGGCGTCGTCATCCAAGCTGGCGTGAACGACTTTCAGCTCAACAATTCTTGGACCGCGCAACAAACCTCAATCCGCCGCGTGCTCGATTGGGCGCAGGCGCGCAACAAACGCGTTCTCATGCTCGATTTGGTTTACAATCGCGACGCAGAGCAGGGAGCGCCGACGAACGGCGCTGGGCTGACGTTCGCTGGCATCCGTAACGCGCGCTTTATGGAATGCGTCGCACGTCAGCCTCGCTGTGTGTTCGCCTTGCGCCCCGCAAATCTCAACGTGCTCACGTCTGGCTTTTACCAAGCCGACGGCACGCATCTAACGCCAGCAGGGCGGCGTGCGTACGCAACGTGGGTCGAAAGCGCCGCGAGCGCTGCCGGCCTCTTCTAAGGAAACACCATGGCCTTTGAATCTGAACAACCTGCTGCGGCGGGGAGCGATCCCGCGTCCGCAATCCCGGCGCTGGTCGCGGCCGAGCTGCCGAACTGGCGCGCTGTCCCTGACTTTGCCCCGCATCTCTGTCGGCAAGTCGGCAATGGCTGGGTGGTCGGCGGCATCGCACCAAACGGCAATGCTCACATGAAAATCACGAACCGCGCGCCTGACGGCCCCGACACGCCGGATGATCCGGTGGAAGCGGCGCGGTGGCTGCAACGGCACTTCGGCGGCGGGGTGGTCGCGGATGACGGGGTGGTATCGTTCCACGTGGAATCGGCGCCGCTTGAGGCCCCCGAGACCGACGAGCTTTGGGCTCCAGATTTCGGCGCAGAGATGTTTGACGCGGAGGGCGATGCGGAGCAGATTCCGGGGGATGAGAATTGGCAGTCACCCCAAGAAACCGAACGACTCGCTAACGCCGGAAGCGATCTCGGCGCTGGAGATGTTTCACCTGACTCCGACGCAGCAGAGAGCTTACTCGACTTGGGTAGCGAAAGTGCTGGAGGCGGAGGAAGCGGAGGAGCGGGTGAGGGAACAGTATCACCAAGCTACCCCGGCGTCGCCATCCTCAACGACGACATCTCAATCGCCCTCGCCCAAGTCATCGAAGCCGTAGCAGCGGAAGAGGAAGCCCGCGTTATCGCGGTCGAGGCGCTTCAGTCCGACGATCTGCAAAACTTCCGCGATTACAGCAACTGGCCGCAGGGCGTGGAAATGCCCGCGCATGTGCAGATTGGCGCGGCGCGCTTTCAGGGGCTCTCACAGCGCCGTACAGCGATCCAGGATCATTCCCTCGCCCTTCGCCGCTCTGCCCGCGATCACCGCGCCCGTGGCGATCTGAGCGCGCTGCAGGCGATGCGTGACGGCTTGGGCGTCGGCTGGCCGTGAGCGTGTGTTGCGATGGCTCCGGCCATGCAGCTCTTGCGAGCGGAGGGAGTCGAACCCACAGCGGCGAACCGCTTAACGAACCACCACAACACAGCCGGAGCGTAGCATGACCTACCAGCCGCCGGAAGAGAACTTTCCCTACGACCCGGCAGGCATCAAAGCGGTGGACGACTGGGGCGAGCAGCACCCACAGGCCGCGCGCACGATCAAGGCGGCGACGCTGTGCGGTGCGCTCTGGCTGATCGGGCTAATCCCGCTGCTCGGCATCCTTCAGTTTGCGGCCTTCGCGCTCGCCTTCGCGTGGTGCGCCGGGCTCATCATCATGAACTGGCAAGTCCCATGGGTCAGGCCGCTCGCGGATCAGGTCTGGAGCGCCGCCAGACGCCTCACAAGTTGGATCGTAGCAGCCGCCCTCGGGCGGCTTTTTTCTTGGCGCTCGGGCGAACGGCGCACGGCGGAAGTCGCCGCCGAGGAAGAGAGCGTTCAGCGCGCGCTCGGTATCGCAAGCGCGCCCGATGTGGAGGGCGCGGACGCAGAAGAGAGCGAACGGCTGGATACGTTGCGCCGAGCGGCGGACGCCCAACTCGCCGCTCAACGCCATGCCTTTGCGACACAGCTTGACGTGCTCAACGCCAAGACCGGGCGCACCTACCACGAAGAGATGCAGCTTGCGCACCTGGGCCGGATGATCCGCAGCATCGACGCTGGCCGCTTTGGCCCGACGCTGGTTGACCGCCCGATGGCCGAGCTTGGGCCTGTGGGGAACGTCCGCCGCGGCTTCCTCGGCTCAATCGCCAGCGGCGGGCTCATGCAATGGGTCGCTGTCGGCGGGGTCGCGTTCGGGCTGACCGGCTGGGGTGCGGCTGCGCTGCAAGGGGTGCGGCTCGATCACGCCAAGAACGCGCTGGAAGACGTGCGGGCCGATCTGGCGACAAGCCAGCGGGCGCTCGTGGAGGCGCGTGAGACGGCCAACGTGCTGGCCGACAACGTGCGCGAAGCCGCCGAGCAAAGCCGACAAACCGCAGAGACCATCGAAACGGAAAGGGCGCGCCGCGTGCGCGCTGAACGCGAACGCAGGAGAGTGCAAGATGCAGTGGATCAAGCTCGCGCTGGCGGGCCCATTGATTACGGGTTTGGGAGCATGCGGGACGCTGGGGCTGAACCGCTCCCCGGTGGTGGTGCAGGCCCCGCCGCCTCCGATTCCCGTTGAGTGCCGGCTGGCGCCAGTCGAGCGCCGCGAAGTGGCTGAGCCATCGCTGGCGCCTGAAGCGGGCGACACCGCCGAAATCGCCCGCGCGCGTCTGTTCAATGCGCAGCTTGCTTTCTTGTTCTGGCGCGATCGGGCGGCGGCTGCGGAAGAGCAAGCGGACGTAAATGCGGCGAGCCAAGCCAAGTGCGCCGACTGGGCTGTGACCCAGCCGTGAGGGCCGCGATCAACCTCATCTGCGCCTCCATCCTTTGCTCGCTGATCGCGATGCTGCTGCTTGTCGAAGCGCTGGGCGCGCTGGCGTGAAGCAGCTTCACCGCGACCGGCTCTTGCTGTTCGCGCTCTCTCTCATCCTCGCCGCTTTGCTGGGCGCGGCGATCTATTTCTTAAGGGGCTGACCATTGGACGAACACGATCAACGCTACCCGACGCTGCGGGAGCACTTGGACTTGCGTGAGCGGGTGACGGTGGTTGAGGGCGGGCAAACGCAGATCATGGACACGCTGCGGCGCATGGAAACGCTGATGACAGCGCGAGCCGCGCCAGCCGCGCCGGCACAAGACACACTCACGCTGGCTTTTCACAACCTCGCTGACAGCTTCCGCGCCGCGCAGGCGCCCAAGCCTGCCAGCGGGGGCAACATGATCCTGGTCGCGCTTGCCTTGGTGGGCATGGGCGCGATCGGGTTCGTCTTTGCGGGTATTCTGACATGAGCATCATCGACCAAATGCGCGTGCTCCTGCGCGAGCACAAAGAGGAAGCGGAAGCCCGCAAAGCCGCGATCAAGCCAGACCCGCCGCATGTTACCGTCGCCGCTTGGCAGATCGACGCTGCGAAGTTCGCCAGCAACGTCGCCATGTGCGTGCTGGTGTACATGCTGTGGCTTTACACGCTTCAGATCGCAGGCGACCGCGCGGGCGAAATGCACCTGACGCACGCGGGCACCTGGACCGGCGACCTGCAATTTTGGTTTCCCTATCTGGTTGGTTTCGCGCTGATCAGCTTCGGCGTGCCCTACGTCGCGAAAATCTCCATCCCGACCTTCATGGCCCTGACCTGGCGCGAGGCGCCGTGGCCGAAGGGCTGGGCGCTTGGCATCGCCATGTCGGTGTCGCTGGTCATCATCGCGGGCACGTTCACGATCCAGGGCGACGCGATCCTGGAGCGCGACCGTGACAGCGCTGTGGCCGTCGCCGGCATCGAGCAGAACCGCGCCGGGCTGCAAGCGCGCATCGACGGCATCACCGCCGACCTCAACACGATGATGAACAACTCGAACGCCTATCTCGCGCAAGCCGCGTCAGTGGGCGCCGCGGAATGGGAGAACACCTACATCGCCAACGCGCGCGCCTCGAACGATCCCCAGCTTGGCCGGATCGAGCGGGCGCTTGGAGCGGCGCGCTCTGCCGATACGCTGCGCGCTGAGCGCGATACGCTGCGTCAGCAGCTTGCGGCTGCGCCCGTCGCGGAAACCGCACAGCGGCGCGTTGAGGGCGCTTCTACGGCCACTTCGTTTATTGGCTCGATGCTGGATTGGGTCGAGGGCATCCGCGCCATTTTGCTGTCGCTGGTTATGGACGTGGTTTGCTTGATGATGCCGTGGATCGCGCGGCATCTGGAGCTTACGCGGAATCGCCAGCTCGGCATGGGCGACAATTCCGGCTGGGCCGACGACGCGCACCGGATCGAAGATCACACCGCAGACGACCCGCTGCCAGTGCAGCCGATGAAAGGCCCGCGCGAAGTCGTGCGCGACGCAGAGACCGGCGAGGAGCTGATCAAGATCACGCCGAAAGCTCACTGGCGCAAAAAGAAGGGCAAGCCGCAGCGCATCGAAGCGGACGTTATGGCGATGGCCGACGAAACCGGCGCACCGGACGGCGGCGCGCGGGCGGGGTCAGTGGCCGAAAGTGTAGCCCAAGACGCCAGCAACGAAGACGAGGCTCATGGCGCCGACCAGCGCAGCTTTGCCGCTGCTCATGAAACGGTTGGCGAAGTGAGCCACAACGATGGCGACGCACCACAGAGCGACCAGCGTGCAGACGAATCCGGCGGACATAGCGACGGCCTCCAGGAATTTGCCGACCAACCCACCCTCCCAGAACTCACACCCGAACAAGAGCTAGCGCTTCTTGCCGACGAACCAGTCAGCGAAAGCGCCGACGCTACCATAGAACAAGGCGGCCAAGAACAAGCCGAGAGCGAGACCGCCGAAGAATACGTCCCCGCATTCCCAGCATTGACCTACGAGCGTGCCGTCGCTGCTGACGATGAAGAGCGGGCTGGCGAAGATCACGACGCGCATGTGAAAGCGCGCGACATGGCGGACGCGAAGTAATCAACGGAAGAAACTATGGGCAACATACAGCCTCATGTGTCACGCTCCTTGAGAGCCCCGCGCGCTAATGAGATAGCGCGCGTTGCGGAAATGCCTTCGTATGCAGCGACGCCCAGAATTTTGATGGGCTTCGCGATGATCCTGCAGGCACGCACACAGCGGCGCGCGAGAACGCGGCGGCGATCAATGCGGATCACGAGCGGTCCTCCTCGATAGGTCTCAACGCTAGGCGTGCCATGCGCGCACATCCGAGGTGCGAACGTGCAATTCTTCGCCAAGAGCCCGCGACTCCTTCGGCACCGGGCGATCAACGCGGGCGGTGATGTTGTCGCCGTCCACGAAGGTGACTTGCAGCCACAGCTCGCGCCCGTCGCGCTCAACCTTGATCCACTCGCCGACTTTGAGGTCTTCCTTGCTCACTTCGATTCTCCTTCGTTGAGCGGATTATCCGTGACCTGATCTTGCAGGTAACGCCCGCAACATGCCGCGAAGCGATGCTCCACGTCCTTTGGGTGATGGCTGATCCTCCCACACGGGAGACGGATCGCGGTCCCATCCTTTACGATCTCGTACGAAGTCACGGACGGCACGGAGCAACGGCTCTGCTGCATCAAAGCACTCACCACAAACCTCCCCTGAAAAATCCAACGGCGTGCGGCGCCTCCCCCAGCCACCACGTGAGAAGCCTACCACAAGGAGGAGGGCCTCTTTGCGATTGTGGTTTGCTGTCGCGCCAGTGCGACCATCGAAATGCTGCAGCGGCTTCCCGCACAAATCGCAGCATTGGATTTTGACCTCAGCCACCGCTTTCCTCCGAGCCTTGGGCCGCCTTGAGGC
>ERZ650308.151-NODE-151-length-39228-cov-4.998034_pt1 | contig 39228 bp, 47 predicted proteins | sample MGYA00376244_ERZ650308 | MGnify/ENA primary metagenome ERZ650308 (study PRJEB26733, sample SAMN07839295) | wastewater metagenome | biome: small river; feature: stream; material: water | place: USA: North Carolina | collected 2016-04-26 ... | reverse complement strand
TAAAGAAAATGCGATACGTCGATCTTTAGGGCTAGACATGCTAGTTTGGCGGTCGGCACACGCTACCGGCCATGACGTAGGCAAATCGGCGTTTGTTGCGTGGTTGATACATTTCTTTATGTCAACTCGACAGGATACGCGTGGCGCTGTTACGGCGACAACGCAATTCCAGCTAGAGGATAAAACTTGGCCGGAATTGGCGAAATGGCACCACATGCTTATCTGCAAGCATTGGTTCAAGTGGTCCGCTACGGGCTATACGTTCGCAGCGTACCCGGAGGAACGACAGAAGAATTACAAAATATCCGCTGCGACAGTTTCCGAACATAATACCGAAGCGTTTGCCGGACTGCACAATTCGGGCAAAACGGTACTTATCATTTTTGACGAAGCATCCGGCGTCAAGGGTAAGGTATGGGAAGTTGTCGAAGGCGCGTTGATGGACGGCGAAGCGTTCTTTTTTGCACTAGGCAACCCGACCATACCGGACGGCGAGTTTGCAGACTGTTTTGACAAATACGGTCATATATACCGGCATATTCATATAGATAGCCGCGATGTTCGGCGGACAAATAAGACCGCATTGGCGGATACGATACGTAAATACGGCATCGATACGGACGAAGTGAAAGTTCGTATTCTAGGAAAGTTTCCGGCGCAGAGCTATGCGGGCTTTATTTCGCATACGGCGATTGACGAAGCTATGAAGCGTCAAGAGATACGGGCCGATTTCGGTGCGGCGCTTATCATGGCGTGTGACGTAGCGCATTACGGCAACAACGAAACGGTAATCGGCTTTAGGCAAGGATGGGACGCACGTTCTATTCCGATGCTGGCGTTTCGCAGTCTAAGCGTACCAGAAACAGCGAACAGAATAGCCAAGATAGCCGACGCAAAGCGACCGGACGCAATCGTAATCGAAAGCGTCGGCGGTGGTATCGGCGTATGCGATATCCTTATAGACAGAGGTTACAAGGTGTTCCGAGCGTACCCAGGCGCGCGCTCGAAAGAGGAACAGCACTATGAGAATTTGCGGGCGCAATGGTGGGCGGATTTGCGCGACTGGATATACGAACACGGTGCATTGCCGGACGACAGAGAACTTTACCGACAACTCGCACAGATACAGTACCACTTGAGCCGCAACACCGGGAAGATACTGATCGAAAGCAAGGAAGACATGAGCAAGCGGGGCTTGCAATCGCCCGACCGCGCCGATATGTTGGCGCTCACTTTTGCTGTTCGGATCGCGCGTCGTGACCGCAATAACGAGTACCACGCGAAGCGCAATAGCCAGCGCCAAGCCCGGATTGAATACGACCCTTTAGCGCTCTAGGAGCTAGACCGTGGCCGCCTTGTTCTCCAAACCCTCCAAGCCGAAAGTCGTGGTTCCCAACGCCCCGCCGCCACCGCCCGAACGCACGGATGACGAGACGGCCATGCTCGCCGCCGAGCAGCGCCGTAAGGCGGGCGGCAGCAAGGCCCTGGCGATGCTGACAGGCGGTGCGGGCGCGGGTACGGGGTATTCCGCCGCGCGCTTCCTTGGCGGTGCGGCAAGGACGTAAAATATGCCCCGGATGGATGCGAGGGACGAACTGCGTTATTACAATGACGCAAAGACGATACGTTCGACACGGGAACAAGAGTTTCGGCAGTGTTCGGCGTATTGTCTCCCCGAACACTATTCGGCGTGGCAGACGGAAGGTCCGATACTTCTTAACAACGGAGCGCAAGTTACGCGTCGAACGGTATTCGATAACACCGGGACGCGATCCCTCCCGAAATATACGTCCGTCTTGCAACGTCTTTTGACGCCAGATGGCGTACGTTATCAAGGGCTAAAAGCCTCCAATCCCGAATTGAACAAGATACGTCGTGTCAAACTGTATTTCGACAGTTTGACTAACGAACTGTTCAAGATGCGTGGTTCGCCCGTATCGCGCTTCACTATTGCAACCGCCGAAGTTTATGCTTCGCTTGGCGCGTACGGCACGGGGCCGATATATGTCGGTCAGCGGAAACCGAACGCGACGTACCGGCAGCGTACGACTATTTACAAAGGTTGTATGCTCCGCGACATTTTCATTCTCGTCAACGACGATGACGAAATCGTTGCGGTGTATCGGCGTTTCTACTTGAACGTTCGGCAGTTCAAGGCGAAATGGCCGGAAGTACCTTTGCCGAAAAGCATGGATACGCCGCAACCGAACGAAAGCGCATACCACGAATTTGTGCATGTCGTGAAAGCGCGTGACATCAAGGACCACGACCCGGAAGCGCTGGATAGTCGGCGGCATCCGATCAGCGGTTCGTATATCTGCGTTAAGGACGCGGAATATATCGGCGAGGAACACGGCTTTCGTTCCATGCCGTACCTGACGCCGCGTACGTTTACCGTAAGCGGCGATCCTTACGGTTTTTCGCCAGCGTCTCGCGTGTTGGCCGCTATGGGCGGCGCTTCGGCGACGAAGAAAACGTACATCAAGCAAGGCCAAAAAGCCGTCGATCCGGTGCTACTTGGTTTTGACGATGGTGTACTCAACGGCGAAGTCGATTTACGACCGGGAGCGTACAACCCAGGCGGGCTTGACAGCCAAGGCCGAGAACTGGTCAAGGCTATGCAAACCGGCAATTTCCAAGTCGCCGAGCAATTGCTGGAGCATGACCGGAACGATATCGAGGATAGCTTTTTCGTTACGCTATTCCAGATACTAAACGAGACGCCGGAAATGACGGCGACCGAAGTGATTGAGCGCGTGGCCGAAAAGACTGCGTTGCTCGCACCGACAATGGGACGCGGACAGTCCGAATTTCTAGGACCGTGTACGCAACGCGAAATCGACCTTATGGTTGAAATCGGTATAGCGCCGCAAATGCCGCCCGAATTGATAGAGGCGGCGGGTGAGTATGCAATACAGTATACATCACCGATGGCAAAAGGTATTCACGCCGAAGAAACTGCCGGTTTTAATCGTACAGTCGAACTGGCAATTGGCGTGGCACAAGCGACGGGCGATCCCGAAGCGCTTGATTACTTCAATTGGGACGTAGCCATACCGGAGATAGCGGACAATCAAGCGGTTCCCGCACGATGGATGAACGACGAAGCTGCGATTGAGGCTATCCGTAAAAACCGCGCGGAACAGATGCAACAGCAACAGTTGTTGCAGAATGCCGGCGGTATAGCGCAAATGACGAAAGCCGCGAATGACGTGGCGCAAACGAACGGTTCACTTGGCGGGCGGGCGCGTAGACTATGATTACCGAACCTGATGACGTAATGGACATCGATCCGTTCGACCCGGAAGTTGCGCGCGCTGCCGAAGACCAGCAATATGAACAAAGCACGGTCCAGGCTGATACGATCAAAGCCTACATCGAACGTCGCCGACGCGCGTATAAAGCTGTGTTCGGACGTGAAGACATCAAGGCCGATATCGCATTTGTTATGCAGGATTTGGCCTTATTCTCCCGTGCGTTTGAAGCGCGGTTTCGGCCCGACGCTCGCGAACACGCGTTGATGGATGGACGCGCCGAAGTATTTTACAGGATCATGGATTACACGCAGTTGGATCGTGATACCCTGTACGTGAAGATAGCAACTGCTAAACAAGGAGGCAGATAATTATGCGTGTGTTTCTTACCGGCCGCTTGTACGCGCCCGAAGGAACCGGAGGCGGCGGAGCCGAAGGTACGGGCGGCGGGGGCGAACACCCGGTAGCCCCCTGGGCGGCAGCTAACGGCGGAATGTGGCGTGTTGGCGAAGGCGACAAAGCACGGGACTGGTACGAAACTATCCCCGAAGGTCCAGTACGCGATCACGTCAAGGCCAAGGGCTACACAAATCCGTTTGAACTGGCGAACGGCAATTACAATCTGACGAAGCTTCAAACCGGCAGTAGCGACGTGATCGCCGTACCCGGTAAGGACGCGAAGCCCGAAGATTGGGGCGCGTTCTACACGAAGCTTGGACGACCCGAAAGCGCCGACAAGTACGATCTGAAATTCGGTGAAGGCGTCAAGACCGACGAACGCGTCGTCAAGTTCGGCAAGGAATTGTTTTTCGAACTTGGCGTACCAGCCGGTAAAGCGCAGGCGGCAGCGGATAAGTGGAACGCTTTTACCGCCGAAGTCGAAGCGCAGGAGTTGGCCGCTGCGCAGAAAGCGAACGAAACAGCGCTTGCCGCGCTTGAGACGAAGTGGGGTCAAGACCTTGGCGCGAACAAGGCAGCGGGCGAACGCGTAGTACGTGCGCTAAAACTGTCCGAAGAAAGCATGAACGCTATCGAAAGCGCGATAGGCGCAGCGCCGCTTGTCGAACTTCTTGCGACGATAGGGCGCAAGTCCGACGAAGGATCGTTCTTCGATGGCGGCGGGAACAAAGACCCGAACGACCCGAACAATATGACCAAGGACGCAGCGACGGCGCGCATAGCGCAGTTGCAAGGCGACGCCGAGTTCAACAAGAAGTACTTGGACAAAGCGCACCCCGGCCACGCCGAAGCGGTGCAAACGATGTTGAAGTTGCAGGAGCGTTCGTCTCGCCCCTGATTGACACGTTTCCAGGTCCGTCGTATGTCGAGGGGAACCGATTTGTTTCGGTTCCCTTCTCTTTTGAGGGCCGCTAAGCGAACACCCCTCGCGTCCGAACAGAGCGGTAATTCCGTCGTCGCCAAACAGGGGTATTCCAATGGCCGAGACAGTCGCAAGCTACAGTGTGCCGGAACATCATGTGAAGATGTATACGGCCAATATCCGGGCGTCGCTCGAAAAGCAGGGCGGTCTACTGACCGGCCTTGTCTCGCGTGGCAGCTATCGGGGCGAGAAATCCCAGGTGGTCGATTTCATCGGCCCGGTCGAGTTCATCGAGCGGCAGACGCCGTACGGTGATACCAAGCTCACCGAACTTGAGCATACGTCCCGCTGGATCAGCGGTATCGAGTACGATTGCGCCGTCTTGGTGGATCGTCTCGACACGCTCAAGATGATTTACGATCCGACTTCGCCGTACGTCGAGCGCTTCCGGCAGGCCGCCGCGCGCAAGATGGACGAAATCATCATGGCGAAGTTCTACGCCGACGCCAAGGCCGGCAAGGAAGGCACGGACACCGTGTCGTTCCCGAACCGTGACATCATCGTTCACGGCGGTACGCGCATGTCCGTCGCCAAGCTTCGGGCGGCGCGCAAGCTCATCAAGAAGCGTCATGTCGATTTGCGTACGGTTCGTCCGTACATCGCCGTGACGGCCGAACAGATTGACGATTTGCTCGGCGAAGTGGCCGTTACGTCGTCCGACTACAACGCGATCAAGCCTCTAGTGGACGGCGAAGTTTCGCAGTTCATGGGCTTCGTGTTCGTGCCGTACGAAGACAATGGCGACGCGCTTGAAGGGCGTGGCGTTCCGACTTCGGCCGTTGCAGGTCCCGCAACGCTCCGTCTGTGCCCCATTTGGGTGCCGGACGGTATGCACTTTGGTACGTGGGACGATCTCACGATCATCATCAACAACCGTCCCGACAAGAACAACATCAAGCAGATACACGGGACGTTCACTGCCGGCGCAACGCGCATCGAGGAAGGCAAGGTCTTCCAGTTGCAGTGTGTCGAAACGGGTACGCCGTCGTAATCGCGATGACGTAAGGTACGTGCGGGCGCTTCCCGCCCGCACGTTAACGCCGAATGGAGGCATGAAATGGCAACTTACAAATCCGAACAGCTTACCGATGGTTTCCGGAAGTATCCGATTGACGACCACGGTAAACTGCGTACGCAGCACTTTCGCATTCCCGCGCTTACTGTCGCGTACGCGCAGAACGATCAGGTGGACTTGTTCAAGATACCGCCCGGTCGTATCCGGCATCTGCCCTGGCTGTCGCGTATCTGGTCGTCCGCGTGGGGTGCTAGCCGCACCATCGACATAGGCTATCGCGCCTACTCCGTACGTCCGCCGGACGTTGCGCAGGAAGTCGAAGACGGCGACGCCTTCATTGACGGGCTGGACGTGTCCAGCGCGGTCAGCAACACGGTATGGGGTGCTACCCCGCCGAAGTACGATATGTATTCGCGCACCGAAGTGACCGTCTTCCTGACGATCCTCGGCGGCACAATGCCTATCGGCGGAACGCTTGAAGGCTTCTTCGCCTACCTGTACGAATAAGCCGCCGCCCGGCTTAGCGCGCGAGACGCCGTGATGTACACCGCTCTACAGATTATCAATCTTGGACTGGCGAAAATCACGGCGTCTCGCGTTGTACAGATCGCGCCGCCGCGTACGGCACTAGAAGTGTTTTGTTCCGAAGGGTACACCGCGTGGAAACGCGGCGAGCTAGCAAAACGTCGTTGGGTATTCGCCTTGGAAGACGATTACCCTATGACGTTGGCCGATACGCTTACGTACTCGGCAGACGGGCGTAAGTACAAGTTCGACATTCCGACCGAAGCGTTACGCCCGGTACGTCAGCGCTACACCGAATGGAAGCAACGCGGTCGTTCGCTGTATAGCTCGCAGAACGAGCTAAAAGTTCAACTCATTATGAACGTGCCGGAAGCGGATTTCGATCCGTTGTTCGTTGATGTGCTCGCTTGCCGGATAGCACAAGAGTGCGTCGAGTTCGCGACGCAATCGGCACAAAAAGCGGAACGTCGCGATTACGGGTACAAGGAAGCGGTAAGTATAGCGGCGAAAGCGAACGCATTCGTGATCGGCCCGGAAGACATAGGGGCCGACGATAACGATTTTTCCTTTTTGACCGAACGGTACTACCCGAATGCCTAAAGCATCGCCGGCCATCCGTTCCTTCAACGGAGGCGAGTTCTCCGAACTGATGGAAGGGCGTACGGACCTGGAAAGGTATCCGGCGTCCGCGCGGCAGATGCGCAATGCCATCGCCGCGCCGCAAGGTCCGTTTATATCTCGATCCGGTACAAGTTTTACGGCTCCTGCCGCGTACCACGACAGGGTTAGCGTACTCTCGCCGTTTATATATTCCGAAGAACAAGCGCAGATGCTTGAACTTGCTGACGACCGCATACGGTTCGTCAACGAGGAAGGTTTGCAGACGTATACGCCGGTCGATACTGTTACGTCCAGTACGTCACCTTTTCAGATTACAAGCGCTCTCCTGGGGGCCAATATAGGCGATCAAGTGGCGTTGTCCGGCTATCCTGTCAGCTACAATTTGAACGGTGAAATCGCCTACATAACGGACAAAGCCGGCGACCTGTACACCCTCGACAAAACATTTCCCGCGCTGGCATCGGCCAACGGCAAAGCCGCTCGCGTGTATCATGTGGCCTTGACGTTTACGGAAGCGCAACGGAAAGTTCTTTGGGCGATTAGTTCGCCTAACGTTCTGTACTTTCTGACAGGAGCGCGGATTAAGAAACTTTCACGTTACGGGACGTACGATTGGCGGCTTGAAGACGAAGCCTTTACGGACGGCCCGTATTTACCGATCAACGACACTGCGACGAAGTTTACGCTTAGCGGAACCGGGAATGGCGTTCCGAATATGACTACCAACACCCTTCCGTCTGGTACGGCGAGCGGTAGCGGAAACCATCCCGGTCTTGCGTACGATGAAGAGGATGATAGCGATTATAGCGGTGAACGTGATCCGGTGACGGCACGTCGCTTGCATTACGACTTGCCGGCGTCTGACTATTACAAAGGCTTTTCCGCAAATGACGAAGAGTATTGGGCGTCAAACGCTATCCAAGGCGGTACGTTACAGTATCAGGCGTCGGCCGCTTTCATAGCGGACGGATACACGATATATGCCGCGAAGGCCAACCAAGACCCGGATTATCTGTCGAAAGACTATGCACCTTCAACGTGGAAATTCGACGGATCGAACGACGGGGTTAGCTGGACGACGCTTGACGAACAAGTCGATTTCGTCGCGTATGCCAGTTCGAAAAGCACGTATTTCAAGTTGAAAGACAACGAAACGGCGTATAACCGATATCGTATAGTCGTTACGAAATTGATGCGAAACGGTGAGATTGAATGCCGTATTCGTCGTCTCGTCATAAGCAGTAAGACAGGGCGCACTCTTACGCTTACGGCGTCCGGCACAGCGGGCATCAACCGTGATCTGGGCTTTCGGGCTACGGACGTAAACCGGCATATCCGCCTTAAGGCAGCGGATAATACGTGGCGGTGGTTTAAGATCAAAGCCGTCACGAATACAACCGTGTGTACGGTCGAATTGCAAGATGAACCGCTACCTAGCACAAAGGCCATCAGTCAGTGGCGGTTAGGGTACTGGTCGGATACAACCGGCTGGCCTATTTGCGGCGTATACTTCGAGGATCGCTTGACGCTTGGCGGTCCTTCCGAATACCCCGATATGATCGGACTTTCCGTATCGGGTGAATACGAGAACTTCGCGCCGACTGACGCGACGGGACAGGTGCTTGACGAAAGCGGTATCGCCGTACGTCTCAACACCCCCAGGGTGTCGTCTATCCGTTGGCTTGAAGTTGACGAGAAGGGGCTGCTCATCGGCAGCGGTTCCGGCGAATACATTCTTGCGTCTTCAAAAGGCGAGCTTGAGAGCCTTACCGGACGTAATCTTAAATCGAGAAGCAGCACGTCGCGCGGCAGTGCGCGTGTCCGTCCGGTCAAGATAGATCGACAAATACTTTACGTACAGCGGTCGGGGCGCACGTTGCGCGAGTTGGCATTTGTGTACGACGCGGACGGTTATCGTTCGCCGAGTATGTCGCAACTCGCCAGCCATCTAGGTGTCAAGAAGTTCGTGGAAATGGATTACGCCGCCGAACCGCACGGCATTGTATGGGTACGTCGCGAAGACGGAACCGTTGTAGGCTTGACGTACAATCGGGACGAAAACGTTATCGGCTGGCATCAACACGATTATAGCGGCGTTGTCGAGAGTTTGGCCGTTTTGCCGAAGAAAGACCAATCGCAAGATACGTTGTGGATGATTATACGACGTACGATTAACGGTCAGACACGTCGTTACATCGAACAGCTAACGCGATTTTGGGATTTTGACATCGAGAAGCAAGACGCATGGCTTGTTGATAGCGGATTGCAGTATAGCGGTTCCCTGGCTCAAGACATCTACGGTTTGCAGCACTTAGAGGGGCAGGTAGTTTACGGATTGGCGGACGGTGTTCCTATCGGACCTTTCACGGTTACGAACGGTCACGTTCAATTGGCGGCTCCTGCGTCAAAAGTCACTCTTGGGCTAGGCTATGAAAGCCTAGTAGAAATATCTCGTATGGAGAATGGCGCGGCGGATGGTACGGCCATAGGCAAGTCGAAACGTATTCATAATACAAGCCTTCTTGTATGGCGCTCGCACGGCGGCAAGATCGGTGTCCGCGATATCGAGAAGATCGGCGATGACGGCAAACTAGGCGGGATGTCCTACACGCCCGTTGAATATCCGCGACGTGCGGATGAACTGGAAAGTACCGATCTTTATACAGGCGAAGTCGGGCCGTCCGAAATGCCGCCGTCGAACGATAAACGCGGAACGCTTACGTTTGTTCGCGAGAAGAAAGATACGTTACCTTTCAACGTAATGATGGTCATGCCGCAGTTATATACGCAGGACCGTTAATGTTTGAGTACCGCGAGTGCCGGCCCGGCCATCTGGCGTTGATACAAGCGCAGGACAGTCAAAGGCTGCATCAAGTAGTACTTATATCGGGAGAGTACGCGGACATCGCCTGTAACGGCAAAGCGTATTCCATGTGGCTAAATTCCAGGTGCCTCGCCGCTGCCGGAATAGTCCCGCTTTTCAGCCATCGCGCCGTGGCCTGGGCGCTCTTGTCGCCGGCAGTTGGCCCGTATATGCTGACTGTCGTTCGGAAGATGCGTAGCTTTCTCGCGCACGATCCTACCCCGCGTATCGAAATGACAGTACGGCACGATTTCGCGCAAGGTCACAGGTTCGCGCTCGCGTTGGGGATGCAGTTGGAAACGCCGGAACCGTTACGTAAGTACGGCGCGTCTGGCGAAGACGAAATGCTTTACGCACGGATACGCTAATGGGTTTGGCAGCGGTATTCACGGTTATTAGCGGCGGTCTAAGAGCGGTAGGAGCTATCCAGCAAGCTCGCGCCGAAGCCGCCGCATTTGAGTATAATGCCGCCATTGACGCGCGTAATCGTCAGATCGCCGACCAGGACCGCCGCTATAACGTACAGCTTGCCGAAGTGGAAGCGGACGATAAGCGCAGGGAGAACGCACGTACCATGTCGTCCATACGTACGGCTTATGGATCGTCCGGTTTGGACTTGGGTGGTACGCCACTTGACGTACTAGAAGATACCGCACTTGAGTTGAACTTGGACGTTCGACGCATTGAACAAGAAGGTCGCGTACGTAATCGTGAAGGCGGCATAAAGATGCAAGAGTTTGGCGAACGATCCGTCCTAAACAAGATGCGAGCGAAAAGCGCGCGTACGGCAGGGGCGATCAGCGCGTTCGGTTATCTCGCCGATACGGGCGCTAAGGTCGCGTCTATGGCAGGCGACAGTTTGGCAAGGACCGGATAATGGGCCGCATACCTATCGTTACGGGACAGATCGCGGCGCGTAGTCTCCGTACTGGCGACAACACGATTAACGCGTATGCCGACGATAACGCTTTTGGCGGGCAAGTCGGCCGCGCGCTAGGCGTGGCCGCTGGCGGCTTGGAGCGTGTCGGCGATGCCTTGTACGACATCGAGAAGCGCCGTAGCGAAGAAAAGGCGATCAACGCCGTAGCGCAAGCGGACTTTACTCGAAAAGAACTTGAAGTTCGGCAGTCGATAGGACCGGATGGCAAAGACTTACAGGCGAAGACGCTAGAGGCGTTTGACGTATTCGTTGACGAAAAGGCCAACGAGATAGACGATGACCGTGCGCGTATGGCTTTTCGTACAGCGATGGCGAAAGAGCGTAATCGCGTATCGTCTCGTTCCGTGACGCAAGAGTTTGCGCTAGACGGCGCGTACTCGAAAGAGCAAGCCGACGCGTCGCTTACGGCGCTTGAAAACAAGATCATGTCCGACCCAACGGGGTTTGATGATTACGTAGCGCAAGGTACAGCGGTTATAGATACTCGCGTGAACATTCCGGCGAGTATCCGTGAAACCATGAAGTTGAAATACCGGCAGGACGCGGCGAAAGCGCGTTTCAACGGTATGGCGGAAGCCGCAACGTCGGTCGAAGATATCGACCGCATATCGGCGGAATTGACAGCGCGTCCGCAAACTACAGGTGAGGGTAAGGACGACTATGCCGGCAAGGACTGGCAGGCCGAGTTGTCACCTGTCGAGTTCGAACAAATGGTCAATAAACTTGGCACGGCACGTAAAGCTTTCATTACGAAAGCGGACGCCGATGCCCGAGCCGCGCTCGATACGCTGGACGGTCGAAACGATAAAGCAGCTTTAATTCCGCAAGATGAATTGAAGGCAGTCGGTAGTCTGGTCAAGAAATCGGCCAATCCGGTTACGGTAGCGAAGTACGCTCGTATCGTTCGTGACCAGGACATTATCGCCGAAGCGCGTAAACTTCCGCCAGCCGAACAGCGCGCACAGATTAGCGCAGCGCGCGGAAACCCCGGAAGTGCTTTCCCCGGTATGCCGGCGCGCGTATCGAGCGCGATCAACGCCGCGACGCAACGCTTTAACGTGAGTGGCGGCTTTCTCGCCGTAACCGTTGAGCGCGAATATGGGCAGTTCTTGAAGACGAAGCGTAGCGGTAATCAGAAGTACGCGCCGTCGTCCGTACACAGCGGCGTTGACTTGCGAAACGTTCGTCCTGACGTAGTTGACGCCGCGACCGTGGCCGGTGAGTTGTTTGGATCACCGCTGTCTATTACATCGGGCTATCGATCGCAATCGCAGCAAGACACCATACGCGCTCGCGGCAATCCGAACCGTCCTGGCGTGGCGAAGCAAAGCCACCATACCGACGCAAATGCGCTGGACGTTTCGACGGTCGGCATGTCTGACGAAGACAGGGGACGGCTTGTCGGCGCTCTTGTGGATGCGGGCTTTACTGGCATCGGCGAATACGACACGCACGTTCACGCCGATTTCCGAAACGCCGTTCCCGCCAGTTTCGGTAATAAGGAAGGCAAGACGTGGGGCGGCTGGACGTATCTTTCGCCAGCGGTGGCCGGCGCGCTTGCCGAGCGTGGTTTCGCGTCTGGCGTAACGTCCGATACGATCAAACGTAAATCGGGCGTAGCTTCCGAGGAAAACATAGACTACGGCCAAGGTACGCAACTTACCAAAGATGACGGGCGTCCGGCGTCAAGTGCGGTAGGCGTTGCCGGCATGACGGAGGGTACATTTCTCGGCTTGATGCGCGATCCGAAAGTCTCGGCACGTATCGGCGTTGACATATCGGAAATGTCCGACGAACAGATACTAGCGCTCCGTAAAGACCCGGAAATATCGATACTCGCCGCCGCTGCGCTTGGCGAGCAAAACGTCAAGACGATGCAAAACGTGCTAGGACGTTCGGTTTCAGACGCCGAAACGTACATGGCGCATTTCCTTGGAAGCGGTGGAGCGGTTACGCTTATCAAGGCGCGTGACAATCTTGGATCGCAATCCGCCGCGAAGCTGTTGCCGAAAGCGGCGGCGTCGAACCGTCCTATCTTTTACGACAAGTCCGGTAAGGCACGTACAGTTGAAGAAGTCTATAACCTTCTATCGCGTGACTTTGTGGCAGCGCCCACGAAAGTATCTTTCGATGACGTGCAAACGCGTCAAAAGGTACTGGACGAAACCACGAAGGCGTTAGCCGACAATCCGATGCAATACGCACGGGAAACCGGATCGCAAACCGTGCCCGAGTTTTCGCTGGATACGTTGCGCGAATACGGCGACAGCGTTCGGCAAGTTGCGCAGTTTTACAACCTTCCGATTGACGACATGAAGGTACTCGGTCCTGACGAACTTAACGCACTCAAGAGTGAGTTGGGCGGTGACAATAGCGACCGTACGCTTGAAGTCATTACGTCATTGCAGGAAATGGGTGACGACGTTGCGCGAGCGGCGTTTAAGCAACTCGGCGAAAAAGATAACGTGTACGCTTATGCTGGATCGATGAACCTTGAAACGGGCCAGTCGTCCGTTGCGGCGGATATTGTGCGCGGTCAACACCGCTTGACGCAAAACCCGGATATCAAGAAACAGATCGGAGCGACGCCGGACGACTTAGCCGACGCGTTCGTAACGGCCACGGGTAACGCCCTTAACGACGCGTCGCCGAAGGTACGTCAGGACGTGCAGGACGCGGCTATCGCGCATTATGTCGAGACGGTCGTTGCGCGCGGTCGTGGCGCGGCTTTCGATCAGGAAGCTTTTACCCGGAGCGTTGACGCCGTTCTGGGCGGGCAGGCGCTTGGCGAAGTCAACGGCGAGCCTACGGTGTTACCGCCCGGAATGAGCGCCGATCAAGTCGAGACGGCGATGCAGAGTATGACCGTGGCCGATTGGGCCGCAATGTCGCCGTCCGGCTTGCCGCCGCATTACGTTGACGGAACGCTGATAGCTCCGGCAGATTTGGCGGATGAAGCGAAGTTGCGCGCAATCGGAGCCGGACAGTACCGTATTCAGCTTGACGACGGTACGTATGCGGTGACAGGCGGTACGTCGCCGAATGGTCGGCTTGAAGTGTACGTATTCCAGCCGGATCAAAAGAAATTTGCGGAAATCGAAAAACGTGGCTATTCGCCCGATACGGATTTTGCGCCGCCTGCGTACATGCCGGAAGGTACGAACATATTCCAGTATGAAAATCAGTACGGCAACTTCGATGAAGCCGGAAGATGGACCGGGCGTAAATGAGCTTCTTTTCGTCCGCTAACCAAGACGCATTTAGCATCGATCCGGCAGAAGGTGCCACGGGACCGCGTGTTGGTTTTCTGGACGCGTTCGAAACGTCATACAATGCGCAAGTACGCGGTTCGGCCATGTACGGCATTGAAAAAGCGTTTCACGAAGCGGATGCGGAGCAAGTCGAGAACTTGCGTAAAGCCGGCGTCGAAGACATACCCCATATGTCTGATGACGCATTCGGCTTTCTAGGTTCCGGCGCTTTCAGCGGCGAGTACATGGACGTTGCTCGTTTTTACCAAGACGGCGGCGACCCGGAACTTGCGCAGCGCGTAGGAGAGTACGACCGTAAGGTAGGCGAATTGCAAAAGCGGTTCCCCGATTTGCGGCTCCGTAAGTCCCGTGAAATATGGGATGGTATCCGACAGACAGCCCAAGAGTACGAACAACGCGCTAGTCTTGACCGCAATACGTGGCTAGGTACTGTTGGCGGCTTTATGGGCGGCATGGCTGGCGGGCTTAATATCGAAAGCGATCCGTTCAACTTCGCGACGATACCGCTTGGTACGATTGGTAAGAGTATACTCGGACGTGTCGCCGGACAGGCGGCGGGCCAAGGCGCAATCGAGACGATTAATCAGTTGACAGGTGTTCAAGAGCAGAGGCGTCTACTCGGCTTGTCTCACGGCTTCGCTGACGGGCTTTCCAGGGTCGGGGGTGCTGCGATAGGGGGAGCGGCCTTCCAGGGGCTAGGCGAGGCCGTGGCGTTCGGCGCGCGGCGGTTCTTCCGCAATGCCCCGCTTGATCCCGCGCCTCCCGCCCCGGAGCCGCGCGCTCCGGTCCCGACGCAGCGCGAAGTACCGAATACGGTCATACCGGCAGACGAAGAAGTCGCAGCGGCCAAGCTGGCGACGCAACCTGAAACATACGTCAATTACGTACAGGAAGTCTCGCCGCTTTCAACGACACGCGCCGGTCGTGCGCGTACTGTTTTAGACGTTGATTACGTAAAGACGCAGCTTGACGATTGGGCGGGACCAACGCCAAGCGCGATGCGTCCGAAAACCGATACGGCGGTAAATCTTCCGCGCAACGATTTCGTGTCGCCCGCGCCGACGATCTTTGATCGTGTAGCTCAAACGGCGGATTACGACACGCTTGCGCGTCAGATAGACCCGGAAACGTTTCGCGTTTACGACAAGCTAGCTGACGAAAACAATACGTACCGGCGTTGGCTTACCGAATTAGGCGACAAGCGCGAGGGCGTGGCCGATGCGCGCGTTCGTGAACTAAACGACCGGATCGATGACCTTCAAGACAAGATCAATCGTTCCGGTAAGATGAAAGGTAAAAAGTACGGAGCGGAGCTTAATCAACTTGTCGCGGAACGTGAACGTGTCAAAGCAGAAACGCTAAGTACCGATACGAAAGACATGGCGATTGTGCGCGGTAAGATGATGCGTAACGATGAAAAGATGCGTGACATGTCACCCGTCATTTCACGTGCATACGCCCGCGCTCGGAACAAATGGGATAACACCGACGCGGATCGTCAGGCTATTCAGGCGATGATACGTGACGGTCGTAAGAATGCCGATCTCCCCGACGCTCCTAATGTCGGTACGTTCGAAGACATGCAAAAGTCGCTTTACGAGAAAGCGCCCGTTCTGCAACAGCGCGCTAAGGCCGAACAGTCCGTACAACCGGATGACGATGCGGCCACGATTGCGATGAAGATTATGGCGCAGAACGCCAAGGAAGCCGAGACGGTACTGGAACGCTATCGCGCGACCGTTTCGCAAATTATCGGCGATCTGGACAAGCCAGCGGCGGAACGTAAATCGGTTGAGGAAGGTGTAGACCCGAATGAGCTAACCGTTCCGGGTGTCAAGACGCCGCTAAACCTTGATGACAAAGTAATGGTTCCGACAGTGGACGGCACGGGCTATAAGGAAGTTAGCATACGTACGTTGCTTAAAGAGCAGAACGACGTTGAGGAAGATTTGAAAGCGGTAACGTCATGCTCAATACGATAGATTTCGGGGAATGCGTACGTCAGAATTTGAAGGACCGTCGCTACGGTAAAGAGCGCGCGGAGGCTATCCTTGAAGAATTTCGTCGGCGTGTCGAGTACCATAAGAACACGGGAGCCGATGTTACGCGCGCCAACCTGGCCGCAATGAATGACGTGTTTACGCAAATGACCGTCAAGGCGACAGAGACGGCGAAACGCAACGCCAAGACAATCGCTATCCAGGCGTCGAACAATGAGCGCATTAGTCAAGGGCTTAACGTCACTACTTCTGCTTTTCTCATGGATGGAAAGCGTGGCAGTCGGGGTGTTGCTCTCGCACGGGCCGGCGTTTCGTTACTTGAAGACGATCCGCGTTTCTCCGGGTTGTCGTATTCGACCGTCAAGGAAACCGTACGTGGACAGCTTTACGCGATTTTCGATGACGTGCTGGATAAGACGGGCAAAGGCATATTCGGAGTACAGAAAGGGAAAGCACATCTGCCGAATATCATACGTGAAATCAAAGGGGAAACTACTGGCGATCAGACGGCCAAAGAGTTTGCCGATGCTTGGCTGAAAGTGTCTGACGTAATCGTTGACCAGTTCAACGAAGCGGGCGGATCGATGACGCGGTTGAAGCGGTACGTTCCGCAATCGCAAAACGCCGTGAAGATGGTACGCGCTGGCTTTACGCGTTGGTTCGACGTACACAAAGACGCTATCGATTGGAACGCAACCCGGTGGCCGGATGGCTCGGTTATTCCTGTCGATCAGCGCGAGCGCGTACTTAGAGCCGTATACGATACGATCACAACGGACGGTGCGAACAAGATCGATCCTACGGCGTTTCGCGGTTTCGGTCGTGCTATAGGTAATCAACTCGAAAATCATCGCTTCCTTCACTACAAGGATGCAGCCTCATGGCTAGCGGTGCATAACGAGTTCGGCGATGGAAACGTGTTTGATGTATTCGTACGTCATATCGATACGATGGCGCACCGCATAGCGCTAGTCGAGACGTTCGGGCCTAACCCGGAAATGGCAGCGGCCAACGTCCGCGCGCTTGTACGGAAATACTCGTCGGAGCTAAGCGCCGAGGATCAGGCCGACGCTAGCGCCGTGATGGAAAACAAGTTCGATCCGATCTTTGAGACGATCATGCGGGAAAATCCGATGGACCCGCACAGCACTATGGGCGCACTTGTTACGGGTACGGCGAACATTCTTACAAGCGCGCAACTCGGTGCGGCGTCTCTACTCGCTATCCCCGGCGATTTCATGCAGGCGGCGGCGGTACGCGCGCTTAACAAGATGGGGCTATTCGATGGTGTAGGCTTTTACATAAAGTCGATACTAACCGATCAAGCCTTTATGCGCGACATATCCAATCAGTCCGGTTTCGTTATGGACGAAGTGGTTATGTCTACGTACGCAATGCAACGCTTTACGGGCGTAGCGACAGTCGGTCCTGCGATTAGCCGTCGTATATCGGACGGCGTTATGCGCTTGTCGCTTATGAGCGGGCATACGCGTTCGGCGCGTTGGGCGGTGCAAGCCGAGTTCATGGGGCTGATGCAGCGCAGCCGCGATACGTCCTTTGAGAACTTGCCGTTTAGACAAGTCCTAGAACGTTACGGTATAACACCGGATGAATGGAACAGTCTTCGCACGTTGCAGCCTTGGCAGCCGCGTAAAGACGTAAACTTCCTGCGTCCTATCGACGTACTCAAGACGGACATTCCGAACCGTCAATCCCTGTACCGTAAGTTCCAAGGGATGATATTCGAGGAAGCGCGCAAGATGGTGCCGGAAGCCACCATTGAAGGCGCTACGATGCTCAAGGATACGACACGGCCTGATACCCTGGTCGGTTCGTTGCTGTACTCGTTTGCGATGTACAAGAACTTCCCCGTATCGTTCAACATGATCTACGGTCGGCTCGGCATGACTTCGCCATCCGTAAAAGGTCGTCTCGCTTTTTACGCCGGTCTCGGCGCTGCGATGATCGGTGTTGGTGCGCTCGGGACGCAAATGCGCGAAATTAGTAAAGGGCGTGAACCGCTACCGATGGACGATCCGTCGTTTTGGGGTAAGGCCATGCTATCGGGCGGCGGTCTTAGTATTTATGGCGACTTTCTGTTTAACGGTATCAACGAATTTGGTCGTGGTCCGCAAGACGTAGCGGCTGGACCTATCGTCGCGTTCGCTGGTGATACGGCAGACCTTGTGCTTGGTGACGTATTCCAGTGGGCGGATACCGTTGGCAGCTTGGATCGTGATTTCAAAAGTACCACGGCCAGTAAAGCAGTCGAGTACGCGCGACGCTACACGCCCGGTTCATCGCTTTGGTGGGCTAGACTTGCGCTTGAACGTGAAGTATTTGATAGGCTGCAAGAAATCGCCGATCCGAAAGCGTACAGCGAACGTCAGCGTAAAGCAGCGAAGCGCAAGCGGGAGTACGGAAACGACTACTGGTTTGCGCCCAATCGAAAGTTTACGGGAAACTGACAGATGGCCGTTGCAGTCGAAACCGTCGCCGTACAAGCGCTAAACATATCGGCAGGCGTACCTATTCCGGTCGCCATTCCGGTTTTTGACGAGGAAGACGTTGAAGTTGCATACGGCTTGGAGGGCGAGCTAGCCGTATACAACACCGATTTCACGATAACGCTACTTGATCCGAGCAATTTCAACACGTTCACTTTGACGCCTCTTACGTCACTGTTGAACAAGATCAACGCGCTTATCGCGGCTGATCCGCTTGAAACGAACCGTATCGCGATCCGTCGTCGGCTTGATTACTTGACCGACATGACGCCGAACGCGGCTCATAGCACGGATAGGCTTTCGAACGAAGCAGATCGTACCGTTGCGCGTATGCAGCAACTAGCGGAAGACGCCAAGCGCGCGATTACAACGATCAAAACGTTTGTTGGCAACGCCCCACAACTGAAAGAAATTACGGCGGGGAATACGATCATCCTTAGCGCGGACGGCATGTTCTTCGAAGACGGCCCGACTGCAACGGAAATAACCAACGCCCAAGGTTACGCCGAAGCCGCGCAACAGGCGCTCGCCGACATAGCCGATTTGATAGGCGACGTGGCCGTTGGTGACATTGCCGGCGCTATTCACGCATCGCCGAGCAAAACGACGCCGGTAACGGCTGACGAGTTCGGCATATGGGATAGCGTTTCGACGTTATTCCGTAAGGTTACGTACGGCAATTTGCGCACAACGTTGAAAGCGTATTTCGATACGTTCTACGCGACGATTGCCAGTATCGCCAATATGCTCGAAACTTCCGATATCGGCGTATCCGTTCAGGGCTACGACGCCGACACGGTAAAGTCGGACACCCAGGCCAATCTCACCGCCGGGTTTACGACAACGGCGGTTTCTGATGGGACGAAATCGTCGGGCACGTATACGCCCTCGCCGGCTACGGGCAATTGGCGATCCGTGACGAACAACGGCGCGCATACACTCGCGCCTCCGTCCGCGTCGAACGACTATACAATGATTATCGACTACACGAATGGAGCGTCGGCAGGCGCGATAACGACAAGCGGCTTTACGAAAGTCGTGGGCGATGCGTTCACGACGACGAATGGACACAAGTTCCGCTGCTTTATTTCCAAGTCAGCGCTCGGAACGCTCTTGCACGTACAGGCCATGCAGTAATGTTTCTTGACGTAGCTGATACCCCGAAAATATGGCTACCGCCTAAGCCGGCGATCATTCGTCCGTGCGAAGGCTTCTTAACGCCAGCGCAGCGGAAAGGCATAGAGCTAGCGTCGTTCATGCCGGTGCTTCCGCCGCCCGGTCAAAACAAGTCGTTCGCCTATCTCGGAACGCAAGTCAGCGCGGTAGACCAAACGACGCACACTTTTACGGGTATGAGCTTTGGCGGCGAACACGCGACGCGCCGGCTCTTGGCGGTGTTCGGCTACAGCGGTACGAGCAACCGAACCGTAAGTAGCGTTTCAATTGGCGGCAGTGCAGCCACAGCGCTTATCGGCTTTTCGTCTTTCTACTTCGCGGGCGAAGCCGCGCACCGCGCCGTTGCCTCGGGCCTATCCGGCAACGTGGCGATCACATTTAGCGGTAACATGAACATGGTCGCGTGTTCGTTGTACGCGTTGTACAATTTCACCAATAGCGCACCGACCGACACAGGTGGCTTATCGGACAATCTTACATCGATTACGGTTACAGGCTTCGACTTTACGACTATCGCCGATAAGACACTAGTTATAGGCGGTTGCCACTACGCGAACAATTCCAACTTCAATAGGTACTGGTCTTCGGCGTATCGCTATTTCACTACAGGCGGTTCATTCAGCGCGGCTACAATTAATCGTACGACGACCACCAACGTCAACTGGCCTAACAGCATGACGGAAGCGATTGACGGACAGTTAGTCGGTTTTGGCGTAAGTAGCGACCGTATATGTGGTGTGTTCTTATCTTGGGCATAAGGGGTTACGTCGATGACGTTCATGGAATGGGTACAATCTCGGCTACTCGCGCACGGTTTCGACCCGAAGGGTATCGACGGCTTATGGGGCCGAAATACCTTTGCGGCGCTTTTGGCGTTCAAGAAGTCGCGCGGATTGGCGTTGAACGAACGCATCGATGACGACGTGATTTCACGTCTTCGTCAGACGCCGGACGCTGGAAAGGTCGCGCCGCCGACGCCCAAGCCGGAACTGTACGAAATCTTCCCGTGGATGCAGATCGCCCTAAGCAAAAAGGGGCTACAGGAAGGACGCGACAATTCGACGTTACGTACGTTCCTGAAAAGCGACGGCAAGACACTTGGCGATCCGGCCAAACTCCCGTGGTGCGGCGACTTCGTGGAAACGTGTATAGCCCTGGCCTTGCCGAAGGAACCGCTTCCGGTCAATCCGTACTTGGCGGCGAATTGGGATAGGTTCGGTCGTAGTGTCGAACCGGGGTACGGCTGCGTCATGCGTTTCTGGCGCGGATCGCGAACCAGCGTCAACGGCCATGTCGCATTCTATTACGCCGAAGACGTTGCCGCCTATCACGTTCTCGGCGGGAACCAATCCAACTCGATTAGCGTTACCCGTATCGCGAAAAACCGCCTTGTCTCGGCACGGATGCCGTTGACAGCCGGTCCAGTGGCGCGCATCAAGGTGACGGTCGCCGCCAACGGCGAGGTTTCAACGAACGAGGCGTGAACATGGGCAAGTATTCAAAGGCGATTGGTGCAGTCATCGGCGGTGTCGTGGGTGTCGGCTTGGTGGCGTTCGGCCTGTCGGACGGATCGTCCGTTGTGCCGGCTACTTATCAGCCGGCGGTCGATAGTCTTGTGACCGTCCTTGTGTCGGCCATCGGTACGTATCTAGCGCCGAAGAACACGAATTGACCGCGCTCGCCGTACTTCGGTTACTGCTTAGCCTTGCGTCGGTGGTGTTGTCGTATGCGCAGCAACGACAACTGATCGGCGCGGGAGAGGCTAAGCAGATAGCCGCCAATTTGGAGAAGTCCCTTGAGCTATCGCGTAAGATACAACGTGCTGGCGAAGACGCTGCTAAGCGTTGGGATGATAGCGGCGGGATGCCAGACGACCCAAACCGCCGTGATTGACATACGCGTAGTCTGTAGCGCGTTCGAAGTCTTCCACTATTCACGTAATGATACGCTCCCAAGTCAAAGATGGGCGTACATATACAACGCGAAACGCGCCGCGCTTTGCGAAGGCGTGTAGTTGGGGTGAAAGGCAGTTGGGGAGTGGCACAGAACGGAGACGCACAGATGGTTACGTTCGAAAAGACGCGCGTAAATCTCTGGCATATCGGTGCGCTGTTCGCAGCGACCGCCGTGGATGCGTTTGCGTTGGGCGTCGTTTGGTCGAACCCTACCAATTCGGTTGAGCAGTCCAAAATCGAAATGAACGCACAGTACGCTAAGTTAACCGAACGGATGGACGGCGGGGACGAATACCGCTCCAAGCGTTCGGCTCAAACCGATGCGAACTTTGCGGCGCTTAACGCACGACTGATGCCGTTCGATACGATGGTGTTCCGTCTAGGCCAGAATGAGACGCGAGACAGCGAACAGGACAAACGTATTGACCGGATTGTCGAGAGCTTCGGCGCTCGGTTCGATACTCTGACAGACGGCATGAACGCGCTGCGAACCGACGTAAGGCTGATCGGCCAAAAGCTCGACAGCGGTATGCGAGCTAATCCGACAGTTTTTCAGCGGTAAGATAAGTCGTATCCTGCATCGTTTCGTGATACGGCTTGTGGAACGCGACGCCGACTTTGGCGTCGTCCGATACGTACTTGACGACTAGACGCTCAAGCCGAGCTTTCGCCTCACCCCTGGCCTTGTCGTCCTTCGAAATCTCCGCGACCATAAGCAGATCGTACAAGAGCGCGCCGCGCTTAGCTCGCACGTTGTTCGCTCTTATGCGGCAGGCGTTGCTACAGAAGCGGTCGCGGTAGGCCCTGGCGCGGAATGCTTCTGCACAAGCGTGGCATTTGCCCATATCCATGATCCTTCTCGTTTAGACGCTTCCGGCTCGGCCGGGCTTGAGACGTTTAGATGCCTCGCCGCGTTCGACAAACCAGTGCCACTTTTCCGTTGCCATATCAGTTTTCCATTTCGATTAACGATATGTCTATCGTCAGATAGTAATTAGTACCGGGTTGGTTGAGCCACACGTTTTCGTATTCTTCTTTTGTACCAACTTTAGATCGATGCGTAGCTAGTACGGTCCATACCGTGTTGTGGAGTTCGGGCGGAACGCGGTTGTCGCACACTATCGCAACACGGCTTAATGTTTTCATCGTAACACAATAGCGATTTTCTCGCTTCCTCCCGGTGTCTTCGGCGGTTCACGGTGTAACCACACACTGCGCTCGCCTACTTTAACGCCCATAGCAAACGCTTCTATGCGTTCTCGTATTTCCACATCTTTCTTGTTGGCTAACAGCGGCTCGCCGTGCCGGATCAGGGTAATGGCCTGCGTAATCGTCATGGACGCAGTGTTCGCCAGGATCATTTGTTGCGCCAGCAATTCGGCCAATCTAACCCGCATAAAGTTGACGTTACGTGTAAGCAATTCGTGATGAAGCGTACCGACGACATCACCCGATGCGATCTTTATGCCGACCTTGCGGAACCATACAGTATCTTTGCTCTTAAGCGTGAACTGCATTTTGGCATCGTCCATACGTACCCACATATGGCGCGCTTCATCAGTTAATCCGTAGTCTTCGGCGTCACGTTCCGTCGCGTCAGAGAGAGTGAACGCGACACGACATTTATACACGATGCCGGACGAACCGCGAAACGTCTCCATGTTGCCGATTTTGTCATCAGATGCACCGCCTTTACGCGTATGGTGCATCAGTAGCGCAGCTACGTTTCCTTCTTTAGCGATCCGCCGTATGATCGCCATGACGGTGTTCATGTCCGAACTGTCATCTTCTCTAAGGCTATGCGTATCGACTAATGGGTCCAGTATGACCAATCCGATATCGGGATCACGTAAAATATCAATGAATTGCTTAATCAGGTTTTCGTTTCGTACGACCTTTCCGCTATCCCGATAGGCCAAGTTCAAGTCAACGTCTTCGAACGATATGAACATGATGCGGTTCTTAACCGTTACGTAATCGAAATTGTACGCTTGACATACGGCCAATAGTCGCCTCGATTGTTCTTCCGTATCGTCTTCGCCGTTGTAGATCGCTACCTTACAGGCGTATCGTGTCTTGTACCCGGCGAAGTCTTTGCCGAGTACGACATGCGCTGCGATCACAAGCCCTAGCGACGACTTGCCCGCCGCGCCGGCAGCACCGATGATCGACGTGTTTTCCCGCATCAAGACGCGCTCGATTAACCAAGGGCGCTCGCGGATCGAGCCGGGGTCCAGGGCGTTACCCCACCCCATGCCGAGAATGGGCGGCGGGGGCGGGACAGCGGCTCCCCTGAACAGCACGGAGGGATCGAGGCTCCCCAAGTCCGCCGTGCCATATTGAGCCGCGTTCTCGACCTTCCTAAGCAACTCGTCTAGTTGCCACGGAGGCGAACAGCGCGGGTTGAAGTAGTCCCGCATCAGTTCGAAGGCCGTCCACGTGGACAAACCTATTTCACGTACTAGACGTGCTGCCGTAATGAATGTCGTTTCGTCGCCGCGCTGCCCCTCGATAGCGGGCGGGCACGTCTCTAGAAAGTTGATACCGGCTTGAATGTTGGCCGGCGTGTCTATTTCAATATGATTGTCCGTACCGCGTTTATAGACAGACGTTAATAGCCTATCAACGGCCAACGGTATCCAATTGGGAGCAACATTATTCGTAATCTCGTAAGGTTTGCCGTCAATCGTTGAACCGGGTGCCACGACATATCCGTGGTGCGACCGTATCTCAATGTCTTTTGCGATGTTAACGTTAGCGCTTGCCGGTCCTTCAAAGTAGCAGTGGAAACCGCCAGTTGGTGTTTTAACGACAAGAGTATCAAAAGTCCCGCCCAATTGCCTGTATTGGTTGTATCCATCTTTGCCTTCCTTTACGTCTATATCGACCACGACCATATCGGAGCAATCGACGCCAATATTGTAATCGTGTTCCGTCTTAAGGACAGGATCAAGCCAGTACGCGCGTATAGCGTCTTCGTTCGTGGTGGCGTAATCGTACCACGCGCCTTCGTATAAAGGCGTCTTGCCGTTGGGTATAAGCGGAAAGACAGGGAAGCCTCTAGCCGCCCATGCCAGCGCCGCCGCAAGCTTCGACATGGTATGCTCTTAAACGTCAGTATTCAGTCTGTAAGTGCGCTTAAGCTGCCCCGGTTCTACCCGGTTATTCGGCGGCAAGTTTCCATTCAGTCGCGCGATAACCGGCGCGAGACGTTGCTGCATATCGCGAATTGAAACTTCGATCAGTTCAGCAAACGATACAGCATAGGTCGCTGCATACATATGCGCGATAGCGATATCCTCGTTCGGACGATCTTTAAAGACTGCGTAAAGCCGTTCCTGTACGGGACCAAGTTTCATTTGAGATACCTTTCCCCTTCCCAGGCGTTAACGGCCACGGGCAAGCCTTCGTATTCAGGTCCAGTGATCGCCATTACGCGGCTAAACTCATCTTCGCCTAGCTCACTATCCGCATCCGGTTCGGACAGAATTTCGTCGTGTACGGTGAGGATTACGGGAAAGCCGCGTTCCTCGACACGGAACATAGCGTCAACTAGCAGATCGCACGATCCAGCCTGTACGATGTTTTCGCATTGTAGTCCGCCGTACAGGTAGGACGTTGACCATTGTTTCGTCTTACTGTCCGTACCTTCGAACTTCACTTTCCGAACCGTCTGTATGTATTCCTCGCCTTTACGGTTAATACGTACGACTTCTTCGGTTCTTAGTTCCGGGTTTGCGTAGCAAAGCATACGACCGGACGGAAGTTGGCACCAAAGCGCGCGTTGATCGGAGTAATAGCCTACATTGTTGCGTGGCCCGCACGTTACGAATGTTCCTGGCGCGGCGACCGCCGCGATTGCTGCGTCCTGATAGTTCCACCACGATTGAACGATATTCGGATGCGCCGCGCGCCAGTTGTCAACGATGATCTTAATCGCCGTCCATTCACGTTCTTGCAAGCCTTTCTTATCCGTGGCCTGCGCATACTTCGCCGCAACAGTGTCCCACTGTTCGGACGTAGCTGCATTTTGAACCGGCGCGGATAGATCGTACGGATTGACACCGTACGTGTCGCCCATTGCGATGAAAGCGCCTACGCCGCCTTGGTAGCCTAGTGCTAGTTCCTGCACCTTACCAATCTGACGTTTCTGACCTTTTCCGACGCTTTCAACGGGAACACCGAAGGATCGTGCGTACGCAACTTTATATAAGTCCGGTCCGATACCGAAATCGTACGCACTAAAAGCTTCGATCTTCCAGGTCTCGCCGGCAATCCATGCGTTAAAACGACCTTCGATGTTGGCAAAGTCGCCTCCTACCAGTTTTTTGTTCGGTGCGGCCACGATCATAGACCGTAACGCTTTAGACAGAATGACTAGTGGCTCAAGCGCGCCGAATAGCATTTCAAGATATTCGTAAACGTCACGTACCGATAACGTGTCGTCTTTAAGGAAGCGGTGCAGTAGCTCTATCTTGTACGTCAGAATTTCGTCGTCAGGATCAACGCGCGGAAAGTTTTGCGGCTGTACCAGACGACCAGCCCAACGGCCTGTTGACGCTCCGTGAAAATTCAGCAATCCGCGTATGCGATCATCACTGCACATGCACTTGAGCATGGCTTGGTACTTAGCCGTACTCGTTTTCGATGTTGATCTACGTAGCTGGATAACGTCGGCAGCTTGTTGATCGTTCTTTACGCCCGCCATAAATATCAAATCGTCCTGATCGCCTTTTCTAAGCGTCAGCGTCTCGATACCCCGTGCGTTTAGAAACTCAATGATCTTACTTACGTTCGAACATTTCGGGACTATGCGGTTCGTTAACTTCCGCATAGTTTTGTCGGCTTCTTTTTTGGCGTGTTCGACTATATCCGCGAGTTTCGTAATGGCTTTTCGGTCAACGCATACGCCTCTGTCGTTAATGCGTTGGTCGAACTGCCACACTTTTTGCCATGTCGGCGTGAGTATCGGAATACGTGCGTCAACGTCCGTTTCAGTCAATACGTCCGTTCCGCAATATGTCATAAGACGATCAACGTTTGTCGGTTCATCCCACCAAATGACAGTACCGTCCGGCAAGTACGTGCGCGGCTTAGCCATCTTCATCATAAGGGCGTGGCCTTCACGGTCCTTACGGTGATCCGTCTGCAATACGTTGCAGAGTTTATCTAAGTCCTGGGGGTGCGCTATCGACGCGGCGCGAGCCATCGTGCAATCTTGTTGCTCGATATAGAGCCAAGGCCAATGCGGGCATATTCTCGCGCGGATAACCCAATTCCATATCGTGCGCTCAAAGCCCGCATTGTGAGCTACGACCTTGCCGCCATTCGCTATGTGCGCTAACAGGTCCACGGGGTCCGCCCATCCCGGCCGCCATTCGCGTACCGGGCCGTAACCTATTCTGTACTTAAACCCCCACGGATATGTGTGAGGGTCTTGCGCGTAGCGATATACGCCAGACTTTTTAAGGTCTGTCGTACTCCTAGTCTCAAAATCCAAATGCACGGCAAGGTCGTTCACAGTCACGCCTTATCGAGCGCCGGCTTGACGTACGATTTACGTGGCTGCGTTTCGCGGATCATCTGATTGAGCGCGTCGAACGCGCCCAACGCGACTTTAGCTTGCGCAACGACCAACTGGTCAAGCTGATCGCCTTGCGCTTCGTGTCGGCTAAGTTGCTCGCCGACACGCTTGGCGAGCGCTTCGTTGTTCGCGATCAACGCCGCTCGCCAATCTTCCAATTTCAAGGCCATGTTCGTACTCCGGTTTGTACGTTTAAAGGATCGTCGGTCGCGGACGATCAAAACGCCCAGCGAACGTCGGCGGGGCGGCCACTACATATCTCGACGCGTCGACTACAGATGTCCTAGGCGTCCAGTCGGTGGGGGCTACACGGTTCAAGTCTTCCGCGAGTTCCTGACGCTGGACGTAAAGCCTTTCGATAATTTCGCGACCGGCTGCGATTTCACGAATATGAGACGCAAGTTTGCGTTCAACATCGTTAATTTCGCGGTCAAGGTCCGCGATCTTATCCCAAGTCGTTTGGCTCATGGCCTCCCTTACGGGACGACTGTTACCTGGCATGCTACCCGACATGTTGCTCATGTTCGTGCCTCCTATCGCAGAAAGTCGTAATCGTCGCTTGGCTGCATGGGCGGTTGCGGAAGCCCCGGCACGGGCGGTGCCCAATGCTGTTGCGGGACAGCAGGTGCGCCGCCCGGCGCAGGCGGCTGGCCTGTCGGCATGTTGCGCGCGAGATTTTCGGGCCGTACAATTGGCGCTGCGACGTTCTGCACCTTGTTGAACGTCTGTTTCGGGTCAGCGGGGCCACCGCCGAGTGCGTTATCGTCGCCGATAATCATCACGGATTGCAGACCGAAAGCGATGCCTTGGTTGCGCTGATCGTGGTAGGAGTACCCGTTGACAGCGCAGATCGCCCATACACCGGGGTACACCTTGCTTTCGTCCACAATAGGATTGTACCGCGCGTCCACCACTGGCGGCTTGAACTTCGACGTACACGTAAGGAACGTGCTTCCGGGCGTGAAGCCACCGTACTTCATTTTCTCGCCCTGATCGCGGAACGGCGACCGGATACCGTAGTATTGGCCGTTCTGATAGCGGTCGGCGAACTTCGCAGCGGCCACCTTGTAATACTCGTCGTACAAAGGCTGGAAGTTGACGATAGACGGCGGCGGGAAAAGGAGCATCGACCCGAATTTCGGGTTTTGGTTCATGGCGTTTGCCGCCGGCAAGCTGAAAAGGCTTGAGAACGCGAGACGTACGGGGCCGGTCAGATAGTCGCCGGTCGGCTGGCCCTTGTCGTCATAGCACGGTTGTATCGGAACCGCCGATACCGTCTGCCGTATCCATTCGTCGCCTACGATGCTATCGCGCATCAGAGTTGTCGTTGCCACGTTCTATCTCCTGTCTTCTGTCATCTGTTTAGGTGGTGGCGGCAACAATCCGGCTACGTTTGTTGCCTTGAATATACCGGCCCTATTCATAGCCGGTGCCGGATGGTCTTCGGGCACGACTTTCGTGTTACCCGAAGATTGACGTATCGTCAGTAAAGCCATTGCGCGCTTGGCGTCTTCCGCCGCTTGTTTCGCACGATCCTTACCCACGCGTTTCTTGAACGCCGACGTAACCATACGCTCGGCGTCCGTAATCGTAACAAGCTTCATCCGCATAAAATCAACCGATGGCCTATCCGCGAGCGCGGCTAGCTTAGCGGCCAACTCATTATCGTCGCCTTGCCATTCGCGACGTGCTTCCGTTTCCACGATCTTGAAGCCGGGAACGTGTACGCCTTGCGCGAGAAGTTCCTTGATATGCGCGTCAACGTCGGCTAGCCAAGTGCTAAGCAGATCGCCGGCTTGCTTGATGTACGAAAGCCGTTCAACATCAAGCCCTTCCGGCGCGGGTAGCGTTATTGTGCTTATGTCGCGTATGCTCTTGAACTGTTCGCTGACAGCCTTTACGGCCAGCGCTTCGCGAGCGGGGCATGTCGTCCTGGCTGCGCAGAATGTTGAATGACAGTGATCGCCTGCTACAAGCGGCGCGTCCGGCTTGAGACAAGCCTTAATGCCGTTCTCCAATTCTTCAAGGTATTCGTACACGTCGTACGGATTGCACGTGATCGTGCGTATTGTGCCGTCTTCGTGAAACGCTCTTGGCTGAATGATAGTCAAATGCACGGTATCAACGCTAGCCGGATCGATCAGCGCAAATTCGTCGTACATGAAGCCGAGAGCGTATTGCTTAATCTGTGTCGTTTTGGCCGATTTGGCGACGCCTACGCCATGCTTATAGTCGATCACATGGAGTGTACGAACTGATGGAATGTGAATGGCGACATCGCAATAGCCCGATGCCTCGCCCGGTTCGACTTCGTTAGGCGGGTTTACCTTGACTTCGTTGTAAAGGATCGCATCGGGGTACTCGTCTAAAATGTCGTAAATGTAATCGAGTGCCGCTTGCACCGACATAATGAATGCGTCGTCAAACGTCTCTAGACAGTAGATGCTATGTTCGCGTTGCGCAACAAGCGCGCTGCGTTCGCGGTGCAGTAGCGCCTTTTCAAGTACGTCATGCGCCTTGGTGCCCAAGATCGCATGTTCACTTTCTTCGCGAGCGGCCACGCGCTCAATCAGCGTAACACTTCCGGGGCATATCAGAAATCGTTCCGACTGCGACGGAGAGAAACGCGAATGTGTTCTGTCGTGGCCGCTCACGTTGGTACGCTCTTACTGTTGAACCTGGAACCAAGGCAGTACGTTCGCGTACTGTTCGGCGGGAATGTCCGAAACCTTTGTCCAGGCCGCGCCGAACGCCGCTGCCATTTCGGCGAGACGTGCTTTCGCGCCCTTCGCGCCGTACACCTTCGCGTACTCGGACATCTTGTCCGATACGGCCTGCATCGTAGCCGCACCGCTCGGCGCGGGCGGGGTAGGAGCCGGCGCGGGTGCGGCGGCGACAGGCGGCGGGTTAGAAGGGGATGCGGCAGGAGCCGCAGGCGGGACAGGGGCCGGCGCAGACGGCGGCGGGGCGGGCGGTGCAGCCGGCGCAGAAGGCATCGGCGCTGCCGGGGGTACGGGAGCCGCAGACGCGACAGGGGCCGTCTTAGGGTGCACGGTGCCCGCTGGCGAGCCTCCTATGGCGGCTAGCGCGCTGTGCGCGGCCCGAAGGCTCCCCGGATCGTTCGTGTCGATTTCGAGTAGGATTTTCATGCTCTTTCTCCTGTTGGCGGTAAACTTGTTTACGTGCTTCGCTCTAGCACGTCAAGGGGAGCCGCCGCCATGCTGAACCCCTCGATTTCGGCGATATTCGCGGTTTTTTGCGCAACGATCCTGTTGACAACTTCGTCAATGCTTTTCGCCAGCGTAATGAACCGCCCGTGAACTTCCTCGGTTTGGCCGTATCGATGTACGCGCTTGATCGCTTGTGCATTGTTTGCTGGCGACCAGTCACTTTCCACGATATCGATTTCACTGCTTTCCGTAAGTGTCAATCCCACGCCCGCGACGCGCATATTGCCAAGGAATACGCTTACGTTTGGGTCTTCCATGAAGCGCTTAACGGCGTCCTGGCGTTCGACTTCTGGCGTGTCGCCGTACGCCACAACGCACTGGTAGCCGTGCTTTTGCAAGAAGTTTCGCAAGTATAACAACGGCTCCGTGTGTACGAAAAACGCAACGCGCTTCGCCGCTCCTGCGTCTAGCTCCCATTTGAGCATTTGCGAATAGGCCACGGCTTTGACCTTGCCGACCAGTCGGCGCAACGTTGCTATATGCGGCGCGTCTAGTAGCGACAAATCTTCGTTCTCAATCGCGTATATAATCATCGCTTCAAGATGCGGGTACTCTTTTACCGCATCGGCGATCTGTTTTACGCCGTTTGCGTCACCTTCTATCAACACTTCCTTTAGCCATATAGGCGGGAGGTACATGCCGACATCTTTGTGCGTACGCCGTATCGAGTTGTTGGCTATAAGCGCTTGGAGCGTTCCGACCATATGCGATTTGGTGAAATGCCGAAAACCAAACTTCGTCGGTCGGCGCTCGAAAAAGTAACGTACAAATTCTTCCCGCTCTAGATCGATGGCTTTGGCAAACCGGAGAAACGTATAGATGTCCATCGGATCATTGGACATCGGCGTACCTGTCACGTGCCATGAATATTCGGCAAACTCGACAAGTCCAGTTTCTCCATTGCCGAGTAGCGCTTTCGTCCGTTGCGCTTCCTGGTTCTTGAGGTAATGCGCTTCGTCAAATACCAGAAAGTCCAGCACTTCAAAATCGCGCTTGAAATCGCTCGCCCAATTCGTCGCTTGTTCATAACTCGTAATGAGCATGTCAAAGCGGCCACGCCTCCAAGCGATGAAGTCGTGTTGATCTTTCCCCTTACAAACACGAAGATCGTACTTAGAGAACTTTTCCCATTCGCGCAACCAATTGGCACGGAGCATCGCAGGACATACGATCATGCCGCGCGAGCCGAGTATGCGATTGATCGCGCCTATCGTGGTGGCCGTCTTGCCGATGCCCATTTCATCGTGTAGCCCGAAGCGGTCACGACTGCACATGACATCGGCCGCTTCGGCCTGATAGGCGAACAGATCAATCGACATAGCCGATTTTTGCGGAAGTACGATTGAATTTGTCGATTATGGCGTCTTCAATGTCTATGCCTTCGCTCTGGCATAGAAGATCAAAATATATGTACATATCGGCTAATTCGTCTTTTAATTTTATACGCAGTTCGGTTTGGGTTTCCGTATTACCCGGAATACCGTCTCGTATGCGGTTCAACTTTTTAGCGATGTTAGCCGCTTCGCCGAGTTCGCCCATACACGCAGTAAACCAATCCGATAAGCTCCAATCGTTCAACAAATGGTTAAAGCCTTGCGGGCTTTCACAACGTTTACGATTTTTCAGGCTGAACGCAAACATGTCCATGTTCGTTTTCCTTTTCTCGGGTTTCCTGTACTTTTCTTAACGTATCTTCTAGCCTAAGTATAAATTCTTCGCGATTTTCGGGATTGATAAATTGTATCGTACGTTCGGTAATTGTGTATTCTTCGATATGTCGTTGGAATATGGAACGGCTATCCGCTCCTAGTTCGGCGAGTTTCGTACACGCGATAAGGACGCGCCGTTGAAGCTGCCAAAGTTCCACTTTACGACCACGGGCTATCGGTAGCGGGACGCGGTTTGCCGTACGTCGGATAAGGTTTTCCGACCAAAACGAAATTGGGGTGCATTATACCCGCCTCAATTCGTCTGGCGTCCACGCGCGCGATTTGGTGAGATTGCGACACGCTTCTAGCCGGTAGTCCAGCGCGTCCTCAAACTCGGCGCGTAGCTTCTCCGGTACGTATTCTTCGGAATACGTACGCGACACATCCGCGTTCGTGCGCCATCCGTAAAACGCCGCTAGGAGATTGTCAGCGTTAGCGTCGCCGCCATACTCGATAGCGCGGTATTCGGCCATCTTAGCCGGTACGTCTTCCCAGGCCATCAGCGTTTGTCCATTTTGGCGAGGATTTCGCGTTGCAATTCGTTGCCGGCTTCAAGCGCATCGGCGATCCGACGTACGTTTGTTAGTACGTCTGCCGCGATATCGAGCGACAAATCGTACACGATAGCCTCAAGGTCCGTATCGCTTCTGTCAGCTTCGCTGACCTTAATCGCCGTTAACAGCTTGGACAGGTGTTCGCGGTACTGCATTGTCGTCTTCCTTTTCGATTAGCTCGATACCAGATTTCCAGACGCAGCCGAAGCGCTCTATGTCGGATATCATACCGCGAACAAGCATTTCTGCAACGCATTTCCGCTTGTCCGTGAACGAAAAGAGCGCTTTGCCGTTTTCTTTAACGACGTAATACATCGTCACGCTCCCGTGTCTGCGTCTCTGTACGTCAAGCGCGCTTCCGCGTCCGCCACGACGCCGCTTGCCAAGATGAAATCGCCGCCGTACTTTGCCAACATGGCTGCTTCGGCACGGTCAACACGTCGTCCGCCCCGTTGCGTAAAGAACATATCTCTGTCGTGCGGGAAAAGCTCCGTTGCCCTGGCGAGGATAGCCGTATCGTCCGCTTTGCCCTTCCCAGGAACGTTCATCAGTTTTTTCCAAACGGCGGGCGTGGCCGTATCGATAGCAATCTGACTGTACAAGCCGCACGTATAGATCATACCGACGCCGTAGCCGAATACGAATGCCGCCGATGCGCCTTGATGCGGTCTGCCACCAACTGCTTCCATGACCATTAGCTTGACGCCGAGTAGCTCGTAATGGTCGAAATAATCGGCCACGGCAAGAGCATCGATCCTGGGACGCTTACGCTTGCCAACGACTTGATACCAAACGGGCATATCACGTACGTCAACTATCCGTTGCGACACGGTATCGTAAACGGCGAATGCACCGCTGTTACCCGGATCGACGCCAAGTACGAGTGTCATAGTTTCAGTTCTGACAACGCAGCTATGACCGGATCGTTGTCTATATCGATTTGGTTAGGCGAAAAGATATGCAGCATCCCGCTATAGCCGACGCCAGTCGCTTCAACCACATAGCGAACTAGACCGGCTCTAGTTTTAAAGACAGAGCGGATTTCCCCGTAAAACGGATAGCCTGTCGTTTTAACAACGCGACAGCCTATGGTAAGCTTTTTTGTCAATGTAGCCTCCTAGGCGCTTCGATCTTGACGACAATTTCGGACGCAATCACGTGAACGTAAAACCGCTTTCGTTCGTCCGTACTATCGATATCTTCGTTACAGTACGAATGCACGATCTTGAGCGGCAACTGCACTTCGTGCGCTTTGCGCTCTAGCGCAGCGTAAATCCTGTCCTGCAAGTTCGTCGGCCAATCGTCCATACCGCCGTCAACATAGCCCGTGACGTACTGCACGATTTCAAACGTACGGATATGCGTTGCCGCCATCAAGTCCGCCGCGATTTTACGCTTGTCTTCCATCTACCAATTTACCCTGTTCCGCTTCATCCGCTGCGTGGTTTAGTTCGGCAGCAAGTTTCCGTATTTCGGCGATAGACATGCGCCGCGCGAACCACATATCGCAAGCTTCCATAATTATGAATGTCTTTTCTGACTTACGCCAATATAAATTGAAAATCTGGCCGTCACTTTCGCTTATGCGGTCTAGTTCAAAGCCACGTACCTGTACGTCATCTTCGTTCAACCTTATTAACTTGCTCACAGCCCGCGCTCCACATATGCCGTCAAGGCCAGCAATAACGCCAGTGCGATCAGCGTACCAGTGCCGCTAATGCGCTTCTCTATGAACGGGGCGACGACTTTGGCGCTCGCGTCCAGGACTTGACCAGCCGCGTAGCCCGCTGCCCCGCGTAGCGCTGCCGTTTGTCGTCCAAATCCTGCTTTACGGCCAAAAGCATTGCGAGCTTTTCGTCCAGGCCGATCTTGATCTTTTCCCATATCGGGTGCCCCAAATCCGCGTTGTCCAGCGCAGGTAACGGTACGTGAAACGTTCGCGCCAACTCGCGCGGCGTCATGTCGAGCGCATGGCTCAACCGCGTTTTCATATCCTGGCCAGCTTGTGGCGTGTCGCCTGTACGCCTACCCATAACGACGACGTAACGGCTTCCAAAGCCGTCCTGGCTTATGCTCGTCTCGCTTCTCGCGCTCGGATTGCTCAATCTTGCAAGGTGGCGGATCGGGATCGTTCACGTCCCAAACCAGATGGCAGTGCGGGCAGTACATCTGGTCCGATGCTTGGTACGCCTTACAGTCGGCGCGCGCCTTAGTCATTGGTCGAACGGGGCTTTATGCGCCGCTCCAAGCGTTGTCAGAAGCGCGGTACTGGACTTGAGCCGATACCGCAACGACGTTCCAAGCGCCGGCCAGAAGTGACCATACTTCGCCGCGAAGACACGTGCTTCGTGCGCGCGTAGCTCCTGGCGTCGCTTCTCCGCGTACGCATCCATGTTCGGAAAGGTTCCCATGTCGATCACTCCCAGGTACGATCAACCTGCGTGTTGTCGAGGAAGCATAGCGCCTTGTACAGCGCGTTCAAGTCGCGCAACACCACGCCGCGCAACGCTTCGCGCTGCGTCTGGTCCGGCGCGAACTCGCCTTTGCCGTTAATGTACTTGAGCAGCGTTGTACGGCTAAGGCCAGCGGTCGCCGCTAGATCGTTATCGGAAATGGCGCTATGTTCCTTGAGCAGGGTGAGAACTTGCGCCGGATTGAGTACTGCCGCTGCGTCGCCCTGGACGTAGCGGGGTTTGTTCGACCGTTCCGGCAGGGGAGCCGGCAGCACAGCCGTTTCTCCCTTGGCGTTGATCGCGCCCCAAATCGCGTTGAAAGCTTCCTTGCCGCCGATTTCCAGCGCGTAAAGCTGTGTACCGTTGATATCGTCCTGATCCATGCCGAGACGTTGCGCCGCGCCGCCGACCAGAATTTCGTCGTCTTCGGTACAGACAAGCTCAAGGTCCGCCATGACTTCCAGCGGATCGAAGCCGATGCCAAGATGCGCCTTGATGTTCGCCACCACGTCGTTGATGCCCGACGCGGCGCGTTCGGCCTGCGCTGCCTTGCCTTCCGGCGTCGATAGCGTGGCCGTATGGCTGTTGAACACGGCCTGTACGTGATCGCGGAGAATGCCGGCGTTAGCGAGCGTCTGCCCTGGCTCTTTGCCGTATGCCAGCGAACGAAACACTTCCTTGCCGAGTGCATCGGCCAGCTTCTCGACGCCTTGATCTTCGTACAAGTGCGTATCGATGGTGTAGCGGCCTAGCCAATCCTGCGACAAGACAGGGTTGAGCGGCGCAAAAAGTTCTTCGACCTTCTCGTCCATGCCTTCGGACCAATTGTCCTTGTCGTCGCTGTCCGCGTACTCGCCATTCATCAGCGTGTACATATCGTACACTTCCTGCAACTTAGGTTCGTACTCGGCGCGAACCGCCTTGCTGGCGACAAGCTCTAGCTCGGCGACGACGGCTTTCATGGCCGTTTCCATCGTCGGCTTGCGCTTCAAGGCCATTGCCGGATGCTGCATGGCGCGGTCAAGCAATGCGTCCTTGTCGCCGATCAGTTGTTCAAGGTAATGAATGGTCACTGTCGCTTACTCCGTTGGGATTTAAAACGGCGGTCGCGCTACGACCCTGTGATGACCGGGGAGCGCAACCGCCGTCGCTTGTTACGCACTAGCCAGTGCGAGAGCCGTGCGTAACAAGGGTCGTACGTATGCGCCACGGTCTGTCGCACACGTACAACACTGCGCTTGGAGAAAGGCTTGCACACGGAGAGAAGGTGTGCAAGCCCTCTTGCCAAACGCAGCGGACCTTACTGCGCGGGCGGAGGAGGCGGCGGAGGCGGCGACGGGACGACCGGCTGCGTCGGGGCAGCGGCCTTGCGCGGACGCTTGCGCTTGGCAACTTCGTCTTCGGTCGCGTCCTGGACACGCCAGATGCGGACGCCACGACCCATCGTGTCGTCGTTGACCGTGCGCAGCGCGAAGTTGTGCAGTTCGTTGCCGGCGATGCTGCGATGGCGACGGATCGCCCCGCCGATGCGGTTCGTCAGCTTCTTGGCGGCTTCATCGAACGCGTTCTTGCGTTCGGCCGGATCGCTGATGCTGTCCGAAATCGTCACGGCTTCGAGGAACGACTTGTCCAGCGGCACAGCGGCCAGCTTCTTCGCCAGTTCGGTCGGCTCGCCACGTGCGCCGAAGCCGCCACGTGCGCTGACGGGCAACGGCACGTCCTCGAAGGTGAATGCCGGTTCCGCCTTCATCGCGGCGCTGCCTGTTCCCTTGTTCGCGGCCAGCGCGACGGACGCGAGCAGCGACGTGTTCAGAAGATACATACGCTTCATTTTCCTTGCTCCTGGTTGATCGGCTTCCCTGTTCCGATGGCCTATGTTGCATGACGTACGCGACGCGTCAACAGCTATTTTTCAAAAATCGCCTACCTTGATGTCGTACGTAATCTCCAGGTAACGGAGAAACTCGGTGCGCAGTTCTTGGCGGATAGGTCCATATCCGTCTTCAGAACGAAACGGCGCGACAATCTCACGAATGTGTTCGAAACCGCCGAAACGTTTCTTAAGCGCGCCAACCGCTTTAACGAGATATGTTTTTATGACGGGATTTTCAGGAATACGTTTTGTTTCGTAATCCGCTAGCTGACGCATAGCCTGCAAGAAAACGAGATCGGGTAAACGTCCGATGTTACGGTCATTGTTTTCAAACTTAGCGATAACCAATCCGTGTACGCGTAGGAGTTCGGCCAAATCGTTTGCTGTCATGGCCTTTGGCATGGCGTAGAGATCGTCGTGCATGTTCGTACTCCGTGATTTTGGTTCAACCTTGAACAGTTTCGCAGTGATCGAGCCGTTTAGTCGAGTGCTCTAGGAAGCCCGTGGAGAGCGAAACACGGTAGGGGTGGTGTCTTTGTGCCAGCGGAGCCGGCAACGCGCGCCAGGCAGCCCGGCAGTCGCATTCAAACAGGTAAATTTCGGGGATGGATTTTTGGGCGATCCGGCGAGCGATCTTGACCGCCGCCTCGGTGCTATCCGCGATGACCAGAACGACATGCGCCGGAGCGTCATGCTGGCGCTTGTACACGGGTAGGTAATGGTCTGCGTGTACGGTCATCATACCGGCTTGCCTTTCATTGTCGGTAAAACGAAAGATGAGTTTTTCTCGTAAATGTCACGCAGACGCGGCTTCCACTTGATGCGGAGGCGATACACGGGACGCGCACGAAATCGCGGTATGTCCGCAATCGCTTTGGTCGGATTGTCGAAAATCTTGTACCTGTCTACACTGCCACCGTTGTAGTCAGGCCAGCGGTACACGTTTACGTAACACGCCCAATGTTGCGGCGTCATGCCCATATCGCTATCCGTAAGGATCGGATTTTGGCTAAACTGCTTCATATAGCGTTTCTCCTACGTTGCGCTTCCCGCCGTGCGCGCGTTCCGACATAATAGTGCAACTCGCGTAATGCGATTTCGTAGCTAACACGCGCCACAATCGTTGTCGTTCCCATACGGCCTATCCACAAGCGATGACGTGGGCTGTAGGTGAGACGCGGCTTTTTCACGCTTTCTCTCCTACAGGTTCGTTATGTACGTGAATGATCGATCCGCCATACGCAGCGTAAATCCATTTGCGTTTACGGAACCGGATGGCCATTGCGTTGCAAGCCCGGTCTACCGGGTTACGATCATCCGTTGAAAGCTCATAGTCGAACACGTCATGTTTGAATTTGTTCGTATCGGCCAAATCGAGCAAACACGACGCTTGATCGCGTAAACGTATCAGGACAAGAACGCCATGCCGGTACGCACCGCAATAGTTCTCTGTCTGGTATGACGTGGCGTAAACGGACTTCATTTGCGTTTCATTTCTTTGTGTTGGGTGTACGATATGCGCGTCATAATGGCGATAAAGCCTTCGTAATCTTCGTCGCTCAATGCGCTTATTTCATGGGCTAAAACCGGAAAACCTCTGTAACGTATATCGCGTAACTTTTCGGCGCGTTCGATCCTATCCGCGAGAGTAAGCATTTGTTTCTCTCCTAAACGTACGTCAAAGAGCCGCGATTAGCTCGCGGCTCTTACACTTACGTTTTCGATTGTTCCGCTAGACGTTTCATGTCGGCCATTGCTTCGTCGTTGCGGACGTAGAACTTGCCGGGGTTGATCGCATAGCCGCTCTCCCGGTAGATCAGTTGCGCAGCCAAAGGCCCTTCGCCGAAGAAGCGCTCAAGAGCGTAACCAGCCTCACCCGCCAGATGGACAACCCATCCAGCCCGGCAATGCGTCGTATCGCAAGTGTGCCATGTGCTCATATCCAGCGCGCCGGGCTCGCTGACGGCCTTGTACACCTTGGCGTGAATGTTCTCGATTACCGGAATAGGCGGGCAGCCAAGCGGGCCGGTCGCGTCAGGATCGCCGCGCAAGTCCTTCTTGTTGTAGAGCCATGCGATATTGGCGCAGTCCGAGCAGTCCGAGCAGCCCGAGCAGCGCGAGCAGCGCGAGCAGCGCGAGCAGTCCGAGCAGTCCGAGCAGTCCGAGCAGTCCGAGCAGTCCGAGCAGCGCGAGCAGCGCGAGCAGTCCGAGCAGTCCGAGCAGTCCGAGCAGTGCGAGCAGCGCGAGCAGTGCGAGCAGCGCGAGCAGTCCGAGCAGTCCGAGCAGTCCGAGCAGTCCGAGCAGCGCGAGCAGCGC
>ERZ650308.150-NODE-150-length-39326-cov-4.765272_pt1 | contig 39326 bp, 36 predicted proteins | sample MGYA00376244_ERZ650308 | MGnify/ENA primary metagenome ERZ650308 (study PRJEB26733, sample SAMN07839295) | wastewater metagenome | biome: small river; feature: stream; material: water | place: USA: North Carolina | collected 2016-04-26 ... | reverse complement strand
TTGGGCCTCATGTGGATTTATAGATTGTATCAAAGGAGAGCAGAATAGACAAAATGTATAATTTAAAAATTTGATTTTATGATTCTAGACACTTTTATATGTGATGCCTTTTTAAAGAAAGGTGTTGATTTTAAAAAAATAATAAGTTATAATTGGATTCGCAATAACAACGAAGATGATTATCAGGCTTCCAATGTAAAATTGTTTTCCTAATACCGTGTGTTCATGCAATAAAAAAATTGCCAATAAAATCGTATAAACAGGCTCTAGGTTGATACTTAATGAAACAGTAAAAGCGCCTAATTTTTTTACTACCTCGATGGTTGCTAAAAATGCAAAAGATGTACACAACAAACCCAAAAACAACAACCATAAAAAATCACTAACTGACATTTCAAACAACGATGAGTTTAATGTTCCATTGAAAATCATTACAAGTGAAAGAAATACTAGCGCAGTTAACAGTTCGTAAAAAGACATTTTGTAAGAAGGTGTATTTTGAACAATTTTTCCATTAAATACAGAAAATAAAGCTGCAAAAAGGGCTGCAAATAATCCATAAATAAGCGCTTCGAAATCATTGGCTTTGAAGTCAGAAGAAACAAAGTAAATTCCATAAATTACTACAAGTCCCAACACCAACTCTAACCATGAAAACTTTCTTTTCATCACAAGTGGTTCTAACCAAGCAACATGAAGTGTGGTGGTTGACAAACATAAAATACCTAAAGAGGCTGTTGAAAGCTGAATGGATTTGTAAAAAAATAACCAATGCAGAGCAACCAACATACCAACTCCTGCAATTTTAGCGAATTCTATTTTTGAATGAATGCGGAATGATTTTTTAGTTAGAATCACATACAATAAAAGTCCAATAAGCGCAATTGCTACACGATGCCACACCAAATACAACGCATCTAAGTGAATTAATTTACCTAAAATACCTGTAAATCCCCACATTAATATGATGGCGTGTAAGAGTATGTGGAATTTATATTTTTCAAACATGGAATGCGAAAATAAGTTAAAATCAGGAGTTGCGTAAATTTTTAACATAAGATAAACACGCAAAACTTTAATTGAACAACGAAATAGTTTAAATTTGAATCAATTTTAAACTATGTTGTTGAGAAGAGCCTTCTTTGTTTTTGTAGTCTTGTTGTGCTTTTCAGCATCCGCACAAAAAATGTTTGGATATATTTCTGATGAGAACATTTCTTATCTTCAAGATTGGAAACAATTGGGTGCAGCAACATTTCAAAAAAACTCCAAAAATTTTGTTCCTAGAATGGTTCAACAGTTGGCTAAACCAGCTCAATACGATTCTGTTTATTTGGTTAAGTTGGTAGATTCAATCGCCTGGGTTCGTTCTGGAGAATCTTTTTATTTATTAGCAGATTTATGTTGTCGCCCATTGGATTTTACGCAAAAAAATTCAGTTATAACTTTAGCACAAACAATTCGTTCACATGGAGGTTATCAAGCCTTGAATCACTATTATTTAAAAGACACGTTTAATCTTTTAACCACAATCGATTTTAACACGAAAGTATATGAAACAATACGTGCTAAATTCATCAATTATATGGCTTCATCGTATTATTATTATGAGCTAGAAAAACCAAAGAAAATAAAAAAAACAAAACGATTGAAAGAGGAGTTGAAGTCCCAAGTTCATGTAAAGGAAGTGTATGAACTCTCTAATTCGAATTATTTACGGGTGAATTCTCTTTATAATTTATTGTTTTTGCATAAAAATCCACAAACGCATTTAGATAGTTTAGTGCATGATTTTTTCAACAATGAAGAAGCGCAACCATCATCTGTTTTCTGGTATTTAGATAAAATTGCTGCGTTAAAAACACCTGAAAGCTTCTGTTTTTTACACACACTTTTATTAAGCAATGTGGTATTAACTGATAAAACACCTGATTTCAATCTTCAGGAAGCAAGTAGAAATTTTGGAGGTTATAATGCGCTCAACACACACTTTTTAAACAATCAAATTGATGAGCGACTACCTTTTTTGGAATTCACAAAAGCTGTTTCAGATGCATTAAAAGATAGACAACCTACATGTTATTTTTACGAAGCTTTTTCTGAGGGCGAACAAAAAATAAATGATTTTAAGCAATACAATACAACCAAAATTGATCATCAAATTAGTGCCATTATTCGAAAAAATAACACTTATAATCCACATGAAAACGAAGGTTCGCTTGAAATTGTATTGCAAGAAGTGTTAAAATTACCAGGCGTTTTAGATGCTTATTACGATTATTGTCAAGAAAAAATCGCGCTTTATCCTGGCTGGATGACTTTGGGTGTTCGTTTTCAACAAGATTCGATAGAATTGGAAAAGTGTTATTCCATTCGCCTTGCGAAGCCATCTCAACATTGGCGCCGTTTAATTTTTCGTCCTCTAAAAAACAAAGACCAGTTGTATCACATCAAAAAATGGATGTATTATCAACCGGGATTTATAGATTTTCAGCGCAAAAAATGTGAAGATCAACAAAAAAGGCGTGATGAATTTCAAAAAACGTATCAAAACCTATAAGTCTTCAAAAGTATTCGATTTTTCTTATTTTTACACCATGCAATTCCAAGACATCATCGGGCAACGTGAACTGAAACATCATTTTATTCAAGAAATTGAACAAGAAAAAGTGAGTCACGCTCAATTGTTTTTAGGTAAAAACGGCTATGGTTCCTTGGCATTGGCGTTGGCTTTTTCACAGTATTTGTTTTGTGAAAACAAACAGGCAATGGATAGTTGCGGTATTTGTCCAGCGTGTAAAAAAGTTAGTGACTTACAACATCCCGATTTACATTTTACGTTTCCAGTTGTTTTGGCACAACATAAAACATCAAATGGCGCGTTGGATTTGTGGCGCGAACAATTAAAAAAAACGCCGTATTTCGATTTAAGTCATTGGGGAAGTTTTATAGATCCAAAAGGCAGGAAACCGATTATTGGTTCGGATGAGAGTCAAGAGATTTTAAAAAAATTAGCTTTAAAATCTTACGAGGGCGGTTATAAAATAATGATTATTTGGATGGCGGAAGAAATGAATCCGACTTGCTCGAATAAACTGTTGAAAATTTTAGAAGAACCACCTGCTAAAACATTGTTTTTATTAATCGCAGAAAATCAAGAAAAGCTTTTACCAACGATCTTATCGAGAACACAATTAGTAAAGGTTCCTCGAATAATTTCCGATGATTTAAGTTTATTTTTGCGAAATAAAGGTGGTTTTTCACAAGTTTTGATTGACAGTGTTGTTGGTAGAGTTGACGGCGATGTTGTAGAAGCATTGGAATTGTTGTCTGCTTCAGATGCACAAGAACAGAACCGAGATTTGTTTATACAATTAATGCGTGTTTGTTATAAAAAAGATGTAATTGCGATGATGGATTGGGCTGAAATGCTTACATCATTTTCACGAGATCATCAAAAAACATTTCTTAACTATTGCTTACACATGTTTCGTCAAAGTTTGTTGCGCAACTACACCGACAATCAATTGACTAAAATTTCAGAAGAGGAAGAAGCTTTTCTTAAAAACTTTGCCAAATTTATAACTGGCAATAACATCCATGATTTCATGAAAACTTTCAACGATGCACATTACCACATTGATCGTAATGCTCACGCAAAGTTGTTGTTTACCAATTTATGTTTCAATGTTATGCGATATATCCATTTTGCGTAAGCATTTTCATTTTTAAAATCAACGATAATTCGTTTGTAACTTCTTCATTTAATAAAAAAGGTCTGTTATTTATTTTGTATTTTTACGAAAAATAAAAGAATTATGAGTTGTTCAAATTGCAGTAGTGGAGGAGGGACTCCACGCGGATGTAAGAATAATGGCAATTGTAGTTCTGGAGGATGTAACAAACTTGAGGTGTTTGATTGGTTAGCAAATGTTGCGTTACCAAGCGGTCAAAGCCCATACGATATAGTAGAAGTTCGATTTAAAAACAGTAGAAAAAGTTTTTTTCGAAATGCTAAAGGATTTAGCCTTCATGTGGGAGATGTCATCGTTGTTGAAACTAGTCCAGGATACGATATTGGTGTTGTTTCTGTTGTTGGTGAATTAGCCAAAATTCAGGTAAAGAAAAAAGCGCCTGGCTTCAAGCCAATGGAAGCGAAAAAAATTGTGCGTATTGCTACGCAAGAAGACATCGATAAATGGTCGAAAGCACGCGCATTGGAAAAAGAAGTGATGTACAAATCACGCACCTTAGCTGTCAATTTAAATCTTGAAATGAAAATTTCAGATGTTGAATACCAAGGAGATTTAACGAAGGCAACATTTTACTATACAGCCGAAGGACGTGTCGATTTCCGTCAGTTGATTAAAGACATGGCGGATCAATTTAAAATCCGTGTGGAGATGCGTCAAATTGGTTCTCGTCAAGAAGCTTCTCGTTTGGGAGGGATTGGTTCGTGTGGAAGAGAATTGTGTTGTTCAACGTGGTTAACTGACTTTAGATCGGTTTCTACTTCGGCGGCTCGATACCAGCAATTGTCTTTAAATCCGCAAAAATTAGCCGGACAATGCGGAAAACTGAAGTGTTGTTTGAATTATGAGTTGGACATGTATTTGGACGAAATAAAATCGTTTCCAAAAACAGACACAAAATTGAGAACAGAAAAAGGGAATGCTTATCATATAAAAACAGATGTTTTTAAACGTCAAATGTGGTATGCTTACGAAGGAGATAACAGTGGATTAGTGGCACTCTCTCCAGAACGTGTGCGCGAAGTTGCTAAACTAAATGCAGACGGTAAAAAACCATTTGAATTGGTTGAGTTTAAAGAAGTTGTTGAGGTGAAAGAGCCTGACTATTCCAATGTAGTAGGACAAGATAGCTTGAATCGATTTGAACATGCTTTCAAAGCTAAAAAGAAAAAGAAAAAACCAGTTAATAAGCGTCCAATCGAAAATGGTGCATCAATAGCAACAGCTTCAACGCCAACGGCACGACCTGTTTCAACGCCTACCGCTCCAACACAAGAAGGTGCGCCAGTGGCAAAACGTAAAAACAAACGTCCATTTAAAAAGAAACGTCCAAACTCACCTGAAAATCCATCGAGTAATGAACAAAGTGCGTAAAATATTTGCTTTCATCGTTGGAGTTTTATTAATTACTGCTTGCAGTAATTTACCAACGTATGAAAAGGCGTATACTTTTAAAGACAAAGTTTGGAAGCAAAATGTGAAACCTGTTTTTGTGGTTGACATTCAAGATACTACAAAAGCATATAATTTTACTTTAACGTTGCGCACTACAACAGATTACAAGTACAGTAATTTATGGGTTTATTTGAATACAAAAACACCTAAAAAACAAATCGCAAGAGAAGCTTTTGAGATAAAAACAACATATCCAGATGGCGCTTGGATTGGAACAAAAACTGGAACAATTGTTGAGCACACCTTAAATTTTAATAAACGTAAATTGCCTCAAAAAGGAAAATATGTCTTTATTTTAGAGCAAGGAATAACACAATCATTGGTAGATGAGGTGTTAGATGTCTCGTTAATAGTCGAAGAAGTTAAATAAGTTTAGTCTTTTTTAATTAGATTTCGTGTATAAGAAATCGATAAGATATGCTGTCTTTTTGGATCAGCAACATTGTATTGTTGGTCTAAAATATAGGCAAACGAAAAACTATTTATCTTATCTAACTCAAAATCTGTTCCAGCAGAAAAACGGTATTTAACAAATTGTCTTCCATTTTCTTCAAATTTAGGGTTATAAAAGTATTCTATGCTCACCAATGGTGTAAATTTACTTTTTTTGATTTTGTATTTTATACTTGGTTTGATCCGTATTGATTGATCAAATTCTGCATTATAATCGGTCGTTTCATACAATTTGTCAAAGCTAAATTGATAGCGAATTCGCCCCGAAAAGGTAAATCTTTTGTATTCTTTTTTGAATTCAAGGTTGGCATTTAGGCGATTTTTAAAATCGTAATTTTCAAATTTATTTTCCGAGAAAATCCCTCTATATTCTAGTGAAGGAACAAACCATTTACGCAGTTTGTATTTTATTAATACAGCTGGAAAAAAAGTTTGAACACCATTGTAATATAGTCGATTTGTTACATGTGCTTCAACACTCAATTTTTTAGTCAATTCATGTTTTACACCAAGGTCAATCCATAGTTTTTCACTCGTTTGTCCAAAAACAAAAAGAGGAAAAACAATGAAAAGAATAACAAGTAACTTCATCTTAATATTTTTTTACATCGATCGTTCCCAAGTCTTTGGTGTCGCCATTGTTTTCAATGGTTGTAGAAACCAAAATTTCTTTTTTCCCACTTGGGCATGTGAGGCAATCTTCGTATACGAAAATAGTGTAATCACCTTTTTCTAAGTATTTAAATTGGTAGCTACCGTCGTAACTCGTTTTTATATCATCGTTGTAAAAAGTGTTACCGCTACCATAAATAATGTAAACATCAAAATCTGAAGCAGGATACGTAGCAGTTGCTACGCCCGATGAATTGTATTTTGTTTCAGTAATTTTCCCTTTAATTATTGAGCTCCCACCGACTCCTTCATTTTTAGAACAACCAGTAAATAACAGTGCCAATATTATAAAAGATCCAATAAAATATAATTTTTTCATGTTGAAATGATTTGATTATTTAAACAACTAAATTACTTAATAAACGTCTAATATTAATTAAAAGTCAATATTTCATGAAATTATTTTGTAATATTGATACTGATTATTGGATTAAAAACGCTTGATTTTAATTAAAAAGCAACAAATGAAAAATAAATTTCTATTACTACTTTTGATTGTTATACCTTTATTTGGCTCTGCTCAATTGTATATAAATGAATATTCTTGTTCGAATATTTCTGGCCCTTCAGATGCATATGGAGAGAAAGAAGATTGGATAGAAATTTACAACGCAGGAGCAACATCAGTAAATTTAACAGGTTATTATTTATCTGATAAAGCAACAAATTTAACGAAATGGCAAATTCCATCAGGAACAATTAATGCGAATGGTTATATCATGGCTTTTTGTTCAAAGCGTAATTTGGTAAACGCGAATCAATTGCACCCAAATTTCAACCTTAAACAAACAAAATTTGATTGGATAATTTTATCAAATCCTTCAGGTGCTGTTGTAGATTCTATTAAAATAATTCACTTAACGAAGGCCGATCACTCTGTCGGTAGAGAAACCAACGGAGCAGCTACTTGGAAATTATTCACAACTCCTACACCTAATAACGCCAATACAGGTGGACAAAATTTTTACACTCCTACACCTGTTATTAGTTTAGCGCCAGGTTTTTATTCAGGAGCGCAAACTGCAACAATTACTTGTTCTGATGCCTCAGCTTCTATTCGATATACAACAAATGGTACAACTCCAACTGTTACATCAACGCTTTACACAGGACCAATAAATATTACCGCAACAACCGTTTTGAGAGCAGTAGCATTTAGCACAAACCAACCATCATTTATTGAAACAAATTCTTACTTTATAAATGTGACGCATACCGTTCCTGTAGTATCGGTTTGTAGTCAAGGGGTTTATAATTTGATGGCAAACGGCAATCAAACACCTACTGTAGGAGCTTTTGAACTATTTGAAGAGAATGGTGCTTTTATTGATGAAGGACAAGGTGATTTTAACAAACACGGAAATGATTCTTGGGCATACCCGCAAAGAGGATTCGATTACATAACGCGCGATCAATTTGGCTATGCAGCTGAATTGGAACATCAAATTTTCCCAGAAAGTACGCGTGACAAATTTCAACGTGTAATTTTAAAGCCTGCAGCGAGCGATAATTATTCTTTTGAAGATGGTGCTCACATTCGCGATGCTTTTGTTCATACACTTTCTATTCGGGCAGACATGAAATTAGATGAACGAACTTGGCGCCCTTGTGTTGTTTACCTAAATGGTCAATATTGGGGGGTTTACGAAATTCGAGAAAAAGCTGATGACCATGATTATACAGATTATTATTTTGATCAAGATAAATTCAATTTAGAATATTTAAAAACATGGGGAGGAACCTGGCAAGAATATGGCGCTCCAAATGCATTAACGAATTGGAATGCCTTAAAAAATTACATAGCAACCAACAATATGGGTGTTGCCGCTAATTTTAATTACGTTGATAGTGTTTTCAATTGGCAATCCTTGTGTGATTATTTTATGTTTAATTCATACGTAGTAAATAAAGATTGGTTGAATTGGAATACAGCTTGGTGGCGCGGTTTAGATCCTTTAGGAGATAAGAAAAAATGGCGTTACACGCTTTGGGATATGGATGCAACGTTTGGACATTACACTAATTATACAGGGATTCCGGATGTGACAGCAAATGCAGACCCTTGTAACGCTGAAAACTTACCAAATCCTGGTGGGCAAGGGCATACAGCTATCTTGAAAAAATTAATATTAGAAAATCCAGTAGTTGAACAATATTATGTAACGCGTTACATTGATTTGGTAAACACCTACTTTTCATGTGCATACATGAATCAATTGCTTGATAGTATGGTCAACGAGATTTCTCCAGAAATGCAAGGTCAAGTTACTAAATGGGGAGGAACGTTTGCAGATTGGCAATCAAAGGTTTTAGCTATGAAAACGTTCATCAATACTCGATGTATAGCATTGCAACAAGGAATGATTGATTGTTATGATGTTACTGGACCATTTAATACGACATTTAATGTTCAACCTGCTGGAGCTGGATCGATTAAAGTAAATTCGATTTGGGCGCCAACATATCCTTGGAATACTCAATATTATGGTGGGATTGCAACAAATTTAATTGCTCAAGCAAATACAGGTTATGTTTTTGATCATTGGACGTATACAACAGGACCTATGGTAGCGCCTATTAATAGTGATACAAATAGCATTACAATTACTGGCGTTGAAAATATTGTGGCAGTATTTGTGCCAGATGTTCCAATTGTAGATGCTGATGGTGACGGTTTAAGTGATGCGAATGAAGCGATTGCTGGAACAGACCCAAATAATCCAGATTCTGATGGCGATGGAGAAAATGATAATGCAGAAGTTGGTGGAAATCCTGCTGCTCCATTGGATACAGATGGAGATGGAATTATAGATGCGTTTGAATCGTCAACAGTTGATACAGATGGAGACGGTGTAAGCAATGAATTAGATCCAGAAAACACCAACCCGTGTGTTCCTAATGTAAATGCTGGTCCTTGTGACCAAGACAATGATGGTTTAATTAATAGTCAAGAAGCAACATTGGGTACAAATCCAACGAATCCCGACACAGATGGCGACGGAATAAATGATGGTTTAGAAAATGTGAATGGTTCTAATCCATTAGATCCGTGTGACCCAGATAATTCTTTGCCAGGCTGTCAAATAGACACAGATGGAGATGGTTTAATTGACGCGATTGAGGCAACTTTAGGAACAGATCCTAACAATCCTGATACAGATGGCGATGGTTTAACAGATGGCGCTGAGGTAACAGGTAATTCAGATCCGTTAGATCCTTGCGATCCAGATTATTCTTCTATTGATTGTGTGAAAGGTGTTCAAGTTCCAACAGGTTTTTCACCTAATGGATCGGGCAATACTGCCAATGAATATTTAACAATAATCGTTGGTAATAATGTAAAATCCTTTACTTTTCAGTTGTTTGACCGATGGGGTAATTTACTCCTGAATTCTTCAGATAAAAATTTAAAATGGGACGGAACTTATAAGGGCGAAGCATGCAACATGGGTGTATATGCATATGTCTTGGAGGTGCAAATGAAAGATGGGACTTCTGAAATATTATCTGGAAACATAACTTTAATACGTTAAGAGATGAAATATTATTTGTTCGTATGTTGTGCATTTTTGTCAGCGACTTTCTTTGCACAAGATTTACATTTTACACAAACATTTCATACGCCATTATTAATCAATCCTGGCGCGGCTGGAGTTTATAATGGTTAGGAACGTGTTATCATTAACCATCGTAATCAATGGTTGGGGGCAGGGACACAGTTTACTACTACTTCGATAGGGGCGGATTTTAACATTGGAAAATCAAAATTAAACGACAAAGCCCATTTAGGAATTGGAATTTTATTTAACAACGATATTGGTGGAGATTCCAAATTTGGAAGTCAAACTGGTTCATTAACTTTAAATGGAATTTTACCATTTGGAAGAACAGGTCACAGTTTATCTTTGGGAATTCAAAGTGGTTTTGGCATGCGCTCTGCTTCTATATCAGCCTTAAAATTTATGTCACAGTGGAACGGTTATCAATTTGACCAAACACAGTTATCTGGTGAAGAAAACACGTTGAACGCAATGAGTTATTTTGATGCATCATCAGGAATTTATTATGAGTATGACGTAAATAAATCGTCTTTCCAACGGAATAATAACTTTAAAATTCAAGCAGGCTTTTCTGTATATCACGTGAATCAACCATTGATGCGTTTTACAACGGTAGATGGCAATCGTTTGTTTAGAAAGTATGTTTTACACGCTGGTGTAGTAGCTGATCTTCCAAATAGAGATTGGGCTATAGATGGTAATGTATTGCAATTTATACAAGGGCCTCATTTGGAAACAATTCTAGGATTAATTATGCGCTATCGTTTGAATGACGGCGCTTCTATTACTGGATTTTCTCAAGATGCCTATATTGGATTTGGGGCATATTACAGAGTAAATGATGCTGTTTCCCCAACTCTTGCATTGCAATTTAAAGGATTTAAGTTTAATGTTTCATATGATATAACAACATCCATTATGCGGAAAGCATATTATGGCGGTTCCTTAGAATTTTCGCTTTCTTATACAAATTTAAACCACGCGTTATTTAAAAAGCGTTGGAGGTAATTAATTGCTGAATAAGGATTTAAAAAAACCAATAATTCTTTTTCTGAAAAGGAATAAAAGCAAAAAATAAGGGATTAGCATCAAATATAGAATGCCAAAATTGATGGTTGATCCAAATGAATTTTCATCGATTTCACTCCCTTGTTCTGCGAGTAATTTACATTGTGAACAACCTTGCGCAAAAAGCTCTTGGTTGATTATTATACAACTAAAAACACCAACAAATAGAAGCGTTTTTTTCAAGTTTATGGAATAATTTTTCATCACAATTGAGATTTCTTTTACAAAGTTACGGAATAAATCAACTACCAAAAATAAATTAGACCAATCATTCCAAAAGCACTATCCAAAAGCGCATAATAAGGTTCTTTTTTCCTATAAAAAACAGCAAGTAGCAACAAAACGTTACTTCCAATAACGCTCCAAAAAATTGGATTATAGATCCCAGTTCTATCTGTTGAAAGAATTAAAGTCCCCGATATTAAGAAAGCAGTTATTGAAATAAGCATCGTTTTTTTGCTTCCAATAGAAGAAGGAATTGTTTTAAATTTTTGTTGATCGATGGAAACATCTCTTAGATCATAAGGTAAGGCAATAGCTACAAATAAACAAAAATAGGCACAAATTTCACCCCAATGTAAGGCATTGATTCCTTCATTTAATGGTGGAAAAATCAACAAAAAACTTGTCCATGTTGCAGCTACATAAATAACTTTCATAAAAGGATGTTCTCTCAACGGACTTCCTTTAAAAGGAATAACATAATAAAAGCTGATAAATCCAATTACAAAAAGTAGTGGCAACACAATGAATGGTTTTTTAAGTAAAAACATTAAGAGAAGTAACGTAATCGAAGTGCTTACTGTAATTAACCATTTTATATATAATTTATGCCTAAAAATCCACGTATGTTTAGCGGAAGATTTTAACAGTTCTGCTTTATAGACACCATGAAAATTATAGACGCTAATTGTTGCAAAAAAAGCAGTGATTCCATACAAAAAGTATTTAGTTATCGTTGCATGATACGCAGTACCTAATGTTATAAATCCTGCTGATAATCCAATGTGTAAATGCGTGTAAACGATATATTTACTTAGCGCTTTAATTGTTGGATGTAATTTTATAGAAGACCGTATCAACACTGATTTTTTGAATGCAGGTGCATTTATTTTTTTTACCACATTCTTTACACATAGGATCATTTACCACTACAGTAACATTTTTGCCTAATGGTTGCCATCTTCCAGGATGAATAGGAATTCTTGGTGAAAACAATCCAATGGTATGTGTATTAACAAATCCAGCGATGTGCAATGGACCTGTAGAACAAGCAACCAACGCTGTAACTTTTGAAATGAATACGATTAATTCAGTTAAATCTAGTTTTCCTGTTAAATCAATGATATGTTGATTCGAAGGAAGTAATTCTCGAAATAGCACCCCTTCATTTTCTGTTCCAGTAAAATAAACCGTCCAATTGTTTTGTGCAAGTTTTTCTGCTAATCTAATGTATGATTCTATTGGCCATTCAACAGCACTTCCTTGAGATTTAGGATGTAAGATGATGCTTTTTTTGGTTAGAATGGAAAGATCATTTGGTAATTCAATTGAAGGAACAGAGAAGAATTCTGTCATTTTATTGACTTCTTCCAGCGAAGGAATGTTTGTTAATCCTAATGGCTTCAGTAAGTGAAAATTCAATTGTGCTTCGTGTTCTTTAGCATTTTTACGTGTAAAATTAACTTTATAATTACAGGTCAAAAAATGAAAGCCTCGGTGCGAAGTTCCAATTCTATGCTTGATTTTAGCTTTTTTAGCTAATTGTGCAATTTCTTTATTGGGAAAAACATGAATAATCGTATCAATTTCTAATGCCTTCAGCTGATTTAATTTTTCAACACTTGGAAGTTGTTCAAATGTATTCCAATCTATAAATTCATCTACTATTGAAAAGCAATTCACCACGGGTTTGGTATAATTTTTCCCTAAATAAATTAGTCTAGCCTGAGGGTATTGTTTTTTAATCCATACACACATTGGCAATGTTAACATTACATCTCCAATACTATCTGTTCGTGAAATTAAAATTCTATTTGGAATCATTTTTCAGCAGCTAATTTTCTGACAAGTGAGTATTTTATATAAGTTGCGTAAGCGCTTCGAATGGAAATTAAAAATCCTGTTTTTCCATCTAAAAATCCGCGTTTTAAAACAAAACTTTTGAAGAATTGTGCACTTGTTTTAACCGCTATTTTTAACAGAGAGGCAGTTTTACCTTTTTTAATTAATTCATTGGCTGCGATGTTGCCAAAATAATGAATTTGTTTAAAATGATCTTCTTTGGTATAATACGAATAATGCAACAAATCTCCTTTTAATTGTCCAATTTTAGCATTGTTTAATACATCCAAACGATCGTGTGGATTCACGCCTTGCCATTTAGCATGCTGTTTATTGACCAATCTAATTTTAGTATCTGGATACCAACCGCAATAATGTACCCATTTCCCACAATAATTTGTTAGTCTGTTGAGTTTGTACCCGCCGAAATCAGTTTCATTTTTAGTGTTTAAGACACTTTCTCTTAAAGCTGGCGTAAGTGCTTCATCCGCATCCAAAGACAGCACCCAATCGTGCGTAGCAAGTTCTAATGCAACATTTTTTTGTTCAATGTGACCTTGAAAAGGATTTTGTATAAAACGAACGTTGTATTTCTGGCAAATTTCTTCAGTTTTATCAGTTGAAAAGGAGTCAACAACTAGTATTTCGTCTACGCAATCCAACAATGAGGTTATACAACGTTCAATGTTTCGTTCTTCATTAAACGTAATAATCGCAGCTGTAATTTTTTTAGACGTCATGGCTTACAAAGATTCGTTTAAAGTTTCAACGCTTATTTTATCCGTAGTTTTTGACCAACTGTTAAGCGATTAACATTTATCCTAGGATTTAAACGTTCCAATTGGTCTTGTGTCAAATTATATCGATTCGCAATTTTTGAAAAATTATCTCCTGCTCTAACATTGTAATACTTTTTAACTTCTCGTCTTGGCCTTTCAACTTCAACAGGTTTCGGAATTTGTACTGGCGTATCTGAAATAATTGGTGCATTTCCTGCTTTAATTTTTAAGCGTTGTCCTACATAAATATTGGTTGTTCTAAGCGCGTTCCATTCCATTAATTGTTCAATGGTTACATTATATTTAGAAGCTATGATCCGCATATTATCACCTACTTTTACTTTATGGTAACTAATTACGTCCTGCACAACAGGTTGTTGGTTGTCGAATGGATTGATGGATGAACTTGAGTCTCTATCAGTTGAAACAATGGTTGATGTCGTGTCAATTGGCGGTACAATAATTGGCGGATTTTCTATTAAATGTTCAATTTCATACAAGCTATCCTCCATGCTTACTAATAATCCAATTTTTTCTAGCGGACCAGAAATACATTGATTTGGTTTAGTATATGGAATGAAAGTCGTTTTGTAAACAGGATTTAGACTTTTAATGTCTTCTATTGGCCAATTTACCAATTTTGAGATAGATGACATGTGAACACTTCTTGACAAGCACATGGTGTCAATTTGTGCATAATGAACTTTAACATCCATTGGAATGATGTTATGTTCAGCATGGTAAGTTAGTAAATAAGCAGCTGCAATAAAATTGGGAACATATTGCTGTGTTTCAGCAGGTAAAAATGGTCGAACTTCCCAATAAGTAGATTTATTTCCAGAACGTCTAATCGCTTTATTTACATTTCCTGGCCCAGCATTGTAAGCTGCTAAAGCTAAGTTCCAATCGCCGTAAATTCCGTATAATTGTTTTAAATAACGACAAGCAGCATCTGTTGCTTTTACAGGGTCCATTCGTTCGTCTAAGTATGAGTTTTCTTTTAAATCAAAATATAAACCTGTTTTATACATAAATTGCCATAAGCCCAAAGCACCAGCTCTCGATTTCACTTGAGGTCGCAAACCGCTTTCAATGACTGAAAGAAATTTTAATTCTATTGGTAATCCATATTCAGCTAATTTTTCTTCAAACATGTCAAAGAAAAGTGTAGATCTTCCTAATACAATACGCGCAAATCCTCTTCTGTTTTGTGCAAAAAAGCGAATGGTGTTTAAGGTTGCTTGATTGCAATCTAAATGAAACGGTGTCATTTCATTCATTTTTTTTAAGCGTGTGCAATATTCTTCATCCGAAAATTGAGGAATTTGACCCGGCTCGTACTTTAATGCGCTGATGATTGAATCATATTCGTTCTTATTAGCATAATCAGCTAAAAACAACTGTAAACTTTGTTCAATTGTATTGATAAACGCTTCGCTTTTTAATGTATCTCCAGGTCGAACGAGGTGTGCTGGTTTTTGAGCAAAAACACCAAAACAAGTAAGAATAACAAAAAAACTAAGCGTTATTAACTTCATAAATTTTCTAAATAATGCGAAAAATTAAACAATTGTTTTTCGTCAAAATGATTGGCCATTACTTGAACACCAAATGGCATGCCGTTTGAATGTTTGCCCAATGGTAAAGAAATGGCAGGATTACCTGTTAAATTTGCGTGAACCGTAAAAATATCTTGCAGGTACATATTAATAGGATCTTTTACAGCATTTAATTCAAACGCTGTAGAAGGAGTTGTTGGTAATAATATAATGTCGTATTCCTTAAAAATAGCGTTGGTTTTATTTTGTAAAATGCGGCGTACTTTTTGACCTTTCGTATAGTAAGCATCGTAGTAACCATGCGACAAGACAAATGTTCCAGCCATGATTCTTCTTTGAACTTCAGGACCAAAAGCTTCTGACCGCGATTTTTTATACGTTGCTTCTACGCCTTGTGCATTTTGACTTCTATGACCAAAATGTACGCCATCAAAACGTGCTAAATTGGATGATGCTTCCGCTGTTGATAAAACGTAATAAGTAGGAACCATATAATCCAAATAAGGAAAGGAAACATTTTCAACCGTATTTCCGTTTTCTTTTAATTTGGAAATGAGTGCATCCATGTGTTGTTTTACTTCAACATCAATTCCTTTTGCTTCTAAACTTTCAGAAATCACTGCAATTTTCAGTGGTTTAACAGGTTCAAAAGTGCTGAATTTTTCAATTGGTTGAGAAGAAACAGTAGCATCGTATTCATCATCTCCTCCCATTATTTCTAATAACAGCGCTGCATCTTCAAGCGTATTGGTGATAGGGCCAATTTGGTCAAATGAAGAAGCATATGCGATTAATCCATAGCGACTAATTCTACCATAGGTTGGTTTTAAACCATATGTTCCTGTAAATGAAGCTGGCTGACGAATCGAACCACCTGTATCACTTCCGAGTGATGCAGTACAAAGATTTGCACCCGTTGCGACTGCAGAGCCACCTGAAGAACCACCAGGCACACAGTTGGTGTTTAAGTGATTTTTTACAGGGCCGAATGCTGAATTTTCATTAGAACTACCCATCGCAAATTCATCGCAATTTAAACGGCCAATAATAATGGCATCTTCATCAATTAAACGTTGAACAGCTGTTGCAGTGTATATGGATTCAAATCCTTCTAATATTTTGGAAGCGGCAGATACCTTATGATTTTTATAAGCTAGATTGTCTTTTAGACCAATCACCATGCCTGCTAAACGTCCTGCTGTGCCTTTTTTTATTTTTTCATCAACACGTAGTGCATTGTCTTTTGCTGATTGTTCAAATACTTCTAAAAATGCATTTAAATGAGCATGTTGGTTGATATTCGTTAAATAACTTTCAACGATTTCCAAAACAGAACTACCCGAAGCAAGGGCATTTTTTACTTCAGCAAATGATTTATACATGAAAAAAGTGTTAACTAGTTTTTCTCTTCAGTTGGTTTAGATTCTTCTTTAGAATCTACTTCACCTTTAGATGCATTTTTAAACTCTTTAACTCCTTGGCCTAAACCTTTCATTAATTCTGGAATTTTTTTCCCTCCGAATAATAATAAAACGACAGCCAATATTAAAATGATATGGCCTGGACTAAGCATTGCTCCTAAAATCATGGTTTTAATTTTTTTAATTAGTACAAAGTTACTGATTTCTCCTAAACTAAGAATTGTTATTTTCTTTAATCTGTTAAATTAAACAAAAAAGCCCTTTTAAACTAAAAGGGCTTTTTCAATCTTATGTGATTGTTACAATTTTCTTGCAACTTCAACTTCTTCAAATGCTTCAACAACGTCATTGATTTTGATATCGTTGAATTTATCGATGTTCAATCCACATTCGTAATTGTTTTTCACTTCACGCACGTCGTCTTTGAATCGTTTCAAGGATCCTAATACACCTGTATGAATAACAATTCCATCACGGATTACACGTATTTTAGATGTACGTTTAATGATACCATCTAATACATAACAACCTGCAATTGTTCCAACTTTCGTAATTTCAAATGTCTCACGAATTTCAGCAGAACCGATGATTTTTTCTTCAATATCTGGTGATAACATTCCTTCCATTGCCGCTTTAATCTCGTCAATTGCTTTGTAGATGACAGAGTAAAGGCGAATATCAATTTGTTCATTTTCCGCTAATTTACGAGCTGAGAGAGATGGACGAACTTGGAATCCAATAATGATGGCGTCAGATGCAGATGCTAAATTGACGTCTGCCTCAGAAATGGCACCAACTCCTTTGTGTACTATATTTACTTGAATTTCTTCGGTTGATAAACGCAATAAAGAATCAGAAAGTGCTTCAATCGAACCATCAACGTCACCTTTCACAATGATGTTTAATTCTTTAAAGTCTCCAATTGCCAAACGACGACCAATTTCATCCAATGTAATGTGTTTCGTAGTTCTAAGCCCTTGTTCACGGTACAATTGTTCACGTTTTGTTGCGATTGATTTCGCTTCACGCTCATCATTCATAACGTGGAATTTATCTCCTGCGCTTGGTGCGCCATTGATTCCTAAAATTGAAACGGGTTGTGAAGGACCAGCTAGTGGAAGATTTTTACCATGTTCATCGTGCATTGCACGCACACGACCATAGTTTCTTCCAACCAATACGATGTCTCCAACTTTTAATGTCCCGGCTTCAACAAGCATGTTCGTAACGTATCCTTTTCCTTTGTCTAATGAAGATTCAACAACAGTTCCTATGGCGTTTTTATCAGGATTTGCTTTAAGCGTCAACATTTCTGCTTCTAAAAGAACTTTTTCTAATAAGGCATCAATGTTTAAGTTTTGTTTAGCAGATATTTCTTGAACTTGGAATTTACCACCCCAATCTTCCACTAAAATATTCATTTGAGAAAGTTGTTCTCTAATTTTATCAGGATTTGCTCCCGGTTTGTCAATTTTATTGATGGCAAAAACCATTGGAACACCAGCTGCTTGTGCATGCGATATTGCTTCTTTTGTTTGAGGCATTACATCATCGTCAGCCGCAACAATAATAATTGCAACATCGGTTACTTGCGCACCACGTGCACGCATCGCTGTAAAGGCTTCGTGTCCCGGTGTATCTAAGAAAGTCATTTTACGACCATCTTTCAACGTTACAGAATACGCTCCAATATGTTGTGTAATTCCTCCAGCTTCACCTTCCGTTACATTTGCGTTACGAATTTTATCCAATAAAGAAGTTTTACCATGATCTACGTGACCCATTACCGTAATAATAGGTGGGCGATCCACTAAATCTTCTTCTTTATCTTCTTGCTGTGGAATTGCATCTTGTACTTCAGCACTAACAAATTCAGCTTCATAACCAAATTCTTCTGCAACGATTTGAATCGTTTCAGCATCTAAACGTTGGTTGATTGATGCAAAAATACCGAGTGACATACAAGCAGAAATAACGGCAGTTGGTTGAACACTCATCATTGAAGCAAGTTCAGAAACAGTTACGAATTCTGTTAACTTCAATACTTTTTCTTCCATTTCAGCTGCAGCCATTTCTTCTTGACGACGCATCGCAACAACATCACGTTTTGCTCTTCGGTTTTTAGAAGCTTTGGATTTACCACCTTGGTTTGAAAGACGTGCTAACGTATCTTTGATTTCTTTTTGAATATCTTGTTCTTTAATTTCAGGTTTCTCAAATTTAGTATTTGGACCACCTTTCTTAAAGTTTCTGTTTCCTTGTCCTTGACCAGCAGGTTTGTTTCCAGCAGCTCCACCTTGAGGAGTTCCTCCTGTATTTGGTGCTCCGCCTTCCACTTTTTTAATGCGTTTACGTTTTTTACGGTCAGCATTACTTAAGCCACCTGGTTTTTGACCTGGTGTTTTTGGTTTATCAACTGGCAATTCAATTCTACCCAATACAGTAGGGCCAGATAAAACTCTTCGTTCAACACGAATTGTTTCAATTTCTTTAGGCGCTTCTACTTCAGGAGTCGGAATTTCTTCAGGAGTTTTTTCTTCTACTTTTGGCGTATATACAACCGCTTGTTTTGGCGCTTCGTATTTTCCTCCTTTTTTCTTGTCAGGACGTGTTTTAGAATTGATTTTATCTAAATCAATTCTTCCAATTACTTGAACTTGAACATCCCCTTCACCAATTGTTTTCACATCTGACTCAGCAGGGATTTCTTTTTCAGCAATTGGAGCCTCTTGAGCAACAGTTTTTTCAGCAACTGCTTTTTGAGGTTCTTCCAAAACACTTCGTTTAATTTCTTCCACATTCATTGGTTCAGAATCATCATCATCTGAATTTCTTTGTGGTTTTTCTTCCGTTTTTGTGTCACGGATTGAAATTGTTTCACGTTTTTCGCGAGTCACACCAGAGAATTTAGATTGCTCTTTCATTGACTGATCTGCAGCGAATGCTTGTCTGAGTAGATCGAATTGTTCTCCTTCCAACTTTGTGTTGGGGTTCGTGTCGATTTTTACTCCTTTTGATTCTAGGAAGCTAACCAGCGTAGGGATACCCACATTGAGTTCCCCAGCTGCTTTTCCTAATCTTATTGGTTTTCCGGCCATATAATGATGTGTCCTTCGTTTTTACTTTTTACAGTAGTTATTTTATTTTGTTACAATGAATCTGAAAATTATTCAAACTCAGCGCGAAGAATTTTAAATACTTCTTCGATTGTTTCTTCTTCTAAATCAGTTCGTTGAATTAAATCATTGATACCAATTTGAAGAACAGATTTTGCAGTATCGCATCCAATAGCTTTTAATTCATCAATGATCCAGCTATCGATTTCATCAGCAAATTCTTCTAAATCTACGTCTTCAACATCCACTTCTCCTTCACGGTAAACATCTAATTCATAGCCACACAATTTTCCAGCTAATTTGATGTTATGTCCACCTTTACCAATTGCCAAAGAAACTTGGTCTGGTTTTAAGAAAACTTTTGCTCTTTTATCTTCTTCGCTAATTTCAATAGATGAAATTTTAGCTGGAGATAACGAACGTTGAATTAATAATTGTGAGTTATTCGTGTAGTTGATGACATCAATATTTTCATTGCGTAATTCACGCACGATTCCATGAATTCTAGAACCTTTCATTCCAACACATGCTCCAACTGGATCAACACGGTCATCGTAAGATTCAACAGCTACTTTTGCTCTTTCCCCTGGCTCACGAACGATGCGTTTGATTGTAATTAAACCATCAAACACTTCTGGAACCTCTAATTCGAATAAACGCTCTAAAAATTCAGGAGCAGTTCTTGAAAGAATAATTACAGGGCTACTGTTACGCATGTCTACTTTCGCAACAACTGCACGAACAGTTTCACCTTTTTTGAAGTAATCTGAAGGAATTTGTTCTGATTTAGGAAGTATTAATTCATTTCCTTCATCATCCAATACCATAATTTCTTTTTTCCAAACTTGGTAAACTTCACCTGTGATAATTTCTCCAATACGTTCTTTGTAAACTTTGTAGATGTTATCTTTCTCTAATTCCATGATGCGAGAAATCAAGTTTTGACGTAAAGACAAAATATTACGACGACCAAAATCACCGAACTTAAACTCTTCTGTTACTTCTTCACCAATTTCAAAATCAGGTTCAATTTTAATAGCGTCAGAATACGCAATCTCTGTATTAGGATCTTCTACTTCACCGTCATCTACGATTTCTTTGTTCAAGAAAATTTGAACATCTCCTTTATCGATATTTACGATAACATCAATGTGCTCATCTGTATTGAATTTCTTTTTTAACATTGCTCGGAATACGTCTTCCAACACATGTTGCATTGTTTGTTTGTCAATGCTTTTCAATTCTTTGAATTCCGAAAATGACTCAACTAATTCAAGGCTGTTCATGTTTACCTATTTAAATGTAATTATAATTTTTGTTTCCTTTACTTCCTCTAATTGCAAAACATGTTGTTCTACAATTGTTTCTTTTTTCTTTTTACCCTCTGGTTTTTCTTGACGGGTAGTCTCAAGTGTTATTTCGTTTGCTGAAGCAGCAATTAACGTTCCTTCTAATTTTTTGCCGTTGTGGAAAACTACTTTCACACCACGACCAATGTTTTTTTCATATTGAGCTAAAACACGCAGCGGTTTATCCAATCCTGCAGACGAAACATGCAGTTCAAAATCTTCTTCTTCTCGATCCAAATTATGTTCTACATTTCTAGAAACTGACATACAATCCATCACAGAAACATTGCCTGGATTTTTATCTAATTCTACGTGTATTACATTGTTTGATGAAATCGTAAGTTCTACCACAAACAAACCACTCGCTAATTCTGCGATGCGCTCGTTAATTAATGCTTCTACTGTTTTTTTACTAATCATATGGTATAAAAAGAGGGGACTTTCGTCCCCTCATCCTTGTCTTTTTTGCATAAATACACTGCAAATATACACATTTTATTTAAAGTTATACACAAATCATGTAATTTTTTAACAATTATTTCATTCAAGCGATGCAATTTTCTAATATTTCGAACGCATGTTTAATGTGTTTCACATCTGAAAAGATAATTCGTAAGCGATCATTTTGTTCGCTCATTTTACAATTTTGAGCATTACGTTGAATATGGTTTAGCAATTGTGTAAACGTTGCTGTTTCATAAAAAGGAGATTGTGGATTTTGAATAAAATAGCCCACCATTTTTCCTCCTTTGATAACGAGTCGTTCTAAGCCTAAGTTTTGAGCCAACCATCTTAATTTAAAGGAAACGATTAACTCATTTACTTGACGTGGCAAAGGACCAAATCGATCGATTAATTTCGCTCCAAAAGCACTTAATTCCTCTTCGTTTTTCAAGTTGTCCATTTCCTGGTATAAACTTAGTCGTTCGTTTACATTGTTCACATAATCGTCTGGAATACGAACTTCCAAATCTGTTTCAAGGATGCAATCTTTAACAAAATTCAATAAGGAATCAGTTGTTCTTTCTTCAAACAATTCTTTGAATTCACTTTCTCTCAATTCATCGATTGCTTCATTGAGTATTTTTTGATACATCTCAAAACCAATTTCTGAAATGAAACCACTTTGTTCGCCACCCAACATATTCCCAGCTCCACGAATGTCTAAATCTTTCATTGCTATGTTGAATCCAGAACCTAAGTCTGAAAACTGAACCAAAGCTTCCAATCGTTTTCGAGAATCGGATGTTAAAATGCTAAATTTCGGTGCAACCAAATAACAGAATCCTTTTTTATTGCTTCGCCCAACACGCCCTCTTAATTGGTGTAAATCGCTTAATCCAAAATTATGTGCGTCGTTGATTATGATCGTATTGGCATTAGAAATATCGATTCCAGATTCAATGATTGTTGTTGCTAATAAAACATCGTATTCACCATTGATAAAATCGAACATGATCTTTTCCAAGGCTTTTCCATCCATTTGACCATGGCCAATTCCAACTCGTACTCCTGGACACAAGCGTTGAATCATACCAGAAATTTCTTTGATATTTGCCAATCGGTTGTGAACGAAGAAAACTTGCCCACCTCGACTTACTTCATAAGCAATTGCATCGCGTAATGTTTCTTCGTTGAATTGAATGATTTCAGTTAAAACGGGTTGACGATTGGGAGGAGGCGTATTGATAATACTTAGGTCACGCGCACCCATCAACGAAAATTGCAATGTTCTTGGGATTGGAGTCGCAGTCAAGGTTAACGTATCAACAGTAGCGCGTAAGGTTTTAAGCTTGTCTTTTACAGCAACACCAAATTTTTGTTCCTCATCGATAATCATTAATCCGAGGTCTTTGAATTTAACCCGCTCAGCCACTACAGCATGTGTTCCAATTAAAATATCAATTTTGCCTTCTGCTAATTTTTTTAATGTTGCCGTTGTTTCTTTGGCCGATTTAAAGCGATTGATGTAATCCACTGTACATGGAAAATCTTTCAAGCGTTCTTTAAAACTGCGGAAATGCTGCATGGATAATATAGTTGTTGGCACTAAAACAGCAACTTGTTTGCTATCTGAAACTGCTTTAAAAGCAGCACGGATTGCGACTTCTGTTTTGCCAAAACCAACATCACCACAGATTAAGCGATCCATAGGAGTTGGCGACTCCATATCCGTTTTTATAGCTTGTGTCGCTTTGAATTGATCAGGCGTATCTTCGTACATGAAAGAAACTTCCAATTCGTTTTGGAGGTAAGAATCAGGTGAAAACGCAAAACCAGCTTGACTTTTGCGTTTTGCATACAATTGAATTAAATCAAATGCTAATTCTTTTATTTTTTTCTTTGTTTTATTTTTAAGGGTCGCCCATGCTTGCGTTCCTAATTTATTCATTTTAGGAACGGATCCATCTTTGCCCGTAAATTTTGAAATGCGATGCAACGAGTGAATTCCTACATACAAAACATCACCATCTTTGTAAACTAAGCGAATTGCTTCTTGTTGTTTTCCATTTACATCAATGGTTTCTAAGCCTGAAAATTGTCCAACACCGTGATCAATGTGTGTTACATAATCACCTTTTTGGAGGTTGTAAATTTCTTTTAATGTTAAGGCTTGTTTGGTTTGGCGGAAACCTTCTTTTAAGCGAAAGCGATGGTATCGTTCAAACAGTTGATGATCTGTAAAACATACTAATTTTAATGCAGGAGCAATAAATCCTTCTGTCAAGGCTAAATGCATCGGTTTAACTTCCACTCCGCCTCCGATATCCTCAAAAATCTGAAAAAGTCGGTCGATTTGTTTCGGTTGATTGGAGAATATTAAATTCGTAAATTTTAATTCTGTTCGCGCAATTAAATCAGTTCTTAATAAGTCAAAATTCTTATTGAAACTTGGTTGTGGTAAAAAATCAAATTGATGAATTTCTGTTCCTTTGAAATGGTAATCAGCACCCCATTCAATGCAGGAATAAGCTTCAATAGTAGTTTTTGCCTCCGTTGGATGTAAAAACAAGTCGCTTGGAAGAGTCCTTTTAACTGTGTCGGATAAATCCGTATAAATTTGAACAGCTTTATCGTATTCTTTTTCTAAAATTGTTGTCAATTGATCAAAGGAAGAAATCCAAAGAATGGCTTGTTGACCTAAAAACTCAAAAAATGTTCCGTTCCCTTCTAAGTTTAGTTGTCCTTGAACGTTTGGAATGACATTGAAATAGTTAAAATTACCGATGGATAATTGTGAGCTAGCATCAAACGTTCGAATGGATTCAACCTCATCTCCGAAAAACTCGATGCGATAAGGGTGTTCGTTGGAATAGGAATAAACATCAACAATTCCACCACGAATTGAAAATTGACCCGGTTCGTAAACAAAATCAACGCGTTCGAAGTGGTATTCTAATAACAATTCATTGATAAAATCGATCGAATAGGTTTTCCCAACATCTACGCGAAGGGTATTTTTAGTTAAGTTTTTTTTGGTTGGAACTTTTTCGAAAAGTGCCTCTGGATAGGTGACAATCCAACCATTTTTTCCAGAATTAATTTTTTCTAAAACTTCAGCACGTGCAACAACGTTTGCATTGTCTGTTTCTTCTAATTGATATGGAACACGGTATGAAGCCGGGTAAAACAGAATGCGTTTATCCTCTGGATATAACTCTTCTAAATCATTTAAAAAATAGGCTGCTTGTTCTTTGTCTGGTAGAATAAAAAGATGGTGACCTGGTGTTTGTTCAGCTAAAACAGCCGCACAAATGCTTTTGGATGACCCAACCAATCCTTTCCATTGAACATGTGTTCCACTTTTTTGAAGTTGAGTTGCGGTAGCATCAATTTGAGGAAGTTGCGAGAAAGATTGCTTGAGTGTTTTTAAATCCATTCCTTTTTTTCAAGGTGCAAAATTACGTTGATTTTATTAGTTATTTGGATAAAAAAGCACAGTAAATTAATTTTTTGCAGCGATGCAACTCATTGCTTTTTCAACCATGTTTTTTGAACCGATGTAAAAAGGAACGCGTTCATGCAATTGTTGGGGTTGAATATCCATGATGCGCTTTCTACCTGTTGTTGCTAAACCACCAGCTTGTTCAGCGATAAACGCCAACGGATTGCATTCGTATAACAAGCGTAATCTTCCTTCTGGAGCAGTTGTCGTTTCTGGATAAATATAAATACCACCTTTGATCATGTTGCGGTGAAAATCAGCTACAAGTGAACCAATGTATCTTCCAGAATAAGGTGCTTGGTAATCATTTTCTGAACTCTGACAATATGCGATGTAATCTCTTAATCCTTCTTCACAGATGTTGATATTTCCTTCGTTCATAGCATACAAACGTCCTTTTTCAGGCATTTTCATATTCGGATGTGACAAACAAAACTCACCAATGGAAGGGTCTAAAGTAAAACCATTAACACCATCACCAGTTGTATAAACCAACATGGTTGAAGAACCGTATAAAACATATCCAGCCGCTACTTGTTGGTTACCCATTTGAATCATGTCTTCAAATGTTGCTTCTTCACCAATGGTAGAAACGCGCTTGTAAATTGAAAAGATTGTTCCGATTGAAACATTTACATCAATATTTGATGAACCATCTAATGGGTCAAATAAAACGACATATTTTCCATTTTTTGAAGTTTCAGATTGAAACGCTACGAAATCATCATTTTCTTCAGAAGCAATGCCACACACTTCACCGCCATATTCAAATGCTTTGATGAATTGTTCATCTGCTACAACATCTAATTTTTGTTGTTCTTCGCCTTGCACGTTCGTATTTCCTTGTGCGCCAAGAATGTGATCAACTAAACCAGCGCGACGAACATCACGACTTACAATTTTAGAAGCAACAGCAATATCGTTGAGTAAGCGCGTTAATTCTCCTGTCGCAAAACTATGCGCAGCTTGACCTTCTAAAATGAATTCGTTTAATGTTGTAACTTTTGACATGCTTTAATTTTTTACAAATATCGTAATAATGCTTGAATCATTGAAATAAATTTCATTGTTGAAAGGTTTAAAAAAACCAATAACAAATAAAGAAGTAGCGAATGAATTTACCCAAAACCATTAGAAAAGTAAATTTCCAGAATGATGTTTTAAAAAAACCAAGTGCAATTGATAAGGGATCACCAATAATTGGAATCCAAGAAAAGAATGCCAACCATACGCCATAACGTTGAACCTTTGTTTCAAAAGATAGAATTTTTCCTTCTGTAACTCCGACTTTTTTTAGCCAAAGCGGGTTACCAAAATAGCCAATGGTGTAATTGGTTAAGCCACCTAAACTATTTCCAATGGTAGCAAATACTAAGCAAAGAAATGGATTGAAGTCTGATTTCAACAAAAGCAACAAGATCCCTTCCGAACTAAATGGAAGAATGGTAGCGCTTAAAAAGCTGCTAACGAATAAGCCGGTATATCCTGCAGAAAACAACATAAAAAAAGGGCCGACTAAGTCGACCCTTCAAAGATATAAAAATAAGTTGCTTATTTTTTGATCAATTTTTTAGTTACTGTAGAACCTTCAGTAGCAACTGTTACATAATAAACACCACTTGTAAATGCAGTAGCATCAAATGTTACTTTATTAGCACCAGCGTTTTGAGCAACTGTAGAAGAGTAAATTGTTTTACCAGTAATATCAACTACTTTCACATCTACTTTCGCAGCGTTAACTAAAGAATAGTTGATAGTTGCTTCACCTGATGTTGGGTTTGGATATACATTTCCAACTGTTGCGAATGCACTGTTTTCATTGATCGATAAGGTTGGGTCAAAGTTCAAACGAACAACTGGTGTACCTGTTTGGTAGAACCAAGTTCCATCAGGATTTTGAGCATCGATAACACCTCTATCAAAAATAAATGATGTTTGTTTGTATGATGTTCCAGCGTTTGCAATTTTTAAATTTGGACTTAATGTTCCAACTACAACTACGTAAGTAGTGTTTGCAGTTAATTGAACTGGATCTGGTAACACAATTAATTTGTCTGTATTCAACATTGCTGTTGTTACTGTGAAAGGATCTGATTCAGTTAAGTATGTAAAATCACCTGTTGCAGTATCAACGTAATATATTTTACCGTAAACTTCAGTTCCTACTGGTGTTCCAGTTGCAATACGTGTATTGATTCCTTGCACCATTTGATCAGACCAAATATCAAAAAAGTTACCAACTTCAAATCCATCTGTTCCGTTAGAAGTTGTTCCAGCGTAAACACCATTGTCTCTAGCGTAGATGTAATTATTTACAGAAAAAGTTATTGGAGCAAAGGTGTTGTTTGTCGGTACATCGTCCGTATTGGTAGCTGTTAATGTACGAGTAATATTATAAGTACCAATTCCAGCTGGTGTATAAGAAGTAGCAATTGCTAAACTATCATCTGCTTGAGATGCAATTGTAACAGGTGTACTAGATCCAGTTGCAGCTCCACTGTTCACATCAATGTTTAATTTAACGTTTGTCATTGCTTGTGTTCCAATATTTGAAACATTTGCAGTAAAGTCAATTGGAGCAATTTGTGAAGTTGGAATTTGGTAGTAATTCAAACCAGCAGTTCCCCAGTATGTTCCGTCTACTGATAAATCGTAATCTGCGTTTGTCATTAATTTAACATCGTCGATGTACCAACCGTAAGTAATCCAAACATTTGCATTTGTTGCTTGTGTTGGGAAATTTGTTGTCCAAGAAAAACGAATCCAAACTTGTGTTGCTCCTGATAAATAAGGTGCTAAGTTGATTGTTTTTGTAGAAGGATTTGGATATGCAGCGCCTCCAGTAGAAGACAATACAGTGAAATCATTGTTGTTCCCAACAGGAATAAACGTCGTACCATTCGTAGAAATTTGGATTTCTTGCAAATCGTTAAAACGTGCCCCAAATTGTAAAAATTCTAAAGAAACTTGCGTTCCTGAAGTCGCTAAACTAATTGGTTGTGCTGTCGTCATTGTGTATGTTACATCCAATGCTTGAGATGGAGTAGTTAATGTTGGATCACCATTTGTTAACTCAGCAAAGTTTCCTTCTGAAGTAGAAGCAATAGCAGTAGCTGGAGCCCACCAACCATCTTTATTAGCGTCGATTGTCCAACCAAATTTTGCACCAGTTTGACCACTGTTATTGATTGTCCAAGATGCCGCATTTGAAAAATCATTCGTGTAGAATGTTGTTCCAACTGCTTTTGTTGTTGCATGGTTTTCAGTTGCTTTTGGCGCAACGCGACTCATGTCATTTGCTGTTAAAGTTTTAGGTGCGTACTGTCCGAAAGAAATCGATGCGCCTAAACCTAAAACCACCATACTTAAGTATACTTTTTTCATAGTTATGATTTTAATTTTAGCAAATATAAGTTATTAAACGAAAAGTAAAGGACAATAGAATAAATAAATACTACCTTTAAAACTCTATCGATCTTTTAAAAACGGTATATTATTTCTGATTTCGGAAAGATCTTTCATTGTTATTGTATGTTGTTGAATTTGTTCCACATCATTGCAGTTCATTTCTAATTCGCCTAATGCTGAAAAACAGGAAGAATCTCCTGAATATTCCAACCCTTTGCCATCTGTGCCTACACGATTCACACCTACAACATAACATTGATTTTCAATTGCCCTAGCTTTTAACAACGCTTTCCAATGCTCCGCTCGTTTTTTTGGCCAATTCGCCACGTAGAGAATGACGTCGTATGCGGGAGAATTGTTTTCTATTCTGTTGCGCACAATTTCTGGAAATCGTAAATCATAGCAAATTTGAAGTTGTAGCTTCCAAGCTTTGTATTCGATAATAACTTCATTTTTTCCTGCAGTGAAGAAATCATCTTCATGCGCCAAACTAAAGCATTTTCTTTTATCATAAATGAATAGATTGCCTGTAGGTTCAATAAAAACTCCACGGTTAAAAAACAATCCATTTTCTTCGATGATCAAAGACGTGTAAACAGCACAATTTTTTGTTTTAGCACAATTTTTCAACCAATTTATTCCCAGTGAATTTTCTAGGTTTTCAGCTAATGCCTCAACATTCATACTAAAACCGGTGTGGAACATTTCAGGGAAGATAATGAGATCGCTTGGCTTAATATCCTTCAGCAAACGTTCATAATTTGCTAGGTTATCCTTTTTATCTTCCCAAATTTGATTGGCCTGAACAGTTGTAATTCTTAAATCTTGCATAATTTTTCACAGGCTTTAATGAGTGTTTCATCATCTTTCGCAAAACAAAAACGGATGAGGTGTTGGTCTTTTCCATTGTTATTAAATACAGATAATGGAATCGCTGCAACGCCATGTTCTTTCACTAAGCGAATGCAAAAATCCGTATCTTTCTCTTTAGAAATAGCGCTGTAATCTACTACTTGAAAATAAGAACCTTCTGATGGCAATAATCTGAATCTACTTCCCGCTAGTAATTTTCTAAACAAATCTCTTTTTGTTTGATAGAAAGTTCCTAAACTTTTTACGTCGACTTTTTCTAAGTATTTACTCAAGGTATATTGTGCCACACTGTTGACTGAAAAAACTAAAAACTGATGTACTTTTTTTACTTCATTTAACAACACTTCAGGCGCAATAATATATCCAATTTTCCATCCAGTAATGTGGAATGTTTTTCCAAAAGAAGAGATAATTAAGCTCTTTTTTCGCAAATTTTCAATAGAATTTACGGATATATGCTTTTTTTCAAAGGTAATGTACTCATAAACTTCATCAGAAAGTAAGCGAATTTTCGGGTATTTATCCAATAGTTGTTCCAATGCTTGAAAATCTGTTTCTGTAAAAATTCGACCGGATGGATTGTGTGGATTATTAATAATTAGTAAGCTTGTTTTTTCAGAAATATGTTGTTCAATTAATTCCCAATTCGGCAAAAAATCATCGCTCAAAGGAACGCGAATTGGAACAGCGCCGGTTAAAATAATAGGTGGTTCATAGCAATCGTAACTTGGGTCTAAAATGATGACTTCATCTCCTGTATGAACAATTGCTTGAATGATGGTAAAAATTGCTTGTGTTGCACCAGCTGTAATTAATAATTCAGTGGAAGGATTGTTTTTACGACCATAATTCTCTTCAATGGATTTTCCTATGTTTTCCAATAAAGGTTGAAATCCTGCCATTGGCATGTATTGATGTACATTTTCTGTTGCGCTTGTTGCTAAGATTTTTGTTAACTCTTTATCAACTGGAAAATTTGGAAAGCCTTGGGATAAATTTATAGCGTTGTATTCAGTTGCCAGTTTTGACATCACAGTAAAAATCGTTGTTCCAACGTGTGGTAATTTTGACATGGAAAAATTTTTAGACTTTAAAAGTAGTGATTTTGAACTAAAAATTTCAATTTTCTGAATTCAAAGGTTTGAAAATGACAGATTAAAGTTGTATTATTGTAGGTATAAAGAGTTACTTATGAAACAGGTTATTATTTTAGTATCAGCGATGTTTTTTAGTTCTATTGCTGTCTTTGCACAAGAACAAAAAAAAGAAATCAAGCAATCGATTCAAAAGGAAGTTTTTTTAGAGGAAAACAATGGCGAACGTGTTTTGACAATTAAAACGATTAATAACGGTGTTGAAACCATCGAAACGTATAAAGGAGAAGCGATTGCTGAAAAATTAAAAGAATTTGAAAGCGTTCAGGAAGACCGAGATGTGCGGGAAGAAATTTCTGTAAAAGAAGAAAATGGGGAGAAAACGGTAACGGTTATAACAACGATAAACGGTCAACAAAAAGTGGAAGTGTTAACTGGCGAAGCAGCTGAAATAAAATTAGCTGAAAAAGCAGATCGTTTACCACCAATGGAAGGGAAAGGCGAAAAACGTGAGTTAAAAATCATCGAAGAGCGCAAAATGAAAACAATCAAAAAAGGTTAATGAAGGTTTTCATCCTCTTTTCTTGTTTTATTTTCAGTATACATGTTTCATTTTCACAATGTGCATCTGCAGGTGAGGATTCACTTGTTGAAGTTTGTAGAAATGAACCATTTATCGTAAATACATTTTTATCGGACAGCGCTGCAACGAATGGGAATTGGTTTAATCCATCAGGAAACCCAATAGTTGGAGTGAATTCAATTTCAATTAATATTCCAGGCCAATATGTATATACCTATGTGGTTCAAGATAGTGTTTGTGGAACAATTGATTCGGCTATTTTTATTACTAATGTATTATGGTGTTTTACTACTGATGGAATCGAAGAAACTAACTCTACTAATTTAACCATCTTTCCCAACCCAACCAGCAACGGAGTTTTCACGTTATCAAAAGAAGTTGACTATGTGATTGAAGATGCTACGGGTCAACGCATTCCATTTATTCTTTCACCAGGTTTGTACTTTATTGTTGTTGGAGAAACGCGTTATAAGTTGATTAATTTGTAGTTTTGGAAACACGTTTATAATTCCAATGCAATGATTCGTTTGAAACAAGTAGTTATTTTATCATTTTCGCTGATTGTACTTTCGGCATGTTCTTCAAAAGACACACAATTTTGTACCTGTTTAAATACAAGTGAACAATTGAATGAACTGAGCAACGATTTGTTAACTACTACCATCACAGAAGCCAAAGCAAAAAAATTGGTGCACTTAAAAAAACTAAAAAAAGAACAATGCTTGGATTACGTTCACATGGACGGCCAAGCAATGTTAGAGCGAAAAAAAGCCTGTTTATCGGTTAAAAAATAGCATCCAACGCGTCACAAAATGCTTGGATCGCTTCCGTTAATACTTCTTTTGTGTGTGCAGCTGAAATGAATCCAACTTCATATCCGCTAGGACCTAAATAAACGCCTCGTTTTAATAATTCACGGTGAATGTTCTTAAAACCAGTCATATCAGGATTGATTTCTTCTGATGCATGAATGCGTTTTTTTCCATCAAATGACAACCAGAAAATTGATCCAATCGTTACCAATTCAAAATTATAGTTGTGGCTTTTTGCGTGCGCATTGATAGCATTGACAAAAAACAAGGTTCTTTCTTCTTGTTCTTCGTAAAAACCTGGTTGAGCACATTCTGTTAATTGTGCAATTCCAGCTGCCATTGCCACTGGATTTCCTGATAAAGTTCCAGCTTGGTAAACGGGTCCGTCTGGAGAAATAGTTGCCATAATTTCCGCACGAGCGCCATAAGCACCAACTGGTAATCCACCTCCGATGATTTTACCATACGTAACAATATCTGGTGTGATTCCATAATATTCAGCCGCACCCGCAAAGGCAACTCGAAATCCAGAAATCACTTCATCAAAGAACAATAAAATTCCATGTTCTGTGCATAATTCACGTAAAGCCAATAAAAAGGTTTGTTCTTGTAACAATAAACCATTATTAGCTGGGATTGGTTCAATAATCGCACAAGCAATGTCTGCTTTGTGATCAGCAATGCATTTTTTCAAAGCATCAATGTCATTTAAAGGCAACACCAACGTTTCATTTGCGAAACTTTCTGGCACTCCTGCACTCGAAGATGAACCAAGCGTTACCAATCCACTTCCTGCTTTCACTAAAAGCGAATCTGAATGTCCGTGGTAGCATCCTTCAAATTTGATGACTTTATTTTTTCCTGTATAACCTCTCGCCATTCTTAAAGCCGACATTACGGCTTCAGTTCCTGAAGAGACAAAACGAATTTTGTCGATGAAAGGGTTGCGTGACAATATTAATTCCGCCAATTCATTTTCTAAGCGTGTTGGCGCTCCAAAGCTGGCTCCATTTTGCAAAGCTCCAACAATTTTAGCATACACATTAGGATGATTATGACCTAAAATCAACGGTCCCCAAGAACAACAAAAATCAATGAATTGGTTGTCATCTTCGTCCCAAATCATACAACCATCCCCTTTTTTAATAAAAAGTGGAGAACCTTCAACAGATTTAAAAGCACGAACAGGAGAATTTACACCACCTGGAAAATAGGTTTTCGATTTTTCAAATAATGCTTCAGAAGTTGTCCGTTTGATGTCTTTTTTCGTTTCCATAATGTGTATATTTGCCAAGAAAGTACAAAGCTAGCAATTAAAATATTAATTAATGATGCATTTTGAAAACACATTGGCCTTTGCGCAACAGTTAGATCAAAAAGATAGTTTAAAACAATTTAGAGAGCGTTTTTGTTTTCCAACTTTCCATGAAAAAGAAATTCGCTATTTTACTGGCAACTCTTTGGGTTTACAACCCAAAACGGCTAAAAATTATATTTTAGAAGAATTAGATGCATGGGCGGAGTATGGTGTTGAAGGACATTTTTTAGCGAAACGACCATGGTTTGCTTACCACGAGAATTTAACAGAAATGGCCGCAAAAGTTGTTGGAGCGAAACCGATTGAAGTCGTTGTTACGCATTCATTGACGACCAACTTACATTTATTAATGGTTTCGTTTTATCAGCCAAAAGGGAAACGAACTAAAATTTTATGCGAAGCAAAAGCCTTTCCATCAGATCAATATGCGTTGGAATCACAAGTAAAATTTCATGGTTTAGATCCTGCTGAACATTTGATTGAAATTGCGCCAAGAACGGGTGAACAATTGATTCATGAAGAAGATATTTTAGCAGCAATTGAAACACATGCAGATGAAATTGCATTGATTATGATTGGTGGTGTTAATTATTACACGGGACAATTGTTTGACATGGAGAAGATCACCAAAGCAGGACATAAAATTGGCGCAATGGTTGGTTTTGATTTGGCACATGCAGCAGGAAATATTAATTTAAAATTGCACGATTGGGGCGTAGATTTCGCAGCGTGGTGTGGGTATAAATATTTGAATTCTTCGCCAGGTGGTGTAAGTGGTATGTTTGTTCACGAACGCCATGCATACAAACCAGAATTACCGCGTTTTGCAGGTTGGTGGGGATATGACAAAGAAACACGTTTTTTAATGCAGCCTGGATTTAATCCAATGAAAGGTGCTGAAGGTTGGCAATTGAGTAATGCACCCGTATTGGGAATGGCCGCACATTTAGCTTCGTTAGAAATTTTTGAAGAAGCAGGAATGGATCGCATAGGCGAAAAAAGAGATTTGATGACGGCTTACATGGAGTTTGTAATTGATTCAATTTCAAAACAAAATAGCGAACGTGTTCAATTTGAAATTATTACTCCGCGGGACAAAACAAAACGTGGCGCCCAATTGTCTATAATGGCAAAGGGTCAAGGCAAAGCATTGTTTGACGCATTATCTGCTGAAGGCGTAGTGGCCGATTGGAGAGAACCAAATGTAATCAGAATAGCGCCTGCACCATTATACAATTCTTTTGAAGATTGTTACTGGTTTGGTCAGTTGTTGGAAAAAGCGATACAATGATTGAGGCATTAGTTTGTTAGAAATTAGGCATTAGTTAAATATTAGTTAGGAAAGAGGCATTAGTTTGTTAGTGATTAGTTAGATTTTTTTAAGAATAAAGAATTAGTCATAACGTCTTTCAGTCTTAAAATCTTTTAGTCAAAAAAATTAAAATATGGAAAATAATAAAAAAGTAATCATTGTAGGAGCAGGTTTAGTGGGTTCTTTGTGGGCAGTTTATTTGTCGAAGGCTGGATATTCGGTTACGATTTATGAACGTCGCCCAGACATTCGTAAAGCTGAAATTTCTGCTGGAAAATCAATTAATCTTGCACTTTCAAATAGAGGTTGGAAAGCATTAGATGCTGTTGGAGTAGGTGATGAAATTCGAAAAATTGCGATTCCAATGTATGGAAGAATGATGCATGATTTAGCAGGAAATCTAACTTTCCAACAATATGGGAAAGAAGATGAAGCGATTTATTCAGTTTCTCGAGGAAAAGTGAATGCAACCATGATGGATATTGCTGAAAAACACGGCAATGCAACCATTCATTACAACCATGATTGTAAACGTGTGGACTTGAAAAATGGCATTGTTTATTTGAAGAATACCCAAACAGGAGAAGACATTGAAGCATATGCAGATGTAATTTTCGCAGCAGATGGTGCTTTTTCAGCAGTTCGCTACAACTCCATGCAGAAATTAGATCGTTTTAATTACAGTCAGAATTTCATTGCTGATGGTTACCGTGAAATTTTATTGCCACCCAATCCAGATGGGACTTACCGAATGGATAAAAATGCTTTACATATTTGGCCGCGCGGTCGTTTTATGGTAATTGCATTAGCAAATGAAGATGGTTCGTTTACGTGTACCTTATTTATGCCACACACTGGAGGCGAACATGCATTTGATAAATTAACAAGTAAAGAAGCGGTAGATAATTTCTTTAAATCGGTATTCCCTGATTTTTATGAAATGATGCCAAATATTGCTGATGCATGGGAAGACCATCCCTTGTCTTCTCTAGCAATAGTTCGTTGTTATCCATGGACGAGTGGAAAAGTTGCTTTAATGGGCGATGCGGCTCATGCAACAGTACCGTTTTATGGACAAGGAATGAATGCTGGTTTTGAAGATTGTACAGTCTTAAATGGTTTAATGCTGAAACACAATCATAATTGGGAAGCAATTTTTGATGAGTACAGTAGAGAGCGTAAACCTGATGGTGATGCATTACAAGATTTGTCGTTAGAAAACTATTACGTAATGCGAGATTATGTTGCAGATCCTGCATTTTTATTACGCAAGAAAATTGAAGCAAAATTCAGCGCATTACATCCGGATAAATGGATGCCTTTGTATTCTCAAGTTACCTTCAGTGAAATCCGTTACAGTGTTGCTTACAAGCAAGGGCAAATTCAAAGTAAAATCATGGATGAAATCATGGAAATTCCAAATATTGAAACACGATGGGATGAAGATGAGGTGATGGAAAAATTATTGACATTGTCTGGACATTAATTTAATTTTATGAAACAGGTTTTAGTAATTTGTTGGTTAATTCTTTCAATTTTTTCGAGTTTAGCACAACGCGACCTTACTCCTGGTAAAAAAAGAGGCGCAGCATTTGGAGCTGTTGACTTTAATAATTATAAGTATTCAGGAATTCAAGTTACAGGCGGATTGATTTACACTAAAACACGTTCGGATGCAAATAACAGCATGTATTCGATCGTAGATGGTGCTGATCGCCCAATTGATTACACTTTTGACCCTTCAGGTAAAGTAGGGTTTTTCATCGAAGCAGGAATGGCACATTTTCCTAAAAAACAATCCAAATTATCTAAAATCGTGCGTACAATTTTAGTTTCTTATTACGATTGGGGTTTAGGATTGAAATTGATCAACGGTGCTGAAAATGTAACAGCTAACTATTATAATTTAGGCGGACAAGTAATTTCAACCTTGAATGAAACGAGCACTTTTTCAAACGCTTATTTGTACGGACGCTTTTCTGCGCACCGAAATTTTTATTTGGGTAAAAAATACTTTATTGACAACGGCATAGGCATCAATGCGGATTTTAGATTCTTATCATCAAGCACAAACGATGTAAATACAACAACATTTGAACCGCTTGGAAATCATTCACCATTCGTTTTGCAGTTGAATTATAGTTTAGGTTTTGGCATTAAACTATCGCGCAGAAGTTTTCTTATACCAAGTGTAGCACTTCCAATCGTTGGACTTCATGATTGGCGTAGTGGATGCGCTGCTTTGAAATGGTACCATTCAAATTATGTTCCAATTCAAGCACAAGTGAAGTGGATTTACTTATTTAAAAAAGTTCAAAAAGGCTGTCCAGCTGTTTACACAACAGATTAATTTTCAACGATAATGAAAAAAATATACCATTTAAGTTCGTGTTCAACGTGTCAAAAAATCTTAAAAGAACTTGCGCCAGATTCAAATGTGACACTTCAAGACATTAAAGAAGAGAACATCTCAGCAGAAACATTGGATTGGATCAAAGAAAAAGTAGGAACCTACGAAGCTTTATTTTCAAAGCGGGCAATGAAATACCGTGGATTGGGATTAGACAAAATGGATTTAAGTGAAGAAGATTTCCGCAACTATATGCTGCAAGAATACACGTTTTTAAAACGTCCATTTATGATTAATGGAGACGAAATTTTTATCGGTAATGCGAAGAAAGATGTCGAAGCAGCCATGAAATCGTTTGCTAAAACCACATGATTCTTTTCAAACAAACAAAAGCCTTTTGGGCACATCTTTCTTTGTTTGCTGTGAATGCCTTATACGGCGCAAGTCATGTTTTAGCAAAAGGTGTAATGCCAGTTTATTTAAGTCCTAGTGTTTTTATTTTATTTCGAGCAGTTGGAGCAACACTGCTTTTTTGGCTTGTAAAATTCTTCTTACCGAAAGAAAAAATCGCTCGAAAAGATTGGTTTCTATTGATTGTTTGTGGTTTATTTGGCGTTACAGTTAATCAATTATTTTTCTTTCATGGGTTGAATTTATCTTCATCGATAAATTCTGGAATCATCATGGCTTCCAATCCAATATTGGTTGTTTTGTTGTCGTTTATTATCTTGAAAGAACGTTTTACACCTCTAAAACTTGTTGGAATTTTGTTGGGCGCGGTCGGCGCAATTTTGTTAACACTAACTGCAGGAACAGGCAAAGGTGACTCGTTGTTGGGGGATTTATTTTTATTCATCAATGCGGCAAGTTATGCCGTTTACCTAGTTTTGGTAAAGCCATTGATGCAAAAATACAGTCCTTTAACTGTAATAACGTATGTTTTCACGTTTGGATCAATATTTATTTTGTTTTATCCAGTTACATTACAAGAGTTTGCAACGACAAATTTCCATCGAATTCCATCAGAAGTTTGGTATAAAATTGCGTATGTGGTGGTTGGTGTCACCTTTTTAACCTATTTGTTAACGGTGTTTGCATTAAAATATGTTACGGCGTCAGTTTCCAGTGTTTATATTTATTTACAACCTGTTTTAGTCATGTTTTTTGCTTATTTCTTAATGTATTTAGGTTGGTCTGAAGATTTCACACATACAATAACTGCACAAAAAATTGGCTACATGTTACTCATCTTTTTTGGCGTTTATTTGACCGCTCGGAGAAAAGTGTTGAGTTAAAAGAAGTGTTGAGTGTTGTGTTGAAATCTTTTTTCAAGGCATTAGTTTTAAATTTCAACAGAAAAACGTTCTCGTTTCATTTTTCATTCCTTCATTCTTGAAGTCTTGCTTCATTAAATCTTTTCTCAAATCTTCATCTCAGGCACATGCTCAGGCACAATTAATTTACCTTCTGTTTTAGAGATTATTTCCTCAACACTAACACCTGGGGCACGTTCAATAAGGTGAAAAGCACCGTCTTTTATTTCCATTACTGCTAATTCAGTGACAACTTTTTTAACGCAACCAACACCCGTAAGTGGTAATGTACATTCTTTTAATATTTTTGATTCACCCGCTTTGTTCGAATGCATCATTGCAACAATTATGTTTTCAGCAGAAGCTACTAAGTCCATAGCACCACCCATTCCTTTTACCATTTTACCCGGAATTTTCCAATTGGCAATGTCTCCATTTTGAGACACTTCCATTGCGCCTAAAACGGTTAATTGAACGTGTTGCCCACGAATCATAGCAAAAGACATAGCAGAATCGAAAAATGAAGCACCTTCTTTAACAGTAATCGTTTGTTTACCTGCATTGATTAAGTCAGCATCCACTTCTTCTTCCAATGGAAATTGTCCCATTCCAAGCACACCATTTTCAGATTGAAATTCAACATCAATTCCTTCAGGAATATAATTGGCTACCAAGGTTGGAATTCCAATTCCTAAATTAACATACCAACCATTTTGAAGTTCTTGTGCTATTCTTTTAGCAATGCCTGTTTTATCTAGTGCCATAATTTTTAATTTCCACATTTAATCATTTTCACATTAAACCATTATCTAGTGGTTCTTTGTTCGATGCGTTTTTCAAATTTTTCACCTTGGAAAATACGCTGAATCATAATTCCAGGAATATGAATTTGATTTGGATCTAAAGTTCCTACGGGAACAAGTTCTTCAACTTCTGCGATGTTAATTTTAGCCGCACCAGCCATAACGGCATTAAAATTTCTTGCCGTTCCTTTAAAAATCAGATTTCCTGCTTCATCACCTTTCCATGCTTTAACGATAGAATAATCAGCTTTATATGCAGATCGGAA
>ERZ650308.149-NODE-149-length-39394-cov-7.435649_pt1 | contig 39394 bp, 42 predicted proteins | sample MGYA00376244_ERZ650308 | MGnify/ENA primary metagenome ERZ650308 (study PRJEB26733, sample SAMN07839295) | wastewater metagenome | biome: small river; feature: stream; material: water | place: USA: North Carolina | collected 2016-04-26 ... | reverse complement strand
AGCAAATGAACATCTGGTCCAAGGTCGTGAAGGACAACAACATCAAGGCAGATTAGTCACAGATGAAGGAGGTGCGCTGTGTATCAAAGAATTCTTCTTGCATACGATGGATCTAGCAGTGGTCAGAAAGCGCTTTTAGAGTCGAAAGTTTTTGCACAGTGGGCTGATGCATCAATCAGCTTGCTGGCTGTGATTCACACGCTTCCCCCTGCATTTGCCCCCGATACGGGGTTTTATAGTGAAGATGAAGTCTTGCATGAGAATCAGCACTATCAAGAGGTGTTGAAAGAAGGGCTTGATTTCTTTATTTCATTTGGCATACAAGCCAAGGGGGAAATTGCCACGGGTGACCCCGTGACGGAGATCGTGCGTCATGCCGAAGCGTTAAAGGCCGACTTGATCATTTTGGGTCACACGCATCAAAGCAGCTGGGTTGCTAGGTGGTGGGGTGGCCAAGTGTCCAAGAGCTTGATTGAACATTCACCATGCAATGTGTTGGTGGTTGTGAGCCACTGATCCAAAGCTAGCCAAATATGATTTTTCAAGACGCTGCATGAAATTTGAATTTTTTGTGGACATGAATTACTTGCCCTATGCCGCTTTAGGAGCGTTGCTGGTTGGCTTGTCCAAAGGGGGATTGCCATCTACGGGTACGTTGGCGGTGCCCATTTTGTCGTTGGTGATCTCGCCCATCAAAGCAGCAACCTTGTTGCTCCCGATCTATGTGATTTCAGACATGGTTGGCGTCTGGATGTACCGTAAAAATTTCAGTGAGTGGAATTTGAACGTACTGGCGCCTGCTGGGGTGTTCGGCGTTTTTGTGGGTTGGTTGACGGCCTCCATCACGTCAGAAAAAATGGTCACTTTGCTGATTGGTGTGATCGGCGTGATGTTTTGCTTGAATGTGTGGTTACGCAAAAAATCGGTTGAACCGCCTCAGCCACCCCGTTTGTTGCCGGGTCTTTTCTGGGGCACGTTGTCCGGCTTTACCAGTTTCATTTCGCACGCTGGTGCGCCCCCATTTCAGGTGTATGTGTTGCCTCAGCAATTGCCAAAGACGGTGTTTGCGGGCACCGCGACGCTTGTATTTGCCGTAATCAACTTCGCCAAAATCTTGCCCTACCAAAACTTACGCCCTTACAGCATGGTGGACATGATGGATGCCGCGGTCTTGATTCCGTTTGCCATCGGCGGTACTTTCTTGGGCGCGGTGCTGACGAAAAAAATTCCGGATGCTTTGTTCTTTCGCTTGGTACAAATCGGACTGTTTTCGATTTCACTCAAGTTGATTTGGAGTGTCAGAGATGTGTTCTTTTTTTAAACCTATGTTTTGTTACACCTGAGCCATGAACCACACCAAAGATATCTATCAGGCATTCATGCCTTACCCGGTCAGTTCTGTGCCGCATGCACCGCAAGGCCCATTGCATGGGTTTTCATTTGCGGTCAAAGACTTATTTGATGTGGCTGGCTATCCCACCAGCGCAGGGCAGCCGCACATGTTGGCGCTGTCGGGAATCAAGACTTCAACTGCTCCGTTGGTTCAGCAATTTTTAGATGCAGGCGCGCAATTTGTAGGCAAAACAGTGACTGATGAATTAGCGTTTTCACTCAATGGTCAAAATGCGCATTTCGGTTCCCCCCTCAATGGCGCCGATCCTCGCCGGTTGAGTGGTGGTTCTTCTTCGGGGTCGGCATCCGCAGTGTCGAATGGTATGTGTGACTTTGCCTTAGGTACTGACACAGGCGGTTCCATTCGGGCCCCTGCCAGTCACAATGGTTTATTTGGCTTGCGCCCCACGCATGGGCGTATTGGCATGGCGGGTAGTCATGCTTTGGCCCCCAGTTTGGATGCGCCGGGTTGGTTTGCACGTGACATCGGTGTGTTTACGCGTGTTTCTGAGGTGGTGTTGTCTGAGCCTATGTCAGCTAAACCTGTGAATTTGGTACTTGGCCAAGAGTGGTGGGACTTATTAACGCCGGAGGTGCAGGCTGCGCTTCAACCTGCACTGGCGATGCTTGAGCGTGCGCTGGGCAAGATCACACGTACGCCAGTGTTGAATATGTCATTCGATGCACTGACCTTGGCCTTCCGTCAAACCCAGGGCTGGGAAGCATGGCAGATCAATGGCGAATTCATCCGTCGCTACAAACCCGTACTAGGGCCTGGTGTGGCCCAGCGGTTTGAGTGGTCAAGTCAAGTCACGCATTACCAATACCAACAAGCACAAACCGTGCGTGCCTCGCTCAAGCAGCACTTGGCGCAGGTCTTGTCATCAGACAGCGTCTTGGTGCTTCCTAGCATGCCAGACTGCGCGCCATTGATCAGTCAACCTGAAGCTGCGCTAGAAAATTACAGAGCGGCCAGTTTGAAACTGCTCAGCGTGGCCGGTTTGTGTGGTTTTCCACAAGTCAGCTTGCCCTTGGTGAAGCACCAAGGTGCGCCTTTAGGCATTTCGATGATAGGTTTGAACAACACCGATGCGTTGTTGGTTGGCCTGGCTCAACAAGTGGCTCAATAAGGCACTTGCGCGCGGTACCAATTAGAGATTTGTTCACCCGTTTGAATGACCACGCCAGCGCGAGACTGGATGTGGTCAAGCAGCTTTTCAAAGTAGCCAATGCGATGCGCCACGCCGGTCACATAAGGGTGCACGCTGATGGCCATCACGCGAGGAATGGTTTCGCTTTCTTGCCAAAGTCGTTCAAACTGATCAATGCCACGCAGCAACATTTCTTCTGAGCGATTTTGTTGCAACAACATCATGGGAATGTCATTCAACTCTACCGTGTAAGGCACCGACAGCACGGGTTTGGGCTGTGCTTGCAGCCACACGGGTTGGTCATCCAAGACCCAATCGGCCACGTATTCAATGCCAGATTGGGAGAGGCAGTCGAGGGTCTGGTCGTTTTCTGTCAGACCCGGACTTTCCCATCCCACGGGCGCTTTGCCACAGAAGCGTTGGATCGTGTCCACCGTCATTTGAATGGCTTCTTGCTGGTTCTCTAGCTTGTGCATGGGCCCTTGCACAAAGCCATGCCCCATGATTTCCCAATCTTTCTTCAACGCCGATTCAACAATGCGTGGGTACGACTCGCACACAATGCCGTTAGTCGCCATGGTGGGTACGATGCCGCGTTGGTTGAGCGCGTCATAAATGCGCCAAAACCCAACACGCATTCCGTATTCATGCCAAGCCCAATTAGGTACATCGGGTAGCAAGGGTTGCCCCATGGGTGGGCTCAACACGGTGCGTGGCATGGCGCGTTCGATGCTCCAGTGCTCCACATTCACGATCAACCAAACCAACATCCGGCCATTGTTTGGCAGCTTCAATGGGGGGCGATCCACAATGGCTGAATACGGCGCGCGCGCGCTGATCAGTGGGTTCATGGGTGACTCCTGAAAAAAACGATTTATTTGGACAGTTGGCTACCAAACAAGCCTGTGGGTTTGACCAACAAAATCAGCAACATCATGGCGAATGGCGCCATCACGGCCAGCGGTGCATAAATCAGCGAGCCCAAAGAGACCACTTGTCCCACCAACAAGGAGGAATACAGCGTGCCCTTGATGCTGCCCAAGCCACCAATGATCACCACCATGAAGACGAATGCCAAAATTTCTAGGCCCATGTGTGGATCGACCATGATGAGTGGTGCGTAAATGCCACCGGCCAAAGCTGACAACGCTCCCGCCAGCACAAAGGTGATGGTGAACAAACGCGCCGCGTTGATGCCCAAGCCCTCGACGTGTTCCATATCTTCAATGCCTGCACGAATGGCTTTGCCGATGATGGTGCGGTTCAAGAACAACCAAATGCCGACGTACACCAAAATGGCGACCACGATGACAAAGAGGCGATAGACCGGAATCTCTGTGCCCCACAAGTTGACTTGATCTTCCAGAGGCATGCGCACAGGACGTGGCACCACGCCCCACAGCCCTTTGATCGCCCCAATGCCACCCAGCAAAATACCAAACGAGGTGATCATGCTGAAGGTCAGTTCGCGTTCATAGATGCGTTTGAACACCAATCGCTCCACCGCCAAAGCCAGCAGCGCACCCACCACAATGCCGCCCAGAACACCGAGCCACAAACTGCCGGTGAGAACGCTCAGGCTGTAGGTGATGTAGGCACCGATGGTGTAGTACAGCAGTTGGTCTAAGCTGATGATGCGCATCAAGCCAAAGCACAGCGACAAACCAATGGAGATGAGGAAGTAAATACTGGCCAAACTCAGTCCAAAGATGACGCCAGAAAATAAAAGTTGCGAGGTCATGTATTCCCTTTCTGACCCGACACGCGGCGCCAAATACTCTTGCTCCAGTTCTCCAGCGTGCCGTACAGGCCCACGGAGTTGGTCATCATGATGAAGACCAAGATAAAGCCAACAATCAATTCCCAGTTGCCAATGAATTTGCTCGCCACATCACGCAATCCGGTGTAGGCCAAGGTGCCCACGATGGGGCCCCACAAAGAACCCACGCCGCCCAAGATGGTCACAACCACAGGGTCTGCTGTGCGTGAGTGGCCTGTGATTTCGGGGCTGACAGAGCCTAGGTAAATGGCATACAACGTACCAGCCAAGGCTGTAGTGGTGTTGGCAATGACAAAGGCCATGAGGCGAATTTTGAAGTTGTCATAGCCAATGAATTCAAGCTTGGTTTCATTGGTTTTTGTCGCCAAGCAGCACGCACCAAACAAGGTGTCATCCAAGTATTTGTAGAGTGCCCAAACCGCCGCACCAATGAAAATGCAGAACAAGAAAAATTCAGAAGGTTTGGTGAGGTTGAATACGGGCGTGGCATCGATGTTGGTCAAAAACCAGAGGCCGTTATCGCCTTTGGTGATGTCCGCCAACACCTTTTGCAACATGTAAAACACAATCACTGAGAGTGCCAAGTTCACCAGCGCAAAGTAGTCGCTGCGCAGGCGCACAAACAACAAACCCACGAAGAAGGCAAAGACAAAGCCGGCCCCTAATCCGATCAGCATGCCGATGTAAGGGTTTGTTCCGAAATAGAACAAATAGAAGGCGGTGGCATAGGCACCGACCGCCAAATAAGCGGGTTGCCCAAACGAGATGAAACCCACACGACCCAATAAAAAGTTACAGCCAATGGTGTAAATCGAAAACACCAAGACTTCATTCATAAAGGGCAGAGGCAAGATCCATTTCGCCAGCCACAGCGCGACGAAGGTGATGACAATGCCGCGCCACCAAAGCAAGGAGTTCAACATCATGGGTCCTACAGGTAATGTTCACACACGTCGGTGCGAATTTGGTCGTCTTTGAGTTCAGCCACAAAACGCCCTTCTTTCAAGGCGTAAATGCGGTTGGAGATGGCGCATACCAAAGGTAAGTTTTGTTCAACGATCAAGATCGAAGCACTCTTACTGAGTTCGGTGAACACATGTTTCAAATGCGTGACGATGCTGGGGGCTAGCCCTTCTGTGGGTTCGTCAATCAGCAGCACTTTGGGTTTGCCCAAAATGGCGCGACCAATCATCAGCATTTGTCGTTCACCACCGCTCAAATGGCCCGCTTTTCGGTCCATCAAAATTTGCAGCTTCGGAAAGAACGTGGTCACAGGGTCCCAGTCATAGTCGCCGCTGGCGTAGCTGCCCAATTCCAAGTTTTCGCGCACCGTGAGGTCTGAAAAAACACGTTTGTCTTGCGGCACGTACTTCACACCTAAATTGGCGATTTCGTAAGGGCGCAGACCGGTCAGGGTGTGTCCATGGCTGTCGATGCGCCCACTGTCGCTTTGTAAAAAGCCAGAAATACTTTTCAGCAAAGTGGATTTACCGGCACCATTGCGACCCACGCAGGCCACGATTTCGTTGGGTGCTAAATGAAGATTGATGTCAAACAATACATGCGACTCGCCACGCGAGACGTTCAGGTCTTTGACAATGAGGTGATCGTTGTTATCAACCATTCGCTTCTTCCGTTGCTTCGATTTGCCAGTAACTGCGTCTGACTTCGGGGTGTTTCAAACATTCTTCGTAGCCGCCTTCGGCAATCACACGTCCTTCGTGCATCACCACCACGCGCTGTACAAAGTCTTCGATGTGTGAAATTTTGTGTTCCACGATCAAAATGGTTTGACGCCCAATTTGGTTACGCAATACTTTGAGAACGCCTTTGATTTCTGACTCGGCCAAACCCGCCAAAGGTTCATCCAGCAACAACACTTCAGGGTCTGCCAAGATGGCCATGGCGATTTCTAAGCGTCGTTTCTCACCCAGACTCAAACTGCGCACAAAACGCGATTGAATGTCTTGCAGGTCAAAGGTTTCAATGGTTTCCACAATGCGAGGCTCGTGGTGCAAGCTCGCGGTGCGTGTGGTGAGCAAGCTCCACAAAGAGGTTGGGCGGTGCGATCGAAAGTAGGCTAAGACCAAGTTATCGCGCACCGTCAGTGTGTCAAAGGTGGAGGTCAACTGGAATGACCGCGTCACCCCTTTGGCCACACGCTCTGCAGGACTCAGATGGGTGATGTCTTCACCCTTGTAGAGAATTTGTCCCTCGCTAGGAGGGAACATGCCGGTTAATAAATTAAAGAACGTGGTTTTTCCAGCACCGTTAGAGCCAAGAATCGCCACGACTTCGTGTTCGGCCATTTGGAAATCCACATGGTCGACGGCCAACAAGGCTCCAAAGCGTTTGCTCACGCCTTGGGCTTGCAGGACTGGTGTTGCTGTGCGCTGATCAGTCATTGTGTCGGGTGTATCAATAGCCCAAAGATTTCAAAGTTGGCATGACTTGGTCACCGCCCAAACCATTGATCACGTGGAACAAGTCCCATTCATGCTTTTGCTCTTTGGGGCCTTTGCCCTTGACCAAGAAGGCCGCGTATTTGTATTCGGCGGCATGGTCTTCGCGCCAACGTGCGGGGCCTTTGAGTGTGCTGAAGTTGCCGTTGTTGGCACGCATCACCGCAGACACTTTGGCTGGGTCAAAGCTCTTAGACTCTTCGAAGCCTCGGAACATTTCCATGTACGCGATGTAAGCAATGGCGGCGTAGGCATCTGGTGGGCGGCCATACTTGGCGCGGTACATGTCGGCAAATTCTTTGGATGACTTAGCAACTTCTTTGTCTGCAAAGTTGGCCAAATCGTAGTAGTAATAGTGCATCGCATACACGTTTTCTAGGGCTTCAGTGGGCAAGCCCTTGGCCACCACGTTGGTGATGAACGCGTTGAAGATGGTGGTTTCTTTGTTCAAACCCATTTGGTGCACTTGCTTGAGCAAGGCCACGGCATCGGCCGCAAATTGCGCTGCAATGAACACATCAGGCTTTGCGGCACGCACTTTTTGCAACACCGTGGTGAAGTCAGACGTGCCCAAAGACACCTCGTCGTAACCCACAATTTCGGCGCCATATTCTTTGGCTGCGGCGTACACACCATCGCGGATGTCCCAACCAAAGCTATCGGAACGCGCTAAGAAAAAGATTTTCTTCTTGCCCAAAGTTTTGATTGCTGATTGACCTGCCATGTAACCCACGGTCCAAGGGCTGTAAGCCGTGGCGTAAGTCGAGTCCGAGAGCTTGCCTTTTTGGAAAGCCTCTTTGGACATCACGCACACGGGGTAATAAGGCAGGGGGTCTTTGCCAACCAAGGCATTGATGGCGTAGGCCAGCGGCGCAAACGTTTGACCGCCCAAGCCCTTCACGCCTTCATCTCGCATGTAGCGGTAACGGCGCACACCCACGTCTTGTTTGGCTTCGTCATCGGCGACTTCGCCTTCAACCAGCACTTTGCCGCCGGGCATGTTCAAGCCACCGCGTTTGTTGATGGTGTCAATGGCAAGCAAGGCACCTTCTTTTTGTGTTTCTGCCACAGCGGCAAACGGTCCAGTCAGGGGTAACAAGATGCCCACTTTGACTTTGTCAGCCGCATAAGCCTGACTGGCTAAAACGCTGCATACCGCCAGCGTGAGGGTGGATAAAAGTTTTTTCATGTTGCCGTCTCCTTCTTTGTAATTGAACTAACCGAATGAACTGAGCGAAATCTTGTCAATCAATGCGTGGCATCACCGCTTTCGACGATCACGTTTTCAACCAAGCCTGCGCCGCCACGGCGAAAGGCTGCGGCTTCGACGTATTCGGGCGATTGAAAACAGTTGACACCGGCTTCGAGCGTCGGGAATTCGATGACCACGAAACGTTTGAAGGTTTCGGGGCCCTCCATCACTTGGTAACGACCGCCACGTGCCAACACCTTGCCACCATGTTTTTGGATGATGCCGGGCACACGGTCGGTGTATTTTTTGTACTCAACAGGGTCGTGAATGACGCAGCGCGAAAGCCAGTAAGCAGCCATAGTTTGAATTCCTTAGGTGATCAAATGATCTAATTTGGACTCTAACGTGCATCGTGCGCAAAGTTTTGTAACGTTGGTGACAAAAACTAGCGCACTAGGGTTTTCACTTTTGCGGTTGAAAAAGTGTCGTTAAGGAATGATCACGCTTGAGCCACTGGTGCGACCCGATTCGAGATCTGCATGCGCTTTGGCTACATCGGCCAACGCGTAGCGTTGGTTGATGTTGATTTTCAAGACGCCTTTAGCAAATAAATCAAACACTGCGGCGGCGGAGTTGCGCAGGTCTTCGGTAGAGGCTGTGTAGGTCACGAGTGTGGGACGCGTGAAATACAAAGAACCCATTTTTTGCAAGGTGCTGGCAGGCATCGGTGGTGGTGCACCGGTGGTGGTGCCGAATGACACAAAGAAGCCGCGCGGTGCCAAGCTGTTGAGCGACTGCTCGAATGAGTTCTTACCGACGGAGTCAAACACCACAGGGACACCTGCACCGCCAGTGATTTCTTTCACGCGTGCAGGAATATCATCTTTCAAGCGGTCTAAACAATGCTCGTAGCCGTTCGCTAAGGCCAGTTTGACTTTCTCTGGGCCTGCGGCCACGCCGATCATGTGAGCGCCCAAATGTTTGCCCCATTGCCCAGCTAGCAAACCCACGCCACCTGCTGCCGCGTGCATCAAGACGAATTGCCCTTTTTTAACGGGGTAGCAACGCTGCATCAAATATTCCACAGTCATGCCTTTGAGCAGTGACGCTGCGATTTGCTCGTCTTGCATGTGTGCGGGTGCATGCAGCAAACGTGCGGTGGGGTAGTTGCGGTGTGTGGCACAGGCTGCCAACACAGGTCCACTGGCATAGCACACCCGGTCGCCGACTTTGAAGTCGGTCACGCCTGCGCCCAGGCCTTCGACCACGCCGACTGCTTCGGTGCCCAAGCCGGTGGGCAGAGGCGCTGCGTACTGGCCTGAGCGTGTGTAGATGTCTTGAAAGTTCAAGCCAATCGCGGTGTGGCGAATGCGCACCTCACCGGCGGCGGGTTCGGGCAACTCAAGGTTTTCGATCTTTAAAACTTCGGGACTTCCCGTTTCGTAAATGCGGACTGCTTTCATATGAACTCTTCGTGGTTAGGTTAAAAGGTAGAGGCTTTGACGGGCGCTTCTTTAGGCAGCATCACTTCGTCAACCGATTTGGTGTTGGCGCCACCGTCGGTCCATTCAGGTACGCGCCCCATGCGAACGGCTTCATGCCAAGCGAAGTTGAGTTCAACCTTGATGCCGTTGATGGGCTCACGCATAAAAAGTTGGTATAGGTTGGAGTTGTGCGCTTTGCGCTCACTGAACTCGACGCCGTTTTTGGTCAGGCGTTCGACGAACTCTTCCATACCGTCGCAGTTGATGCACAAATGGTCAATGCGACCCGAACCTGGCGCGCCAGCGGCCGAGTAATCCATCCCCGCAATGTCAGAGGGGGTTTTGAGATACGTGTCTTGGTGTGTCGAGTGGCGTGCTTTGCCGATGTGAATCACATCTTGATCGCCAATGTAGAGCCAATACACGGGGAACCCAAACTCAGGGTGATAGCCATTGGTGAAACCGAGGTTGTCACAAAACCAGTCGCGTGTGGCATCAGGGTCGTGTGTGAGGATGAGTAAGTGTTCAAGAAAACGAAGTCCCATGTTGTTCTCCTTGGTGTGGTTTTATTTGTTGTGCTCTGCGGTGATCGGACGCGTTTCTCCCGACTCGGTCAACGTGCGGGTGGCGTTGACTGAGGCGTAGGTCCAAAAAATCTTCATCGGCTCAGTCTCCGAGCGGTTGCGAAAACGGTGCGACACATTGGGCGGAATGAAGGTGGTGTCAAACGGTTTAAGTTCATGCACCTCGCCATCAATGTCCAAGAACGCATGGCCCGTGAGCAGCATCACGCTTTCTTCGCAGTTGTGGCTGTGAAATGGAATGGCCGTGCTGGGTGCAAATTCGGTGATGCCATTGATGAACGTGCTGGCGCCCATGGCGGGCAGCACCAACGGTGTCGTGCGTGCGCCACCGCCTCGGTCATGGCTTTTGATTTCATCGGGGCGTAAAACAGCGTGTTTCATAAACTTCCTTTCTAGGTGCGCGCAGGACCGCGCCAAACGGTTTTGATATTAGTGAATTCATGCATGCCCAGCATGCCCAGCTCGCGGCCATAGCCAGAAGCTTTGGTGCCACCAAAAGGCAAACGTGGGTCAGAGGCCACCATGCCATTGATGAACACCGCACCTGCCTGGATTTGATGCGCCAAACGGTGACCTAAGTCGATATCTTGTGTCCACACCGCCGCACCCAATCCAAAGGGGCTGTCATTGGCAATGCGAATGGCTTCGTCGGCATTCGACACCCGCAAAATTGCAGCAGCAGGACCAAATGTTTCTTCTCGCGCAACCGTCATCGTGGGCAACACATGGTCGAAGACCGTAGGCTCATAGAAAGCGCCGGGGCCAGCAATGGGGTTTCCACCCATCAACAGTCGCGCACCTTCTGCCACCGAGGCTTGCACTTGGGCATGCAATTCATCGCGCAGGTTCAAGCGCGCCATCGAGCCCTGTGTGGAGGTGGCCAGCAACGGGTCGCCCACCACAAGTTGTCGGGTGATGGCGCAAAACGCATCCACAAACTCATTGGCCACCGACGCTTCCACAATGAAACGCTTGGCGGCAATACAACTCTGTCCGGTATTTTGAAAGCGCGCTTTCACAGCGACTGTCGCCGCGGCTTGCACATCGGCATCGGCCAACACGATGAAGGGGTCAGAGCCGCCAAGTTCGAGCACTTGTTTCTTCAAGGCTTCGGCGGCTGTGGCCGCAATTTGACGCCCCGCAGGGGTCGAGCCGGTGAAGGTGACCGCGGCAATGCGCGGGTCTTTGATAAGCGCTGGCACTTTGGCGGCACCCACCAGTAAGGTGCTGAACAAGCCGACAGGCAAGCCCGCTTCTTGGAAGACCTCTTCGAGTGCCAAAGCACATTGCGGCACATTGCTGGCGTGTTTCAACACCAAGGCATTGCCACTGGCCAGCACGGGCGCAGCCGCGCGCATGACTTGCCAGAATGGGTAGTTCCAAGGCATCACGGCCAAGATCAAGCCCAAGGGGTCATACACCACACGGCTGTCTGTGGCCGCACTGGGGATGATGAGGTCGTCCAAAAATTGAGGTGCGCTTTGGGCGTAGTACTCAAAATTCCAAGCGCATTTTTCGACTTCGCCAATGGCTTCGCTCAGGGGTTTGCCCATCTCAAGGGTGATGAGGCGCGCCAAGGCCTCTTTGTTGCGACGCAAGGTTTTGGCGACCGCTAACAAATAAGGCAAACGTTCCGACAACGACAGTGCTGCCCATTTTTTCTGGGCGCGGTCGGCTTGCGCCAAGACCTTTTCAATCTGTGCATCGTCATGCGATGCGAAGGTCGCCAGTGTTTCGCCTGTGGCGGGGTTGAAGGAGGTGATCATGGGTCTCTCTTTAAGCGGCGGTCAGTGGCGCAATGCCCAACTCAGTGGCCAAGGCGTTGAGTTCGTTGATCAGAGTCGGTGCAATTGGAATGCCCTGTGTGCTGTAGCGTTGGCGCTTCTCATGGCTTTGTTCGCCGGGCAGCCAAATGCGTTCTACACCCGGCAGTCGTTCGCTGCTGCGAATGTCGCGTACCAAGCGGTCCACCTCGTGTTTGAAATGCTCGGGGTCGCCAAAGGCGGCCAAGTCAATGACCAAAATGGCTTGGCCGGTGTTGGTCACGCTGACGTGGTCGGCATTGAAGTCAACCACATCACGCCCCATCGCGGCGCCACCCAAAGTGCCAGCAAGCAAGCCCACGATGAGCGCCAGGCCATAACCTTTGTGATCACCAATCGGCAGCAAGAAACCTTCGTTGGATTTGTTAGGGTCGAGCAGGGGTTGGCCTTGGCGATCAATCATCCAACCGGGAGGCATCATTTCGCCGCGTTTGGCTTTGGCTTTCACTTTGCCGTAGGCAGCCACTGTGGTGGCCATGTCGAGCACCACCGGTGGTTCTTCTGAGGTGGGCACACCTGCAGAAATCGGGTTGGTCGAGAGCAGCATGTCCATGCCGCCCCAAGGGGGCAAGTGGTTGGCATTGCCCACGGCAAAGTACAAGCCCAACATGTTGTGTTGCAAGGGGCGACGTGAGTACAACGAGGCTGGCCCTGCATGGTTGCTGAAACGGGTGCTGACCCAAGCCACGCCTGCTTCGCTGGCTTTTTCAATGGCCAGATCGACCGCATGCGACACCACCAAGTGGCCCATGCCGTTGTCGCCATCGACCACGGCCATAGCTGAACGTTCGTGCACCACGCGAATTTTGGGATGTTTGTTGATGCCACCCGCTTGAATGCGCTTGATGTACTGCGGCAAGCGAATGATGCCGTGGCCGTCAGAGCCTTGCAGGTCGGCTTCTGCCATCAGTTGCGATACTTTTTGCGCATCCTGTTGGGGCAAGCCTTGGCTGGCGAGTGCGTTCTCGATGAACTGTTGCAGGGCGTTATAGGTGAGGGTGTGAGGTGTGTTCATGGCAGTGAAGTGGGTGATGTTTATTCAGCACGAATGCCTTTGTCTTGAATCAATTTGCGGTAGAGCTCGTATTGGTTGCGGGTGGCCACACCAAATTCGCTGGCCGATGTGCCGCGTGGCGTCACGCCTAGTGACAATAGTTTGTCACGCGTGGCTGGGTCGTTGATGGCTTTTTTGACCTCGTCGTTCAAGCGCTCGACGATGGCTTTGGGTGTGCCCGCAGGCGCCACCATGGCAAACCAAGAATTGAAGGTGAAGTCTTTCATGCCCGCTTCGCTGAATGTGGGCACCGAAGGGTATTGCGCCAAAGGGGCAATGGTCGAGACTGCCAACAAACGCAGGCGGCCAGACTGAATCAGTGCCGTCACGGTGCCTAAGCCTTGCATAGCCGCATCCACTTCACCAGCGGCCACTGCCACCGCAGCGGGTGTGGCGCCTTTGTAGGGTACGTGGGTGATGTCGATGTTGGCGCGGTTGGCCACTAAGGCCATGCCAATGTGTTGCGGGCTGCCATTGCCGCCCGAGCTGTAGTTGAGTTTGCCGGGTTGGGCTTTGGCCGCATTCAAAAAGTCAGACAAGGTTTTGTAGGGTCCGTCGGCTTTCACCACCAAGCCCCACTCTATGGTGCCCACCAAAGAAATGGGGTCGAAATCGGTGAGGGCATTCCACGGCATCTTGGTCATCATGTGCGGCACCATCGTCAAGATGCTGTCGTTGTAGCCGCCAATCGTGTAGCCATCGGGTGCGGCACGTGCCACACGCTCTGCACCAATCAAACCCGATGAACCGGTGATGTTTTCAATCACAAAACCTTGCCCCATGTTCTCACCCATTTTGAGTGTCAACACGCGGGCGGCATTGTCTACCGCGCTGCCCGCTGCGAGTGGAATGATCATCTTGATGGGCTTGCTGGGATATCCGCTTTGTGCGCTGACCATCGTGCTGAAACCCAGCGACATCGCGAGTACCGTGCGCGTCAAAAAAGGTAGGTAATGGATCATGGCAGTTCAGTCAATCTATGCTGGTTGGCGTTAGGAAGTGACCCTAGCTTAAGCAGAGCTTCTCTCTATGTCCAATGCTAGATTTTTGTTTTGCCATATCATTCTGTGATTGATCTGAAAGGGGTAAGCCCGCGTGAATTTACGTACCTTGCGTTATTTCATTGCCATTGCAGATGGGGGCAGTTTGACCGCGGCTGCGGCTGCCATTCCTATTGCGCAACCTGCCTTGACACGACAAATGCGTGAGCTAGAAACGGAGATGGGTGTGCAGCTGTTGCAGCGCATGCCACGTGGTGTCCGGTTGACCCAAGCCGGTGTCACTTTTTATGAATCCGCGCAACGCATCTTGGCTGAGTCGATGCGATTGCGTCAGCGTTTGTCGCATGAGCAAAGTGCGGGGCAGTCAACGGTTGTCTTGGGCGTTTCGCCGACCCTGGCTCGCGTGCTGTTGCCGGGCTTATTGGAAAACTGCTTCAACACGCTGCCAGACATCGAGCTCCGTACGCGCGAAGCGTTCACACCTGCTTTGATGGATTGGTTAGAGAAGGGTTTGATTGATATGGCGATCGTTACCAATCCAGTGAGTGGTCGTGCCTTGTCGTTGCAGCCCGTGTTGGGTGAGCCCTTTGCCTTGGTCTCTCACAAAGCCATGCGCGTGGGGCCGGTGGTCTCGGTGAGTCAGTTGACGCGTATTCCTTTGTTGATGACGAGTTTGCACCGTGGCATCGTCGAGCGCCAAATGTTGGCTTTAGGAAAACAATTGAATGTGAAGGCTGAGATTGACTCTGTCGATTCCATTCGAGAGTTGTTGTTGCGTGGGCGTTGGGCCACCATCATGCCGGTTTCAGTTTTTAAAGACATCGATATGTATCCAGAAATTTCAATGTCTGAAATTTCGGGCGTGCAACTCAACCGCATGCTGGTCTTGGCGACGCGTTTGGAGTCTCGCCCGAGCGCCGCATTGACACTGGTGCATGAATTGGTCGAAGCCGAGTTTTCACGCTTGATGCGTGCGGGCGTTTTTAGCTTTGGCTCTGGGGTAGAAGGTGCTGCGGATTAATCGAGCAAAAAGCGAAGCGAGCGCTGTATCAAAGCTTGCTTCGCATCAAATTAAAAAATCACGTAGAAATTTTTAAATTTCTAACGATGTTGCCAAAGAATTCATAGTCTTTGGCAATCACGGTGTTGAGTGACTCAGCAGAGGTACCTGTACTCACCGCGGCAAACTCTGTCAGTCGTTTGATGGTGTCACGGTCTTGCGCGATCTTGACCATTTGCTTGTTGAGCTCTGCCACAAAGGCGTCGGAGGTTCCCTTGCGCGCAAAAAAACCGTGCCATGTGCTACCAATAATGCCAGCTTCATCCAAGCCTGGTTTGTATTCGTTGATGGTGCCCACATTGGCCAGTGACTCAATGCGGCTGCCACCCGTCACCGCAATTGCTTTCACGCCACCCGACAACACTCTGGGCACAGCCGTGCCAGAGCCTTCGAGGAAGAGGGGGACCGTGCCAGACATGACGTCGATGGCTGGATTTCCGGTGTAAGGGATGTGGTTGATTTGAATGCCCAATTGCTGCGCCCAATACTCCACGGCCAAATGCGGATGCGAGCCTACGCCCAAGGACGCATAGTCAAGCTTGCCTGGATTTTTTCTTGCAAATTCCACCAGTTCCTTCATGTTTGTAAAGGGTGCGTTTGGCGAGGCAATCAAGACGTGTGGGAGTGTGCAAATTTGGGAAATAGCCGTGAAATCTTTGACCGGGTCTAGTTTGCTTTTGGGGTAAACATGCGGTGTGATGCCCATGATGGAACGCACCGAGTAAAACAAGGTGTAACCGTCCGCAGGACGCTGCATGACGGTATCCCACCCCAGCGCGCCACCCGCGCCGGGACGGTTTTCGACAACAAAAGGTTGGCCTACTTCCTTCGATAGCTTGTCCGTAAAGATCCGAGCCACAACATCGACGTTCGCCCCTGGTGGAAATGGCACAACCACTCGGACCGCTTTGTTGGGATAGGGATCTGCTGCAAAAACACCAGTCGTGCCCATGGCCGCAGACATGCCCATGCCGACGACGAATGACCTTCGACCCAAATTCATCTTAGATTCCATTTCAATGTCTCCTAGTTAAATTGTGATGGCCGGCCGCAGTATTCATTCGCGCATGAGTTCATGCAAGCAGGTTGATCGCAGGGTAGGTCAGCGTTGCATGCGCGTCCAATACCTTTTTTTGTGCACCACCATAACAATGTGAGATTGCAGGTGGTGACTCACGGTATCAATGGGGCAAGAACTTCAGCACGGCCTCGTTGAATGCCGCAGCTTGTTCGACACTGGCCAAATGCGCCGCATCTTTGAGCACCACCAAGCTGGAGTTGGGCCAGTGTTGATGAATTTGCTCTGACATGGCCGGCGGTGTTGCCAAGTCTTGCTCGCCGACGACGACCAAGCCAGGTGTTTTGAGGTGTTGCAATCCTTCTAGCGTGTGGATGACAGCAATGGCCGCGCAGCAGCCCGCGTAACCCTCGGCGGGTGTGCTTTCAATCATGTGACCAATGCGTGCCATCACCTCTGGATGTGTTTCTCGATAGGCATCCGTGAACCAGCGCGACAACGTGGGCTGCACCAAGGCATGCATGCCTTGCGAGCGTGCCAACGCGGCGCGTTCGCCCCACATGGTGACCGCATTGGGTGCGGCTTTGCCCGTGCTGTCTGCGATCACCGCGTGATCAAGCAGTTCGGGGTGGCGAATGGCAAAGACCTGACCAATCATGCCGCCCAGCGACAGACCAATCCAATGGGTGCGTGTCACGCCCAAATGACGGAGCAAGCCATGGGCATCGTCAGCCAGTTGCTCCAAGGTGTAGGGCCCCTCAGTGACCTGCGTTTGGCCATGGCCACGGGTGTCATAGCGCAACACGGTGAAGTGTTGGTTGAGCACCTCGAGTTGTGCATCCCACATGCCCAAGTTGGCGCCCAAAGAGTGCGACAGCGTGATCCATGGCCCGCTGCCTGACACCTCATAGTGCATGTCGATGCCACCAATGTTTGCTTTCATATCCGTGTCCTAAAAAGTGAGGGTGAATTTATTCGTCAGCTTGTTCAATGGCTTGCATCAAGCGTTCTGTGTTGAGTGGCAAGTGACGTGCATGAATGCCCAAGGCATGGGCAACCGCATTGCCCAACGCCGCGGCACATGGGCCTGTGGCCACTTCACCGCTGCCCAAACTGGGGTGTGAAGACGCGTCGACCAAATGAATGTCTAACTCGGGCACGTCGTTGAAGGACAGGATGGGGTAGTTGTCCCAGGTATGGCTGCTGATGCCTTGCGTATTCCATCTCACAGATTCGTGCAAGCTCCAGCTGATGGCTTGCAAAATGCCGCCTTCAATTTGGTTCAGCAAACCATCGCGGTGCACGATGGCGCCTGCATCCACGCAGGCCCAGACCTTGTGTACTTTGACGCGTTCGGCAACTTCCACATGTGCGATCAAGGCGCAGTAGCCCGCTTTGTTTTTGTAGCGCGCATACCCCAGACCGTAGCCATGGCCCGAACCCGATGCGCCTCTGGCATGCCACTGGGCACGCGCTGCAACCGTTTCAATCACGTGACGTGCACGCGGGTCATCAAGGTGGTTGAGTCGCAAGACCAGTGGGTCAATGCCCACGGCTTCACTGAGTTCATCCATGAACGACTCGATGGCAAACACGTTGGCATGGGCCCCCAACGATCGCATGGCTGAGACACGCACAGGCGACGTGTCAAGAAAGTGATGCTCAATGCGAAGCTCGCCCACGTCGTAAGCCGGAATGGCATTGCGCAAGCCACCGCCTGTGGGCAAAGGCACGTCTTTGGGAATGGGCGGTGGGCAATTGTCAAACGCAGACCAAGCACCCAGCAGTTGGATGCCATCGCCCCAGCCCGGACGGTTCAGGTGGGTGGGCGACCATACCTGGGTGTCCCACTGACAAATGCGTCCCGACGCATTCACGCTGGCGCGGATGTCCACCACACTGGCTGCGCCCATGGGCGAGACGGTCATTTCGTCTTCACGGCTCCATTGCACGCGAACCGTGAGGCCCCATGTGTGCGCAATCAAAGCAGCATCAAAGGCCACATCGTCCGCGCCGTTGTGGCCATAGCAACCCGCACCGGGTGCATGCCGCACTTGCACGTGTTCAGCCTTGAGTTGCAGCGCTTGTGCAATTTGGTCGCGCAGCTTGAACACCCCTTGCGAATGCGACCAGACCTGTAGCGCTGTGCCCTGTGGCTGTGCCAGCGCACAGGCCGGGCCAATCGAGGCGTGGGCAATGTAGGGGCGTGAATAGCGGCGTTGTAGGGTGTGTGCGATTGCCTCGGTCACAGGAGGGGCCGCGGGTGTGACCACTTGGCTGCTGGCTGGGAGCTGTGGCAGTAATTTTTCAGCGTCCAACTCACTGGGCAACTCGGGCACAGACCATGGCGTCATGGCTTTGGCGTGTGCATGTGCTTTGATGAGCGCACCTTCCTCACGACCAATCAAGGCCACAAAGTGGTGTTGCACCAAGACACGTGCCACACCGGGCAATGCTTCAAGTGCGGCAAGGTCGAGCGTGAGGGGACGGCTGTCGGGGTGCGGTCCACGTAACACACGTGCGTGCCATAGATCGGGCAGCTGTATGTCTTGAATAAAGCCAGCCCCCGTGAATTTGAGCCACAGGTCATCGCGTTGAACGGCCACCGCTTCGGTTCTGACCATGATGTTGGTGTGGGGGTCGCCGTCCACACGCAAGTCATGCCACGCGTTCTTCTGTGCTTGCGCCAAGGCGTGGTACGACAGCCGCTCCCCGGTGGGCGACACAAATTGGCCTGCATGCAAATGCAACTCGTCGGTGTGGCATGACCAATGTTGCGCGGCAGCTTGTGCAAAGTGACTGCGCACCACGTTTCCAACACGACGCCACGCTGCACCGCCCACTTCGATGGATTGGCTACCTGCGGTGTAGCCCTCGTCGGGGGATGTGTGTGTGTCACCCGCCACCCATCGCACTTGCGAGGGCAACACCCCCAAGGTGTCGCACGCAATTTGTGTCAAGGCAGCAGAAATTCCTTGGCCCAATTCGACTTTGCCGGTGCGCAGCTCAAACAGACCGTCATCGGTCAAGCGCAGCCACTGCTCGGCACGCGGGGAGGTGCTCAAACTAGGAGAGGGCAGAGTCATGGTTCAGCTGTTGTTGTGCCAATCTCACCGCACGCAAAATACGTGCATGTGCGCCGCAGCGACACAAGTGACGTGACAAGGTGTCACGGATCAGGGCTTCATCGGCTTGGGGCTGCTGTTGAAGCAGACCCGTGACGCGCATCAAAATGCCGCTGCCACAAAATCCACATTGCGCCGCTTGTTCGTCAATGAAGGCTTGCAGCACCACGCGGCCCACGGGATCGTTTGGTAGACCTTGCGCGGTTTGTACATGCCGGCCTTCGGCAGACCAAACAGGCAGGCTGCAAGCGTTTTCAGCTTGTCCATCGACCAACACCGTGCAAGCCCCGCAGTGTTCGCTGCCACAGCCAAAGCGCACAGAGGCATCGTCGCATTGCGAACGCAGCACATGCAGCAAAAACTCGTTCGGTGCTGCGTTGAGCTTGACGCTGCGGTGGTTGTGCTGAATCTCGGTCACGATGGTGAGCGTGTTTCAAGTCTTGGCATGCTTGAGCCACCAAGCAGCCAATTGGGTGCCATCGCCATGACCTAACCCCCCCGCAGAGGCTTGGTCAAATGCGCCCAGTGCAGATTGCACAGTGGGCAAGGTGTAACCCAGTGCGCTGGCCTCTTCCACCATGGTGCGCAAGTCTTTGCGAATCGAGTCGATGTTGAAGTGCGCAGGCCCCAAGTCTTCACCCTGCAAGGCCGACACGATGGCGGGAGCGCGCATTTTCAAAATCGCAGGCGTGCCAGAGGTGTCCGACAAAATATCCATCACCTTGTCTGGGCTCAAACCCGCAGGCGCTGCCAACGCAAGTGCTTCGCCCAAGGCTTGCCAATACACCAGCAATGGCAAGTTGATGGCCAGCTTCACGCTGGCACCTGCGCCCACTGCGCCAACATGTTCGACGCGGCGGCACAGTTGTTCGAGCAAGGGTTTGGCACGTGCAAAGTCTTCGTCGGAGGCACCGGCCAAGCCCAAGAGCTTGCCGTCGCGTGCGGGACCGACGGTGCCGCCCACGGGGCATTCCACAAAATGGGCTTTCGCCTGTGCGAGTTTCGCGCCCAGTTCTTTGGGGGTCACTGGGCGTACGGTGCTCATGTCAATGAACAGCTTTCCAGCCACCGGTGCGCTCAAGACCCCTGCAGGGCCCGAGTAAGCCTGCTCAATGGCTTTGGCGTCGGTGAGCACAGAGATCACCACCTCGCTGTCAGCCACGGCTTGTGCGGGGGTGTCAGCCCAATGGGCACCACGGGCTAAGAGTTTTTGTGCTTTGCCTGCGGTGCGGTTCCACACCGTCAAGGCATGGCCTTGGTCGAGCAAGCGTTCGGCCATGGCACTGCCCATGCGGCCGGTGCCCAGTAGGGTTATTTTCATGGGTGACTCGTTTCAGTGGGTTATTTGATTTTGAATAACTTCATGGCGTTACCGCCTTCGATCAAACGGCGATCTGCGGCGCTCAGGCGGTTGACACCAGCAATCAAACCGCGTGGGTCGTCTTCGCCCATGTCGTAGGGGTAGTCGGTCCCGAGCATCACGTGGTCGGCACCGTAGCGATCAATCAACTGCTTGAGCATGCGTGGATCAAAGGTGATCGAGTCGAAGTAAAACTTCTCCAAATAGCTGGAGGGTTTTTTCTTGATCACCGTGCGCGTGTCGGGGCGTGCGCGCCAAGCATGGTCCATGCGAGCCCAGTAGTGCGCCAAGAAGCCACCGCCATGGGCCGCTAAGAATTTGATCTTGGGATGGCGTGCCACCACGCCATCAAAAATCAAATGGCTGACGGCCACCGTGGTTTCAAGTGGGTTGCCAATGACATTGTTGAAGTAGTGGTTACGCAGACGCTCGCCCTGGGTGTAACCCAGGGGGTGCATGAAGACGACGATGCCCAATTCGTTAGCTTTGGCAAAAAACTTTTCCAAGCCCAAGCTGGGGTCGGTCAAGTTCAATCCATTCACGTTGGTGTTGATTTCAACACCGCGCAAGCCTAATTTTTTCACGCAATATTCCAGCTCTTGCACCGCTAATTCTGCGTTTTGTAGGGGGACTGAGCCCATACCCACAAAACGATCGGGGTGCTGTGCCACCACGTTGGCAATGCCTTCGTTCACTTCGCGGGCAAGTTCGGCACCATACGCGGGTTCGGTGAAATAGAAATAGTGGTAAGGCGCGGGTGCTACGGCCTGAATGTCCACCCCCATGCGGTCCATGTCTTTGAGCCGTACATCGATGCCCATCAGCTTAGGGGCGCGGTCTTTCATTTGTTTGACGTTGGTTTCGTTGGTCAAATCATTCGCAAAGATCACGGTGGGGTCGTACTGCGCGGCATTCAGATGCGCGGTTTTTTGGTTCACCACAGGGTTCAAGTAGTGGCAATGCACGTCCACCACTTTGAGTTTGCCTTTGCTGTTGCGCACCGTTTTTTGCGTGCTTGATTTGGCGGCGACTTGCGTTCGGCTTTTGGCCGGTGCTTTGGTGGCGGCTTGGCTGGTGGAGGTGGAACGCGACATGCGTTCAGCCGCCGAGTGGTGGTGGGTCGGGTCAACGCAGCTGGGTGAACAGGTGAAGAACATAAATGCCTCTTGGGTAGAAAGATTTAAAAAATACCGAGATGCCGTGTGGCCAACTCTGGCTCGGCCAACACTTGTGCGGCACTGCCATTGAACGCCACTTGGCCAATGTTGAGCACCACCATGTGGTCTGCCAATTCTTGGGCCACATTGAAGTTTTGTTCAACCAAAATGATCGACAGGCCTTCGTTCTTGAGCTTGCGAATGGATTCGTTCACTTCATGCACGATCAAAGGCGCGAGGCCTTCAGAAGGCTCGTCAAGTAACAGCACATCTGGGTTGCCCATAAGTGCGCGACCGATCACCAGCATTTGTTGCTCGCCGCCCGACAACGTGCCTGCGCGTTGTTTGGCCCGGTCTTTGAGTTGAGGAAACATGCTGTACACGCGGTCAAGATTCCAGGTGGCGGCGATCTCTCGGCGTTGTGCGGCCACGGCCAAGTTTTCTTCCACACTCAAATTGGCAAATACGCGACGACCTTGCGGTACCAAGCGAATGCCTTGGCGTGCAATGGCTTCGGGCGCGAGGTTGTCGGTGCGTTTGCCACGCAAGGTGATTTCACCGTCACTGGCAGGCAACAAACCCGACAGCGTCAGCATGGTGGTGGTTTTGCCTGCACCGTTGCGACCCAGTAAGGCCAGCAATTCGCCTTGCTTCAACGTGAATGACACGCCATGCAACACATGGCTGCTGCCGTAGTGCGCATGGACGTTGTGGAGGGATAAAAGTTCAGTGGCCAAGGTAGACCTCTCGTGTGCGTGGGTGGTTGACAACGGTGTCGCGGTCGCCTTCCACAATCAAACTGCCGTAGTGCAGCACCGAAATTTTTTCGGCAAATGCCAAAGCAACGTCCATGTCGTGTTCGATCATCACAATCGTGGTGCTGCGCGGAAGACTTGCGATCAGGTCACGCACCAAAATGCGTTCGTCTTGTGACAAACCAGCCAACGGTTCGTCGAGCAGCAATAACTTGGGCGATTGCGACATCGCCACCCCAATCTCCACCCGGCGTTGTTCGCCATAGGACATTTCGCCCACATGGCGCTCGGCGCTGTCGGTCAAGCCGACGCTTTCCAGCACATGACGGGCTTGCGCGTACAGCGCGTCGGTGGCGCGCAGGGGTTGGAATGGGTTGAAACGACGTGGGCTGATGCCTAACAGCGCCAAGGCCACGTTGTGCAGCACGGTATCTTTGTTGAACAGGTTGATGATCTGATAGGTGCGGCTCAAACCGAAGTGGGGACGCACATGAACGGGTTCATGCGTGAGGTCGTGCCCGAACACTTTGATGCTGCCGCTGTCGGGCTGCAACTCACCCGCAATTTGGTTGAACAGCGTGGTCTTGCCAGCGCCATTGGGACCGATGATGAGACGACGCTCACCGGCCTCAACGGCCAAGTTGACCCCTTGCGTGACCGCAACGCCACCAAAGCTTTTGCGCAATTCTGTGACTTCTAAAGCGAGTGTCATGGCTTGTCTCCTTGTTCTGCCTTACGCCAGCCGCGAAAGGACACCATGCCTTTAGGTAAAAACACGACGATGAACAAAAATACAAAGCCAAGCAACATGTTCCAGCGTTCCACATAAGCAGACGCATAGTTCTTGAGCATCACCACCAACACGGCCCCCAAGATGGGCCCGATCAAGGTGCTAGACCCACCCGCAATGACGCACAACAACGCTTCGGCTGACACGGTGATGGCCATCACGCTGGGGTGGATGTATTTGTGAAAGTACACATACAGCAAACCTGCCACAGCGCCTAAGAAACTGGCAATCACAAACGTGAACCACCGGATGGACCACACGTTGTAGCCCAGGGCGCTCATGCGACGGGGTTGGTCACGGGTGCCTCGGATGGAGGCACCAAACGGTGAGTGCACCAGCAGGGTGATGGCCCCTAAGCACAACGCTGTGATGAGCAATGCAAACCAATAGAAGTTGGCGCTGATGTCCAAGTCAATGCCAAAGGGGGATGGACGGCTGAGGCCAGATAAACCGTTGTCACCGTTGGTGACAGAGACCCAGCGATAACCCAAGCCCCACACAATTTGTGACAGAGCCAAGGTGAGCATCAAAAACCCTAAGCCTGTGGCACGCAGGGCAATCCAGCCGAAGATCATGCCCATCAGTGTGGTGAGCAGCAGTGCGGCAGGGGCGGTCACTGCGTGACCTAGGCCAAACTTCAAACTCAACCAAGCTGAAAAGTAAGCGGCTAAACCCAGATAACTGGCATGGCCAAGCGATGTCAACCCCGCATAACCCACCAGCAAATTCAAGCTCGATGCAAAGATGATGGCGATCAACACTTGGCTGCCAAGGTTCACGAAGTATTCACCCGCCACCCACGGAAGAGCGGCCATGACAGCCAACCCCAAAAGACTAATGAAAAGTTTCATGTGGTGACTCTCCCAAACAGTCCTTGTGGTTTGAAAGCAATCACGACGACCATCGGCAAGAACAAAATGACATAGGCCAAATCAGGTACCAAGGCGATGCCAAAGGTGTAGATGAAGCCCACGATGAAGCTGGCCACAAATGTGCCAAACAAACTACCTACGCCACCCAAGATCACAACGATCAGCGCGAGTGGCAACATGTCGCCGTCAAGGCCTGGGTAAGCATTGAAAATCGGGCCACCTAGGGTGCCACCCAAACCGGCCAAGGCAGAGCCTAAACAAAAGACCGTGGTAAACAAGGCCGAAGCCGGAATGCCCACGGCTCGAGCCATGGCCATGTCATCGACACCCGCACGAATCATGGCCCCCAAGCGTGTGCGCTCCATTAGCAAATACAAAAGAAGCGCTGCAATGATGGCGACCACCAACACCACCAAACGGTAGGTGGGGAAGGTGAGACCCAAAAATTGCAAGGGCGTTTGAAACATGGGAGGTGTAGAAATCGGAATTGGATCGCCCCCCCACACCATCAAACAAAAATCTGCGGCCACAAAAGACAGCCCCAAAGTGGCTAATACTTGACCTTGTGAATTACCACTGAGACGACGCAGGATGAACCGTTCAATCAGCCCCCCCACGATGGCGATGGTGATCATGGCGACCAAGGCCGCCACAATCAGGTTGTGGCCGTCACGCACCAGCGTGGCGGCCACATAGGTGCCCAGCATGAACAGCGAACCGTGTGTCAAATTGGCGATGCGCATCAAACCAAAAATGAGCGCAAAGCCAGAGGACAGCATGAACAACAGCCCGCCTAGGGCGAGACTGTTGAGAGTTTGAATGATCCAAATTTGCATGGGCAGTGAAGTCCGATTAAGACTCTAAGTTTTTGGCCGGTGGGTAATCGCGGGTGTATACCGGACTCGACAAAAATTGCTTCTCGTCGTAGGTCCAGAACTGGCTCACGTTCGGATAAGTTTTCACCACGGTATTGACCAAGCGACCTTCTTTGCGTTCAACTTGGCGAATGAACACGTCGCCCACCACGTTGCCAAAGTTGTCAAAGCGCACAGGGCCACGTGCCGTTTGAATGTTGGTCTTGCGCAAGGCTGCCATCAATGCATCGCGGTCGGCGAATTTGCCACGTACCGTTTCAATGGCGGCTTCTAAGACCGCACCACTCACGTAAGTGCCTGCTGCGTAATACCCAGGGTCGTAACCAAACGCTTTGCGATAAGCGGGTGCAAATTTGGCGTTGACGGGGTTGGCCAACTCTGCGGAATACCAGCACACGGTTTGGATGCCCAAGGCCTCGTCGCCCATGTTGCGCAAGACCGATTCGTCCAGTGCGGTCATCCCGCCAACGATGGCCATCTTGTTACGCAGACCGTATTCGTTGAACTGGCGCACAAAACGAAAGCCGTTGGAGCCTGCGAAGCCCAAGAAGATACCGTCGACGTTGGTCTTCAATTGCGCCAAGAAACTTCCGTAGTCAGGAGCTGTCAAAGGTGGGAATAGTTTCTGAACGATCTTGCCGCCGTTCTCTTCGAAGACACGTTGGAACCCTGCATTCATTTCGTGGCCGTATGCAATATCGTCTGCGATCATGGCCATGCGCTTGAATTTGAGCGTTTTCGCACAATGATCAGCCATCACATGTGACGATTGAGCAGAGGAGGAAGTCGCACGCACAAACCAAGGGTTGGGTTTGCGTTGAGTCATGTCTTCAGCCGCAGCGACTGACAAGGTGGGAATCTTGTTGGCTTTGATGTAATCGTCAATCGCCAATGCTTCGAATGCAGCGAGTGGCCCCATAAGCACGTGCACTTTGTTGAGTTCGACCAACTCTTGTACTTTCGATTTGGCGTTGGCAGGTACACCACCGGTGTCAGCCACAAACAATTGCACTTTGACGCCCGCCAAGGTGTTATTGCGTTCGTTCAAATACATGATCAAGGCGCGTTCCATGTCGATGCCGCCCGATGCCAAAGGCCCTGTTTTGACGGTCAACAAGCCAATCCGCATGGTTTCACCACTGCCTTGTGCTTGGGCAATTTGGGGTAGGGTGGTGGTCATTGCCGCGGCTGCTGTGCCCTGTAAAAAATGTCGTCTGGTTGTCATGATGTCTCCTTTGTGGTGAGTGAGGTAACGCAAGAATCTAGATAGGCTTCAGGATGATGGAATGACAGGAATCAGCAAGTAGGACTCATGCTGAGGTCCAAAGTGCAAAGTTGTTGTGCCAGCAAAGAGGGTGTCTGGGCGATCACGCGGGTCGTCATGCAAGAACGGGCCGCAACCGCGCAATTCGTTCTTGAAGTTGGACAACTTCAGCCCCGTTTTCTCGGCATACATGTAGTCTTTGCCACGCACGCTCAAGCCAATGCGGTGGCCCGCTGGCACCACGATGGAGGTAGGCCAAATTTCAATGTCCAACTCAACGGCTTGGCCTGGCACCAGCGGTTGCGCGTGGCAGTGTGTGTGGTACGGACGGAAGGGTTGGCTCAGTGCGGGGTCCAGCTCGCGGTGCGAGGCCCGCAACCAGCCTTGTGCCACTGGGGTGTGCGGATCGATCGCACCCGCGAAGGTGACTTCACGCAAATCTGGGGTGAACACGCGCATGACAAGAAACACATCGGCATCGGTGGTGCTGGAAGACGCCCACAGCTTGGCCGCGAGTGGACCAGTGATTTCGGTGTCTTGCGCAAGCGGTGCTGACATGAAGGTCAGGCCGTTGCCTTGTGCATCAAACGACAGTTGCGCGGCTTCAGTGGTGGGTGTGTGCGACAAGGCGTGGCCGACAGGGCTCAAGTGCAAGCGTTCCCATTGCGTACGGTCGATGGGCCAGTTTTTCTCGGTGCGTTCTTCAAAGTGATCGACGTGGCGCACTTGCAAACGCACGGCATCCTCTTGGTCCCAGCCGTTGGCCTCACCTTTGAGGAAGTGTGCAAAAAATCGCTTTTGAATGGCAATGCCGTAGTCGGTGTAGAAGTGCGTCCAGTGTTCCAAGCCATGCATTTCCAGCCACTTTTGTTTTGAGGCTGCACGCATGAACGACTCACTGTTGCCGCGCAAGTGCAGGCCTTGCCCGCCCCAATTGCCGGCCGATAAAAATGGCACGGTGATGCGGTCCCACTGGGCTGAACGCTCGCGGTGGTATGCGTCATCTAGCGGATGCGCCAAGATGTCGTCGCCAAATGAGCAACGGTTGGCTGCCAGCGTTTTGTCATCGTAGGTGTCGTCGCCGCACACCCATGCGTTGGTGGCTTTGCTTTTGGGACCACGTGCGCCCAAACCGTATTGAACTGTTTTGACTTGCATGTCATACCAATTGGCCCAGAAGGTCGACAGCACGCCGCCATGATGGGTCATGTCGCGGTACCAGTCCGCGGCACCTTCCCAAATACACATTGCCGCCAAATGCGGTGGATTGGTGCTCGCCACTTGCCATTGGTTGATGCCAAAGTAAGAAACACCCGATAAACCCACTTTGCCGTTGCTCCAGTTTTGTACGCCAGCCCACTCGATGCAGTCGTGAAAGTCTTGTGTTTCGCGCGGCGAAAAGTGGTCCACATAACCAGGTGAGCGACCGCAGCCACGTGAGTCGACACGCACGCACACATACCCATCGGGCACCCATTTTTCTGGATCAACCACTTCCCAGTTTTGAAACAAGTTACTCGAGCCATGCGGTACATCGGGATGGTCGTTCACCATCTTTTGCCACGCACTGGGGTAGCCTTCTTGAAACGCCAGCCCTTTGGCATAAGGGCCGTAGCTCAACAAAACGGGGTACTTGCCTTCGCCAATAGGGCGGAACACATCCGCACGCAGGACCAAACCATCGTTCATGGTGATCGGCACATCCCAATCGATGTGCATGCCTTGACGGACTTCGCTGTGTGAATGGGTGGGCTGTGTCATGGCTTATTTGCCGATGGCGGCATTCACGCGTGGCATCACTTCGGTGGCGAACAGCTCCATGGAGCGTTTGCCCAGTGCAGGGTCCATCCAGTCATGGCAGGCGTAGACCAAGTTACCAAAGTCGCCCACTTGTTCGCGGAACGCCAAGATTTGGTCTACCACTGAATTCACCGTGCCTGCTAACACCAAGCGGTTGGTGACGTAGTCGGGGGTGAGCTCGCTGTCGGGCATGTTTTGATCGGTCTTGAACAAGTTGCTACGACCGCCGCCATTGACCAACTTGCGAACCAATTGTTTGAAGTAAAAGTGATATGGGCCACCTTCTTGCAAGGCATAGCGTTTGGCGGTGGCTTCGTCGTCTGCCACAAAAATGCTCTTGGCCACGCGCCATTCCGAAGGGTGCGCTTTGGCGCCCACAGCTTCACGGCCTTCCACGTACTTGGGCCAATGTGTTTTCACCCACTCGGGCATCAAGAAGTTGGCAGAAATAGGACCCCAGCCACGCTTGGCCATTTCGGTCACGCCTTGTGAAAAAGGCGCTACGGCTGTGCCAACGATAGGTGGGTAAGGCTTTTGGTAAGGTTTCATGATGAAGCCTTGACCGATTTCGGGGATCATGGTTTTCTCAACCGAAATGTTCCAGAACTGCCCTTCGATGTTGTAAGGCGGTTCAGAGTCCCAAATCTTCAGCACTGTGTTGATGCATTCGACAAACATCGCATTGCGATCTTTGCCTAAGTTGCCAAACACTTCCGCGTCTGACATCAGACCACCGGGGCTGATGCCCATGATGAAACGCCCCTTGAGCAAGTGGTCCAGCATGGCGGCTTGTGCCGCAATGGCGGCGGGGTGTGAGTTGGGCATGTTGATGGTGCCAGTGCCCAACTTGATTTGTTTGGTCTCAGAGGCCAAGCTAGCCAAAAAGATCATGTTCGAGGTGACTGTTTCGGCGGCATCGGTCACGTGCTCGCCCACATAGGCTTCGCTGAACCCCAAACGGTCAGCCAAGATGACGGCTTCGCGGTCTTCTTGCAAGGTCTCTGTCACATTGCGACCTGGCGGATGCAAGGGCATCATGAAGGTGCTGTATTTCATGGTCATACGAATTCCTTTGAATTGAAAATAAAGCTTATGCAGCCAGAGGTTCGGCGCTGGCACTGCGTGAGTACTGGCCTTGCACGTACAGCAGTGCGGCTTCTGGCTGGTGTTGGTAGGCCTCAACTTGGCCTAAGTACAAAATGTGATCGCCGACGTCTAGGCGCTGTACGGTGCGGCATTCAAATATGGCTGTGCAGCCATCAAGCACTGGCAAGCCTTGGATGCCAAGGCGATAGTCCACACCGCTGAATTTATCGGGGATGGGGCTGGCAAAACGTCGTGAATGCTCAATTTGAGAGAGCGACAGGACGTTGATGACAAAACGTCCGCAGTCGTCGAAGGCGGACAAGCTGGGTGACGTTTTTTGCAAACTCCACAGCACGATGGCTGGGTCAAGCGACACCGAACTGAACGAATTCGCTGTCACGCCGACCAATCGGTTGTCAGAGGCTTTGCTGGTGACGATGGTGACGCCTGTCCCGAAACTGCCGAGGGCTTTTCGCAGATCTAAGCGGTCAAAAGTTGGGGCAAGAGAATAGTTGGTGTTCATGTGATCACTTTATTGTGATCACATGATCTATAAAATCAGTGTTTTCCCTTGTTGGGGCTGCGTGTGCGACTTTTGCTGGGTTTTCCGATGTCAAGCAGGGTTGGCAACACCACTTCTGCGCCGGCTATGAAGTGTGCAATGGTCATGCGGATGAGCTCATCCAGATCATCTTCAATAGGAACATCAAAAACCCATTGGCGCTGGCCGAAATAAAACACGCGGGCGTTGATGCTCCATACCAATTCAATTTCATTGCTTTGAATGGGGACTTCTTCAGCTGTGGGTAGCCCAAACTCATGGCGCAACTCGATGGCGATGGGAATCAAAATACGTTCCCGCAAAATATTGAGGTACTTGCGGTTGATGTCTTCGCCGCGTAGACCTGAGAACATGAAAATGCGCACCCAGTCACGCGTGAGGGCGGCTTTGGCGTATTCGACGTAGTGACGTGTCAAACGCTCTTGTAAAGGGATGCTGCGGTCACGCACCACGCTTTCCCAAAATGGGTTCCAGCGCCCTAAGTACACCTCTTCGTATACCCGGTTGATGAGAGCCTCTTTGCTTGGAAAGTATTTGTACAGCAGCGACTGCGTCACGCCCAGACGCTTGGCCAATTCGCGCGTGTCACCGCCAAATCCGACTTCAGCAAAAAAGCGCACAGCTTCCTGAGCGATGTGTTTTTCACGCTCTGCGCCGCTCAGACGGCTGGGGGCGAGGGACTTTTTTGTGAGTGTTTTTTTAGTAGCCATTCAATTACAGATGAGGTGCAGCCACCTTCACCAAACTTCGTGATTGCACAGAGGTCATGATAGCTTCGAGAGCGGCAACATTAGCCAACATTTCTTGTGCTGTGACGGGATAAGGCGCGACATGGCGAATCGCCTTGGCGAATGCCTCTAAGTTGGCTAAGACCGTGGGGTGGGGGGCAGCAAATCGTGTTTGCGGCGCTTGGCCCCGTAGTACGGTTGTGATGTCCCAACCGGTGGGATTTTCGGGGTGTGTGCGATCGCGAATTTCGATCCACCCTTTGGATCCATAGACGGCAAAACGCCCTTCAAATGGCGTGGCCAAGATGGCACTGATCATGGCGTTAGCGCCATTGTGAAAGCCCATCATGATGCCTAGCGTGTCGCCATTTTCAAAGCTAGATCCCAATGTGGCCAAGCGGGCCCACACTGATTCACAAGGGCCCAGCAGCGCGATGCTCAAATCGACCAGATGGATGCCAGTGGCCGTCAATGGGCCCACGGGCGCGTGCTTGTTGGAGAGACGCCAGTTGTCTTTGGGCAAGGCGAAAAATTTGTCTTGGCTGAAGTTGGCTTCGATTTGAAGCACTTCGCCCAAGGTGCCATCGGCAATGAGCTGGCGCATGGCCATGATTTCTGGTTCAAAGCGACGCTCATGACCAATCCCCAATACCAAGTTTTTGGCTTGGCATTGCGCCATGGCACGCTGTGCGTCTGCGAGTGTCAAGCACAAAGGCTTTTCACAAAAAATGTGCAAATTAGCCTTGGCTGCTGCCACCATTTGGTCCGCATGTTGCTGATGCGGTGTACACAAAATGATGGCTTCAAGGCCTGGATGAGCCATTAAGCTTTCGGGTGAATCGAAAATAGCGACACCAGCCAGCACGGGGTCAGTCGCCATGGCGGCGCGTGCGCTGGCATCGACCTCAGCAACGGCTGTCAATTGCAACCAAGATGATGTGGCCACTTGGCGTGCAATGGTTTTCCCCCACCAGCCATAGCCCACCAAGCCGACTTTGACGGCGGTGGGTGCGTGTGTTGTGTTGGTGTTCGCTGTCACAGTCGTGTCTCCTTTTATTGCTTGTTCTCCATAAACTAGTTTAGCGTAATACATCAATTGGAGATCAAATGAGCACCAAGAAATCAGCCCGTCGTTCTGACGTCGTATCGACAGCAGCAGCTAAACCCGCTTTTGAGCGCATCGGTTTTCTCGGCCTAGGCATCATGGGATCGGCCATGGCTGGCAATTTGCTGAAAGCTGGTTTTGAGGTGCATGGGTTTGACCCCAGCGCCAAGGCGCGTCAACATCTCAAATCGGTGGGTGGACACCCCAGCAAAGATGCCGCAGATTTGGCTCGCTCGGTGCAAGTGGTGATCACCTCGCTACCAAATGCAAGCGCATTGATGGAAACGGCCAGCGTTTTGGCTCGCGCTGGCCGAAAAGGCTTGTTGGTCATTGAAACCAGCACCTTAGATATTCATGACAAAGAGGCGGCTCGCGATGTGATGGCTACCAAAGGCATCACCTTGCTGGACTGCCCTTTGTCTGGCACAGGTGCCCAAGCTGTTCGCAAGGACTTGACTGTGTATGCCAGCGGACCTGCAGCTGAGATTCGCCGACTGGCCCCTGTGTTTGAAGGTTTCTCTAAAACCCATTTTGATTTGGGTGCATTTGGCAATGGTATGAAGATGAAGTTGATGGCTAATTTGTTGGTGGCCATTCACAACGTGTCGACGGCCGAAGCGCTTTTGTTGGGTCAACGTTGGGGTATTTCCCCGAGTACGGCAGTGAAAGTTTTGAGCGATGGTGCTGGTGGTTCGCGCATGCTGCAAGTGCGTGGCCCCATGATGGAGAACGAAGGTTGGAAAGAAGCCACGATGAAAGTGTCGGTGTGGCAAAAAGACATGAAGCTGATCGCACAAGCCTTGGTGGACACCTGTGTGCCAGCCCCGCTGTTTGCGGCCACCATCCCGTTGTACAACGCGGCCATGGGCATGGGGCATGAGGGGCATGACACAGCTGCGGTGTTTGATGTCTTAGAGCGGATGTCATCGCCTGCGAAAAAATCGGTGGTGAAAAAAAACGTGTCACGCAATAGGTAGCACGATGGCTTTGTCATTGAACCATTTCTCCATTCGTACGCTGGACCTGGCTGCCACGCAAACGTTTTATGTGTCTGTGCTGGGCTTGCAAGTGGGCCCTCGGCCTGATTTCCCGTTTCCTGGCTGTTGGTTGTACCAAGGGCCTTTGGACAGCTATGCCAATGCTGCGGTGCATGTGATTGGCATTGATGCCAAAGACAGTTCGGGTTTGTCGAACTATTTAGGCGACCGTGAGGCAACTGATTTGCAAGGCAGTGGCGCCTTAGACCATGTGGCGTTTTTTGCCACAGGTTTGGCCGATATGTTGACGCGCTTGCAGACACAAGGCATCACGCCGCGCCGCCGCGATGTGCCGGGCCTGGGCTTGCATCAATTGTTTTTAGACGATCCCAACGGTATCGTGGTTGAGCTGAATTACCCCTTTGCTGAGAAGCAAGCGCTTGACGCTGCGAAGGGCTGAATCAGATGGCTCGAATTTTGGTGATTGGTGGTTCGTTGGGGGGGCTGTTTGTGGCCAATATGCTGCATCGCGACGGCCATGATGTGCAAGTGCTGGAAAAGGTCAAAGGTTCCATGAATGGGCGCGGTGCGGGCATCGTGTCGCACGATACGTTGGTTAAGTCGCTTGAACGTGCGGGCTTGGATGTGCAAGCCACCTTGGGGGTCGAGGTGCCTGGCCGTGTGTTGTTGGACCAAACTGGTGAACGCGTGATGGCGTTTGACATGCCGCAGGTGTTGACCTCGTGGAGTCGCTTGTATCAAATTTTGCGTGCTGCGCTGCCGACCGAGCGTTATTTGCAAGGCGTGTCGGTGTCTCAGGTAGATACGCACGACGACCATGTGCAGGTGTTGGCCGTTGCCGATGGGCAAGCGCGCACATGGCAAGCCGATGTGGTGATTGCCAGTGATGGCATTCGCTCGGGTGTGCGTCAGCAGTTTTTCCCGCAAGTGCAACCGCATTACGCGGGCTACATCGCATGGCGCGGGGTCTGTGATGAGTCGTTGCTGTCGTCTCTGACACAACGCACCTTGTTTGATTATTTTGGCTTTTGCGTGCCGCCAGACGAACAAATCATTGGTTACCCTGTCGCTGGCTCAGACAATGACACCAGCCGTGGCCACCGTGCGTACAACTTTGTGTGGTACCGCCCCGCCCCGGCAGGCGACGCACTGCAAGCGGTGCTGACCGATGCCGACGGCGTGCATTACCCACAAGGCATTCCGCCCAACAAAGTCGCCTGGCAGCAACTGGCCCGAATGCGTGAAGATGCGCGCCGTTTGTTGTCGCCTCAATTTGCCGAAATTCTTGAAAAAACACCGCAGCCTTTTCTTCAGCCCATTTTTGATGTGGTGTCAGATACAGTCACGGTAGGACGCGTGGCGTTGATGGGCGATGCTGCCTTTGTGGCCCGCCCACACATTGGTATGGGCGTGGCCAAAGCCGCAGAAGATGCATCGGCAATTGCCGATGCCATTCGCATCCACGGCGCTAACCCAAAGGCTTTGGCAGCCTACGCCGCAGTGCGTGCGCCCGCTGGACGTTCGGCGGTGCAACGCGCGCGTTGGTTGGGCAGCTATGTCAAATCACCCGATGGTCAGGCACCGCCGATGGCCTTGCGTCAGCACCAAGCGATTCACGAGACGGCCATTGATTTGGGCCGTTATGGACATCAATCAACTTTCAAAGAAAACACACCATGACCCAAGACCGTTTGCCCCCTATCCCTGAGTCGCAATGGCATGCTGCGCAGCGCGTCTGTGCGGATGAAATCATCCAAGGCCCACGTGGCGGTTTGATCGAGCCCTTCATTCCCATGCTGCGCAGTCCTGAGCTGTGCACCCATGCGCAGCGTATGGGGGAATACTTGCGCTACCGCAGTGCCATTGGATTGCGTTTGTCCGAGCTGGCCATCTTGGTCACTGCCCGTCACTGGTCGCAAGAGGTGGAGTGGGCCATCCATGCACCGATTGCGATTCGTGAGGGGATTGACGCGGCCATTGTTCACACGCTGGGCCTTAACCAAACGCCGAACTTTTCTCAAGCGGATGAGCGCGTGGTGTACGACTTTGTGCAGCAGTCGTTGGTCGATAAGAAAATCAGCGATGCCACTTGGGCCGATGCGCAGTCGCGTTGGGGCGAGCAAGGTGCCGTGGATTTGTTGGGCATCGTGGGCTACTACACCATGCTGTCGGTGGTGATGAACGGGGCACAGACCCCCGCACCGGTAGGTGCGAAGATGCCTTTGCCCCGTCTTTGACTCGCTTTAGCGAAGGTGGACTTTGAGGGCGCCCAGTCCAGCGACTGAGCCCTCCATCACATCGCCCGCTTTCACCGCATTCACACCTTCGGGGGTGCCTGTGAAAATCAAGTCACCTGGCTCAAGGTGCCACGCAGCAGACAAGTGCTCGATGGTTTCGCTGATGTTCCAAATCAGTTTTTCGATGTTGCTTTGCTGACGCACGGCGCCATTCACCTCCAGCTTGATGGCGGCATGCTCAATGCCAGTGGCTTGTGCTTTGGGGGTGATGGGGCCCATGGGGGCACTGAAGTCGAAGGCTTTGCCGATGCACCAAGGGCGACCTTGTTTCTTCATGTCGTTTTGCAAATCACGACGGGTCATATCTAGTCCCACGGCGTAGCCATACACGTGGTTCATGGCGTCGGCAGCTTTGATGTTTTTGCCTGCTTTGCCGATGACCACCACCAGTTCGATTTCGTGATGCAGATTGCTGGTGAGCGATGGGTAAGGCATCTCACCCGTGGTGCCCTCGGGCACGACCACCAAAGCGTCAGCGGGCTTCATGAAGAAGAAGGGGGGTTCGCGGCCGGTGAATCCCATTTCTTTGGCGTGATCTTCGTAGTTGCGGCCAACGCAATAAATGCGATGCACAGGGATCTGTGCCGATTCACCTTTGACAGGAACGGTGACGATCGGGTGAGCGGGAAAAAGTAAATCCATAGGTGCTCCGTGTGTAAAAAGTGAATTAATCGGTGGTGAAGCCCGCTGCGCGAACGCCTGCGGCACAAATGATTTCATCTTCATCGCCTGTGCCACCGCTGGCACCCACCGCACCCAAGATGTGACCTTGGGCGTCTTTGATCAACACAGCGCCAGGTTGTGGCAAAAATTTACCTTCTGCCGTTGCCGCCAAGGTGATGAAGAAGTTGGGGTTGTCTTTGGCGCGCTCGGCCAAGACGCGGCTGGAAGCGCCCATGCCGACAGCTCCCCATGCTTTGCCGCGTGCGATGTCGAAGCGAAACATGCTGGCACCGTCTTCACGGCCATACGCCACCAAATGGCCACTGGCATCAAGCACAGCAACGCCCATGGGTTTGTAGTTGGCTGCGCGCGCGGCTTTGCATGCTTCTTTGATGATGTGGTTGGCGTGTTCGAGCGAGAGGTGAGTCAAGGTGTTCTCCAAAAAAGAAAAGGGTTGCTGTGGCTTGGTGATCAGATGATGAATTTATACAACAATTATGTGGAGATTCATGGGTGGGTTGTCTGACGTGGCGCAATGCCCGCCATGGCCCCTAAAACTTCGGCAGTTGAGGCGGTGTCTTCTAAGGCGAGTCCTTGTGCCATGGCCGCTGTGTAAATATCTGCCGCAGCGGTGAACAGTGGGGTTGGGCAATCGACGGCTTTGGCCATTTCGCCAATCACCGACATGTCTTTTTGCCAAACTTGGACCTTCATGGTCGGCGGCGTGTATTGGCGAGCCACCATCATGGCCATGCGCGATCGCATCACACCGGTTCCCAAGATGGGGCTGTTGCCAAAGAGGGTCAGCACATCGCTTGGATTCAAACCCATTTTGCGAGTGAGCGTGACCGATTCGGCATAAGCCACGTTGTAAATGGCCACCAAATGGTTGGCCACCAATTTCATTTTGGTGCCGCTGCCATAAACGCCAACGTAGGCAATGTTGTCGGTGAACACGCGCAGGGTGGGTAGCACTTGTTGGCACGCCTTCTTTGGCCCGCTGGCAAAAAAAGACCATAACCGGTCTTTGAGTTGTGCCACGGTGCCGGTGATCGGGCAGTCGAGCGCTGTGATGCCTGCGGCCTTGAGTTGTGTGGCGCACGCCACTTTGTCCGTCAAAGGCAAGGTGCTGGTCTCGATCAAAATTTTCAGTGGAATTGTTTGATGCGTGGCCGCATGACACATGGCTTGCGTGACTTCGTGCAACGCTTGGCTAGTGGGCAGCGATGTGATGACGATATCGACTTGCTGCAACACGCCTTGCACATCGTTGGGGGCGATGCCACCTTGCTTTTTCAAACGGGCTCTGGCTTGGGGCGCAATGTCATAGCCGTGCACCTCATGTCCGGCTTGCAGCAAGTGTTCAGCCATAGCACCGCCCATGATGCCAAGACCGATCAGGCCAATGCGAGGTTTATTTTTCATGTGTCATGGCACCCACGGTTTGGGAAAAAATTACGAACCATCAACGGGTCACTTATTCAGGTTGTCGTGACTTAAGCGTGGGTAAACACCCATCAAAATTTTCATGGAATTTGTAATATAGCCATCGGGTGCTGTGTGCCTATTCAAGTATTCCCTAGCGATGAAACCAAGGAGACACTTTATGAATTTTGCGTTGCGATTGATCCGGAAAAATATTGGCTATGTCAGTCTGACCGTTGTGTTGGCTTGCTTGTCTTCTCAAGCGATGTCACAAAATTTTCCCAGCAAACCGGTCAAACTGGTGGTGACGTATGCGCCAGGTGGCAGTTCAGATTTGATGGCGCGCATCATGGGTCAAAAGTTAAGCGAGCATTGGGCACAGCCGGTCATCATTGAAAGTAAACCGGGTGCAGCCGGGTCCATTGGTATGGAGTACACCGCGCGCCAGCCTGCAGATGGCTACACCTTTGTGGTGGGTAACTTGGGGCCTGCTTTGGTGAATCCACTGATCACCAAAGTGCCCTACAGCATGGAAAAAGATTTCATTCCCGTCGCACTGACCGCGACCGGTCCTAATATTTTGGCAGTGCCAACCGCGTCGCCCTATAAAAACCTCAACGAGTTGTTGTCGGATGCACGCGCCAAGCCAGGCAGCTTGAACTTTGGGACCAGTGGCCCAGGCAGCATGGCGCACTTGGGGGGGGAGTTGCTCATGCGACAAGCCAATATCAAGATGGTGGGGGTTCCCTACAAGGGCAGCGGTTTGGCTGTCAACGATTTGCTGGCCGGACAAATTGACATGATGGTGTCTGATGCACTGCCTGTGAGTCAACACATCAAGACGGGCCGTTTGCGTGCCTTCGCCATCACCAGCGCCAAACGCTCACCCATGATGCCTGACATCCCCACTTTTGCAGAAGCTGGTTTGCCTGGTTTGGTTGCCGTGAATTGGTGGGGTGTTTATTTGCCAGCAGGCACACCCAAACCCATCGTGGATGCCTACAGCAGTGCCTTGGTCAAAATCATGGCCAATCCCGATCTGAAAGAGAGATTTGCAGGTTTGGGTGTCGAGGCTTTGGCCAGTTCACAAGATGAGTTCAAAGCTTTCCTGGCAGCTGAAAATGCCAAATATTCCAAACTCATCGCTGACAACAACATCAAAGCCGATTAATTTTTTCTGCGAGTGCTGCTTTGCATCGAGCGATGTTGCCAGCACTCGCATGAAAGATAAGTAAGCATGCATTGGGCGACGCATGGCCGTTGCTCAAGCTTTTATGGAAAATCTGCAGACACTGCGCCTGCCCGATAATCAGGCCATGCGAATTCGCTTTACCAAAATGCAGGGCGCAGGCAACGACTTTGTGGTCTTGGACGAGACCACCCAGCGCTTGAACCTCACGCCCGCCCACTACCGTTTTCTGGCCGACCGCCACTTTGGCGTGGGCGCAGACCAAATTCTCACTGTGCGCCCCGCGCCGCAGCCTGACGTGGACTTTGAATACGTCATCCACAACGCCGACGGCGGCGAGGTGGAGCAGTGCGGCAACGGCTCGCGCTGCTTTGTGCGCTTTGTGCGCGAACAAGGCCTGACCGACAAAACCACCGTGCGCGTCAAAGTGCATGGCGGTGTCATCACGCTGCAAGAAATGCCAGATGGCCAAGTGACGGTGGACATGGGCGCGCCCGTGTTTGACTTGCCCCAAGTGCCGTTTGCTGCCGCACACGCCACTGCCGTGAACGACACCACGTGGCAACTGGTCCTGAGCAACGGCGACGCCGTGAAGGTGGGCGTGGTCTCCATGGGTAACCCGCACGCCGTGCAAGTGGTGGCCGATGTGGACACCGCCCCCGTGCTGGCGCAAGGCCCCTTGATTGAAAACCACGCCGCTTTTCCTAAGCGTGTGAACGCAGGCTTCATGCAAGTGCTCAGCCGCAATGCCGTGCGCTTGCGCGTGTTCGAGCGCGGCGCTGGCGAAACACTCGCCTGCGGCACCGGAGCTTGTGCTGCCGTTGTGGCAGGTATTCGTAGAGGTCTCTTAAGTTCACCAGTACTTGTCCATACGCGCGGCGGAGATCTATCTATTGACTGGCAAGGCCAGAGCCAAAAAGAAAGCCCCGTCATGATGACAGGGCCAGCTCAAACTGTATTTGAAGGTGAAGTAACGTTAGACGTTTAAACCGTACCTAGTTATGGTTTAAACACCGTACTTATCTCGGTAAGCCTTCACAGCTGGTAAATACTTTTGTAATGATGGGTCTTGGCTTTCTTGTAAAAAGCTCATCAAGCTAGCCAAGTTAGCAATTGAAACCACTGGCATACCAAACTCTTTTTCAACATTTTGGACAGCTGAGCTATCCGCAATTTCGGTAGCCGTACCTGCGCGCTCCATCCGGTCCAAGGCAATCAATACCACACCTGGCGTAGCACCTGCTGCCTTAATAATATTGACTGATTCGCGTACAGAGGTGCCAGCAGAAATCACATCATCAATAATGACGACTTTGCCTTTTAATGGGGCACCAACCAGCAT
>ERZ650308.148-NODE-148-length-39498-cov-10.365439_pt1 | contig 39498 bp, 26 predicted proteins | sample MGYA00376244_ERZ650308 | MGnify/ENA primary metagenome ERZ650308 (study PRJEB26733, sample SAMN07839295) | wastewater metagenome | biome: small river; feature: stream; material: water | place: USA: North Carolina | collected 2016-04-26 ... | reverse complement strand
TTCCCATTACAATTAAACAAGCATTGTTTTGTAAAGCCTCTGGTAAAACCAAAGAATATAACTTTTTATAAACTTTTGTATTTAATTGACCAATAAGATTGGAAATATGATTTACTTTTACACCTTTTGCATGAAGATTTTTTATAATATTTAATAAATTATTTGATCAAAATATGGATAAAAAATGGACTATCTAACGTATACTTCAACCCTTGCTGATCTGTCTATTCCAATATTTGTGGCGCAACATCCATAAGCATCTCCAGCAGAATAAGACCTCGCGCTCAATCCAATTCCAGCACTTACGTCATTTGTTGCTTGATCAGCTTCATTATTCCAAGAAATACCCCATCTCACTTTATGTGATGCATTGCCAATATAATTGAAACCATAAAACATATAACCTCCCTGCCTTGAAAATGTATCACTATACCCAGAAAAAGTTGTAGTGCCAGTCGTATTGGCCTCGATTGATGACTGAGTTGGAGAAGCAGCGAACTTAGTGATTAAGGTCGTTGTATTGCCCGAATTATGAAAATTATTCTGCAACCAAGTCCAGTTGGTTAAATTATCAATACTCCCACTTTCAGTACCAGACGCATTTATATCAGGCCAAATTGCAAAAATATCTTTTGCCGTAAAATAGTTCATCACATCGTATTTGGCATCAGCATTATTTCTAGTGAGATCGGTTGGATTTAATGTATTTGCAGTGTACCAATAATTGGCGTCAAAATTAAATGTTGTACCCGTTGTTGCTTTCATTGCCATCATCCATCCTCCTCCATCATATTTACTATCCATTAAACAATATACTTGTTTAGGACCTACTGTTGGTAGATCTATCCAATAAACTCCATCGGTAGCTGCAGGATAAGCAGCTTTAATTGCTTGTGCACTGACTGCTGCAGTATTTGAAGTTAGCCCATTTGGTGCAGGATATTTTGATTTAGTTCGATTGTAAATATATGTCAAATCACTTGGTGATAAGTCTCTATCATAAATCATCATTTCACTAAATGCCCCTTTCATGTATGACTTTAATTGAAGCTGATTTAAAACTGTATTCAATGTCAAATTAGCTGAGCTTGTGACACCATTTAAATGAATTTGCATTTTCCCGTTACCATTATAAGTGATTGCAATAAAATTCCACTCATTCAATTTTAAAGTCAAGTTGGTGTTGGAAAAATCAGCATTATGGCCCCAGAAATACAACATATTATTACTATTTACCCATAAACCAAATGCACCTCCACTGTTAGCACTAGAGCCTGTAAATAAGAAATTATCGACACTATAGTATCCACTAAAATTTTTAGGATATACCCACATTGCAATTGTTCTTTTACTCGAACCTGCAATAGGTGCATTATTTACACTTATAAGCGCGCTTGCACCTTCAAAATTTAACTTACCTCCGTAACCAGATGAATAAGCAGGACTATTAATAGTAAAATTATTACCATTGCCAGTAAGATCAGTTAAGATTGTACCGCTTCCACTGTAAGATCTTTGATAAGCTGCACTAATATGAGCTATTAAATTATTTCTTGGAATATTGGTTTCTGTTCTCCCATAAGTAAAATTGCTGGTTAATCCTGTTAATGCTAAGTTAGTAATAGTACCATGATAAGTACCAACTTCATCATAAAGTGTAGTTATTGTTGTATTTGAATTATTAGGTATTCCTTGTTTAAATGAATAATAGCTTACTAATCCAGATTCTTCTCCAGTCAATTCGACTTTCATATTGGCTTGTATTTCTGCTTGTGTTCTTTCTATATTCCATACACGTACATCAGAAATTTTACCCTTAAAAAATTGATTTGGACCATTCTGTTGAGATGCGCCAATAGCAAACTTTTTTAAAGAACTATGCGAGCAAGCAGTAGAAAATGTAAAATTAAATGCTACCCCATTTTTATAAAAAACCATTCTCCCATTGGCTTCATCATATACAATTGCTATATGTTGCCATTCGTTTAAATTGATACTTGTGATATTCCACCCATTACAACCGTATCCTGCATAAAACCTACCACTGTTGATCCAAACATTGCGATCCCAATTCAAATCTTCTATACCAAAAATGGTTCTCCAATCAGCATCATTGGCCGTTGGATATACCCATGCTTCCCAAGTAGTAATGGGCATCACAGAATAGTTAACATCTAATGTGGTAAGCACATGGTCATCCACTCCATCAAAATCCAAAGCATTGACTAAATTCTTGGACAAAAAATTGACGCCTTGAAAAGATGATGATACTAATTGTGCATTTGCAATGCTGTGAATTAGTAATATGGATAATAAAAAAAATAAATATTTTTTCATGATATAGTTTCAAAACAGTTTATCTAACCCAATAATAAATTTTAGATGGCGTTGGCATAATGCCTTCCACCCATGGGGATGTAAACCAAGCTGACTGACTTGTAACCAAAGTGCCCCACCAATTTCCAGCTCCATCGTCCGTTGTTAAAAAACCATTATTTGCCATAGTCCTCCAAGGCATTCTAGGCTGTATTGAATTAGTCTTGCTTAAATCATAATCGTACGTATCCCAAGTTGTATTCCTTGTAATATTTGTTTGAGTGTTTACAGTTGCTACAAAGCTATAAGCCTCATTCGCAGTCCATATACCACCCCATCTATTTCTATCATTAGCTTCCATCATATATTGGAAACCAATAGTTGATTTTTTAATATAATCTGCCCATTGTACAATAGAATAGTTAACAGTCAAAGATGGACTTAATTCGTTTCTTAAAACAGCATTATCATAAGACCAACCTGCATAACCAATGTTGGTTAAAATCAATGTCCATCCTCCTCCGTCGGTTGTCATGTCTGCATAAATTTGAAATGGTATTCCGTTATTTACATTATTGTTCTTGATCCAATAAAGTCCATCTGTTGAATTGGGAAAATCTTGTTTAATTTCATAAGCATTAGCAGCTGCATTGGCAGCAGTAAGTCCATTTTTTTTAATTCGATTAATAGGGGTTGCATTATGTGCCATAAACATGTTGCGCTGTGCATTCAGCAATTTTGTTTGTAAACAAAAACAACATAATAAAATGATATAAAACGATACCCTCATCATGGTAACCCAAGTTTTACTTTATACTTATTATACAAAGCAGCAACTTCAGTCGCACTCAATGCTCTATTGTAATATAATATTACTGCCACATTTGCATCCATATTTAAATAAGCTTCGTTATCTCTTAGCCATCCAACTGTAAATTTATTATTTGCGTTTATTGGAGTATTCGTCGTCATCGTAGCTGACTTGTCAAAAACACCATCTACATAAACAGTTTCAGTTCCATTGGTACCACCAGTAAATGTCGTTGTTACACACCAAAATTTATCTATAGTTGGCGTTACACCTGTAGACATCATCCATGTACCTAAACCTCCACATGCTCCTCCAGCAAATTTTCCATTTGGACCAATACCAATAGGATGAATAATAGAGCCATCGCAAGTACTTGTTGCGGGTCCCATACTTGCAATCATGCCCATGTCAAGACTATTGGGTTTGAAAATAGCCATCATTGAATATGCACCATTGCCTGTTCTTAAGTTATTGTAACCAGTTGAGAGGAGTGCCCATTTGGTTGTATTCGAATTGGTCGTAGAAATGCAGGAAATATTTTTATCCATTTTAAATATAGGTGCTGCTGCACTTGTCCAACTTATTTCATTAGAAGAAACCAAGTCGGTCCATATAGTTCCATTACCATCAAAAGATTGCTGACTAGAAGCATCTAGATTCAACATCAATCCATCATTTGTTGAAGCAATACCATATTTATTAGAAAGATAATTTTCGACTAAATATATTTCTCTATTATTTAATACTTTAGGATAAACAATAAGTTCAGCGATTTCAAAATCAGATTTTTCGCCACTCCATCCTATGCCATTTATTGCTAATTTTGAAAATCCAAAAATCGAGTACGGAGCATATTTTGATACTTGATAGGTATTCGATCTTGAAAGTCCATTTTGATCTGTAAATAAAATCCAATCATTTGTTCCATGTGTAATTACACCATTTGGACGATCTGTCAACCATGTATTATGATGTGATACACCAACATGTCCACTCCAATGACCTGCAAGCCAGTTATTAATCGTGTTATCTGTCAAAATCCTTTGATTCGTTGAACCTGAATAACGCTGAACAACAAAAATGGTGTAATCAGAAGTTGTAGTCCAATTTGCAAAAGTTGGAAATGTAATAGATGATGCTGTTGTGCCTTTTAAAACTACATTATTTAAAGTTGCATTGTTTACAGTTGTGACCCCACTCATTGTCGCATGATAACCATTCCCTGTTTGATCAATCCATTGAGTTGGTGAAGAGCCTACTGTAAATTGATTGGCCACATAATGTGCAATTGCACCTTTTACTGGCAATAAAATAAATGAGAAACTTCCAGAACTAGTGAATGTATGAATTGTATACCCATTTAAAAAATTCACTTCACCGCCATCTGCAATTTGTGGCCCCTTATACCTAATAATTACAATTCCACTTGTTCCATTTGAACCAGCAGGGCCAGCAATTAAAGTGCCTGATCCTCCAGCACCTTTGTTATTCGTATATCCAAAATTACTTGCAAAACTAGCTGACACTGCTGTACCTGGCAAACCATCAGCATCATTGCCAGATCCACTATTGCCATTTAATGTTTCAATAACACTGGTAAAAGTTGGATGCAAATAATTGGCACCCCCACTTCCAGTGTAATTATATGTACTTGAATTAGGATCTTGACCAGCACCACCATAATAACCACCTCCTCCTCCGCCACCGCTTCCTCCATCTAAATTATATTGAACACCAGCACCGCCAGTCATATTATTTCCATTGGCTCCGCCAGTCTGTATGCCACCACCAGGTGCAGGTCTATTATTGGCATTGCCTTCATGTGACCCTCCACCTCCTGCGCCACCACCTGCAACTACATAGTAATTAGATCCACTATACACACCAGACCATCCTCCGCCTCCACCGCCGCCACCAGAACATCCTCCATTTCCTGCAGGTGCACCAGCACCGCCACCGTTTGTTCCTGCTGCACCGCCTCCTGTATTGGTCACACAAGTGGATCCAAGACCGCCACCTCCTCCAACCGCAATTGAAATTGATTTTGATGCTAATTTATTAATATGAATTTTAGCCGTCACTGCAGCACCACCTCCACCACCGCCGCCGTAATAAGTTTGATCACCGCCACCGCCACCGCCTCCAGCACCTACGACTAATACTTCAATAGTAGAAATAGTTTTTGAATAACTATCACTATAATTCATAGGATGAAAGCTTGGAGCTATCATTTGAGCTCTGATTAAACTAAAACAAAAAATCAAAAAGCTTAATGAATAGATTTTCTTTTTCATTTTTATTGCATGTCTCCTCCTGTAATAAATACATTAGAACTTGGCGATACAATCGTTGCAATAGCATATTGTCCACCAGTTTTTGAATAATTTGATCGATTGTAAATGGTGACACTTGCACCTGCACTAATTGTTACTGAACCTGCAGCCATTTGAACAATCATACAGTTAAAGCCTGCAGTTAAACCAGACGGAATGGTGATAGTCAATGCACCAGTATTGGCACAGTTAATCACTTTCCCATTATCTGATTGTTGCAAAGAATAAGTTGTTGTTCCTGCAGCAATCGATGCACTATTCACAGCAGCACTTCCACCAGCAACAGTTTTATTGCTAAAAGATATATTGGTTCCATCGTCTGTAATACTACTAGCACCTAATGCTGTTGCACTTGTATATTTTGGAATTGCATTGGTCGTTCCGCCAGATATTGCACCGGTTGGAGCAGCCCATGTAGCAGTATTTGTTCCATTTGTAGTTAATACATAGCCATTGGTTCCTGCAGTATTTGGATAAGTAATTGTTCCTGCAGTAATAGTTCCACTTGTTTTAACATTGGTTAAACTAGTATTACCTAATTGCATTGTATTATCTGCAGTTGCTACTGCGCCAAACCCAATTGCTGTAGCATAATTTAAAGTAGCAGAAGACACATCTGCACCTTTACCAATAATCGTATTACCTGCACCAGATGTAATAGTATTACCTGCACTTGCTCCTAAAACAGTGTTATTGGAAGATGTAGCTGATCTTAATGCCTGATTTCCAATAACAGTATTTTCACCTCCTGTACCAACAGAAGCCATAGTCTCTGCTCCCATTGATGTATTCCCATATCCTGTTGTTAATCCGGATAAATTTGAATACCCTACACCAGTGTTGTTATTAAACCCAGTACCAGTAAAACTAGAAAGCGCACCATACCCAATGGCAGTATTTCTAGCTCCAGTACCTGTTCCTAATGTATTAGCACCAACAGCAGTATTGTCATTTCCTTGTCCCGCTCCTTTTCCAATCATAACCGAGTTTGAAATAATATTAGAACTAAATGTTTTTACCCCTCCAATTGTTTGTGCATTTGTCAAATCCACAAAATTTTGAGTAGTAGAACCAGTTCCTCCATTTGCAATCGGCAATGCAGTAATCCAAGCTGGTGCTGTTGTACCAGTTGAAGTTAAGATCTGACCAGAAGTACCAGCAGCAGTAAATCCTGTTGTACCAACAGCAGTTTGATAAGGTATAGCTCCAGCTACACCAGCAGCTAAATTAGTAGAAGTTAAAGTTTGATTTAATCCATAACCATTACCTACATTCCAATAAAAATCTGAACCATCGTAATAAAAACTGACAATATCTCTTGCATTATTCGCAGTGGATAATGTAATACCAGAAGAGGAACCTAAAACTTTATTTGTTTTTCCTGCAACAGTAGGTAAAGTTAATGTAAATGGACCTCCGGTGGCTGGCTGTGTCACAATCAATGTACCGCTTGAACCAACTGGAGGTGTAGCAGCAAATGATAATGTGCTATTTGCATTTAAAGTAACACTTGCATTCAATCCATTCATTGGAGTCCATGAAATAGTAGCGCCAGCAGTCAAGGCCACTGGAGTACTTGAGTATACCGGTGCATTGACTGCACCATTTGTATTTACAGCCACCACACTTGTATTACCTAATTGAATTGTATTGTCCGCAGATACTGTTGCACCCTGACCAATTGCAGTAGCATTCGTTCTTGCGGCATTATCTGCATTCGCACCTTTACCTAAAAATGTATTATTTGATCCAGTTGTAATAATGGCACCAGCACCTTGTCCTATTGCGGTATTGCTTGATCCACTTGTTGTAGCATTTAATGCAGTGCTACCAATGGCTGTATTATTAGAACCTGTATTATAAAATAAAGATCGATTACCCACACCTGTATTATCATTACCCGGTGCACTTACACCCATTACTTCATTACCTATTGCAACGTTATTAGAAGAAGTGGTACTTGTCTGTAACGCATAAGCACCCAATCCCACATTCCATTGACCTGTTGTGTTCGCAGCCAATGCATTAATTCCCATGGCAATATTTCTACCACCAGTTCCTCCAGTACCTCCACCCAAACCAACTCTAGCACTACCCATCAAGATATCACTTGAAAAAGTTTTAGCACCCCCAATGGTTTGTGTAGTCGTTAAATCAACAAAGCTTTGTGTAGAAGTTCCCGTACCACCTTGCGCAATTGATAACACACTTGTCCACACAGGTGCGGTGGTTCCAGTAGAAGTTAAGATCTGACCAGAGGTACCAGCAGCCGTAAAAGAAGTAGTTCCAATAGCAGATTGATAAGGTAAAGAACCAGCCACGCCACCACTTAACGATGTTGGTGAATTACTTGCCCAAGAAGCAACTCCATTTGCATCTGAAACTAAAACCTTTCCAGCACCAGGTGTACCACCCGTTAATTTTAAACCTAATGTTTCTATAACACCATCTGCTCCCAAAGTGATTTTAGTAGTCGTACCTAAACTACCTTTCGCATTATTAATTTTTAAGCCATTTGTAAATCTAACTGTAGCATACCCATCATTATTATCAGCTATATCACCATCTCCTGTAAATTCAACACCACCGCCAGCAGCACCAGAAAAATTAAGTTGTATTTTATCATTTATTGTCAATAAGCCTAAAAACCTTTTATTACCTGAAAATAACTGAGCACCGGTTGTCATTAAACCAGCATTGGTTTCATCCGCAGGTGTTAAATTCAAAACACCAGAAGTAATGGTTGCACCATTTGCGTTGGACGTTCCAGAAATTGCACCTACCGAAGAAACTGCATTTAATGTTGACCAAGTTGCATTACCAGAAGCGTCAGATGTAAGCACCTTACCTAATGAAGGCGTACCTCCAGTAAATTTAAATGAAGGCGTAACTAGTTTAGCGATTGTTGTATTACCATTATAATCATAATTCACTAACTCAGTAGTTCCACTACTATTAACATAAGACATGACCATTTTGTCTAAAACACCACTATTTTGTGTTGTAGAAAACTTAAATGCATAGGTAGTTCCTCTAGTCAATTGAAGCGTGCTTGATGCCGCATCAAAATCATATTTTAATGCATGCTGTGCATCTGTACCAATATGAAACTTAGATGAAGGTGCCGAATTGAGTATACCAACATTCGTCGCAGATGCAGAGAAACCAGATGTACCTACTTTTAATGTGGTAAAAGATCCATCAACAGCAGTGACATCACCAGATGCAGTTAAATCTCCGGTGATTCCAACACCACCTATTTGATTTAATGTGATCCGACCAGTTTTTGTAGTTCCATTGTCATACATGATATTTAAGTCAGAAGTATTACCGGAATTTTGAGCCGTTCTAAATACCCATCCAGTTGTATTGAAACCCATTTTTAATGTGTTCATGCCGTCTTCTAAACCGTATCTCAAATAATCATATGTAGATGCATTGATATGCAAAGTATTTGCAGGTGCACTATTACCAATACCTAATCGATTATTTGTTGCATCCCAAAATAGCTTAGCATTATTTTGTGCAATGGTAGTACCATTTGAAAACAAAATTGAACCGCTCGTTAAAGCAGGTAAACTAAACTTATTATTAAAAGTTGTCCAATCAGTATTACTTAGAAATCCAGTAACAGATGCAGATGCATTAGATAGAGTTGTCCAAGTTGGCGCAGTTGATGCGCCAGTACTAGTTAAAAATTGACCAGAAGTTCCAGCAATATTATTTGGTTTTAATGCGCCACTAAAACGAATATTCCCTCCCACATCTAATTTTTCTGTCGGGGTCGTGTTATTAATACCAACATATCCACCTGGAGAATACAATGTCATTACATTTATCATGGCTGTTGAACCAATAAAATTGTTCATTCTAATATCTAATCCAGATGTATTGTTACCTCCTCTTAATACAAAATCAGCTAAGCCAGGAACAGAACTTCCATATAACAATGGTCTTTTCAATCTTAACAAAGTTTGTTCTGTAGTGCTATTTTTAGCTCCTACCACACTCAACACCGGCATTGTTGCTGCATCAGATGGCATATCTCCATCCACATCGGCATTAGATACGCCTTCCCCAATTTTTGCAATTTTATTGGTATTATCCCACAAGAAATTAGGACTACTTGATAATCCTGTAGTTGTTGACCAATAAGGCATTTGTCCAACAGTTCCCGTCCCAGTCACTGTTCCACCAGATCCACTTGCAGATAAAACACCAGTAGTTGGATCTAAAGCTAAACCAGTACCTATTGAAATCTCACCAGGTGCAGCTGCTGCAGAAGATGATTTATTTCCTAATAATTTTTGAACAGAGATCGAAGCAATTTTTTCTAGAGTCACTGCAGAGGTTGCGATTTTTGCAGAGCTTATTGCGTTATCTGCAATTTTGGTTGTAGTAACTGCATTATCTGCAATTTTAGTATTCGTTACAGCATTAGCACTAATCGTTGTAGCAACAGCACCTGCACTATTCGTAATATCGCCTGTCATTGCTGGGAATCTAGCTGCTGCTAAAATACCAGTAGCATTGGTTCCGGCTAAATTGATTGGAGAGGCTGTGATTGTTTGATTTGCAATGGAAAGATAATCTTGACCAGATAAAGACAATGTCACATCTCCTGTATTTGTTCCTGAAACATTCGCATCAGCAGCAACAGTCAGTGTTTTATTATTTGTTAAACCACCAGCTAAAGTAAATCCAGTTGTAACTGCAGTAGGCGTCACACCATTCACTGATTTATTGGTTAAAGCTTCACTACCTGTGATAGTTGCAAAATTTCTTGCATCTACTGATCCATCCGCTTTAAGAAATTGTGATGATGTTCCACCTTGTTTCACAAATGAGCCTGCAGTTAAGCTACCTCCCACAACTCCTGTTCCACTAATATTAAAGTTCGAATTCGCTTGTTGAGTTGTGCTATTCGCAATATAAGAACCACTACCTGCTGGTAAATCCGCAGCAGTTAATGTTCTAAAACTTGGAGCAGCATCTGCGCCAGAAACAGGACCAGCAAAAAAGGTATTTGCAGTTGCAGAAGCAACACCTGTTCCACCTTGAGTAGTTGTCACTAAAGCATCTGTTGTTAAGATGGTTGCATTCGCATCAGGCAAAGTGAATACTTTCTCTGAACTTGTAGGGCCAGTAAATTTGGTATAACCGTTGCCCGTTCCGCCGTATGCAGAGGAAATTACTTGACCTAAGTTAGCGGTTCCATCGAAGTTATTTCCGTAAATAGATCTTGCAGTACTTAATTTAGTAGATGTATTTGCATTACCAGCTAAACTTGCTGTAATTGTACCAGCAGTAAAATTACCACTTGCATCTCTTGCAACAATTGCATTGGCAGTATTAGCTGAACTAGCGGTAGTTGCAGTATTTAATACTTTACCAGCTGTTGAAATCGTAGCTAAATTTGCATCAGTAATACCAGCAGTTCCAGATAAATTAGCATTCGTTAAACCAGAAATGGTATTCGCAGAAGCAGTTATTGTTTTATTAGTTAATGTTTCTGTTCCATCTAATGTTGCTATCGTACCCGTCGTTGGTAAAATTAGTGTTGATGGTGCAGTTGTTTTTAAAGTGATTGCAGAAGCATTTAAAGCCGTTGTACCCGTTGTGGTAAATGCTGCACCAGTGGCTAGATTACCCCCAAGTGTAATGGTATTGCTATTAGCCACACCTGTACCACCATTAGCTGGAGCAATAATTCCAGATATTTGTCCAGAGGTGATTGATCCACCCGAAATATCACTCAAAGTAGCCAATGTGCCACTTGTTGGTAAAGTGACATTAGTTGCACCACTTGTTGTAAATGTAATGTTATTTGCACCACTCGTTGTTAAATTTCCACCCAAGGTAATTGTCTTTCCAGTATTATCTACACCTGTACCACCATTCGCTCCCGGTAATACTCCTGATACTGAACTTGCAGAAATATTACCTATCGCTCTTGTTACAAATTGAGTATTTGCAATAGTATTGTCATTTGAGCTAACTAATGGAGTGGGCACCTGAGGCGCACCAGTAAAAGTTGGACTAATTGCTCTTACTACATCACCTGTGCCAGTCGTAGCTACTTCTTCTACAATACCATTTCCTGCAGAAACTCTTCCTAATATTTTTCCAGTTGTAACATTTTGTATTTTGGAATAGGTCACATTTCCATTTAAAATCTTGCTTGTTGTGATTTTGTCTGCACCAATAGTAGTAGCACCAGTATTATCTATGGTTACATCACCGGTCATATCAACAATTGCAGCAGTATTATTTACATCACCAACAATAATTTTACCGCTTGACATTGTTGAACCTGCAGGTGAAACACCAGTGATAGTAGTATTTGAAACATTCGTAACTCTACCTTTTGCATCCACAGTAATGCTTGGCACTTCAGTTGCAGAACCATAAGTACCAGCAGTTACACCGCTATTTGCAAGTGTAGTAGCAAAACTACCCATTCCTGAACCTGTAATATCCCCAGTTAAAGTAATTGTTTGATCACCAGTATTGGTACCACTTACAGTTGCGTTATTATTTAGTGTTAAAGTTTTTGAAATCGTGCCGCCCGCAATAGAAAATCCAGTTGCTAATGCAGTAGGGGTCAATCCATTGATAGATTTATTTGTTAATTGTTCATTACCAGATAATGTAGCAATTGTACCCGATGTTGGTAAAGTTAAATCTGTTGCAGCTGTTGTTTTGAAAGTAATATCAGAAGCATTTGACAGCGTTGTGCCAGTTGTAGTTAAGGCAGCGCCAGTATTAATATTACCACCTAATGTAATTGTTTTTCCAGTGTTGTTTACACCTGTGCCACCATTTGCCCCTAAAACAATTCCAGTAACATTAGTTGATGTACCTAATAAATCTGCTGTAATTGTTCCAGCTGAGAAGTTCCCAACAGCATCCCTTTTTACAATCGCATTTGCTGTATTACTTGCCGTTGCAGCATTTGCTAAAATGGTGGCAGCATTAATGTTTGTAGCAGTTGAACCACCCACTTTCTCAACTGTTGGTGCATCTGCTGTTCCACCTAAATCATTTGTTAGTTGTAATTTACCTTTTAATATAGTGGTCGCATCTGGAGTAGTACTGTTGGTAATACTTGCGGCAACAAAAGCTGTTGTTGCAATTTGAGTTGTATTGTCTCCAGTAGTAGCCGTTGGAGCAGTTGGGATTCCCGTTAATGCAGGCGAGGCTAAAGGCGCTTTCAAATTTAATGATGCTTCCGTATTCGATTTAATCGCATAGGGCGATAGCATAGAACTTGTATCAGTAATATTTACTTTCAAATTCAAACGTGCATCCGTAGCTGTAGTATTGTAATACTTAGAAAGCATCGTAGCTGTGTCCGCAATATTTACTTTCAAATTTAATTGTGCATCCGCAGCTGTTTTGTTGTAATAATTAGATAACATCGATGCTGTATCAGAAATATTCACTTTAAGACCTGCTGTGTTTGAAACATTAGACGCTAATGCGTATGGCAAAAGCATTGTAGCGGTATCTGAAATATTTACTTTCGTATTAATTGAAGCTTCCGTATTCGATTTAATCGCATAGGGCGATAGCATTGAACTTGTATCCGCAATATTCACTTTCAAATTTAATCGCGCATCCGCAGCTGTTTTATTATAATAACTAGACAACATCGAAGCTGTATCCGCAATATTCACTTTTGTATTAATTGAAGCTTCCGTATTCGATTTAATCGCATAGGGCGATAGCATAGAACTTGTATCCGCAATATTCACTTTCAAATTCAAACGGGCATCCGCAGCTGTTTTGTTATAATAACTAGACAACATCGAAGCTGTATCCGCAATATTCACTTTAAGACCTGCTGTATTTGAAACATTAGACGCTAATGCATAAGGCAAAAGCATTGCAGCTGTATCCGCAATATTCACTTTCGTATTTATCGAAGCAACTGTGTTAGACTTAATTGCATAAGGTAATAACATAGCTGCTGTATCCGCATATTTAACCCCTGCCACCGTCACTAAATATGGCGCTATAATTCCAGGTATCTGGGCGGAATCCAACTTGACATCGATTCGTTTTGACAAACTTGCTGTATCCAATTTTCTTAAATATGGATTCAACATACTTGCTGTATCGGAAATATTCAGTTTCAAAGTAGAAAGTGTCCCGGAATTGAGTCCGATCGCATTGATTCTATTTGAAAGTGAAATTGTGTCAGCGCCGATTCGGTCAGTAACATATTGTTGATTAGCCAATAATCCACTCGTTGGAAAAACAATATCACTAGTACCCGTCGTAGTAATTGTCAAATCACCTATCCCTTTAAAATTGAGATTTTTATTTGTGGAGATACTATTTTTACCATTATCAACACCAGTTCCACCTTTAGTAGAGGGCACTATTGAACTTACAGACAATGCAGAATCCGCTATGGTAGAACGTGATGCAAACAAAGCATATGGAACAGACCACAATTGAGAAGTACCCATATCTACATACTCAGATTCAACTAACCAACCCGGAGTTGGTAAAGAGGGCTCAATCGCAATTTTAATATTCACAAAAAAATAGTCTGAATTCCAATCGATGAACGCTAATCCAGATGCACCTGCTGTTCTTGTGCCTTTCCCAATTACGATTGTAAAAATACCATCATCCGTTGAAAGTACTTTAAATGATTCGGCATAGGCCACGGTGCCAGTAGCAGTTCCTTTTAAAATAGTGACTTTTGCATAAATATTTCTACCCGCAGCTGCGTTGCCATTCACATCCCTTGCTACCGCCTGGAATAAAATTCCATCGGGCGTAATTTGTCCAAATAAGTTGTTTCCTAAAATAAGGGATAAGACAAAAAATATAGAAAGTACTTTTTTACACATATATCAAACTTTATAAATTCTGATTTTAAGCATACTTTTCAAATATTATGAAAAGTTTTTTTTAAGGATATGTTTACTAGCCTCTTTATGTCCAGCTAATAAATTATTAAACTCTTGATTAGAAGAAAATCCGCATAAAGAAATAATAGACTGAACAGGCAGTTCCGCATTGACAGGATTGGTAAATTCAGCCCAAAAATGTTGAAATCTATAGAGGTCAATCAATGAGTCTATTCCAATGGAATAATTTTCCAAAGAGATTTCATTCAATTCTAGATTAGAAATGTTTAATATTTTAGATAATTCGATGATAGAAGCCGACTTGCTTAGATAGTACTTATTAATGAAAAAATGGTGATCAAAAAGTACCTTATTGCGGTGTGCTTTTTTTCCAAATTGTTTTACATAAAACAATTTTAATTTATAAAATAATTCCATATTCAATTCTTTCCAATTTGGATGCAATATTGTTTGTTTATTATGCAATTGCAAATTGTAACAGAAACAGTAGATATATTGGTGAATAAGAATATGAATCATTGATTTATATAGTTTTATGTATATAATATATTTTTATTTAATACATAAAATACAAACAAAATAGGGTAGGTTAAAGCAAAAAAAAAGAGGGTGTAAAAACACCCTCTTCAAACAATTTTTAAACAATTAATTTATACTGCAACGGCATCCATAATATCTGAAGGATTACCGCCATGAAACTTCTTAAAAGGTTTATATAAATGTTGACGAGAGGAGAAACCAGCCTCTTTTGCCAAAGCATCAATTGTAAAATTGAGGTACTTGGGATTATGAATAATATCAATGAAATAATCCACTCTATTCTTATTGACTAAGTCATTAAATGTCATTGAATATTTATAATATATAAACTTGTACAAATCATTACTACTGATATTCAGCAACTTAGCAAGATTCTCCAAAGATGCATCGTTTTGTAGAAAATAAAGCTTGGTATAAAATTCGTTGATAAATTCTAGTTCACTGATAGCATACTCTGAATCTCTGTTAAAGTTTGAACCAAAAGAGATTTTCAAAGCAGAACGATTTAAAAAAGCAGGTCGATAGAAAACGAACAACTCAATGAGGATAAAAGATAAGATTGAAGCTATATAAGAAATTAATTCAGGCATTTGTACAAATGACAAAGGAGCAAACAAAATCACCATTAAACTTACAAAAAACACTAACAATTTTGACCATGTTTTAATTTTATCAAAATAAATATTTTGATACTCCTGCTTGAACAATACAGCAGTTGAAGTATAGGCCATGGCACAAAGAAACAAAACAGATAAAAGGATTCTATACAAATTTAGAAAAAGAGGTAACTCAACCTTTGACTTTAACATCATCATCAAAGCTTGTTGAGGAATATCAACAAATAAACCAGGATTGCTATTGATATATTGGAATAATAATAATTCATAAATAATATAAAACACTCCAAGTATATTGATCCATTTTTGTAATTTAGGGAAATACAAGATGGTAAAGACGTTAATTACACAGAAAGAAATGATCCCTTTGAATAAAGAAGTCACGAATAAAAACATACTTGAATCAAGATGGATTGTGAAAAGCAATGCATTCAATCCTCCACACAAAGTGAGTAAACTCAAATAAAATTTTAAAATCAACGGTCTTTTAAACTTGACCATTAAATCTATAAACACAATTATAGAGAAAACAAAAATTGAAAAATATATTTTATTAATGATTTCCATAATATGAATAAGTGGCTAAAGTTCCCTTTGTAAATTTATTACTTTATATCGACTAAAATCTACTAATTTGAAATGATAAAAAAGTATTCATACTTACTTGTTGAATTCAGTAATTTCAAATGTAATTGTGCAGAATTCACTTCAGAAATTTCATATTTACTAGTCAATTTGGTAGTAGCAAGAGTTCCAGTAGTGATATGACTGAGTGCATTTAACTCTGTTATTTCCCAAGTCCCAGAGAATCCATCACTATCGATATAAGCACCACTATGATAAAATTTCTTAGTATATTTCTTTTGATTGGTGGTTAAAGCATAGGATTTTCCATCCACTGCCATAGAGTCCAATTTCCAAATTTTAAATGTATTTTGAAAAGCACCAGTCCCACCAACTAAATGTTTCTGAAAATCTACATCACTTGGAATCACTTCTTTACTACAAGAAAAAAAGAAAAACATCGACAACATCAAAACAAATGATGTAATCCTATTTGTAAATGAATAAACTGATTTCATAAAATTCGTTTCTATTTAAATAATCTTCTTGAAAAGAAAATACCAAAATTCACCCACCCATCAGAAGGCTTAGTAGGACTATTTCTTAATTGTCCTTTGGTAACTGTTCTCGAAGTAGGATTAGAAAAATATACTGCAGCAGCGCCATCTGTCTTCGTTTTTTCTAAAAGTGTTAAAGCATTCGGATATGGATCAGGACCCACATCATCTAAATAATCAGACATGCTTTTATGATAAGACATATGAATACCAACGCTATTAAATCTAGATAATTGATATTTCACTTTTAAATGGAAGAAATAGCCTAAAGCCATTAAAGAATATGGCTTACCTGCACTATCAATAAATTGTCCACCTGTACCAAGCGGTTGTAAATTATATTCCTTACCCTTGTATACACCAGTTGGGTTGAAGGTGGCCACATCTAAACCGAAACCAATTGAAGGACGAATTCTTCTTGCCTTTGAATACAACCTGTTGTCAACAAAATCATATTGAACAGATGGTGAAATACTTAACATAGAAGTGCTAAATTTCATGCCTCTAGCAATCTGATCGTTATTGTTAGATAAATAATCTGAGTTACTTAATTTAAAACTAGCTACCGTTAAAGAGGCACTCAAGTTTGAATATATAGTATAATTCACCTGAAGTGCATTATACAGATTCATGTCATTGCTGAATAAATTTTTATTACTAATTGTTCCTGTAAAAATGGCACCTCCACTTAGCAAACCAACTTCAATCTTGCTTTTAAGTGGGGCTTCAATTTTTTGAAAGATATTCTTTAAAGAATCCATAGCTCTAGGAGGTGTCTTTAAACTATCTTCAGTTTTTTTCTCCTTCACTAAATCTGCAATCAATCTCCTTCGTCTTAGATCTTTAAGATAAGATGCATAGCCAATGTTGATTTCAGGGGTAGCTTTGCCATTCACATCAACAATACCCGACAAGTTATAATAACCCGTCTTTTTTGCAGTATTGGCAGATTTAGTGACTACTATTTTATTTGATAGGTCATTTACTGCCTGTATAGAGAATGTCAAAGTGGTATCTGTTCTCTTTAAAGTACTATCGTCTTTAAAATAACTATACCCTAACTTAAGGTTATTAAAGTCAAGCTTATTATTAGACAATAATTTAAAGGATTTAAAGCTTTCTTTGACAGTCATTGAGTCTTGGATTTCAAGATCAGTTTCACCATTCATGACTGCAAAAACATGGGCAGGCGCTTTATTGTCTGGAGCAGTCAAAAACGGCTCCAGATTTATTTTGGGGGAGTTATAGTTTAAGGTTTGATCATAGATGCCTTTGTAAACAGCGTCTTTCGAATTTGCACCCCAATAGTTGTTAGATAATTCAAATGTTTTATCTGTTCCATAAACACCAAAATTGGCCACATGTACAATCGTGTCACTTAAGTTGTCAACTAAGTAATTAGACACAAATGAATTACCTGTTAATTTGGCACTGTATTTTGAAAAAAGCTGGTCTACTCTTCCATAAATGAAATTCGTAGAAATATTATAGTTTTTAAAACCATAAACTGCATTATTCACAAAGGCATTGTTGCTTATTTCATATTTAACATGATCACTTTTTAAATCTTCAAAGTACAATGCAGCATTGTTGCCAGTGAATAAATTGTGCACGATTCTAAAATTAATAAACTCTTCTGTCTGATTAAAATTAAAAGGCGGATTTAATACTTGAATGACTGAGATCTTACCTGTATTACCAACAAACTGGTTATCACTTATATTCACACTTGCACGCTTCCAGCCAAAATCAAAAAAGATAGGCAATTGCAATCCAGTAAAAACAACATTGCTGATATTTATTGGATTTGCATCTACGTTTTTTATAATCAAACCGATACCCTCGTATTTGTTTTTGCCAGATAAAATAATATCCATGTTACGACCCGTCATTTCTACTCCGCTCTCGCACACAAGCACGCCGGGCTCAATAAATTCAATATTCGCACCCGACTCTACCACTAATTTTCCGGTCACTGTGACCACATCTTTAATAATGTGCTTACCAGATGCAATTGTTAATTTATCATAATTACCTGCTAAAGTGTCTTGTGCAAACGAAGCACTAAATGACAAACAAGCTAAAAAACATATTCCAAAAATCCTTTTCATTAATCAATGATTTTATAAATAATAGGTGCAGATGTTCTTGTAGAACCGTCAATTAAAGAAATGTTGACATTGTCAAAAATCAACAAGTCGTTCTTTTTTAATGCTCCTAAAACTTTTTGTGTAGGCGACTGAAATAGCTCGCCATAATTACTTACAGACTCTTCCTCTTTACCATTATGAATACGAATCACTTTAAAACTATTGATGCGTCCAGGGAAAAAATTCAGGTTGTTAATTTCCAATTTTGCTTCTAGTCTTTCAGAAGCAAGCAAGTCTCTTACGCTGATGGTATAACTGCTTAAATTATCTCCTTTTACTCTCACAACTGGATCTGGAATAGGATTAACCAAGATACGTTTCTCAAAAAGCACCTTTTTAGTGGAGTTTCTTAAATCATAAAAGCGAAGCAAATACTCCCCAGTTTTATTAAAAACAACTTTATAATTCTTATCTCCTTTTACAAGATTGACTTTTGGAGAAATTTCCACATCAAAATCAGTACCCATCATAAAATCAAAGTCTCTTAATAAAGTATTGTTTAATCCTACAAAAATATTTTCTGTATGCAATGAGTTCAAGATCTTTTTAAATAGTTCGTCATATACTTCATCCGTAATATTGACTACTTTCTGACCTGGCTTAATAATATCCTCTTCTTTGTATTCTTTTACAGAAGCTTTAAGCACATACAATTTTGGATTAAACTGAGAAAAATAGGTTGGCATATAACCAATTTCAGCAAGTGCTGCTTCTTGGTATAAAAGCTGGGTTTTCGTAATTAATAATTTAATACGCTCTAACTGCATGTAGCTAATCGCAGTTGGTTTATGCATAAACAAATAATACTGCCAGTCTTCCTCTTTACCTTTAATGGTGGTAACAGTTCTTTTTAATGGAATGATATCATCCAAAGATGTTTCTAATCGGTGAGGAGATTTTTTAATGAATTCAGATAATTCAAACAAATCCTTGTCTAATAAGCCTACTCCCTTATCACTTTTTAAAATCTTCTCAACTAAGTTTCTACTGTTGAACTGCTTAAAAATATCTGTCTTTTCTTTTACAAATTCACTATCGACGTGCTGAATTACACTATTCACCACTTCATAGCTCTTGATCAATCTAGACCTTATTTTTAAATAACTAACCGCCTTTGGGCTTTTGTTAATAATAGGGAGATTGTCTGTAATTATTTTATTACTTATAGCTACCTTTTTCAACTCCTCTTTTTCAAGAGACTGAAAAGACTTGATAGTATAGATATTAGAATCCAATACCGAAATCTTAATATTGATTACAGAGAAGCAAATAAAAACGATGTACAAAAGACTTATAATCTGGTATCTTTTGACGTCTACGTGTCCTTCGGCCATATACTAGAATTTATAAATTAACTGTACTGCTTATATAATAAAATGAACGCCAATTGTGCACCACCTGCAACCGAGTTAGTTTTAGCCAAATGGTAATTTAATTTATTAAATACATCATTTTTAGAATCATGCTCTTTTAAATTAAACAATTCAGCTAGTCTAGACTTATGTGCAACTCCATCAAGTGAAAGTTTCTCAATTAATTGATCGAAATAGTTCAAGTAATCTAATTCACCATTCACAAAAATGTCTTTTAATACAACACTATACTCATTTTTAGGACCGAAGTAAATTGTATCTGCGTAACTGTTCACAACATCTGCAGTTGTAATCGTCAAACTATCGTTCACTTGAATCTCAATGATTTTTGTCAATAAGTCTTGTGCAAGCGCTTGATCTGCAAAGGTTGCAGCTAATTTTGTCAAAGTCTTAATGAAGATATATCCAGCCTCATTTTGACTATTGAACTTGATTTTCTTAAACTTATTAAACAATTTCTTTTTAGTATCATCTTGTCTTGACACAATCGCCTCTGATAAAGAAATTAATTCAGCTTCTTGTTTGATATCTACTTTTTGAGTTAAATAATCTATCAAGAATTGCTCTTTTAATTTGATAATTGGTTTTAAACATTCCAAGTTAGGACTAACGATTAATTCATTAGGATAGAAAGCTTTACAATGAGCTAAAATCGCTTCTTCTTCTCCGCCATAAATGATTGTTTCTTTAGTTTGTTTAGTTCTAATAATATTGTCTGGACCAGCTGCTTCAATAATAAAATGATCAAATAAATTAGTGACTTTAATGACTTCAAAAGCCTTGCAAAGCACTTCTATATCTCGTACTTCTAATTTAGAAGCTGCAACTAATTCTAATTCTGCAATTTCAGGTACTGGTATTTTAACAGGAAACTGAGCTAAAAATGGCAAAGATTCTCTAGTAGGTACTTTTTTATTGAATAAATTCTTAAATAAACTACTTACATGATTGTATTCATCTGTACTTAATTTAATCCAATCAGGTTGATAGAATAAATCTTTAGAAAGACTTAGAATGTCTAATTGCTCAAGCTGCCACAACGTATTAGAAGCAGATACTGCTGGCGTTGGTGACTGTGCGAATATAGGGGTTGCTTTTGGCGTCTCTTCAATGACCTGAGCACTAGGAACAGACGTTGAAGGTGCTTGAATATCTATAGATAATTTTGTGTTGGTTTCAGGATAACTAGTAGAAGCCACTTTTAAACTGTTGCCGGAACTAGGGTTACCAGGTAAAGTTGGTTCAGTACCAGCCGTTTGAATGTTCACGAAAGTATCACCTCCACCATTACCACCAACTCCGGATGCGTTTGAAGCCAAATTACCTAAGCCATCGGCAACTTTGGCCAATGTCGCTTCGGTAGCAACTTCTTGCTTTTCTTCAACTTCCACATATTTGATTGCCGAAACACCAAAAACGACTGCTTCGATACTCAAACCTAGGGTAATTAATAAATCTTGGGCAGGCCATTCTAATAATTTGGCAATTACCCCAATTAAAATAACCACAGCGGCACCGCTGTAAAAAAGGTTAAAAATGTCCAGTTTCTTTTTTTTCATACAAGTAGATTGTTAGATAACAGTCTACAATATCCAACTAGGGGGATGCCTATCCAAAAAAGGGGGGCAAATAGAGAAAATTCGGTGTAAAGAAATATGATTCACTGATTATCAAATTATTATAAAATATATTTTTTTTAAATTTTATAAAATTAATTGCCCAATAAGTATGGGAAAGCAATATATAAATTGGGGGAAATGTCCAATTTAAAGAAAATCTTAACCCATTTTAAAGGGTTATTCACCAGAAACAAAAGTGGATATAAGGTCCGAAGGATTGCCTCCATGGAATTTTTTGAAGGGCTTGGTAAGGTGTTGTCTTGAACTAAATCCAACTTCTCTTGCTAAAGCGTCAATGGTGAAATTATGAAAGGCAGGGTCTTGGACGATCTCAAAAAAGTAATTGACCCTGTTTTTGTTCACTAAGTCGCTAAAAGACATAGCATATTTTTTTGTAATAAATTGAGAGAGGTTGGAGGCACTTACTTTAAGAAGCGAAGCGAGACCTTCTAAGCTTGCGTCTTTTTGAACATAGAATTTTTGATCATGAAAAATTTTCAAAAAATCCAACTCGTCGATTGCAACTTCTTCTTCGATATTGAATTTATGCCCAAATGCAATCTTTTTAGCAGAAGTATTCAAGAAAGAAGGTCTTTTTAAAATCAATAACAACACATAGTAACCTGTAAAAATAGTGAGCCAATTCGCCCAGTAAGGACGATCAGAGGTGAAGCCAATAATAATATTAGCAATAATCACAATCAGAGTCAATAAAAGAATGAAACCAGTCCAAATTTTAATTTTTTCGTAGTAAAGATTATTTAAATACAATTTTTTATAAATAACATACCAAAAATAAATTAATTGAATACCCACTATTAAAACGAATAAAAGCCTTATCAGCCTTACAATAGGCGTGATTTGAATATTTAATTTATCATCAATAGACAAATATTTAAAATGATTGAAGAAAGGATGAGGTGGAAAAAAATTATTATTAACTAAAGCCAAAAATAACACCGTCGTAAACATGATGATTGAAAAATACAATGTCCACTTTCTAAATTTAGGAAAGTAGAGAATTGAAAAAATATTTAGTAGGGCGATGCCAAGACAAGATTTAAAAAAAGCAACAAAATAAACAAATTCAATTGCATAAAAGGCATTGATTAGCCCTACCATTCCACTCGATAAGGGAATTAGTAAAAAGAAAAATTTTAGGTCGCGTCCATTCTTGAATTTCACCAATACATCAACAAAGGCAATCATCGCCAAAACAACTAAAGAAAAATAAAGATTAGAAAATACAGACATCGTCATGCGTTCAGAAATGAGCTAATTACATTGAACACTACCATCCCGAAATCGCTAAAATCTCGGCAGTATGGTCTTTTGTATCTGGTTTTTCTATAATATGTTGAACCATTCCAGCTTCATCAATCAAGAAAGTGGTCCTGGTAGTGCCCATATAGGTCTTCCCCATGAACTTTTTCTGACCCCAAAGGTTGTATTTGTCCACGATTTTCTTGTCTTCGTCTGCCACTAAAGAAAAAGGAAGCTCATATTTTTCGATGAATTTTACGTGAGAAGCCACAGAATCCACGCTGACACCAAGGATAGCTATCCCCTTCTTAATCAACTTCTTATAATTATCACGCAAATTGCAAGCTTGAGCCGTACAACCCGGTGTATCGTCTTTTGGGTAGAAATATAAAACCAGTTTTTGTCCTTTGAAATCGGCTATAGAGACCGTTTTACCGTGTTGATCAACGCCTTTGAAGGCAGGTGCTTTAGCCCCTTCTTTTATAATAGCCATAACATTTTGTATTATGGTAAAGATACGAATTAAAAAGGAGAAAATTGTTTGGTGCAATATGGGGCGAATGCGACCAAAAATTTGTAGGTTTGCGCAATTTATATTTTTGTAGACATGCCTAGAGACACATCCATCAAATCGGTATTAATAGTAGGTTCTGGACCCATTATCATTGGACAAGCTTGCGAGTTTGACTATTCAGGATCCCAAGCAGCTCGATCATTAAGAGAAGAGGGCATTAAAGTCATTTTAATCAATAGCAATCCGGCCACGATCATGACTGACCCGATGATGGCTGATAAAGTGTATCTATTGCCATTGACGATAGAAAGTTTAGAGCAAATATTAAAAGAGAATCAGATAGATGCTGTATTGCCAACTATGGGAGGACAAACAGCATTGAACTTATGTAAGGAGGCAGATGAATTAGGTATCTGGGAGCAATACAATTGTAGAATGATCGGTGTGGATGTAGCCGCAATCAATACAGCAGAAGACAGGGAATTGTTCAGACAATTGATGGTGAAAATCGGCATGGCTGTAGCACCAAGTAAAGTAGCGAATAGTTTTTTAGAAGGAAAAGAATTTGCACAAGTCATCGGATTTCCATTGGTAATCCGTCCTTCATTCACATTAGGTGGAACAGGTGGAGGATTTGTACATGATGCAAGTGAATTAGATGCAGCATTAGAGAAAGGATTGAAAGCATCACCAATGCATGAAGTGTTGGTAGAGAAAGCTGTGTTAGGATGGAAGGAATATGAATTAGAATTATTAAGAGATCAGGCGGACAATGTGGTGATTATATGTACAGTTGAAAACTTAGACCCAATGGGTGTACATACAGGAGATTCTATCACAGTGGCGCCAGCCATGACATTGAGCGATACAGCGTTTCAAGAAATGCGTAACAAAGCCATGTTGATGATGCGTAGCTTAGGTAATTTCTCAGGAGGATGTAACGTACAGTTTGCATTGAATCCAGCAACAGAAGAATTGATTGCAGTGGAGATCAATCCACGTGTATCAAGATCATCTGCATTGGCATCCAAGGCAACGGGTTACCCAATTGCAAAAATTGCAGCTAAGTTGGCGATCGGATATCATTTAGATGAATTAAAAAATCAAATCACACAAACTACTTCTGCTTATTTTGAACCAGCATTGGACTATGTGATTGTGAAAGTGCCAAGATGGAACTTTGATAAATTCAAAGGTGCGAATGACACATTAGGCTTACAGATGAAGAGTGTGGGAGAAGTGATGGCTATCGGAAGAAGCTTTACAGAGGCGATTCAAAAAGCATGTCAATCATTGGAGAACGAAGCAATAGGATTAGGCTATTATGGAAAGAGCCTGATGAAGAACGAAGACTTAATGGAATACATTAAGACACCGAAATGGGATCGTATCTTCAGAATCAAAGATGCATTGATGCAAGGATCAACAGTACGTTCGATTGCAGCTGCAACAGGTATTGACAATTGGTTCTTATATCAAATCAGAATCATCTGTGATATCGAAAAAGAAATTGCAAAGCATAATATAGATAGCTTACCAACCGAAACTTTGAAAGAAGCGAAGAAGCATGGCTTTAGTGATCTACAGATTGCTAAAGTATTACAAGGTAAAGTATCAGACGACGAGGTGTACGAAAAAAGAAAAGCGTTGGGTATTACAAGAGTTTACAAAATGGTAGATACTTGTGCTGCCGAGTTTGAAGCAAAGACACCTTATTTCTATTCAACATTCGAAAATTAATAAACAACGCATAACTTACTAATATGAAGGCAACAGATATCGTAGTACAAAACGAAAAAGAAACAAGAGCTGGATTCGGAGATGGTATTTTAGAAATCGCAAGAGAAAATAAAGATGTAGTTGTTTTAACTGCAGATTTAGCTGGATCATTTAAGTTAGGACCATTGATGAAAGAAATGCCAGATCGTTTCATTGAAGTAGGTATTGCAGAAGCGAATATGATTGGTATTGCAGCGGGTTTAACCATTGGAGGAAAAATTCCATACACCACTACTTTTGCAGGATTTAGCACAGGACGCGTGTACGATCAAATTAGACAATCAGTTGCCTACTCAGATAAGAATGTAAAAATCTGTGCATCACATGCAGGTTTAACATTAGGAGAAGATGGTGCAACCCACCAAATTTTAGAAGATATCGGTTTAATGAAAATGTTACCAGGCATGACTGTGATTGTGCCATGTGATTATAACCAAACAAAAGCTGCAACAAAAATGATTGCAGGATACGAAGGACCAGTCTACTTAAGATTCGGTCGTCCAAAATGGCCGAACTTCACTAAAGAAGACGGATCTGATTTTGTGATTGGTAAAGCGCAAATTTTAGCAGAAGGAACAGATGTAACCATCGTTGCATGTGGTCACCTTGTTTGGAAATCAATTGAAGCAGCAAAGCAATTAGAAGCAGAAGGTATCAGTGTAGAAGTAATCAATTTACATACGATCAAACCATTTGACGAAACAACGATTATCAACAGCTTAAAGAAAACAGGTTGTGTAGTGACTGCAGAAGAACACAATGTCATTGGCGGCATGGGAGATGTAGTTGCACAAGCTGCTGCAAAACATTATCCAGTGCCAGTAGAATTTATCGGCACACAAGATACATTTGGAGAAAGCGGAACACCAAACCAATTGTTAACTAAATATGGATTAGATGCAGTCAACATTGTTGCTGCAGCAAAGAAAGTGATTAGTCGACGCAAAAATTAAAATTTGTAGAAAACTAAATTTTAATTTTTTAGCTACTCTTATGATTTTTAAAACCCGAAGCATGCTTCGGGTTTTGGATTTATAAAGTATTACTTTTAGAAAAAGTTAAATACTTTATAAACTCCCTCTAATGATATTAAAAACCCGAAGCATGCTTCGGGTTTTTTGTTGCTAATAAGTATACATTAATTAAGGCGCTAATCTTACTTTCACCCAATGCCCATTATCGTGTAAAGTATATTGAAGACGATCATGTAAACGAGAGCTGCGACCTTGCCAGAACTCCATTTCAGTAGGATGAATGATGTAACCACCCCAATCTGGAGGCAATGGAATGATACCCTCTTTAAATTTCTCAGCATTTTCTGCAACTAGGTCTTCCAAAAATTCCCTGTCAGGAATGATCCTACTTTGGGGAGAAGACCAAGCACCTACTTGACTGCCAATAGGTCTAGAATGAAAGTAAGTTTCACTTTCTTCTTTGCTTAGTTTTTTAATCGTCCCTGTAATACGCACTTGACGTTCTAATTCTTTCCAGAAAAAATTCATTGCCACTGTAGGGTGCAAATCAATATCTTGTCCTTTTGCAGATGCATAATTGGTAAAGAACATAAACCCTTCAGGCGTGTAACCTTTTAACAACACCACACGAGAAGCAGGTGCGCCATTTGCTTTCACGGTTGAAAGTACAAAAGCATTCACTTCATCAATATTGCTTTCAATCGCATCGTTCCACCAAATAGTGAATTGATCCATTGGGTGTTCCATACTAGTGGCTTCATCCAAAGAAGCTAATTGATAGTCACGGCGAATCGAAGAAATATCTCTATTCATAAAATGCATTTAAAATTAAAATATTAACTAAGCTTTTGTTTGAATGAACGAGTTGCATAAATAATATTTACAACAGATAGCAATAAAAGCATGCCTACTAATTGGTGCAATTGTGCCATCCATTCAAAATCACCCCATACCCCAGGAACAATATTTTTACTTGTCAATACAGACATTACACCAAGCAGTACTTGCAATAAGACAAAATACATTGGCAATAATTTTACATTGATCCAAAACAAATTACCCTGAATTTTGCGCATTTGTGCTACCCAAAAAACAATGAGCACTAATAAAAGGTAGGCAAGTCCACGATGTACAAAATGAATCCAGGTCGTATTGTCAATCGCATTTAAGAAAAAGCTTTCCTTGCCCATTAAATGAGTTGGGATCCACTCACCGTTGATCTTTGGCCATGTACTAGCCACGTTGGCTGCTTTATGCCCAGCCATTAATGCACCATAGACCAATTGAAAAAACAACAATCCTAAAACTACCCAAGCCCAAACACGAAATCTTTTCATGCTAGATTGTGCTTCCACACTCAATTGATCTTTAGCAACCGGCCTGACTTTTAAAGAAAGTGCAAACCAATATGTATAACAAAGTAAACCTAAAGCAAAAATAAAATGTAATGCTAAACGTGTAGGCTTTACATACACCGCATCCCCTTCTAAACCACTCGCTACCATGATCCAACCAATGGCACCTTGCAATGCACCCAATAAAAATAAAATCACCAAGGGGCGAATCATAGATGGTTGAAAATATTTTTTCACTAAGAAATATATAAATCCAAAAGCAAAAACCAAACCAATGGTACGCGCCCACAAACGATGGAACCATTCCCAGAAAAAGATGAACTTAAAATTATCAATCGTAAAATCAAAATTTAATAATTGAAATTGAGGTGTTGTTTTATATTTTTCAAACAAAGCCTGCCATGCAGCTTCATTGAGCGGAGGCAAAGCCCCTGTCACTACATCCCATTCAGTAATGGATAAACCACTTCCAGTTAAACGCGTTATACCACCAAGGGCAATTTGTACAATCGTCATCACAACACCCAGTATCAACCAATTGGCAACGGCACGTGATTTTTTGTCTTGTAATTCCATAGATAAAATGAAGCTTGATCCCACAAAGTTACTAAGTAAATCTACAAGGACTTTGATATATTTGAACCTAAAATACAAGTCAAATTGACCCAACTGCTCAATCATTATCAATCCGAGAAACTGGAAGCTGGCTGTGACGAAGCAGGAAGGGGATGTTATGCCGGGCCCGTGTTTGCAGCAGCGGTGATTTTGCCTAAAGACTTCTACCATCCCTTGATCAATGACAGTAAAAAACTAAGTGAAAAGCAAAGAGCAGCGTTGGCACCCATCATTAAAGAAGCAGCTATTGCATGGGCCATTGGATCGCAAACACCCGCAGAGATAGACGAGATCAATATTTTAAAGGCAAGCATCAAGAGTATGCACCTTGCCTTGGATCAATTAAAAAAGCGACCACAATTTATAGCCGTGGATGGGAACCGGTTTTATCCTTATAAAAAAATACCACACCAAACGATCATTAAGGGCGATGGACTCTATGCCCATATAGCCGCTGCCAGTATCCTAGCAAAAACAGCACGCGATAACTATATGATTGAGTTGCACAAAAAGTACCCACAGTATGGATGGGATCAAAACAAAGGATACGGCACCGCTGCGCATCGCGCAGCCATCGCCCTTCATGGCCTTTGTGCAGAACATCGAAAAAGTTTTAAGATATAAAACCAATTGAACCTAAGTCCTACAAAATTTGGATCTAATTTGTAACAGGATTAATAATCCCAAACCCCAGCGCCTTGGCGAATCACATGGTACTCGTCGGTAGTGCAATCCACCACAGTAGAAGGGTTGATCCCACCTATCCCACCATCCACCACCATATCAATTTGATTGCCCCAATTTTCATAAATCACTTCGGGGTCAGTGTATTCTTCAATTGCATCCCCCGGGAAACTAGCAGACAAAATTGGATGTCCCAATGTTTTAATAATTGAAAGTGCAATTAAATTATCAGGAATACGAAGGCCAATCGTTTTTTTCTTAGACTGTAAAATCTTAGGTACTTCTTTACTAGCAGGTAAGATAAAAGTAAAAGGACCAGGTAATGCTTTTTTTAAAATACGGAATAAACTATTGTCAATACTCTTCGCATATAAACTTAGGTCACGCAAGTCCGCACAAATAAAACTCAGGTTGGCTTTCTCAGGATCTACTTTTTTGATGGCACAAATTTTTTCAATGGCATCATGTTTAAAAATAGAACAGCCCAATCCGTAAATGGTATCCGTGGGATACGCAATGATACCGCCAGATTTAAGACATTCTGCTACCATAGAAAGTTGTCTAGGCTGAGGATGTGTGGGATGAATTGAAATAAGCATAAAATGGAGGACCGATGCCTCATTTGATTGCCCTAAAAATAGGTTTAATTTGGTAAAACAAGCTTATGTTTCCAATCATCTACTTAGAAGCAAAAATTTTGACAAGACATGCAGTAGTAAATAGTATCGAACAACAAGCAGACTGCAAAGTCATCTACCAAGCAGGCACAGCAGAAGAAATGCAAGTTTATTTGGAGAAAACAACAGATAAAATCGCCCTTTGTATTTTATCCGATGACTATGGTCATCAAGTATTGCTAAAATTAATTCAGGTCATCAAATCCAATCACCATAACACCTATATCTTATTAAAATCCAACGAAAAGCAAATCAATTCCATTTGTTATTTAATGAAACATGGACTGAATGGCATTTTCTTTACAGACGAACCCATGATTGATTTAAAACAATGCGTCCAACGAAAAACAAAATTTAATTTGTCTGCAGACAAATGTAAGCTCATCACAAAAAACGTATTGCAAGGTATAGACATTAAAGCATTGAACTATAATCACAATCCACTTACCTCGAATGAACTGCAATTCATACAAGCATGTACAAAGGATTATAGCTACGAAGAGATTGCAGTGTACTTGCAAAAAAGCATCTACACCATTTACGGTTACCGAGACCGCATCTTTAAAAAATTAGCTGTAAAACAAAGGACCGCCATGGTAATGACAGCCCTTAAAAGAAATTATATCGATCTATAAAATTTAGAAAACTATAGGATCTCCCAAGTCTCTTTACCACGAATCAATTTATCTAAGTCACCCATGCCTTTGCTGGTCATTGCTTCTTCTACTTGCAAAGCCATCATGTCTTCGTAACAAGGACGGTCAGCAGAATAGAATACACCAAAAGGACGAGGGAAATGTGTACCCACTTCATTTGGGTTATCAAACAAACGCACCAATACTTGTGCTTTATAAAAATCTTTTTCGTCGTGGATCCATAAATCATCTGCACTATACTTATCACCAATCGTTACTACTTCAGGACGAAGGCCGTCAAAGCGAATACCCATTTCACCATTTGCACCAAAAGTCAAAGGCTTGCCTTGCTCTACAAATAAAGCATGCATTGGTTTAGAAGCTTTCTCGGTGAAAATTTCAAAAGCACCGTCATTGAATATATTACAGTTCTGATAAATCTCAAGGAAAGAGGCTCCTTTGTGCTGTTGCGCACGAGTGATCATCGCTTGTAAATGTTTAGGATCACGATCCATACTACGTGCAATAAAACTTGCGTCCGCACCCAATGCCAAAGCAGCAGGATTAAATGGATGATCAATGCTACCCATTGGCGTACTCTTCGTAATCTTATTCATTTCAGAAGTTGGAGAATACTGTCCTTTAGTTAAACCATAGATCTGATTATTGAACACTAAAAAATTCACATCAAAATTTCTTCTCAACATATGAATGGTATGGTTACCGCCAATGCTCAAAGAATCACCATCACCAGCCACAATCCAAACACTAAGCTCAGGACGAGATGCTTTTAATCCACTCGCAATCGCAGTTGCACGACCATGAATAGAGTGCATCCCAAAAGTGTTCATATAATAAGGGAAACGGCTACTACAACCAATACCGCTAATGATCACGATATTCTCTTTAGGCACACCAATCGTAGGCATCACTTTTTGCACCTGCGCCAAGATAGAATAGTCACCACAACCAGGGCACCAACGCACTTCTTGGTCAGTAGCAAAATCTTTAGCCGTTAAAGCGGCCGGTTGAGGAAGTATTGTTTCAGTAGACATAATCAAATATTAGGATGCAAAATTACTAAAAATAGCTCGTTTTGTATTTTAAAAGGCGCTTATTTCACCTTTCTGCCCTTCCAGGAATAGGTTTTAAACTGTCCAAATAGGCCAGCCGCGATATTATATACAATATGAATGGGCTGATAGAAAACAAAATAACGCAGTTCGGGCTTCAAATTAAAGAACGCAGCCACAGGATCCAAGAAGAACAATTCAAAGAAAGTCTTAAAGGCAAGCGCGATAATCAGCGTGCTCCAACTCCCCATCAATGCCAATAATACAAAGCTCAGATTAAAAAGATAAACCAATGTCAATACCCAAGTGATCGAACGATCATCATAGTACCTCGCTTTACTCGCCCAACGAATTCTTTGTAAAATAAAACCTTTCCAAGTATCCATCGCAGCAGTCAACACAATAGCGTCAGGATGAAATAAATAACCAACAGGTTTGTGTAAAGTTTGTTTCATTTTATGCATTAAAAACATATCATCACCACTCGCAATATGGTCTACACCTTGGTAACCACCCACTGCAATAAATGCAGCTTTTTCAAAACCTAAATTAGCGCCATTGCTCATAGAGTGTTTACCAGCGCCCACTGCAGCGGCCGTGATACCTTGTAATGCTAAAAAATCCAATAGCTGAAATTGATTCAATATGCCTGCAGTTTTAATAAACATCACAGGTGCCGCAACAAAAGCAGGTTGATGTTGTTGGATATACGCGTTGTATAAAAACAACCATCTAGGAGGCACTTTGCAGTCTGCATCCGTCGTCACAATCCAATCACCCTTGGCAACCGAAACGGCAATTTCAATGGCCTTTTTCTTATATGCTAGAGTCTCCCCTTCTTTACAATGATCTGCTAATTGTAATAAACGCACTTGAGGATATTGTGCATGCAAAGCGTTCACGATAAATGCAGTATCGTCTTCAGAAAAATCATCAATGACAATAATTTCAAATGCATCCATAGGATAATCCTGTGCTAAAATACTATCCACACAGGCCTTGATATTGGCAGCTTCGTTTCTGGCAGGAATGATGACGGTGAATTGGGTAGGTGCTTGTTTAGGCCTAACTTGTTCAATCTGATCCAACTGACTCAATTGAAAAACACGCATTTTACCATACCAAAAGCGGTAAGCCAATAAGAGAACGGCATACATACAAGTTAAAATGGCTACGATCCAATCTAGTAGATACAACATGCCACAAAGTTAAAGGGTAAATATTTGGTAGAATCCTTAAAATCGTTGTACTTTTGAATTAGTTGCATAACGAACTATATGTCAAACAACCAATTTAAACGAGGAGAACTTTATAGTGTCATCAATGGCATGGCAACAACTGCCGTGGCAAGAAGATTACAAAAGAATTTTCGCAATGCAGGACTAGAAATCACAATTGAACAGTGGTCTGTTTTGTACCATTTATGGAAGGAGGATGGATTAAGTCAACAAGAATTAGGCAACAGGACTTTTAGAGATAAAGCAAGCATCACAAGATTGATTGACAATATCGAAAAATTAGGATTGGTAGAAAGGATTGCGTCTAAAGAAGACAGAAGAGTGAATTTGGTGTATTTAACAGATGCGGCCAAACCCTTACAGGAAGCGACTTACGAGCTAGCCAATCAAACGATGAATGAAGCTTTACAAGGAATTACAAAAGAAGAAATAGAGATTGTGAAGAATGTGTTTCAGAGAGTGTACGAGAATAGTAAATAATTAAATTATATTTTATGGCAACGACAATCCAAGGTGGAGAGTGGATCATTAAAGAAGTGAAAGCCGAAGACGTTTTCATTCCCGAAGAGTTCAACGAAGAGCAGTTGATGGTGCGTGACATGTGTAGCCAATTTCTGGATACAGAAGTCCTACCTGTAGCAGATAGAATGGACAAACTAGAGCCAGGTTTGATGCCAGGATTATTAGAAAAAGCTGGCGAGCAGGGCTTATTAGGCGTTTCTGTGCCAGAGCAGTACGGAGGCATGGGAAAAGATTTTATCACAGCAACCTTAGTAGCAGAATATTTAGGTGGTGGTTATTCGTTTTCTGTAGCCAACGCAGCACATACAGGCATTGGCACCCTACCTATTTTATATTTTGGTACCGAAGCACAAAGAGCAAAATACATTCCTAAGTTAGCGAGTGGAGAATTCAAAGGATCTTATGGATTAACAGAACCTAATAGCGGATCCGATGCATTGAGTGCAAAGACGACTGCAAAATTATCAGCAGATGGGAAACATTATATTTTGAATGGACAAAAATGTTGGATCACCAATGGTGGATTCGCAGATGTCTATACTGTGTTTGCAAAAATTGATGGAGAACAATTCACAGCCTTTATTGTGGAGCGCGGCATGGAAGGATTTACATTAGGTCCGGAGGAACATAAAATGGGGATCAAAGGATCTTCTACGGTGCAATTGTATTTTCAAGATTGTAAAGTGCCCGTAGAAAATGTATTAGGAGAGATCGGAAGAGGACATATCATCGCATTTAATATTTTAAATATCGGAAGATTAAAATTAGGTGCAGCAACCATCGGAGGCGCAAGAAGAGCGTTGACGACTTCTATTAAATATGCAAAAACAAGAGAGCAGTTTAAATTGCCGATTGTAAAATTTGGAGCTATTCGACATAAGTTAGCAGAGATGGCCATTCGTTTATGGGTGGGTGAATCTGCATTGTATAGAGTGGCAAAAAATATAGATGAAAAAGAACATGAATTATTAGCTGCCGGAAAAGATTTATCAGCCGCTTTATTAGGCGGAGCAGAAGAATATGCCATTGAATGTGCGATCTTAAAAGTATTTGGATCAGAAGTATTGGATTTTATTGTTGACGAAGGTGTACAAATTCATGGAGGAAATGGCTATAGTGATGAGTATGAAATTTCAAAAGCATACCGTGATAGCAGAATCAATAGAATCTACGAAGGCACCAATGAAATCAACCGTTTGCTGACAGTGGATATGGTCTTAAAGCGCGCAATGAAGGGCCAATTAGATTTAATGGGACCAGCAATGGGTGTGCAAAAAGAATTGATGAGCATCCCTGATTTTGGAAGCGAAGACGAAACACCATTTGCAAAAGAGAAAAAAGCAATTGCAAATTTCAAAAAATGTATTTTGATGGTGGCAGGCGCAGCGGTACAAAAATTAATGATGACATTAAGCAAAGAACAAGAGATCTTGATGAATATTGCAGACATGTCTATTATTACTTATCATGCAGAATCTGCATTATTAAGATTAGAGAAATTAAGTAAAACAAAATCTGAGGCAGAATTAGCAGTACAAACTGCAATCGTAAAAACATATATCTACGATGCCGCAGATGCGATCAACAAAGCAGGTAAAGATGCATTGAATAGTTTTGCAGAAGGAGATGAATTACGCATGATGCATATTGGCTTAAAACGTTTTACCAAAGTAGATCCATTTAATACCAAGGAAGCAAGAAGAACCATCTGTGCACAACTGGTAGCTGATGATGGCTATAAATTATAAGTTATAAGTATTGGTTTTGAATTGAAAAGAAAGAGCCGCTCAAATTGAGCGGCCTTTTTTTATACGATCCTCACATTTCTAGAAAAACTTTCTTCCAAAGAAATGAAAGTCTCAGTACGTTCAATCCCTTTTATCTTTTGCAGTTCATCATGCAAAACATAACGCAATTGTTGAATGTCCTTACAAACAATTTCAGCGAACATACTATAGTTACCTGTGGTATAATTTAAGCGTACAATTTGCGGAATGCTTTTTAGAGCAAGTGCTACTGAATCATACATCGAACTCTTCTCCAAGTATACACCAATGAATGCAATCACATCATAACCTAAGACTTTCATATCCACGGCGAGTCTTTTACCTTGCACAATCCCTAATTCTTCTAATTTTTTAATGCGCACGTGAATCGTACCACCCGACACAAAGAGTTGCTTGCCTAAATCGGCATAAGAAATCTCTGCATCCAGCATCATTGTTTGAATAATTTGCAAATCAAGCTTGTCAAGGCTTTTGTCAATGTTCAATTTAGCGTTGTTTTTGGGTTCCATTTTTGTATATTTTTAAATACAAATGCAATTTATTAGATATTTTCTACATTTTAAAATATTTGATTAAAATATTTGCAACATATAAGTCAATACCTTAGTTTTGATATATCAAATGAGGGGAAACATTGGAAATCAATTGAAAATGTCCCTTAAATGAAAGTTCTTAATACTGTGGGGTGATGAAACTTTGGCATACATACCTTCTCGTCTCGAAGGCGGGGATCACGGGATAAACGAAACATAGAGCCGTCTAGCAATAGACGACCAGGGTGGACCACTCAACTTTGTGTTTTAGCTAACTGCCCCTTGGAGGTTCGAGCCCTCCCCCTACAGCACTAAAAAGCCGCTCCATTTTGGAAGCGGCTTTTTTATTTAAAGCTTACTTATAGCCTTATCTGGCTTGGCATAAGCATAGCGATCAATCAACTCAGTTTTATAGTACGCATCTAATCCATTGCTACAAATGGTTCCAGCTTGATCAAGATGTAAGAATCCATCCGTGGTGGGTTGGAGCGAAGGGTCAATCAACACTTGCTCTAACTGACCAATCACTAAGAATGTATCATTCAATTGAATAGGAATAATCTCTTTTAAGGAAAGCAGGTATTTGATATGACTTTCTTTCACAAAAGGCACTTTCACTCCCTCTATATATTCGGCTGTTAAACCTACTTCTGTAAATTCATTTACTTCGTCAGGATACTTGGCACTTGTTTGATGTGCTGCTGCTAAAAAAGACGGATGAATATGATTCACCGTATAAAATCCATTGGATTTAATATTTGCTAAAGTATGTGGTGCCGCAGCTACAGGACGATTGATATAACCAATCAATGCGGGGTCAGAACCAATATGCACCATGCTACTAAACATACCTAAATTAGGCACACCTTGCACATTCACAGTGCCAATTAAACTAGCCGATTTAAAACCAGTCAAGCTATTGATAAAATTAGCTCTGTAAAATCTTTCCCATGATTGCCACTCGGCAGGCCTAAAGTTTTGCATAAGAGAATAACAAGTGAAGGCTTAAAAAGTTTGAAGTTTATTTATAAGAATATAAATTCATTGATTTCGGCGACACTTTTTCTTTTGTTTCTAATTTCCATTTTGTAAAAGGATGCGTTGGAAAAAACAAAGCAGTCATTACCGTGCGTCCACCATCAGCAAATAATTCTACAGAAGTTTTATCCAATATCAAAGTTAAATCAATCATTGAACCTTCTAAAAACCTTGGTGCAGTTGATCTTGAAGCGAACCCATCATGGAATTTGGAGATGCCTGCGTTTGTACGATCAATATAAAATTGTTGATTACTTGCATCAAATCCGATCAATAAGTTTTCATTGAAATCATTGGATAAAATAATTTCAAAATCAGTTGCTTTTAAATCTTCAAGTTCAATTTTATTCGGAACAAGCTTTTCTTTAGAGATGATTTTAGTAAAACGCGCATTCAATTCCTTCACAGGATTTGAAACCAATAAAAAATCTTTAACTGCTTCATTGGTATTTGCATTTTGTTGAACCAAACTCAATTCCCTTGGGACAGTCATTGCACTTCTCCATTTTTCTGTTGGTACTAAATTCGCGTAGTTCCAATTACTCATCCATCCGATTAAAATATTGCGATCACCCAAATTGGAAAAAGTCACGCCAGCATAATTGTCGGGACCATAATCCAGCCATTTTGTTTGGGTAGAAAAAGGTTTGAATTCATGACCATCAAAATCACCCACCATATATTGTGTTGCAGATCCACTGTTTGGACCACCAGGATTCATGCTCACTAATAAGACCCAGATAGTTTGACCGTTCACCTTGAAATTCAATAAATCTGGGCATTCCCAAACTCCGCCATGTGCAAACTGTCCCTTACCAATTTCAGATTCCTTGGTCCAGTTGATCAAATTAGGTGAACTATAAAATTCAATATGGTCTGCCACTGCCAAATTCATGATCCATTTTTGAGTTGGCGTATGCCAAATCACTTTAGGATCTCTAAAATCCTTCAATCCTGGTGTCTTAAGGACTGGATTTCCTGCATATTTGGTCCAAGTTTTGCCCTGATCTAAGCTAAAAGCGATGGATTGGTTCTGAAAATCCAGTCTACCAGCCTTTTCACCTGGCATATTGTGTTGGGTAAAAATGGCCACCAATGGAGGGATGCCATTGCGCCCTAAACCACTTGTATTGTTGCGGTCTAACACTGCAGAACCCGAAAAAATCATCCCAATTGAATCGGGAAACAATGCAATCGGCTGATGCGCCCATTGCACCAAATCCTTACTGGTAGCGTGTCCCCAATGCATCGGACCCCAAACAGTTGCATCAGGATAATGCTGATAAAATAAATGGTATTCCCCATTCAAGAAAATCATTCCATTAGGGTCGTTCATCCAACCTTTTTGAGGGGTAAAGTGAAAATTAGGTCTATATAATGCTTCATTATCCATGGATCTTGACTTTTTGGTTTGTCCAAGAGCAGTCATCTGAACTAAGAGCAAAAGTGAAAAAAGGCGAAAAAACAATCCGCTAAATTGCATAAAAAAGGTGTTTTAATGTTTAAACACTGTCCGGCATTGGCCGATTCAGTTTTGATTCACCGCCCTAAATATCGGAATTTATCCCAAACCCTTGCTATTGTTTAATTATTTGGCATAAAAATGGTGTGACTTTAGACATAAAAATGAGCAAATTTTTAGCCTATTTGCTCATCTATTAACGAATTATTAACTAATTTAGAGTTCGTTAAAAAATTAAATTATGAGAAAATTTGTCGCAATCCTTTTATGCGCAGTTTTGGGAGTAACTCAGGTTACTGCACAAACTAAAACCATAAAAGGTAAGGTTACTGAAGATGGGAAGAAGCCCATCGCAAATGCCTCTGTCTTAGTAAAAGGTTCTACAGTTGGAACCAAGGCAGATGAGCAAGGAAATTACACTTTAGCTGTTCCAGCAAGTGCAAAAGTATTAGTATTTAGTGCTTTAAACTATGTAGCTCAAGAAGCAAACATTGGTTCTAAGACTGAAATTAATGTAGTCTTAACTTCAGTTGCTTCTGAATTACAAGAGGTAATTGTAACAGGTTATGGTACTACAAAGAAAGCTGCTAACACAGGTTCTATTGCTACAGTGAAAGCTGCAGAAATTGAGAACTTGCCATTCAGCTCTGTGGACAAGGCATTACAAGGAAAGGTTGCAGGTTTACAATCTGTAGCAGCTTCTGGTCAACCAGGTGCTAGCCAAGCAATCTTGATTCGTGGTGCGAGTTCAATCAATGCAAGTAACTCACCTTTATGGGTAATCGACGGAGTTCCAGTAAACGCTGGTGACGCATCTCGTTTACAAACTACAGGTAACTTGTTAAGTACATTGAACCCGAACGATATCGAAAGCATCTCAGTGTTGAAAGACGCTGCATCTCAGTCTATCTATGGTAGCCGTGCTGCAAATGGTGTAATCGTAATCACAACTAAAAAAGGTAAAGGTGGTAAAACGAAGTTCCGTTTTGATACGGAAGTTGGTCAATCAGATGTTGCTTACCAAAACGAAAAGTACAAGCCTTTAAACGCTGCACAGTACTTGAATTTAACTCGTGAAGGTTTAGTAAACGGTGGTTATTCTGCTGCTCAAATTGCATCTACAATGACATCATTGGGTGAGGGCAACGGTATCGACTTTAACTGGTACGATAACATCATGCGTAAAGGTCAACAACAACAATTTAACTTTAGCGCAGAAGGTGGTAACGACAAAACTACATTCTTCTTATCTGGTGGTCACTTCTATCAAGAAGGTACTTCTATCAACTCTCAGTTGAGAAGAAACAACGTGAACGTTAGAATCAACAATAAGGCTACAGAAAAATTAAACATCAGCTTTAATTTGAATGCAGGTAATGTAAACCAACGTGCTCCTTTAGCAGGTGGTGCTTTTGGTAACCCATTATTGAGTACTTATTTCTTATTGCCTTCTTACTCTGCTTACAAAGCAGACGGTTCTTACAACTATGTATTGAACAGTGGTTTGCACAATACAATCGCTTTAGCTGAAATGGATAAGCGTTTCTTACGTCAAACAAGTGCAAGAGGTAGTGTTACAGG